>Ga0224722_1000881_pt1 | contig 17076 bp, 22 predicted proteins | sample Balambano_FR1_Me_FD_161646 | JGI IMG/M metagenome (GOLD analysis project Ga0224722, IMG submission 161646) | Freshwater sediment microbial communities from Lake Towuti, South Sulawesi, Indonesia - Balambano_FR1_MetaG | ecosystem: Environmental > Aquatic > Freshwater > Lake > Sediment | place... | reverse complement strand
CCACTGCGTCTGCCCACCGTGGATGGTGGGCAGACGCAGTGGGGTTCTGTCATCCGCTCGGATATTTTGTCGCGTCTCACGGAGACGGGGCGGCAAGCCTTGCTGGACTATGGCGTGCGCACGGTGATTGACCTGCGTTCGCCGCAACAGGTAGCGGAGGAGCCGTCGGCCTTTCCGTCCGCCACCCCAGCTGTCAATGAGCCGGTCTATCTGAATCTGCCGCTGGAGGAGTATTATCCACATGTCAGTGCGCTGATCCACCAGGCCCAGACGCGCGCCGAGGTCTATTGCATCACGCTGGATCATTACCCGGCGAATGTAGCACGTGTGCTGCGGGCCATTGCCCAGGCTGCGCCCGGCGGTGTGGTGATCCATTGTCACGCCGGCAAAGATCGCACCGGCGTGATCGTGGCGCTCTTGCTGGATCTGGCGGGTGTGCCGGCGGATCAGATTGCGGCTGATTATGCGGAAAGTCAAGCGCGGCTCTGGCCGCTGTGGGAGCAGAGCATCGCTAAAGTAGGCGGCGTCGAAAATGCCGATTTCTGGCTCAAACCGACGGCCACAGCCGAGATGATGCACACGCTGCTAGCCTATCTGCGCGAGCGTTACGGCGATGCCGTGGGCTATCTGCGCCAGGCCGGTTTGAGGGAAGACGAGTTGACCCACCTACGGCACCGATTGCGATAAGGGTTAAATATAAGCCAAATTGGGGTCATTCATGATCTCGGCGCGACGTTGGCCCAGAAAGGGCAGGGGGGGGAGTCGGTGCCAACGGCGAAGCAGATGATAGGCCGGGGAAGTGAGTAAGCGACAAGCATCAATCGACTCACGCCAGTGGGGTTGGCGGATTTCTTGAACCGTCGCCAGTTCTGGCAAGATACCAAAGTCCCAGGCCGCGCAAAGGCGAGCAAGGAAATCTACTCGGTCGGCCAGCGTTGGCAGATCATCAGGCGGAGGGACGTCAGGGTAAAGTGAACCATCAAGCCATAGATGCATTGGAGAATTCATTTCTAAACCATGCGCGCACACGTTCAGCTTCAGCACGTTGCAGTGGATCGGCGATTTGAGATAAGGGCCGGTGTTGTTCGATCCGTTCCAGGTGTGTTTCCAGGGCAAGGCGCGCTTGAGCTGGATCAGCTTCGTTCCCGGCCAGGCCCTGGCGTTCCTGCCACAGTCGCCAACACTCCCGGAGCGTCGCAAAGCCAGCTTGACAAACGATGTAAACATCCCGGAAATCGCGCGGCGCGCCGCGGTCAATCAATGCCGTCATCTTGCTCGCCAGCAAGTCGGTAAAGCTATCGAGTTGAACATCAATCCACTGAGCCGTGACCGATGGCTGAAGCTGTGCAGAGCGGTCAGCAATTTGAAAACTGAACACCTTTTTCTGGTCACGAACCAGTTCGATACTGACTACATCTCCCCATACACGTTTTCGCACTGCACCAAGCGGTTGGAGGGCGGATGTAATTGTATCGACTACACGTTGACGGTTCTCCGTTGCGGCAGTCGAAGCCCACCATGCGTCAACATCATTGGTTAGGCGGTAATCGAGGTAATGCAGTAAGCCGAAAGCGCCGCCAAGCGAAATTTGATCGCCCAATCCAGCTTTTACCAGGGCTTGTAGACATGCCTCAGCGTAATCCGGGATCTGTGTGGGGCGTTTCGGCTGGCCGCGTGACTTATCATCCATAGCCCTATTGTACTTGTTTTTTTCCACCCATCAAAGACAAAGCGAGGAGTGTTTATGAAACTGGTAACCTACAAACCACGCGGCGCTTCAGCCCAGGTCGGTGTGATTGTCGATGACGCTGTGGTCAATGTGCCGGAGGCTTCGGGTGGGGTGTTGCCCAACCACATGATCAGCCTGTTGGAACTGGGCGATGAAGGATTGGAGCTGCTCGAAGAAATTGCGGACACGGAGATCGCCCAAGCCATCGGCGTGCCGCTGCGCGAGGTGAAGCTGTTGCCGCCCGTGCCCGATCCCTCCAAAGTGCTGGCGATTGGTCTCAACTATCTCGACCACATCCGCGAGACGAATAGCAAGACGCCGTCGATCCCGATCATGTTCACCAAACTCACCTCATCGATCATCGGCCCCGGCGATGATATTCGCTGGGATCCGAACGAGACGGCCAAGGTGGACTGGGAAGTGGAGCTGGCCATCGTGATCGGGGCACACGCCTACCGGGTGAGCGAAGAGGAAGCCTTCGACTACATCGCCGGCTATACCGTCTGCAACGATGTGAGCGCGCGCGATCTGCAGGGCGAGCGCGGCGATCAGTGGATCCGCGGCAAGTCGCTCGACACCTTCTGCCCGCTCGGCCCGGTGCTGGTGACCCGCGACGAGATCGACGACCCGCACAATCTAACCCTGCGCTGCCTCGTCAACGGCCAGGTGATGCAGGATTCCAACACGCGCGAGCTACTCTTCAAAATCCCCCACCTCATCGCTTATCTGAGCCGCGCCTTTACGCTCTATCCCGGCGATGTGATCATCACCGGCACGCCGCCGGGGGTGGGTATGGGCAAAAAGCCGCCCATCTTCCTCAAACACGGCGATGTTGTCACCTGCGAAATCGAAGGCATCGGCGAGTTGACCAACCCGTGCGTGGAAGAGAAGTAGTACAGCGAGGCGGAAGTAGCTAGACAGTGAACAGTGATCAGTGAACAGTGAACACTGTTCACTGTTCTGAAAATAACAGGGATTACGCAGATTTCACAGATGAAACAACAGAAAAAATCTGCGTAATCTGTATAATCCCTGTTTAGTTTTCATTGTTTATGGTGTCGTAGACATGTCACCTGATGTGACAATGTAGGTCACGTTTCTTACGTGACATCCGTCGATGGCGGGAATGTCACGTAAGAAACGTGACCTACCTGTACTCATCACGGTTCGCTGTCTACTTATTTATGCCCAGATGTAGTAGGGAGTAGGAAGTAGGGAGATGCTTATCTCCCTACTTCCTACTCCCTACTCCGACAGGAACAGCTATGACCCAGGAAACATTTCTCGTCACGGGGGCGATGGGGTGTATCGGCTCGTGGGTGTTGCGCAATTTGGTGCGCGATGGGGCGACGGTAATCGCTAGCGACCTAGCAACCGACCCGGTACGCCCACGCCAGGTTTTGAGCGAGGCGGATCTGGCGCAAGTCCAGTTTATCAAGCTCGATGTGACCGATCTGGCTGCGGTACGCGGGGCCGTGGAAATGCATGGCGTGACGCACATCGTCCATCTCGCGGGGTTGCAGGTGCCGTTCTGTCGCGCCAATCCATCGCTGGGTGCGCAGGTGAATGTGGTGGGCACGGTCAACATCTTTGAGGCCGCCCGTCACAACTGGGGGCAGGTACAAGGGCTGGCCTATGCCAGTTCGTTGGCTGTGCTTGGCCCGGCAGAAGAATACCCCGAAGGCCCGGTCAGCGATGAGGTGGCGCTGCTGCCGCGCACGCTCTATGGCGTCTATAAGGTGGCTAACGAAGGCACAGCGCGCCTCTATTGGCAAGACTGGCAGATCGGCAGCGTCGGCTTACGTCCGTATATTGTCTATGGCGTGGGCCGCGACCAGGGCATGACCAGTGACATCGCCAAAGCGGTGTTGGCCGCGGCGGCGGGCCGCCCGTATCATATCCGCTTTGATGGGCAAGTGGGCCTGCAACACGCCGATGATGTAGCCAAGATGTTTATCGGCGCAGCCCGCGCCGGCCATCCAGGGGCGGCCCATTGCAATCTGCGCAACGATGTGGTGGAGGTGACCGACTTTATCGGGTTGCTCCAGGCACAGGTGCCTGATGCGCAGATCACCTATGAGCGCAACAAACCGCTCCCCTTTCCGTGGGATTTGGATGACGGCGGGCTGCGGCAGATCCTCGGCGGGATGCCGTGGACACCAGTCGAGGTGGCGATCAGCAATGATCTGGCCCAGTTTCGCATGTTGCTGGATAAGAATTTGATCGATCTGAAGCAGTTGAGCGTCTGAGTATGGGCAATCGTAAAGCTCGTAAACGAATCGCGCGCTTGTATCAACGCATCGACCAGCACGAAGCCAAGATTGCGAAAGAACAAGCCGATCACCAGCCAGACTTTGGGTTGATCAAGCACTGGCGACGAGAGATTCGCGCATTCACTGTTCAGGCACAACGGTATGAGGCGCGCTTAGATCAGCAGAAACGCCGTGGGAGGAAATCATGAGCCAAAATAGACCGAGCCTAGCAGAGGCGCTAACCGCTGCTGGGTTGGACGAGCAACCATCTCTATTGGGCATGCACCTATCAGAAGTTGAAGAAGAGACTGAAAATATCCTCGAACTACTGATCCTCGTGCGCACCCATGCGCGCACCGGTGACGCAGTTGCTGGTGAAGGAATTTTGGTGGAGTTGACGACAGCCCTTGAACATCTGTTACATCACACCCAAGAGGCACTGCCCATGCTCCGTAAACAACTAGACCTGGAATTGGATGAGGACGAGCTTGACGATGCCATCATCGACCCCATGACAGAAGAGGAACTGCAACCGGCATGAGTACAATTCCAACGCGAGCACTGGGCAAAAACCCGCTGCAAGTCACCACCTTTGGATTGGGCACGGCACCGCTGGCTAACCTGTACAACACGGTCAGCGACGATGATGCGCTGGCGACGATCCAAGCGGCGTATCACCGGGGCGTGCGGCTTTTTGACACGGCCCCGCTCTATGGGCTGGGGGTGAGCGAAGAGCGGGTGGGCCGGGCGCTCAGAGAATTCCCGCGCGCCAGCTATGTCATCTCTACCAAAATTGGACGAGTGCTGAAGGCTGATCGCAGCGGTTACGATTTTGATTATACCCGCGATGGCGTCTTGCGGAGTCTGGAAGGTTCGCTCGCGCGTCTAGGGCTAGACTACATCGATATTCTCCACATCCACGACCCGGATAACCATCAACATGAGGCGTTGGAGACCGCTTTCCCGACGCTGGCCGAGTTGCGCAGCCAGGGAGTGATCAAGGCCATCGGGGCAGGGATGAATCAGTGGCAGGCGCTGGAGCATTTTGCCCGTAACGCCGATTTTGACCTTTTTCTACTGGCTGGGCGCTACACGCTGTTGGAACAGAGTGCGCTGGCGTTCTTGGAGTTATGCCAAACCCGTGGCATCGGCATCTTTCTGGGCGGCGTCTACAACAGCGGGATTCTCGCCACTGGGCCAATCGCCGGTGCGAAGTACAACTATGCCGCGGCTCCACCCGCCATTTTGGAGAAGGCCGCAGCGATCCAAGCAATCTGCCAACGCTATGATGTGCCGCTCAACGTGACTGCGTTGCACTTCGCCCGCGCCCATCCCGCCGTCACGTCATTGGTAGTAGGGGCGACTGCGCCAGCGGAGATCGACGCCAATCTGCATGCACTGGCTGCGTCGGTTCCTGTGGCGCTCTGGCAAGCGTTGCATACGGCTGGATTGATCGAGGCAGCTGCGCCGGTTCCGGTCTAATGCGTAATTTGTAATGCGTAGTACGTAGCACGCATTACGAATTACGCCGTGCTTGTTACGCATTACTCTTTATCCCATTATGTCCTCAGCGGTCAAGTCGCTTTTTGGCGCTGTCAAGAAAAATGCTTTGTCGGAAGATATTGTCGACCGGCTGTTGACGCTGATCCGCGAGCGCGAGCTGCGCCCTGGTGATAAGCTGCCACCGGAGCGCGAGTTGGCAGTGTTGATGCAAGTCAGCCGGCCCAGCCTGCGTGAAGCATTGCGGGCGTTGGCAATCATGAACGTGCTAGAGATCCGCCAGGGGGACGGTGCATATGTCTCGTCGCTAGAGGCCGATCTGCTCATGGCGCATCTAGATTTCGTCTTTGCGCTGACCGACACCACCTTTTTGGAACTGTTTGAGGCGCGCAAAGTCCTAGAGCCGGGCATTGTGGCGATGGCGGCGGTCAGCATCACCGACGATGAACTGACGCAGTTGGAACACTGTTACCAGCGTTCGTTAGAATGCGTACACAACTCGCCAGCCTTTGTCGCCGCCGATGTTGAGTTACATGAGATCATCGCTAAAGCCGCGCGCAATATCATTTTAGAACGATTTATGAGCAGCCTGAGCCAACTGGGCCAGGTGAGCCGTGCTCGCACGGTTGAATTGCCGGGCATCCCCCAACAATCCGTGCGCGACCACCGGGCGATCATCGACGCCCTGCGCACGCATGATGCTGCCGCGGCTAGCCAGGCCATGTTGCGCCATCTGGACAATGTAGAGCGCGAACTCAAACAACTCAACGTGGGCCGGCGGTAAGCACCCTGGTGGCAACGCTCCGCGTTGCCACCAAGCTTTCGACGCTCTGCGTCGCTGGAGGCGGAGCGTCATAGGCTCGTGACCACGCTGGAGCTTGGTCACGAGGGGTGAGATGGGAGAGGAGCAGATAGATGGCGATCAGCGCGTCGAGCAACACAGCACCGCAAAGGGCGACAACCAAAGCGCGGGCGGGGTGGTTTGGACGGCAACGTGATCGGCAGACCACGATCACCCTATCGTTGATGGCGTTGCCCGGTGTGCTGTTGCTCCTGATCTTTGCCTATCTGCCGATGATCGGGTTGGTGATCGCCTTCAAAGATTACCGATTTGCCCAGGGGCTGTGGGGCAGCGAATGGGTTGGGCTGGAGAACTTTCGCTTTCTCTTTGGGGCTAATGCGGCGTTGCGGGTGACGCGCAACACTATTCTGATGAACAGCCTCTTTATCCTCTCTGGCACACTGGCTTCGCTGGTCATCGCCATTTTGATGAACGAGGTCTACACCAGTTGGGCCAGCAAATATTATCAGACATTGCTCTTTTTTCCCCATTTCATCTCGTGGGTGATCGTCAGCTATTTTGTCTTTGGCTTTTTGAACGGTGACAATGGCTTGGTCAATCAATGGCTAGGTGCGTTGGGTTTTGATCCGATCAGCTGGTATCGCGAGCCAGGGTATTGGCCGGGGATCTTGACCTTGACCACGCTGTGGAATGGCGTGGGCTTTGGCAGCATTATCTATCTGGCCGGCATTTTGGGGATCGACCCAGTCTACTTTGAGGCTGCCAAGATCGACGGCGCGACCAAGTGGCATCAGATCCGCTACATCATGCTGCCGTTGCTATTGCCGCTGGTGATCATTCTGGTGTTGCTTTCGATTGGGCGCATCTTCAACGCCGACTTTGGTCTCTTCTTTTTTGTGCCGCGCAACACGCCACAACTCTACAGCACTACGGATGTGATCGATACCTTTGTCTACCGCTCACTGGTGCAACTGGGCGACATCAGCATGGCTGCAGCGGCGGGCTTTTACCAATCCGTCGTGGGTTTTGTCATGGTGGTGCTGGCCAACTGGGTGGTGCGCAAGATTAATCGAGATTACTCGTTGTTTTGAGTTGCAATCAGTAGAGTAATTTCCCCTAAAAGAAAACAGCTGGGGATACCTTGAATCGTTGCGAAAGTGCCCGGATTTGTCGTGTATTGAGTTCTCGTTTGCCAGCCAAAATCTCGGAAACCACACCTTGTGAACCAATTTCTGGCAACTCTGATTGTGTCAAGTCATGTTCAGCCATGAGATACGCCAGGACGCCTAGTCCACTTGCACTAGGAAGTGGGAAATTTCGTTCTTCATACGCATAGATAAGCGTACCTAATGTATCAAGTAGCTCGTATAGCGGATGCGTTTCATCTGTACCAACTTCGTCGAGTAGATAGTTCAGCCGCTCTACAGCCAGATCGTATTCATTCTCGGTACGAATCATGAACAATGGATGTAATGCTCTCCAGTGGGTTTGAATATCGTGAATAACGAGAGTCATATCTTCCACACTCCGCGGTCGTAATCGCTGTGGGTGAGCAGATGGCGAATATAAATTTTGCTGCGATTGAAATGAACTGCAGTGATAAGACGGTATTTACTACCACCGATGTTAAAGACAATGAAATCGCCCACGATATCGGCTGACGGAAAGGTTGCTCGTAGCTCAGCAAAATTGCGGTAATCTGTGCATTCTATAATTTTACACCAGGGCAACAACGGCTCTTTGCTATCGGGATGGCGCTCCCAGAATTCACGCAGTACTTTCCGTGAGATGAGATGCATGAAGCGATTTTATCTCACAATGAGATAAAGCACAAGTTTCAGCCAGCGTTGAAGTAGTCTCAGACCAGATAACAGACGGATAATGACAGAACGAATCGCAATTCACCCAGACCAGCCACAGATCGCGGTCATTGAACACGCGGCAGCGGTGATTCGTGCCGGTGGCCTGGTGGCTTTTCCGACCGAGACGGTCTATGGTTTGGGGGCCGATGCGTTCAACGCTGTGGCGGTGAAACGGATCTTTATGGTGAAAGGCCGCCCGGCCTATGACCCAGTGATTGTTCACATTGCGGATGTGGCGGAGTTGACACGCGTCGCGGCGCATGTTCCGCCAGTGGCGTATACACTCGCCACACATTTTTGGCCTGGCCCGCTGACCCTGGTGCTGCCCAAAGCCGATGCCATTCCCCCCGTCGTCACAGCGGATGGACCCACCATCGCCGTGCGCTGTCCACGCCACCCCGTCGCGCTGGCGCTGATCCGGGCGGCGCAAAGACCGATTGCGGCGCCCAGCGCCAACCGTTTCGGCCACACCAGCCCCACCACAGCAGAGCATGTGTGGCATGATCTGCGGCAGCATGTTGATTTGCTGTTGGATGGCGGGCCGACCGCCGTGGGCGTCGAATCCACTGTGCTGGACATTACCAAGCCAACGCCAGTGATTTTGCGCCCTGGTGGGGTGACAGTCGAGGCGCTGCGCGCCGTGCTGGGGGAGGTGGTGATGCACAGCGGCGACAGCGGCGCAGCGCCGCTCGCCTCGCCGGGTCTGCTGGATCGGCACTATGCGCCGAGCACGACATTGCATCTCTACACAGGGACGGAGCCAGCCATTCAAGCGGCGCTGGTTGGTATAGCTGATGATGCCGCCGGGGTGGATGTACGCCTAGGATTATTAGTAGCGGATGAAGACTTGCCATTGTTGGCAGATTCGCCCCATGTGATCGCGGCGGTTGGCCCGCTGACCGATCTGGAACAGGTGGCCCAGCGGCTCTTCGCTGCCTTGCGCACACTTGATGCGGCCAATGTGGAGTTGATTGTGGCACGCGATTTTCCCGCTGTCGGTCTTGGCGTAGCGATTCGGGATCGGCTGCGGCGGGCCGCCGATCAGACGATCCATGTGGGGTGATGCCTGTGACAACACTGACTGTTCCGCCGGTGCGCCGACGCAAGCGCCAGCCCTTTTCCTGGGGGCATATGTGGGTGCATCTGTTGCTGGCGCTGATCGGGCTGGCTTGTCTCGCGCCGATGCTACTGGTGGTCTCCATTTCGCTCTCCGATGAAAAAATAGTGGCGCGCGAAGGCTACAGCCTGTGGCCGGTGGGCTTCACCACCTATGCTTACGAATACATCCTGCGCGAGCCAGGGCAGATGATCCGCGCCTATGGAGTCACGCTGCTGGTGACGGCGACAGGTACGCTGTTGGGGCTGTTGATCTGCTCGCTGCTCGGTTATGCCATCTCGCGGCAAGATTATAAGCTGCGCGGGGTGCTTTCCTTTTACGTCTTCTTCACCCTGCTCTTTCATGGCGGCATGGTGCCGTTTTATATTTTGGTCACCCGCTATTTGGGGTTGAAGAACAATATGCTGGCGCTGATCTTGCCCTATCTTGTCACGGCGTGGTATGTGCTGATCTTGCGCACCTCGTTTGCTCAGTTACCGATCGAGTTGCTCGACGCGGCGCGCATCGACGGGGCAGGCGAATGGCGCGTCTTTTTTCAAATCGTGTTGCCGCTCTCCAAACTAGTGTTGGCGACGGTAGGTCTCTTCTTCATTCTGCGCTACTGGAACGACTGGTTCCTGGCGCTGCTCTTTATCGACAAAGAGCCGCTCTATCCGCTGCAATATTTGCTCTATGTGTTGATGCAAAATATCAATTTTCTGGCCTCCAATCCGCAGACCACGGGGGTGCCGATCCCCGCGCAATCGGCGCGCATGGCGATGGCCGTGCTCGCCTTTGGCCCGGCGCTCTTTACCTTTTTACTCCTGCAAAAATATTTTGTGCGGGGGATCACGATCGGCGGGTTGAAGGGGTAGGCAATTTGTTGGATTGGCAGTGCTCTTTCCTGAAACGGTATTGCAGCCAAGTATGGTATAATAGCAACAGCACAATCGTGATCGCGAGAAAGTACAATGCCAACTCAGATTATCCTAACTTTACCCGAACTCCTTTACGAACGTGTTGAGCAACTGGCGCAGCAGCACCAGCAAGATGTTGCTCAAGCAATCACAGAGTATCTAGAGCATCATTTACCTGCGCTCAGACCAAGTGAAATTGAGCAGCACCAGCAGCGTCCGCATAAGTTTGCACTAGACCAAGAAAAGGCGGCCTATCTTCGTCTGCATCCGCTGTTAAAAGAAAAGTTTTTTGGCAAACATGTAGCTGTCTATCAGGGGCAACTGATTGATTTTGACGATCAGTTTGAAGCACTGCATGAACGCGTTCGTAAACGCTATCCTAATCAGATTGTTTGGATGTCAACCGTGCGCGAGGAGCCAATCGAAACGATCCATGTCCGTTCACCACGCTTCAGCACCGATCAAAAACGCTAATGTACAGTCATGATTATTCCTTTGAATACTCCCCATCAATGCCAGCAGTGGAGGTAAGCCTGGGCTTAACCCGTGGTCAAATTGTGCTTACCTTGCCCGCAATCGTTGATTCGGAAGCCGATGGGACATTAGTGCCAATCCGTTACTTGGATCAGGTCGGCGCGTTGCCAGCCGGAACACAATGGTTAAGCGGCATCACTGGCGAGCGCTCTGAAGTTGAAATCTACCCCGTTTATATACAGCTTGGTAAATACAGCCTGCATATTCGTGTCGTTGGCGACGAAGTAAATCGCGAAATCATCCTGGGCCGAGATGTACTCAATCAATGTGTGGTTACACTGAACGGCCTAGCCGCCGTTGTTGAAATCAGCCAGTAACGCTCTCCATTCCAAACAGAAGTACGCTTCATCCCAAATCAAGGAGGAACCCATGCCCTATCGTCGTCATGTTGCTTTGCTGGTCAGCCTGCTGGTGTTGGCGTTGCTGGCCAGCTGTGCGGCCCCTGGCGCAGCCCCGGTGGAACAGGCCGAAAGCGCAGCCCAACCTGCCGCTGATCTCGTCTCGGTGACCTACACCTACCCTGGCGGTGTCCCACAGGATTTGCAAGCCGTGCAGGATGCGCTCAACAAAATCTTCAACGAGAAAATCGGCGTTAACCTGACGCTGGAGGTGATCGACTGGGGCTCCTACAACGACAAAATGCAGTTGCGGCTGGCGGCCGGCGAAGAGTGTGACATCATCTTCACCGCACCGTGGATCAACAGCTATACCAACAACGTCGCCAACGGTGCGCTGATGGCACTGGATGACCTGCTCATTGAGGAGGCACCGGGTCTGTGGGCCAGTATGCCGCCGACAACGTGGGATGCGGCCCGCATCAAGGGCACGATCTACGGGGTGATCAACCAGCAGATCTTCCCCAAGCCGTGGGGCGTCCATGTGCGCAAGGATCTGCTCGAAAAGTACAACTTCAGTTTGGATACTGTGACCAAATGGGAAGACATGGAGCCATTCCTCGAAGCCGTCAAGAACGAGGAGGGCATCACGCCGATTATCTCCGCAGCGCCGGGCGATAGTATGTGGCGCACCACCTATTACGGCTATGACCCGCTGGATGATGGCATCGGCTTTATCGGCGTGCGGGCCGATGACGAAACGTTAACTGTCGTCAACCTGTTGGAGACGCCCGAGTTCCGCGAAGCGGCCAACTTGACCAAGAAGTGGGTCGATGCTGGCTATTTCTCCAGCAACCCGCCGTCGGACGACGAGGTGCGGGCTAACTTCCGCGCCGGTCTCTATGCGATGGGCTATCATGTTGAGAAGCCGGGCAACGATGTGGAATCACGCACGGCCTATGGCTGGGATTTTGTAAGCAAGAATCTCACCGACCCGCTGATCCTCGATACCGCCGGGGTGACGGCGACGATGAATGGCATCTGCGCCACCTCCAAACAGCCACAAGCAGCCATGCGCGTGCTGGAACTCTTCAACACTGACACGGAAGTCTACAACTTGCTGGCGCGCGGCATTGAAGGGGTTCACTGGGTTTGGGAAGATGAGGCGCAGCGGATCATCCGCTACCCCGAAGGCGTGACCGCCGAAACCAGTACCTATGACCCCAACACCGATTGGATGTTCGGCAATCAGTTCAACGCCTACTATCGCAGTGCTGACCAGGTGGGGGCCTGGGAGGCGACCAAGCAGATGAACGATACCGCTTTCCCCTCCGTGGCGCTCGGTTTTGTGGTCGATCGGGAGCCGATCAAGACCGAGATCGCACAAGTTTCAGCCATCCTTGACGAACTCGGCGAACCGATCGGCAATGGCTTTGTCGCCTATGATGAGGCCGCGCCCGATCTGATCGCTAAGCTCAACGACGCTGGTGCGCAGACGATCATCGCCGAAGTGCAACGCCAACTCAACGACTGGGCCGCCAGCAAAGCCCCCGTGAAATAACCCAATGGCGCGGAGCGCCCGCTTTGCGCGCACCTAATCACCATACACGCGGTGATTAGGTGCTTCCCCTCTCCTCACATATCGCCCGATGGAAGCCTTCCTACTTGTGGGTTGTTCTAGCGTGCGCTATACTAATCGTAGTGGCAACGATTTTTAGCGACAAACCACCGGGTAACCAGCGCAGGTTGCTCACACCCAACCATCGGATCGTAAACCCAGGGGGAAGACAAGAATCATGAATGCACAAAGTCTTTGTGCGGAGAATGAAGCGCGCACCGGGACGGATGCGGGCAGCGCAGCGGGCACGCACGGAGACCACGGCACGCCACCGGCTGCCCGCCAAGCTAAGGGCAGTGCGCTACGCTGTGTGGTCTATGGCCCCACTGCCACACCCAATGGCTTTGACCAACTGGCCGACGAGTGGAACAGCCTGCTCAAACGCAGCCGCTTCAACTCGATCTTTCTCACCCATGAATGGCAGACCACCTGGTGGCGTTACCAGGGCGAAGGCGCTCTGTGGATCGTCGCCTTCCGTCACCCTGTGAATCAAGAGTTGGTCGGCATTGCCCCGTTCTATTGGAAGACCGATAGCGAAGGGCGCTTTGCAGGCAAACGCAAGTTGAATATCGTCGGCTGTATCGAAGTCAGCGATTATCTGGATGCGATCATCGCCAAAGGCTGGGAGACCCAGGTCTACCAAGCTCTGCTCACCTGGCTGCACAGCGCAGATGCACCACCGTGGGATGTGGTCGATCTCTGCAACTTGCCGCAGGCCAGCCTGACCTATCAAACGCTCCCCGCCATTGCGGAAGAAAGCGGCTATCGCGTCGAGTGCTTTCAAGAGGATGTCGCCCCACAGTTCACATTGCCCCTGCATTACGAGTCTTATCTGGAAGAGCAGGTCGAGAAAAAACAGCGCCACGAGATCCGCCGCAAACAACGACGCGCCGAGCGCGAGGTAAACGTTGGGTTCTACATTGTGGGCCAAGAGCATAGCCTGGAAGGCGAGGTCGATGACTTCATCGCCCTGCAACGGGCCAGCCGGGCCGACAAATCGGAATTTATGACGCCGGCCATGCGGCGCTTTTTCACCGCTGCGGCGCGGGTAATGTTTGATGCTGGATATTTGCGGCTGCTGTTCCTGACCCTCAACGATGAAAAGGCGGCTGCGCTCTTTGCCTTCGAGTATGACCGCCGCTTCTGGCTCTACAACTCTGGCTATGACCCGGATGCGCATGCACAACTCAGCCCTGGGTGGGTCTTGCTGGCCTACAGCATTCAATACGCCATTGCGGCGGGCTGTCGTGTCTTTGACTTTATGCAGGGCAACGAAGAGTACAAATACCGCTTTGGGGCACAAGATTACCGGGTGATGCGCGTGTTGATCCACAACGCACAATCGTGATCATTTTTTACAGAGTTACACGGAGAACACCGAGGAGCCACCGAGCACACAGAGAAGTGCTGGTTAATTTTACCTCCGTGCTCTCCGTGTCTCCTCGGTGTTCTCTGTGTTCTAAAGAGGCATGATATGACCAAACAGCCTATCAACGGTCACGGGCCGGATGGAAAGGATGTACCGATGAGCGAAGAGCGTCAATCGACCCGTGACCGGGCACGGACGCAACCCTATGAGCCGGACTACCCAGAGAGCGACCGCAAGCCGAGTGCCGAGCGGCCCAATGCCTTTAACGCGCTGGCCTGGTTGGTGGAAGGGGCAACCGGGTTATGGGAAGAGCTACACCACAACGACCTGGGCCTGACGGAAGAGTTTTGGAAACACGCCTATGCCGCTCGCCGGGAGAGTCTGCTGGCCTTGCGCGCGGCGGTCGATGCGCTGATCGCCCAAACGGAAAGCCAGGCCCGCCAAGAGGAGGAGCGTCAACAACGGCGCGAACGCCGTGGTGGGATCAACATTGATTTTTGAGCGGCACATTCAACAAAGACAACAACAGATGTAGACAGCAGCGGATTTGGTATCACGTAAAAATCCGTTGCTACCTACATCCGTTGTTGTAACACCTGGCGCAACTGCCGCACACCGGTGCGGATCTGCGCTTCGGTGAGGGCGGCAAAGCCCAACAGCAGCCCGCCGCGTGCTAAGGGCGCTAGGGCACAGCCGGTCAGCGGCGGCGTTTCGATGCCGTGCGTTTGTGCCAACTGGGTACGGGCGCTCATCGCCTTTACCGAACGCATTGCCTCCGGCCGCTGGGCCGATGTACGACCGCCGACGCCACAGGAGTTGGACGCCACCACCGTTGTCGCCGTCGACATTACCAGCGCCTCGGCCAAGATCCGCACTGGTGGGCCAGTGGATGATGCCGAGGATTATGCGCTGACAGTGTGGGCGGGAGTGCTGCCGCTCCAGTTGCAGACCCTCTCCCCCGTGCCGGATGCGCAACTATGCCCAGAGATTGCACTGCCAGCGTATTTGTTGAACTATGTAGATCGAAGAACGACAACCGAGTAAACCAACACGTCTCATACGATTTCTCGTAGATATTGCATTGCTACTCATCTCAAAAGAGCGATGGCTGGATATGCGTTGCTGCCTGTGATCGATGGGCGGTCGCCCGGTGCGCCAGATCGACGCCTTCGTGGGCGAGCAGCCAGCGTTTGCGCTCCAGCCCACCGGCATATCCGGTCAGACGGGCAGTGGCCCCGATGACGCGATGACAGGGCACGACAATCGCCACGGGGTTGAGCGAATTGGTGATGCCGACGGCCCGTGCCGCCGTCGGTTTGCCCAAGCCGCGCGCCAGTTCACCATAGGTGACCACCACGCCAGGGGGAATGGCACGTAGCGCCTGCCAGACCTCGGCCTGAAAAGGCGTACCCCCCAGGTTGACCGGAATCGTCTCCAGCGCCGCATAGTCACCAGCAAAATAGGCGCGCAGACGCGTGCTGAATCCGCTCGGATCGCGCACCCCATGGCAGACAAACTCGCCATAACGCCCGCGCAATAGCCGGTTCATGCGCTCCTCGTACCCGGCATAGTCCAAGGCACATAGCTGCTCACCATCCACGACAAGCAGAATTTCCCCGATCGGCGATTGTACTTTATCAAGCAAGAGTGGGATCATACGGTTCAAGATAGTCATCAAGCAGGATCACTTCTATTTCTGTGGCTAAGCGCAGCAATTGATTATCGTTCGTAATCAAGGCAGTTGCGTCTTCAGTAAGTGCAGTAGCAGCCTGCAAAGCATCCGCTGGACGGAGACGATACCGGGCACGCAACTGGGCTGCTCGACGAGCAATTGCACGCGATGTGTCAACCACATGCAGATTTGGGAAATTGACCAGCAACGCTTCGTATTGACGAGCGACGTCAGCGCGTCCCTGCATCCACGAATGGACGGTCAATTCCATTAAGGTAATGACCGAGGTGACACAGTGACTCTGTCCGCGTTCAATCCATGTAAAAATTGGTGTTGTCAGCGAAAAATAGCGCGGATGTAGTTCCAAGTGGTAGATAAATACGGCTGTATCCAAGCTAACCACGGCGTGGTTTTTTAGCCTGTCTTCAATTTTTCCCATGCGGAGCGTTCTTCTTGAAGATAGGTTGTCGTGTTGATAGTCGACCAGACCTCCTTGTGAAGGCCAGCCATAAAAGCTGTGAAGCTCTCCGGTTTCGGGATCAGGATCAACATACCATCCTGAATATCAACAATCAGCCGATCGCCAGGCCGAATTCGTAATTGTTGACGGGCGGCGCTGGGTAAAGCAATTTGGTGTCGGCGGCTCACTTTCACTGTACTCTGGTGTGACATAAATCATCTCCGCAAAGCAAAATGACTGATCTGCTTTGTATTTTATCACGGTCTCATCAGCGATCAAAAAAAGGAGTCAGATGCCATGCCACTCCCCACTGACCAGTTTGACCTATACGATCTCCAGGTCATCGTCGAGCGGATCGAGGGCCATTGCACGTGCGCAATGCGCGAGGGTGACTGTTTTTTTCTGCGTAGTGGCAAGCTGTCGCTGCCCGCGGACAAAGATTTTTGTCTGTATGCCCTGGGCGCAGCGCTCCCCCTACTCCCGGCCAAACAGCGGCACAACCACCCCGCCGACTGGATGGAGACCGACAGCCGCGTCGTCTGCCCCGACCCGGCCTGTCGGCTGATCATGCGCATTGACCGGATTGGCGCGCGCACGCTGCGCCATGATGAAGTCAGCCCGGTTTCGTGGGCCGCGCTCCAGGCTCAGACCGAGTGAGCGGCAAAGTGACGGATCACCTGCCCCAACAGCTGCACCGCCACGAGTAGATCTGGCCCTAATGGTGGGCCAAAGCTGAGATGACGCGCCCCAGCGGCCACGAGTGGCTCCAACCGCTCGATCACCTCATGCGGGTTGCCCACCACGCCGATACGCAACATCCGCTCATCTACCAATGCGATGGCTTTCTCCGCATCCTGCTCCACCATCATGGCTACTTCTATCGGGCGAAAATCATCGCGCGTGAGACCCAGCCGGTCATAGATCAGCGGC
>Ga0224722_1000879_pt1 | contig 17092 bp, 17 predicted proteins | sample Balambano_FR1_Me_FD_161646 | JGI IMG/M metagenome (GOLD analysis project Ga0224722, IMG submission 161646) | Freshwater sediment microbial communities from Lake Towuti, South Sulawesi, Indonesia - Balambano_FR1_MetaG | ecosystem: Environmental > Aquatic > Freshwater > Lake > Sediment | place... | reverse complement strand
GCATTTTTAATCGGTCTTACTATGAAGAAGTACTGGTAGTGCGTGTTCATCCTGAGATTTTAGAGCAGCAACAGTTACCTCCTAGCGCTAAAGGCAAACACATCTGGCAGCAGCGGTTTGAAGATATTAATAACTTTGAAAAATACTTGTTTAATAACGGTATTTTGGTGATGAAGTTTTTTCTCAATGTGTCAAAACAAGAGCAGAAAAAGCGCTTCTTAGCGCGTATTGATCGCCCGGAAAAGAATTGGAAATTTTCCCTGGCCGATGCTAAAGAACGGGGTCACTGGGATGACTATATGGCCGCCTACGAAGATGTCTTTAAACATACCAGTACAGAGTGGGCACCCTGGCACATTATCCCAGCCGATAATAAATGGTTTACCCGGCTAGCGGTGGCCAGCTTTATCTACCATCGGCTCCAGTCGCTGAATCTGGCCTATCCGGTAGTCGAAGAGAATCATCTTCAGAAGCTACAGGCGGCTAAGGTGATGTTGGAAAGTGAGCCAGATTGAGCAGCGACATTAAATTTTGAATTTTGAATTTTCCCCCCTCCGGAGTGGATCAATTGGCTGACAAACCTCCGGGTAGCTGGTACTCGACTTTCGCTCAGTTACTTCTGTGCCTCAAATAATGTAAACGGAAAAGGGCCGTAGGTTCCTACCAGGTCTGCGGTTTCCGGCTCCGACGTGTGGAAGGTAATCAGCACGCCACGAGAGGTGCCGCTGTAGTCATCCAAATACCAGGCTCCTTTGAGGGTATTGAACTTGAGGTAGACGGCCCCTGCTCGGTCGGGCAGGTCTAGGGAAACAGGGACGCCCAAAGCGGCCAAAAATGCTTCCATTGCCACCTTGGCCTTGACTAAGGTGCTGGCGCAGATGCCCAGGGTTTGATACTCCGACAACTCGTTGAATAACAGCAAATCTTCTCGTACTTGCTCCATCTGCTCTGGGCTAAGCTGTGGCGGCGTGGTCAGGCAGCTAAACTGGCTCAGGCGCTTACGAATAGCCGCGATATCAGAAGTCGTTGGATTGATGGATACCATAGAGCTTTTCCCTAATGACTGAGGGACAGTTTTGGGCTTACTAGCCATTAGCCTAACTGTCAGAGGTGCTGCCAGTATGACCTATCACGTTCGAGTGATGGATATGCCGTCGAGCGATCGCCCCCGCGAACGGTTGCTATCAGCTGGGGCTAAGAGCCTTTCGACCGCTGAACTGCTGGCTATTTTGATCAGCACTGGGCAGGGACACGGCAAACTCTCTGCTGTCGGGCTGGGGCAACTCATTCTGCAAGAAATGAGCAAAAATCAGCGAGATCCGCTGACCTGTCTGCGAGATGTCACCGCCCACGACCTGGAGCAGATTTCAGGCATTGGCCCAGCCAAGGCCACCACCATCTTAGCGGCCATTGAGTTAGGTAAACGGGTGCTACAGGCGATTCCGCCAGAAAAAACTGTGGTGGATGACCCCGCGATCGCCGCCGCTGCCCTCAGCCATGAGCTAATGTGGCAACCCCAAGAGCGCTTTGCCGTTGTGCTACTGGACGTGCGACATCGTTTATTGGGTACCAAAATTATTACTATTGGCACGGCCACCGAAACTCTGGCTCACCCTCGTGAAATCTTTAAAGAAGTGATTCGCCACGGTGCCGTGCGCTGCATTGTGGCCCACAATCATCCCTCTGGCAACCTCGAACCCAGTCCAGAGGATCTAGCGCTTACTCGTCAGTTGCTCCAGGGCGCGCAAATTTTGGCTATCCCGGTGCTAGATCATTTAATTATCGGCAATGGCGACTATCGTAGTCTGCGGCAAACCACCCAGCTTTGGCAAGAAACGCCCCAAGGCATTTAAGGAGGATTTTGGGTGATAGTAGGTAGGCTGGGCAAAGGGCTTTGCCCGTGCCCAGACCTTTCAGGGCTTGAGCAGACGCTGGGCACGCTTCGCTTTGCCCAGCCTACGGTGGCTGATTTCGCTAGAAACCGGGTTTCTTCTTAAACTCAAAGAAACCCGGTTTTTTTCCAAGACTCTGGCGCTAACTAACCTAGACTAGTTCGCCTAGAGGAACATCCAGAAGGCCAGCTATATCCACCAAGTTAAAGGTGCTATTGACATCGCCAACAGGTGTCGTCAGATCTGCGGTGAGTAGCCCTTCGCCAAGGCTAATCAGGCCATCCACACCGGCAAAAAAGTTAGCTCCCTGGTTAGTGAAGTCCACAATGTCAAAGGTGGTGTCAAATACACCAAACGGACTATCTACCGTGGCGGCCAAGAGGCCATCGGTAATGCTGCCATTAACGAACAAGTCCTGGATAACCTCAGCCGCGTACTCGCTAGCTAAGGGGCCGAGTTCAATATCCGTCGAAACTGGCACGGTGACATTGCCCACCAGCGGTAGCCCAGAGGCCACGGGCACCTCAGCACTGAGGCTAGCAATGCCATCGGCCAGGGTTAGAGTGCCGCTGATGGAAGAAATCGGGATGGTGACATCCCCAGCCGGCCCCAAAGAAGCCACGATATTACCGGTATTAAAGTCTACTACGCCGTTGACGTCGCCAACGACGGGCACCGGAGTCGAAAAGGGAAATATAGCATCATCCCCGAAGTCAATATCCGCTGTCAGCAGACCAGCCGGGGTAGATAGGTCGATATTCAAATCGCCGCCGCCAACGTCAACAGTGCCGCTAATGGGGCCCAGGGGAGTACTGGTTTCCAGGCTAAAGGCCCCGTTGGTGAAGGGCACGGTTGCATCGATGGCGTTGATAGTATCCAACACAAAGGTGCTGGCTAAGCTGGCTAAGTCTAGGCTTTCTATGGCTAAAGACTCCTCGCCAGTGGTGATGGCAGCATCTAAAATGCCCGCTTGTAAGGTGAAAATGCCATCGGTAATGGCGGCTAACTCGGCTAATTCAGCTAGTGTCGTGGGGGCATCAAAGGTGCCTGTAACGGTGCTGCCGTTGGCTAGCAGCAGGTCAGCATCAAAGACGCCGCCCGTTACCGTGATTTCGCCAGAAATTTGATCGATGGAATCGGCAAACTCAGCCACCAGATCAGCCAGACTGGGGCTAAAGGCACCCAATAGCCCCAAGGCGGTAGTAGTGCTTAAAAAGGCAGTATCCGGCTCGAAACTTAAAGTAGAGTCCTCGAAATTGAGAATGCCTTGGGCAATGGGAAGAACTGATAATGCGGTAGAAGCCATGGGGAACACCCTTGCTTTCCTATGGTGAACATCATGGTGGCCAGGTGCCACCGATTGGTTAGCTGTGCTCCGCCCGCTATTGTGCCACAGGATTTTAAAGGTAGCCAAAAAAACATGACCACAGTTACCTAATGTCCCTAGGGAATGAGTTTTGAGGCATTATTCAGGTAAACTTTAAGATCCTCTTGCACCCGGTGGTATAAAGCATCATCCTGCCCTTTCATGTTGACCAGACCATAAACCTGAACTGGCTCCTGCTCTCGCCCCGCCAGGATGTGCTGGCCATAGTCCACGGCAACTACCTCATCTCTCACCAGGTCGTAAAGCGGCTGGGTAATCAGGATATCAGTTCCAATTAGCTTGGTAAGCCCCTCAATGCGGCTAGCCACGTTGACTGTGTCGCCAATAGCGGTGTATTCCAGCCTTTGCAGAGAGCCGACATTGCCCACTACCAGCTCGCCGTAGCTAATGCCAATGCCGTTATAGAGGGGGGGAAGCCCCTGAGCTTGTAGGCGCTGGCGCAGTTCCGCCAGGGATTGGCGCATGGCCAGAGCAGCCTGTATGGCATTAAGGGCATCCTGCTTGGATCCCTGGGAGGTGGGCGCACCGAACTCAGCCATCACTGCATCACCAATGAATTTATCCACCGTGCCCCGCTGCTGAAGAATAACGGTCACCATCACGTCCAGGTAGGTGTTCAGCAGGCTAACAGTTTCTTCTGCCCCTAGTTGGTAAGACAGGCGGCTGAAGCCGCGAATATCTGAAAACAGAACCGCTGCCTGAAAGCGCTGGCCAATGGTCAGGCTGGTGAAGTTTTCGGGCTGGTTCAAAATTTCTTGGGCCACCGAGGGGGCTACATAGCGCTCTAGGGTGCGGCGCAGACGCTGCTCTTCTAGCCGATTGTTGATGGCACCTGTGGCAATGTAAGCGATGCCGCCCATGCCCAAGCAGGCTACTGGGATGGCTACTGGAATTAACCGCCCCCGCTGCACCAGCAGCAAATAGGCCAAGGCCCCCCAGGTAGCAATTGCCAGCAAAAATCCTCCTAGTCTTGGCACTGGCTGGGTAAAGCGGTAGCCCAGCCCCAGTCCAATACTGGCCAGAGCGATTGCCGTCAGCAGCCCCCGCCAGAGTGGGTCAGCTATACCCTGATTCACCGTGCGCCCCTCCAGCAAAGCGGCCACCGCCTGGGCGTGAATTTCAACTCCAGGCATGGCATCATCGAGCGGAGTGCGCTTCAAGTCTTGAAAGGAGGCGGCTGTAGGGCCAATCAGCACGATTTTGTTGGCAAACTGAGACTGGTAACGTGGCCAGTTGATTGGATCCAACACTTGCACAAAGGAAATCTGCGGGATCGTACCCGCTGGACCATAGAAAAACAGCCCATCACTGGAGGCCGTAGGAGTGGGCTGGCTGGCTGCTGCCAGGGTTGCCGCAGCAAAGGAGGGCAGGGCGTCAGTAAAGCCGTGGGTCTGGCGCAGGTCGTCAATCACGCGCTGCGGCGAAGCTCGGAACTGACCATCGACATCAGGCTGGAGGTTAATTAACCCAGTATGGGCCGAGTTAACCAGCAGAGGTTCCAACAGGCTGGTAAAAGCCCCAAAATCGCTATTAGAGACATCGTAAGCTGCCGCCAGGGTAACGCGATCACCTACCTGGGTCAGAGTAGTTTCCAAAGCTACATCATCGGCAGGGCCGTAGACACTGGGATCCACCAGCAGTACATCCAGGGCCACCGCGCTGGCTCCGACCTCAAACAAGCGTTCAATAGCAGTGGCGTAAGTCTGCCGCGGCCAGGGCCAGGTTTCTAAAGAAGCCAAAAAGGGGTATCGAGTCGGGTCAGTCCGATATAGCTCGCCCTGACTGAGGGAGTACTCATCAATGGCCAAAATCACAACGTTGTCGGGCGGTTGTACTGGCCCCCGCAGCCGCAGCAGAAAGGACTGGGCCTGCCCTTCAATGCGCACAATCCAAGGATGCTGGGAAGCGGTGGCAATGGCACCAAACACCGCACAACTGACCATCAGCCCGTGGCCAAGGTTCAGGATGGGGTAAGGAGAGCGAGGCATGGGGAAAGGTAAGACGGAGAATTAAAGATAAGGCCGAAAGATCGGATAGCTTATTGTTGTCTAAGGTGTCCTAAATCGCCGAGTATTGGCAAGAGCATTTGATTCAAGTTGCCCAGTCGCTATGCTGAGCATTAGGGCGAATACTGTAGGTAGCCACTGCCTACCATCACTGTAGAAAGGCGCCCACCAGGATTGGGAGACGGTTTCCCAGGAAGCACCTGGGTGTTAAATAAGGACTAAACAGCCCATGTCATCAGAACTCATCATTTGGTTGACAGTAGTACTGGGGATTTTAGGCTTTGGTATGGGCTCTATGCTGTGGGCCTACCGGCGGCCTTTGGGAGCCAGTGTACTGTTTTCAGAGCCAGTTCCAGCTCCTTTGTTGCCAGTGGGCGACCAGGCTAGAACCCAGTTTCAAACTGGTTGCAATGCGTTTCGGCGGGGGCGGTTTACTCAGGCCATGACAGAATTTACAGCGGTGATGAACGCTGAACCGGCCTGTGCCGAAGCCTTCCATAACTATGGCTTGGCCTGCGCCAACCTAGGCAACGATGGCTTAGCGGTGCAGGCTCTGGTCAAAGCTAGTGACTTCTATGACCAGCAGGGCACTAAAGCCGGGTTAGATCGGGTTAAACAAGATCTGGAGCAACTGGCCGACCGACAGCGGCGTCGGGTGATGGAGAAAGCCAGTGCCTAAGCAACGTTTAGATGTTTTGCTGGTGGAGCGGGGCTTATGTGAGTCGCGGCAGCAGGCCCAGCGGCTGATTCAAGCTGGCGAGGTGCAGGTCAACCAGACCGTTATCGACAAGCCAGGCACCCCAATTCCTGAAGAAGCAAACATTCTCGTCAAGGAAAGGTCTCGCTTTGTGTCGCGGGGGGGCGAGAAGCTGGCCAAGGCACTGGCGGAATTTTCTATCTCAGTTGTGGAACGCATTGCTTTGGATGGCGGCATTTCCACCGGAGGCTTTACCGATTGCTTGCTGCAAGCGGGGGCTCAGCGGGTCTACGGAATTGATGTGGGCTACGGCCAGGTAGCTTGGTCACTCCGGCAGGATGAGCGGCTTGTACTGCGCGAACGCACTAACCTGCGCCACCTGACGCCAGAGGATCTGTATGCTCCTGCGGACCCCAAACCCGACTTGGGGGTAATCGATGTCTCTTTTATTTCCTTGACCAAGGTGCTGCCAGCGCTTTGGGCTTTGCTAGTGCCCCCCCGCGAAGCCGTGTTGTTGGTGAAACCTCAGTTTGAAGTAGGGCGCGATCGCATCGGCAAAAAGGGCGTTGTACGCGACCCCAACGACCAGGCTGAAGCCATCATCACCGTAATAAATTGCGCATTATCCTTGGGCTGGCAGTACCGGGGCATTACTTGGTCGCCATTAGTGGGGCCAGCGGGCAATATCGAATACTTGCTCTGGCTGCTGACACCAGAACCAGTTGAGGAAGATAGCCTATCTCCGACCTTAAACCCAACGCTCCGCATCCCCTCCATTGAGGATTTGCAGAATTTAGCCGTTACTGCCAAAACTGCCCTTAGGTCTTAAGCTTGAACGAGCCTAAATTGCTGGCTACTTATCGCCATAGAAGTAGGCAATTTCCTTCGTCTTGAGCGGGGCAAAGTCTGCATCTAGCAGCATTTGGTTGAGTTCGTCCTGAGAATAGTGCTTAGCACCAATGCGGACAATGCGAGACCGCATTGAATTTATCACCCCGCTGCGCTGACGCTGAGCTTCCTTAGCCATCACTGTGTTATACAGGTCGAGTTTGGCCGCCGGAATAGGGGTGCCGTCTAAATCCACTCCGTTGGCAATGGCCACATCAACAGCATCGGCTCCGGTAGTTGGGGCAACATTTTGAGACATTGATAGCTCCTGGCAAATCAAACATCAACCTCAGAAATCCTATCAGATTCAGGGCCTTAGCGATCCCCACAGCTTTGCCCTAACCGGGGCACCTTAGCTCTGACTCCATCTCTTGCCACTTCCTAAGTTCTACGGCAATCTGCTAGGTTGGGCACTAGAGGAAGGCCCGATAGACGACATACCCTACACAGTGGTTAAAGTCAACGGCCAGGAGGTAGGCGGAATGATGGGAATGCCACCCGATGCTCCGGCTATGCCACCCACTTGGGGGATTTATATCACCGTTGAAAACGTTGAGGAAATCACGCAAAAAGCTGAGGAATTGGGTGGAAAGGTATTAATGCCACCGCATGATATTCCCGGTGTCGGTCGCTTTAGCCTCATCCAGGATCCTCAAGGAGCCACATTCTACGCTATTGCCTATTCAGCCCCGCAAGGGTAGTAGTCGTTTTAACGTGGGCGGCTTCAACCAAAGCTTGGCTAACCAGCGGCTCTTTCGTAATTGTCAGCGCTCAAGAAGTCGCCCAAGTATGCGTAAATAAGGGATGCTCTGCCATTGGGTTTTGCGACCTATGCTGAACCAACTACCCCCCCGGCAAATCTTAGAAACGCTGCTACCCTACCTCAAAACCGCAGGGGCCTACGCCCAGCAAATACAGGCTAAAATCAACGCCCAACCCGATAAAGACGGCAAGGGCGATAACTTTTTTGCCTCCGCCCTCAGTGATGCTGACCTCTCGATTCAAACCATGATGGAGGTTGTGTTGCTAGGGCTGTTTCCTCAGGTTCGCTTTTTTGGCGAAGAGCACGAGCAGACTTACAACACCAAATATTTTCGGGCGACGGATTTAGGCGCACCAGGCGACTATCTAATTGCGTTGGATCCTATCGACGGTACACAGTTTTATTTGGATGGTCACTCCAACTATCAGGTCATTCTTAGCGTGCTCAACACCGATGATTACGAAGCCGCGATCGCTATCACACCGGGGCAAGACCTCTACTACTACGCCCTGCGTGGAGAAGGGACGTTCAAAGGTCGCCTCGCTGATGACTTAGATGACTGCACCCCCATCACCATCACAAACCCGTCCAAGGCCATTTGCCTAGGCTGGCAAATGGGGGCTCTGGTGCCCCATCTAACTGAGCGCTATCGGGTTTACCACACCAAGGCTGACTATTCCAAAACCTCACAAATTCCCAATTTTAATGGGCTGCTTAGCGGTGACTTGGCCGGGGCTGTGCTGGCCAGAGGGCAGTTTATCGACGGCGCGGCCCTGGCGTTTATGGCTGGCGAAATGGGGCATATTGTCACGACTTTGGAAGGCGAAGCCTTACCTCCTCTGCATACCTGCGACAACTACCAGCGACCTGGCCTGGTGATTGCAGCTTCTCCAGAAATCCATCACGATTTGCTAACAGCGGTGCGCCGCAGTCTAGCCTAGTGAGCCAGCCGTGAAGCGAGTGCTTTAGGGCGTTACTGGAGCTAGGCTACTCGGCAAGCTCAATCCCTGGGGCTCAGCCCAGTAGACATAGGCCAGAACCAGCAACAGCAGCAGCGTAGCACCCAAAATCCACAGCGGCCATTTAGGTTGAGGGGAAGGTGATTGAGGGTTGGGAGATGAAGACATGAGCATTCCGGCGGTAGGGTATTTGTTTCGGGGGTGAGTCGGGAATTGCTAAAATTCTCTTCCCAAGGCAATGATTAGGGTTGTTACAATTCTTGAAGAATGTATTTCGACGGTAGATGGCGTAAACACCTTCGCATCTTCCTTCGGTGTCAATTCAGCAGGAGACAGTGGAGCCATGAGCATTAACTGCGCCGTAGATTGCAAGGACGGCTGTGTATTGGGCGATGAATGCCCAAATCTGAAGTACACCGAAGAAGCAGCTAAGTTTATTGCCGATACCTCTCTGGATAAAATGCTGGAAATGGCTGAAGAAGCTGTGCGCCGCAAAGTTATGGAGCGAGCTTCGCAACCTCCCAAGTGGGTTTTGCCCGAAGATTAATTTTAAACCTCTCTCCCTGGTCGGGTCGGCAGAACTTTTGCCCCTGTGATATGCTAGGCCGGTGAGTTGATGGTTGACTGGCCTGCTTAGCCAATGTTTAAGGCTTAGGTACATCTCCCTGTAACTTTACTTTAATTTTTCTCTCATGGAGATGTAGTCATGTCTATTTACGTCGGTAATTTGGCCTTTGATGCTACCCAAGATCAAATTACTGAAATTTTTGCTGAGTACGGTACTGTCAGTCGGGTTAGCCTCCCTACTGATCGTGAAACAGGTCGCCCTCGAGGCTTTGCCTTTGTGGAAATGGAAAGCGAAGCTGAGGAAAATGCCGCCATTGATGCCTTGGATGGGGCTGAGTGGATGGGCCGTGACTTGAAGGTAAACAAGGCCAGACCGCGAGAATCAGGGGCTTCGGGTGGGGGCGGCGGATGGAATCGTCGTGATCGTCGTTAACCATCTCGGTTGATCCCGCTTACTGGTTAGAAGTTGACTTGAAGCTATCCAACCAGCAAGTTGGGTGGCCTTGAAGCGTTAGCATCAAGGGGGCAATCGCTCCCTTATTTGTCAAGCTTGATTCTGCTGAGGTTAACGATCAGCAGACTAGCAGTGGTTTTCAGGAGCAGTCATGGCCCAGGTCATTTTGGGAGAAGAGGAGTCTATTGAATCAGCTCTGCGCCGCTTCAAGCGCAAGGTATCCAGGGCCGGGATTTTTTCAGACATGCGAAAAAATCGACACTTTGAAACCCCCATTGAAAAGCGCAAGCGCAAAACCCTAGCTCGCCACAAACAGCGCCGCTGGGGTTCTAAGCGGTAGTGCGTCATAGAGTTTCCAGTTCTAATGCTGCTGATAAAGCCGTTATTAACTGAGCTAAGTGACTAGGTCGATGGGTGGCCATAACTGTCATCCGTAGGCGACTCGTAGGCACAGTAGGGGGACGCACGGCAGCAATCCAAATTCCCGCACAGCAGAGCTGTCGGCCAAGGGATACCGCTACTTCGGCGCTTGGGCATTGGAGGCAGAAAATGGGTGACTGGGAAGGCAGTCGCTTGAAACCAGTTTCTGGCTGAATCAGATGGCCTAGCTGCTCATCCAAACCCTGGTTCAAAATTTGGACATTTTGCCAGAGGTGCTGTCGCCGTTCTGGCTCTTGCTGAATAATTTGCACAGCGGCCAAAGCAGCGGCGGTATCTGCTGGAGAAAGGCCCGTGGTGTAAATCCATCCGGGAGCCCGGTTGCGAAGAAAATCAATTAGCGCCGCTGAACCAGCCACATAGCCACCCAGACTGCCCAGAGCCTTGCTCAGCGTGCCAACCGTAATCAGCGATCGTCCACTACAGCCCAGATACTCAACGGCCCCTGAACCCTGAGTGCCAAATACACCCGTCCCGTGAGCCTCGTCTACTAACACCATGGCCCCGTAAGCCTCAGCTAAATCCAGAATGTCTTGGAGTGGGCACAGGTCGCCATCCATACTAAACACGCTGTCAGTGGTAATCAGACAGCGGCGATGGCAATTTCGATAGGTGGCCAGCAAATCTTGCAGGTGAGCCACATCACCATGTCGATAGTTCAGCACGGTTGACCCGCTAGCCTTAGCACCTAATTGCAGGCTAGAGTGGTTGTACTCGTCTCCTATAACCAAATCTCGCGCGCCAACCAGGGCCACAATTGTACCCAGATTAGCCAAATAGCCAGAACTAAATACCAGCGCCGCTTCAGTGCCTTTGAGGGCAGCTATGGCCAACTCCAACTGCTGATGTAATGCCCTGTGACCGCTCAACAGGCGCGACCCAGTACTACCCGTCCCATAGGTTTGAATCGCAGCTACAGCCGCCTCCTGTAACCTACCGTCACTAGCCAATCCCAGGTAGTCGTTGCTAGCAAAATTTACCAGGGTTTTCCCCTCTCGCTGAACAGTGGCTCCGGTAATGCCTTCAATGGCTTGTACAGAGCGATAGCGGTGCAACCGTCGCAGGGCGTTCAGTGAGTTGTCAATCCACCTGTAAGGATCTGAGGTCATCGTCACACCCGCAACTCTAGATAGAGGGCAACCAAGGCTTTTTCCTGGAAAATACTGGACATAGCCTGCTTGACTTAAAGACCGTAAGGTAGGATCTAACTATTAGGCGGCTGGAGTTGTTGAGGTCAACATTTGTACTTTGGCAAACTGGCACTCATAGACAAACTATACTGGCTGGCAAAGCCTACTATAGGTTAGTGCTGTTTATCGCCTTAATTTCTGCCAGCAGCGCTTGATTGTTTTATCGTCCTGTTGATTTCCATGACCTCGTACGCCACCTCCACTGCCCGCGCTGACATGGGTGAACTTCGCCGATTACGAAGTTTACTGCCTCCTGAACTTCAGAGTTGGGTAACAGTAGAGTCAGCCATAGACGTTAGTCCCCCGCTGATTACTTGCGAAGAACTGGGGAAAGATCAGGTAGAAATTCAGATTGACTTAGTAAAGTGGGAGCAGTTGGCGTTGGACCAGCGTAACTTACTTTTTTGGCACGAGGTAGGCCGCATTCAAAACGATACCATTCCTCGCGATGGCTGGGAAATGGCGGCTCTGGCGATTGGTTTAGGCGGTGCTGTCGGTGAACTGTGGGTGCAGGATGGCTTGTTGCTTATGCTGGCGCTAGGGCTATGCAGTTTTTCGGGCTGGCGTCTCTACAAGCGCAATAACAACCAAAAAACCCTACAAGAAAGCATTGATGCAGACGAGCGGGCCATTGCTATTGCTACTCGATTTGGTTATACCTTGCCCAACGCTTATAAGAGCCTGGGCAGTGCTTTAAAGACTCTAATTGAGCAAACTCCCAAGAAGCGTCAGCGTGATCGTTACATCAAGCGCCTTGAAGCCCTCAAGAAAAGCGCGGCCAAAGCAAAGGAGCGGGCTCGTTCTGAACGCGGTGATATGCGCTCAGCTTATTAAATCGCTCATCTACCTTTACCATTTTTCTAGGAACCCTTTTGGTTGCATGTGGTTGTGCACGCCAAAGGGGTTTTGATGTTGGAATCTTTAAGCTTCCGTTTGCTGTCTTTTTCTCCTCAGCCTCTTTAAGTTCAGCCAAACGAATTCGAGTGATTTTACGCACTTATCCAGAAATTCAGCTTGGGTATGCTGATAAAGCAATGAAACCTAAACAAGTGCGTTGATACGCGGCTAAGTCGTCCGGTTTCAGGCCGATTTAGTTGAAGACTTTGTAAGCTCCCCCCAGACGGTCTTCAACGTTTTATGAATTTGTTTACCTGCTGCCTAGCGCCAACTACCCAAGCTAGTCTTCTTCATGAAGAATTAAGTTGAGGGATTTTGCCCAAGCCAGATGGCGGGCTAGCAGCACAGTAGACCGTGTGTACCACATTACAAGCCCTGTGCTTACGCTCATTTCGGTATATAAGGCGAGCCTTTTCTATGCGAATTCTGATTTACTCCTACAACTACTATCCTGAGCCTATTGGTATTGCACCCCTGATGACAGAGCTGGCTGAAGGATTGGCCGCCAAAGGGCACCAGGTAAGGGTTGTAACTGCTATGCCTCACTATCCCGAACGAGCCATTTATCCTGGCTACAGAGGTCGGCTTTACCAGACTGAGCAGCGCAATGGCGTACTTATTCAGCGCTGCTTTGTCATGGCCAATCAAAGGTCTGGTCTTTTGGGACGGTCTTTGTTGGAACTTAGCTTTGTTTCTCTCAGTTTTGTGCAAGCTCTACGAGGTTGGCGACCAGATATCATCCTTAACTCCAGCCCCTCTTTGCCAGTCTGTCTGCCAGTTACCGCTCTCAAGGGGCTGTTTCGCTGCCCCAGCGTTCTCAACCTGCAAGACATCCTACCAGAGGCCGCTATACAAACTGGTTTGCTCAAAAATCCCTTGGGAATTTATGTGTTTGAAGCACTTGAAGCCTTTGCCTATGCAAATGCCAGCCGAATTAGTGTGATTACTCCTAGCTTCCGGGAGAATTTGCTAGCCAAAGGAGTTCCTAATGCCAAGATGGTGTCTATCCCTAACTGGGTAGATGTGGATTTTATTACCCCGCGTCCTAAATCCACTAGTCAGTTTGGCCAACGCCACAATCTTCAAGACAAGTTTGTCGTACTCTACACCGGCAATATTGCAGAGACTCAAGGCATCAGCAACGTCATTCGGGCAGCCAAGAGACTAGTTAATTACCCCGATATCCAAATTGTTATTGTGGGTGAAGCTAAACAACTCGACAACTTAGAGCAGCTTCGCCATGGCTTGAAGCTGACCAACGTGTCGTTGCTTCCTTTTGTTCCCCGTTCTGAGCTACCTGATATGCTGGCGGCTGCCGATGTTGGCTTAATTATGCAAAAGCGTGGCGTAGTTGGGTTCAATATGCCCTCGAAAACCCAAGTCCTGTTGGCCAGCGGTCGGCCAATTTTGGCCTCCGTGCCTGGAGAAGGCACCTCAGCCCAAGCTGTAATGGCCAGTGGCGGCGGCCTAGTTGTTGAACCTGAAAATCCTGATGCGCTTGCTGAGGGCATTTTAGATCTCTATCACAACCCTGCCAAAGCTCAGCAACTTGCCCAACAGGGTCGCCGCTATGCTCTGGAGCACTACTCTTTCCATCGCGCTCTAGAAAAATACGAAACCCTGTTCTACGCCTTAACAGCCGCCCATGCTAAACATGAGAAGGCAGCCGAAAGTTCTTTGGCCTTTGGAGTCGCCCAAAAATAGCCGATTCATACTCTCAACAGCGATCCAATATCGGGCTGATTTTGCTTGGCAACAGCAGCATGGGCGGTAGATTGACCCGAGCGAGTTAGAGCTTAACCTGACTTCAAATCGTGCTGGCCGTTAAGCTCGCTCAGCGGTACCTACAAACTCACCATGACGAACCTGATCAGAAACTAGCGTGGAAGGCTCGTACCAATATTGGCGGTAAATCAGCTCTAGCTCATTGCCAGCATCAGAAAAGTAATCAATCTGTTGAGCTTGGAGTGCCACGAGAACTCGAAAAATTAGCAGGGCCAAGATGGCCACAATCATACCGCCCGCAGTGGTAATCAAGGCTTCACCAATACCAGCCGCCGCCGCAGTAGCCTGCTCACTAGTGCCACCACTACCGATGTTAAGGTTGCCAAAGGTAGCAATCAGTCCTGTCACTGTTCCTAGAAGGCCCAACAACGGCGCTATGGCCACAACCGTTTCCAGCAACTTATCACCCTTCCGCATCTGAACAAACTCTCTATCTCCAGCAGTTTCCATAGCCAGTCGAAAGGTTTCAGGAGAAGGATTTTTTAGCCGTAGTGGAGCCAACAAAAACCGACCAATCGGGATGTCTTGGGCTTGAGCAGCAATGCTGGCAGCTTCACTTAAATCTCGTCGAGCGGCGTCTAGAACCTCGTTAACCACCTGACCCTCTCGCCGCAGGAGCTTAGTCCAAAATAGTGTACGGTCAAGAGCCGTTGCAATGGTCAGCACAGAACATCCCACAATGGGAATCATTACAGGCCCACCTTTAACCAAAAAATCTAAAACAGTTGTCATAGTTGTTTAAGCGGTGTTGTCTAAGCGGCTAATCTACAACGAAATAGGGTGCAGCAACGGTAAAGACCAGTATGACCAACATAACTAGACTATCGAAAGACAACGGCCTAGAAATTAAGGCTGATGGATTTTAAGTTTAAAGGAAGATTAATCGAGAGCATTAACATTATTGATTGCCCACCATTCTAACCATTGTTATCCATCGCCAGGAAATATAAAGAGCCAGTAATTAAAGCTCACCTCGGTCAATCATCATCCCCAGGGACGTAGGGGCGGTTTATGGAGCGTCCAGTAGGGCCAGTTGTAGGAGTAGTGTTAGCTACACCAGGTGATTGACCAGGAGCAGAGGGGGTTGTTGAGCTAGTGGCTGGCTGCCCTGGCGCTGATGTGGCTTGAGGGGCAGCAGAGCTGTTGGTGGAGGGGCCAGCTAAGGCAACTGGGCCGGAGGTGCGCATTTCCTGCCAGTCTAGGTTGCCATTAGCATCAACCTTAACTAACACAGAGTTAATAGCATTAGAGCCATCTACAAGGCCACCAACGACTTTACACTCAAAACGATCTCCCGGCTGATTTACTCGATAGATAGCTGTGCCACAGTCGATTAGCGCGCGTTTTCCGATAGCCTCAGTTAGCCCTTGCTGAAGACTTTCCTCTACCTTAGCTAGGTTAAGCAGAGCCCTGGAATTGGGCACATCCCAGGTGACGTTGCCCTGAGAGTCTTGCTGAACAACGTTGATGGTAAATGTCCCTTCTGGGTTGAGTTCACCAACACAACGAAAGTAAGCCCCAGTTTGTCGAGTGACATCGGTAGGGCAGCGCACCTCCTTCAGCGACAGCCGCCGACCCTGGCGCTCGATATCGGCTTTAATCATCGCCTCGGTACTGGCCGTATCAAGGCGATTGCTACAAGCTGTTAGCGTTAAAGCACTTAACAACAGCAATCCAAAGGACAGTTTAGTAGTCATGAATAGCAATAAGGAATTCACTACGACTCTGGGGTATCTCACATTTATTATCTTGCGTTAAGTTTGGCCATTTGGTGAGGCTACTGGGGGATAAGCCAGGGTTTTGATGTTGCGTGTCAGGTATCAGATACCCGATACCTGACACGCAATACCCGACACCTAGCCCCGCATAATATAAGAACAGCCCTTAATATTCGGTTACGATGCCAAGAGATCTGCGACAGTTCTTAACCCTGCTGGACCAGCGAGGACAGCTTCGGCGCATTACAGCGCCGGTTGATCCCTATTTAGAGGTGGCTGAAATTGCCAATCGCCTACTTTTGGGGGGTGGGCCAGCGCTACTGTTTGAACATGTCAAGGGATCGCAGATGCCCTTGGCGATTAACGTACTGGGCACTGTTGAACGGGTATGCTGGGCCATGAACATGGAGCACCCCGCCGAACTGGAGCGCTTGGGAGAGAAACTGGCGCTGCTCTATCAGCCCCGTCCGCCCAAGAAGTTTTCTCAGGCGGTGGGTTTAGGCAAAGCACTGTTTGATGTAGTTAAAGCGAAACCCATGCGCGACCTGCTGCCGCCCTGCCACCAGGTGGTGCTCAAGGATGAGGCTGTGAATTTAACTCAGATTCCTATGCTGCACGTGTATCCAGGGGATGCAGGCAAGGTCATGACATTGGGATTGATGATTACGAAAGATCCCGAAAGTGGTATTCCCAATGTGGGCGTCTATCGCTTGCAACTACAGTCTAAAAATACAATGACCGTCCAGTGGCTCTCGGTGCGAGGATGCAGCCGCCATCTGCGCAAAGCCACCGAACTGGGCCAAAAGTTGGAGGTTGCGGTGGCTATTGGGGTTGATCCCCTAGTTATTTTAGCTGCAGCCACTCCGCTGCCAATTGATTTGTCGGAGTGGTTGTTTGCCGGACTCTATGCCGGTAAGGGCATTCATTTGGCCAAGTGTAAAACTGTTGACCTAGAAGTGCCAGCAGAGTCGGAAATTGTGCTGGAAGGCACCATTACTCCAGGAGAAACCGCTGTGGACGGCCCGGCTGGAGACCACATTGGCTACTACGGAGGTGTTAACGAGCAGGCCCCACTGTTGCGGTTTCACTGCATGACCCACCGCAACAACCCAATTTACCTGACTACCTTCAGCGGTCGCCCACCGAAGGAAGACGCCATGATGGCGATTGCTCTCAATCGCATTTACACGCCTATCCTGCGCCAGCAGGTACCCGAAATTCAGGACTTCTTCCTGCCCATGGAAGGGCTAAGTTACAAAGCCGCCGTGCTATCTATTGAGAAAACCTATCCTGGTCAGGCCAAACGTGCAGCCCTGGCGTTTTGGTCGGCGCTGCCCCAGTTCAACTACACCAAGTTTGTGATTGTGGTAGATAAATCCATCAACATCCGCGACCCGCGCCAGATAATGTGGGCTGTTACCTCAAAGGTGGATCCGGTACGGGATGTGTTC
>Ga0224722_1000878_pt1 | contig 17114 bp, 15 predicted proteins | sample Balambano_FR1_Me_FD_161646 | JGI IMG/M metagenome (GOLD analysis project Ga0224722, IMG submission 161646) | Freshwater sediment microbial communities from Lake Towuti, South Sulawesi, Indonesia - Balambano_FR1_MetaG | ecosystem: Environmental > Aquatic > Freshwater > Lake > Sediment | place... | reverse complement strand
GCAGCGCGCCGCACCACTGCCGACCGCGTGCGCGCCGCGCTGCTGGGGCTGAGCAGCGGGCACGGCACCGTGCTTACCCACGAGGAGAAGGCCTGGGCCTCGATCACCTTTTCGGGGACCCGGCACGAAGTCGTGATCGAGTTCTGCGGGCCGGATGCCGTGGCCGGCGGCGAGGAGCTGATCGAGCGCCTGCCCGATCACGAGTTCACGCTGCCGCGCCAGCTGGTCGCCGATGCAACCATCATCAATGTCGATCACCGCTTCGGCGCGATGGAGCGGCTTGAGGTGACCGCGGTGCTGCTGCTGTTGGAGGAGGGGTAAATCCTCTCCGGCAGGGGAGGATGCTACGCCTTGATCACGATCATCTTCTCGATTGTCATCTCGTGGCAGGTGTAGGGGATGCCCCCGACCCCGTGCCCCGAGGTGCGCAGGCCCGCAAAAGGCATCCAGTCAGTGCGGAAGGCGGTGTGATCGTTCACCATCACCGCTGAGGCGTCGATGTTGCGATAGGTGTAGAGCGCGCTCGCCAGATCATTGGTGAAGATCGCCGCCTGAAACGCCACGTCGAGCGAATTGGCCTCGGCAATCGCGGCATCGACATCGGTGTAGCCATAGACGCACACCGCCGGGCCGAATACCTCGTTGCGTGAGATCGTCGCATCGGTGGGTGGGTTGAGCAGCACCGTGGGCGCATAGGTGGTGTCTGTCAGCTTCTCCCCGCCGCACAGGATTTGCGCGCCGCCCGCGACCGCCTCGTCGATCCAGCTGGCGACGCGCTCGACCTCCTTGGGACGGATCAGGGGCCCGCATTCGGTGTCCTCGAGGATCGCATTGCCGACCTTCAAGGCGCCCGCCGCCGCCGCCAGCCGCGCGGCAAGCTCGTCGACGATCGCGGCATGGGCGAACACCCGCTGAACCGACACGCACACCTGCCCCGAATGGTAAAACCCGCCCTTGACGATGCTCGGCACAGCCAGTTCAAGATCGGCGCTGGGATCGACGATCACCGGGGCGACCCCGCCGTGCTCGAGCGCGCAGCGCGTGCCCGGTGCCAGCTTTGATCGCAGCGACCAGCCCACCCCTGCCGAACCGATAAAGCTGAAGAAGGCGACGCGCGGATCGCTGACCATGCGTTCGGAAACGTCGCGCGGCGGCTGCACCGCCTGCGCCCAATCGGGCTCCAGCCCCGCCTCGTGCAAAATCGCAATGAATTCAAAGCACGACAGCGGGGTATCGGCCGAGGGCTTGACGATCACCGGGCAGCCCGTGGCCACCGCCGGGGCGACCTGGTGGACGATCAGGTTCAGCGGGTGGTTGAAGGCCGAAACCGCCACCACCACGCCGATCGGCTCGCGCGTGGTCCACGCCAGCCGCCCGTCGCCCGCCGCGGTCAGCCCCATCGGGATCTCGGTGCCGCGCAGCGCACCGATCTCGTGAATGCACAGCTCCATCCCGTTGATCGCGCGGTCAACCTCGACCCGGGCATCGATGAGCGGCTTGCCGCCTTCGTTGGCGATCTGGAAGGCGAGATGATCGCGCCGCTCCTGCATGATCGCCTTGGCGCGGTGGAGGATCGCGGCGCGCTGATGCGGCTTCTTCCACTGCGTCCGGTCGCGGGCGAGGCGATGGGCACGCGCAAGCGCCGCATCGACCGCGTCCCAATCATGCGTCGGCACGCTGCCGATCGGCGCGAGGTCGAACGGATTGACCACTTCATGCATGGCGCAGGTCCTTCGCTGCCAGAGCGATCAAAGCTCCTTGCTGAGCCGCTTGATGTCGATGTTCAGGATCTGGTCGTTCTCGGTATAGTCGACCGGGCAATCGATCAGGTGCACCCCGGGCGTGTCGCGGCAATGGGCGAGCACGTCGGCGAGGTGCTCGCTCGATGTCACCCGGTGCCCGTGTGCGCCGTAGCTTTGCGCATAGGCGACAAAATCGGGGTTGCCATAGGTCAGGCCGAAATCGGCAAAGCCCATGTTGGCCTGTTTCCAGCGGATCATCCCGTAGGCATCATCGCGCAGAATCAGCACGGTGAGGTTGAGGCCGAGGCGCACCGCGGTCTCCATCTCCTGGCTGTTCATCATGAAGCCGCCGTCGCCGCAGATCGCCATCACCTTGCGCGTCGGATAGAGCATTGCGCTCATCATCGCGCTCGGCAGGCCCGCGCCCATCGTCGCCAGCGCATTGTCGAGCAGCACGGTGTTGGGGAGATACGCGGTATAGCCGCGCGCGAACCAGATCTTGTAGACCCCGTTGTCGAGGCAGATGATCCCGTCCTCGGGCATGCAGCCGCGCACCTGGCTCACAAGATGCGGCGGGAAGATCGGGAAGCGCGTGTCGGCGGCGAGCGGCGCGGTGTGCGCGACCTCGGCGGCGCGAAAGGCGAGCATGTGGTCGCTGGTCCACGAACCGCTCGGCACAATATCTTCCTTGATCTGCCAGATCGCGTTGGCGATGTCGCCGATCACTTCGATATGCGGGAAGTAGACCGGATCGACCTCGGCGGTCTTGGTCGAGATGTGGATTACCGTGGGGCCGCCGTGACGCATGAAGAACGGCGGCTTTTCGATCACGTCGTGGCCGATATTGACGATGCAGTCCGACGCTTCAACCGCGCGGTGGACGAAATCGCCCGCCGACAGCGCCGCGCAGCCCAGAAACTTGGGATGGCGTTCGTCGATCACGCCCTTGCCCAACTGGGTGGTGAGGAAGGGGATGCCGGTCTTCTCGATGAATTGCAGCAGCATCCGGCTGGTCATGGTGCGGTTGGCGCCCGCGCCGATCACCAGCACCGGAGACCTGGCCTGCTCCAGCGCGCGCACCGCCTCGCGCACCGATTTGACATCGGCGGTCGGGCGGCGGACATGGCTGCGGTGGAGCGGGCGGCTGTCGGTGTGCTCGTCGGCGATGTCCTCGGGCAGCTCGATATGCACTGCGCCCGGCTTTTCTTCCTCGGCGAGGCGGAAGGCTTCGCGCACCCGGCTGGGGATGTTGTCGGAGGACGCCATCTGGTGGGTGAACTTGGTGATCGGCCCCATCATCGCCACCACGTCGAGGATCTGGAACCGGCCCTGCTTGGACTTCTTGATCGGCTTCTGCCCGGTGATCATCATCATCGGCATGCCGCCAAGCTGGGCATAGGCGGCCGCGGTGACGAAATTGGTCGCCCCCGGCCCGAGCGTGGCGATGCACACCCCGGTGCGCCCGGTGTGGCGGCCATAGGTCGCCGCCATGAAGCCCGCGCCCTGTTCGTGACGGGTAAGGATCAGCTTGATCTTGGTCGAATGCGACAGGCTTTCGAGAAAATCGAGATTTTCCTCGCCCGGAACGCCGAAGATGTATTCGACCCCTTCGGCCTCGAGGCATTCGATGAACAGGTCGGATGCCTTCTTGAGATCACTCATGCTGTTTCCCCCCAAATGCAGCGCCGGCGCAGGCGCAATCGGCCCGCCGCCGACCCTCCGCCCCCATGCGGATAGCCCGGCTGTATGACCGCTCCGTGATGGCGCGGCGCACGGCCTATCTATTGCAGAAAAGCGCCAAGCCGCAAAGCGCGCGTGTCAATAGCCGAGGTGCGGATCGAACCGCGGGCCGATTGCCTCGCCGCGCAGATATTTGCTGAGGTTGGCGAGGAAGCGTTCGCCGCTGCGCTGAAACATCAGCGTCTGCGCGCGGCCCGACAGGTGCATGGTGATGTGGGCATTGGGCAGTGCCCACAGCGGATGGTCTGCGGGCAGCGGTTCAGGCGTGGTCACGTCGAGGAACGCCGCGCCGATCGCCTTGCGTTCCAGCGCGTCGACCAGCGCGGACTGATCGATCACGCTGCCGCGTGCGATATTGACGATCACGGCATCGGATTTCATCGCGGCAAGCTCGCTCGCGCCGATCATCGCCTCGGTTTCGGGAGTGGCGGGCACGGCAAGGATCACCCAGTCGAATTCGCCCAGCCGCGCGCGCCATTCATCCGGGCCGAGGGTGTTGTCGCCGGGAGAGCGCCGCACCACGCTGACCTCGACATCGAAAGCGGCGAGGCGCGGTTCGATCAGCCTGCCGATCGCGCCATAGCCGAGCAGCAGCGCCTTGGATCCCGCCAGCTCGCGCTTGCCGGGCGAATCGAGCAGCCATTCGTGGCGGGTTTGCGCTTGCACCACCTCGCGGTAACCCTTGGCGATGGTGAGCATCCCCATCACCACATATTCGGCGATGGTTATGGCGTTGATCCCGGCCCCGTTGGTAACGGTGATCCCGCGGCTGGTCAGCACATCCATCGGCAGGAAATCGAGCCCCGCGTAGATCGAATTGAGCCATTTGAGCTTGGTCGCCGCGCGCAGGGTTTCGGCCATCGCCTGCTGATCGTTCATGTCGAACCAGCCGATTTCGGCATCGGCCACGGCGGCGAGCGCTTCCTCGTGGGTCATGAACCAGCGCACATCTAAGCCCGCGGGCAGACCGGGTTCAAGCATGGGGCGCAGCAGCCCGGAAATCGCAAGAGTAGTCATACCGGGCGGCTTACTGCCGGAATGCGAGCCACGCCACCCCTGCCAGAACCGGCAATCCGGCAAGGTCGACCTGCGCGATCCTGCGCAGCGGTGCCGGCGAGCCCGCCTGCCAGTAGAGGATGAGGAAGCTTACCATGCTGATCCCAGCGACAAGCACCGCCAGCCTGCGCCCCTCTGGCACCAAGGCAGCCCAAATACAGGCGACGAACACCGCAAAGAACAGCCCCGCGCGGTGCTGCATCAGCAGAAACAGCGGATTGTCCGGCTGGAGCCGATAGAGCACCGTCAGCATCGCGGGTCGCAAGAGCGCCAATGCGGGCATGGCGTGGATCGCGGCGAGGATCAGCCAGAGGTTCGATTGCAACATGCAACTGGTTTAGCGGCTAGCCACGATAAGGCAAGCCTGCCTCATCTTGCCGAAACTAGGTGCCGGGCCTGCCCGACGGGCACGGGCGCAATTGACAGTGCGGCTGCAGTCTCACCATACACCGGGCGATGCTCCTGCCCGTATGTATCATCGACGATTTTCTCGGTAGCGACGCCGCGGCTGAACTGCTTGCCTTCGCGCACGCGAAACAGCCCGAATTTGTGCCCTCTACGGTCTATTCCGATGGCGAACGCGATGTGATCGAACCCGATTTCCGCGCCTCGCTGTCCTATAATGGTGACTTCGGCGAGGCGCTGGCACCTTTCCATGCCGCGCTGGGGCAGCACATCGCCGCGATCGGCGCTGCGACCCAAACCCGGCGGTTCGACCCCGCGCCAGCCGATCTCTGCCTGGTCGCTCATTGCCACGGCCACCGGTTCCGGCGGCATATCGACACCGCTACGGGTGAGAGCCGCGGATTGATGACGGGCGACCGGGTGCTGAGCCTTGTCTACTACCTCCACCGCCGCCCGCGCGCCTTTGCAGGCGGCAATCTGGTGCTGCACGCGCTGGGCGAGGACGCGCGGCAGGTGATCGAGCCGCGCCACGACCGGCTGGTCGCCTTCCCCTCGATCGCCCCGCACGAGATCGAACCGGTCGACCTGCCTTGCAACGGCTTTGTCGATGCACGCTTTGCGCTGGTCGGCTGGCTGCACCGCAAGCGCGGATAGCCGGCCACCGATCAGCCGAGCTTCCACTCCCAGCCGAGCGGGTCGCCGTCCATAACCTCAACGCCTTGGGCAGTGAGTTCGTCGCGGATCGCATCGGAGGTGGCGAAATCCTTGGCAGCGCGCGCTTCCTTGCGGCGGGCGAGCGCGGCTTCGATTTCGGCCTCGGTGAGGCGCGCGGTCTTGGGGCGGATGCGCAGCATTTTTGGATCGATTTTCCAACCGTCCTCCAAAAATGTCCCGATGCCTAAAATCTCATCCATGTTCCGAATGACAGCCATCTTTTGTATCGCGTCCACTCGCTTGAGCTGCACCGTCCTTTCAAACGCTACCAAAGCCTCGGCGGTATTGAGGTCGCTTGAGATAGCCTCTTCAAACTGAGTCCAAAGCTTTCTCAACTCGGGGTGGCTGATTTCGTCCACTCTCATCAGGCCGCCAAACGGATCCTTGTCCCGTGTCATCAAGTTGGTGATGAAATTTGACTCTTGCGCGCGCACCTCGTCGAGGCCTCTCACCATCCGCTTCAACCGCGTCAGCGCCGCCTCCAGCCCCTCCCAGCTGAACTCCAGCTCGCTGCGGTAATGCGCCTGCAAGCACATCAGCCGGTAGGCGAGCGGGTGGTAGCCCTTTTCGATCAGCAGTTGCAGCCGCAGGAACTCTCCGGAAGATTTGCTCATCTTGCCCGAGCGCTCGACCAGAAAATTGTTGTGCATCCAGATCGTCGCGCCCGAATTGGCGGGCACGTCCAGACCATTCGTGCAGCAATGCGCCTGGTTCTGGGCGATCTCATTCGGATGGTGGATCTCGCGGTGGTCGATCCCGCCGGTGTGGATATCGAACGGAAAGCCGAGCACTGCGCCGCTCATCACCGAGCATTCCAGGTGCCATCCGGGAGCGCCGCGGCCCCACGGGGAATCCCACTCCATCTGCCGCGTCTCGCCTGGCGGGGTCTTGCGCCAGATCGCGAAGTCGGCGGCGTTGCGCTTGCCCGCGACCGCCTCGATCCGTGCCCCCAAGCTATTGGCGCCATCCTCGGTCTGCGCGCGCGCCAGCCGCCCGTAATCGGCGACGGTCGACACGTCGAAATAGAGCCCGCTGTCAAGCTCGTAGCAGTGCCTGTCCGCGATCCCCTTGGCGAAATCGATCATCTGCGGGACGTAGTCGGTCGCCACCGTCCACTGCGCCGGCTGGCTGATATTGAGCGCGCGCACATCAGCCCAATAGGCCTTTTTGTAATGCTCGGCGATGTCCCAGATCGACTGCGCCTTCTCCGCAGCCATCTTCTCCATCTTGTCCTCGCCCGCATCGGCATCGTCGGTGAGGTGGCCGACATCAGTGATATTGATGACGTGGGTGAGCTTGTAGCCCTTCCACGAGAGCGTGCGCCCCAGCACGTCGGCGAAGACATAGGCGCGCATGTTGCCGATATGCGGATAGTTGTAGACCGTCGGCCCGCAGGTATAGACGCGCGCCTCGCCGGGGTGGACCGGCTCGAAAGGTTCGAGCTGGCGGGTAAGCGAGTTGTACAGCTTGAGCGGCGCTTCGGTCATGGGCGCGCTTTGGCCAGCGGTAGCCACCACGTCAATTCCCTCGTCATTGCGAGGAGCCGCAGGCGACGCGGCAATCCATGGATTGCCGTCGCAAAAATCCGCACGCTCAATTCATGGATTGCTTCGCCTTCGGCTCGCAATGACGAAGCTAGAATCCCAAAAACTTCACCTGTTCGCCCAAGGGCACCCGCTCGCGCTCGAAATTGTTCACCGGCGCGTCCGGGTCGCGGTAGCCGATCGCCATGCCGCAGAAAAACATGTAGCGTTCGTGATCGAGGCCGATGTGCTCGCGGATCACATTGGCGTAGATCGCCATGTATTCCTGAAAGCAGCTGTCGAGCCCCTCCTCGCGCAGCAGCAGGGCGACCGTCTGGAGCCACATGCCGGTGTCCGACCACTGCGCCTCCTTCATCAGCCGCGGGAAATAAACGAACATCACGCAAGGCGCATCGAAGCTGACGGCATTCTTCATCATCGCCGCCATCCGCCCGGCGCCATCGTCGCGCGCGATCCCCATCGCGCCGAACATGCCGGCCGAGACGGCGTTTAGGCGCGCCTTGTAAGCCTCCTCGGTGCCCGGCGCGGCCCAGTCATATTCGGCGGCCTGCGGCGGGGTAGTGGTGATGATCGCCTGCAAGTCCTTGAGCGGCTGACCGGTGAGGATCGTCGCCTCCCACGGCTGGTAATTGCAGCCCGAAGCCGCCCAGCGGGCCTTGTCCATGACGCGGGTGAGGGTTTCGAGATCGACCGGCTTGTCGAGAAACGCGCGGATCGAGCGGCGGGTGGTGACGGCTTGGGTGACGTTCATTGTAGCCCCGTTCAAAGCAGGTTCGGAATATCGCGCGCTCCGTTGAGCACTCTCAGGACCAGCACGGTATCGTCCTCGATCCGGTAGACAATGTGGTAATTGCGATGCAGCGCCGAACGGCGGCCATGTCCCCAATCCTCTTTCAACGGATAGAGCAAGGGCTGCCCTGCAACCTTGCGAATCTTTTCATTGAGTTCACGAATGAATGAGCGTGCGCGGGGCGGGTTGTCGCGGGCGATGTGCTCGGCAATGTCGCGCAAATCGCGATTTGCCGCCAGAGCAACCTTGAGCTTCATGCAGCTTGATCGGATTCCTGTTCGGCGACAAGCTGTTCGACATAGGTCTCAAGCTCAGCCAGCACCGTTTCGCCATCGAGAAACGGCCCCGCCTCGCCTTTTTCGATCTCAGCGCGAAACCTGGCAAGCGCCGCTTCGCGCTGTTCCTCCTTCGCGACCCACGCGCGCACAGCCTCACGCACGATTTCGCTGGAGGTGGCGTAAGCCCCCGCCTCCACCGCCGCGCGCAGTTTGGCCGCCATTTCGGCGGGCATAGTGACGGTGATGCGTTCGAGTTTGCTCATGAGTATGACGATATCATACTTTGTGCGATTGAGGCAAACCAGACGCTTCATCCGTGTCAGCCTCGTCGAAGGTCACCGAACGTTTTGCCTCATATCGCGCAAGAATTTCCTGGCCTCGCGGTTCAGGCGCGATGTGAAGGAGGGTGACAAGCGGCAACTCGATAGTTGGGTGGAAAGCACACAACACAGCGAAGCTGAAGGCTTCTTCTAGCCGTTCGCCATCGTGCCAAGTGGTCATCACAAAGCCGTCTTCAGGTATCTCGCCAAAATCATATTGAGCAAGATTAGCGTAATCGACACTGTCATCCCAAGTCGAACAGTCGACCCCCCAAGCCATCATGTATAGGCAACCGCTTTTGACGATCCAGTCGCTGACTGTATCCTGCCATTCCGGCGAAACCGTTTGTTCGATAATGACAACCACTCTGCGAGGGGCCGCAACAAATTCAGGCAGGTCAGCGCCAGCTCGCAAGTGGACATACTCCACCACTTCGCCGGGCTCACTCACCGCCCCCGCCCCTTCACGCCCTTCTCATCCTCAAACAACTCCGCCAACTGTTCCATGATCGTGCCGCCGAGCTGTTCCACATCCATGATCGTCACCGCGCGCCGGTAATATCGCGTCACATCATGGCCGATGCCGATCGCGACCAACTGCACCGGTGAGACCTTCTCGATCCACTCGATCACGCCGCGCAGGTGCGCCTCAAGGTAGCCTGCCGAGTTCACACTCAGCGTCGAATCGTCCACCGGCGCGCCGTCTGAGATCACCATGAGGATGCGCCGTTCCTCGGGGCGATAGAGGAGGCGAGAGTGCGCCCAGATCAGCGTCTCGCCGTCGATATTTTCTTTCAGCAGGCCTTCTCTCATCATCAGCCCGAGATTGCGGCGCGCGCGGCGCCACGGTTCGTCGGCCTGCTTGTAGATGATGTGGCGGAGGTCATTGAGGCGGCCGGGGTTCTGCGGCTTGCCATCGGCGAGCCATGCCTCTCTGGACTGCCCGCCCTTCCACGCGCGGGTGGTGAAGCCGAGGATTTCGGTTTTCACGCCGCACCGCTCCAAAGTGCGCGCCAGAATGTCGGCGCTGATCGCGGCGATGGAGATCGGCCGCCCGCGCATCGAGCCCGAATTGTCGATCAAGAGCGTAACGATCGTATCCTTGAACGCGACATCGCGTTCGACCTTGTAGCTCAATGCGGTGCCGGGCGAGACGATCACACGGCTGAGACGCGCGGCATCGAGGACGCCTTCCTCCTGATCGAAATCCCAGCTGCGGTTCTGCTGCGCCATCAGGCGGCGCTGCAAGCGGTTGGCGAGGCGCGTGACCACGCCCTGCAGGCCCGTCAGCTGGCTGTCGAGATAGGCGCGCAGTCGGTCGAGCTCCTCGGAATCGCACAAATCTGGCGCGGCGACTTCCTCGTCGAAGCGGGTGGTGAAGGGCTTGTAGTCGACGCTGGCGGGGATGTCGGCCTGCGGGCGGTTGGGGCGCACCGGAGCATTGGCGGCGTCGCCCTCCTCGCCCGGTTCGCCTTCGGACATGTCGCTCTCGGCATCAAGATCGGACGACTGCTCGCCCTCGCCCTCGCCCTCGGCAAGCTCGCCCGCCATTTCGGCGGACTGCGGGTCGCCCGCGCTCTGGCTTTCATCCTCGCCGTCGCTGTCCTCGGTGCCGTCCTCGTCGTCGGGCTGGTCGGCGTCGCTTTCGTCGGGGGCGTCGGTCGGACGGGTCAGGTCAAGCTCGCGCAGCATGTCGAGCGCAAGCTGCTGGAAGGCTTCCTGATCGCCGATCAGATCGGCGAGCCCGGCGAAATCGCCGCCGACCTTCGATTCGAGAAAATCGCGCACCAGGTCGATCCCGCCGCGCGCCTTGGCGGGCACCGCCTCGCCGGTCAGCGCCTCGCGCACCAGCAGCGCGAGCGCGGTCTGGAGCGGCACTTCGGCCGAGTTCTGCGCGCGCACGATCTTGTCGCCTGCGGTGCGCATTTCGGTCGCGGCGTCGAGATTGGCGCGCATGCCGCCGAAACGTTTGGCACCGAGCGCCTCGTAACGCACCTGTTCGATCGCATCGTAGCAGGCCCGCGCGATCGGTTCGGGCGGCGCGGCGCTGGCGTGGAGCGCGGCGTCATGATGGCGCAGCTTCAATGCGAAGCTGTCGGCAAAGCCCCTCGCCTCGGTCACCTGATCTTGCGGAAGATCACGCCCCGGCAGCGGCACCCGGAAGCGGTTGCCCGCGCTGCCGGGCACATCGGCGCTCCACGCAACTTCGACCTCGGGATCGCGCGCAATCGCCCGCGATGCACCGGTGAGCGCCTGCTTGAAGATGTCGAGGGGGGACTGGTCAGCCACTAGGTTCTCCCCGTTCCGGGGAGGATGTCACGCGTCATCCTCACAGAATACTCTGCCCCGTCTTGGCCCAATCGGCGAGGAAACCTTCGATCCCCTTGTCGGTCAGCACGTGCTTGAAGAGGGCGTGGATCACCGCCGGCGGCGCGGTCATCACGTCGGCACCGATCCGCGCGGCTTCGAGCACGTGGACGGTGTGGCGCACGCTCGCCACCAGAATCTCGGTGGCGAAATTGTAGTTGTCGTAGATCAGGCGGATGTCTTCAATGAGGTCCATCCCGTCAAAGCCATTGTCGTCGTGGCGGCCGACAAAGGGCGAGACGAAGCTCGCCCCGGCCTTGGCCGCTAGCAGCGCCTGATTGGCAGAAAAGCACAGCGTCACGTTCACCATCGTGCCATCGCCGGTCAGCGCCTTGCAGGTTTTCAGACCATCGACCGTCAGCGGCACCTTGATGCAGACGTTGTCGGCGATCTTGCGCAGCACCTCGGCCTCTTTCATCATCGCGGCGTGGTCCAAGGCCACCACCTCGGCGCTGACCGGGCCATCCACCAGTGCGCAGATTTCGGCGGTCACCTCCATGAAGTTCCGCCCCGATTTGGCGATCAGCGAGGGGTTGGTCGTCACCCCGTCGAGGAGGCCCGTGGCAGCCAGATCGCGGATCGCGGCGATTTCGGCGGTGTCGACAAAGAATTTCATGGGGTCACTCCAAGCTTTTTTGCCATAGTCAGCGTTCGCTTGCCACACTAGGGCAAGCCGATGACACCTGCACCCATTCGCATCGCGACGCTGCTTGCCGCCCTCGCGGCCGCTTGGCAACCATCGAGTGTATCGGCAGCCGAGGAAGACACCCAGTATTGGCTGGTCGGCTTTGTGCGCACCGACCTCAGCGATGATTTCTTCCTGACGATCGACACCTCGGTGCGCATCCGCGAGCCGCAGATCGGGCCCGATCAGCAGACCATCCGGGTTACGGTCGAGAAAGAAGTGGCCAAGGGCCTCCGCCTCGGCGGCGGGGTCGCGTTGTTCGAGACCGATGGCGAAACCGAGTTCCGCCCCTACCAGCAATTGCGCATCGCCGAGGGCGGCTGGGATTTTCGCACCCGGTTCGAACAGCGCATGTTCCCGGGCGAGGACCGCACCGAACTGCGCCTGCGCCAGCGTGTCCAGTATACCGAAAGCCTGGGCAAGACGGTCGACCTGATCGGATCGGTCGAATGGTTCACGGTGCTGCAAGCCCGCAACGCAGCGCGGCAGGACGGCACCGAGCAGGTGCGCTTCATTATCGCCACCGCGGTCGATGTAGCGAAGGGCGTGGAGATCCAGCCCGGCTATCTGCTGTGGTATTCGCGGCGCGAGGGCAGTCCCGACGGGATCAGCCACATTCCGCAGCTGGTTCTCAACTACCGCTTCTAGATTGCGCCGCAGCCGCGTCGCGGGCGGATCGACCTGCCAGCGGGAAACCCGATCATTGGCCGGGTCTCGATACTTGCCCCGCCGCCATGCCGCCCGCCATATAGGCCCAAGATGAACCGGGTTCGCCTCCTTGTCCTCAATGCCGCGCTCGGCCCGCTCGATTACGCGCTGCCCGACGGGACGCATGCACCGCCGGGGAGCGTCGTGGTCGCCCCGCTCGGCCCGCGCAAGGTCACCGGGATCGTGTGGGACGAAGGCCGCCTGCCGGGCGAGGCGATCGCCGCCGAACGGCTGCGAGCGATCATTGAGGTGGTGCCCGTCCCGCCGCTGCCGGAACCGCTGCGGCGGCTGATCGAATGGACTGCCGACTATTACTGCGCGCCTCTCGCCAGCGCCGCGCGGATGGCGCTGGCGAGCGGCGGTGCGCTGGGCGGGCCAACGGTGATGATCGAATACCGCCTGACCGGCGAACTGCCCGACCGCCTGACCGCGCAGCGCCGCGCGGCGATCGCGGCGCTGGAAGGCGAACAGGGGACGATGCGCGAACTCGCCGCACGGGCCGGGGTGTCCGAAGGCGTGCTGCGCGGGCTCGTCAATCACGGGGTGATCGAAGCGTTGAAGGTTGCTATCGACCGGCCCTACCCCGCCGCCGACCCCGATCACGCCCGGCCCGATCTTTCGCCCCAACAATCCGCCGTCGCCGCCCGGCTGGTCGCCGCGGTGCGCGCCCGCGCCTATGCCCCTTTCCTCGTCGACGGGGTGACCGGATCGGGCAAGACCGAAACCTATTTCGAGCCCGTCGCTGAGGCGCTGCGGACCGGGCGGCAGGTGCTGGTGCTGCTCCCCGAAATCGCGCTGACCGAGAACTTCCTCGCGCGCTTCGCGGCGCGGTTCGGGACGCCGCCGGTGCTGTGGCATTCCTCTTTGAAATCGACCGAGCGCCGCCGCGCGTGGCGGGCGATAACCGATGGGTCAGCGCAGGTGGTGGTCGGCGCGCGTTCGGCGCTGTTCCTGCCCTATGCCAACCTTGGCCTGATTGTGGTCGACGAGGCGCACGAGATCAGCTTCAAGCAGGATGACGGGGTGCGCTACAACGCCCGCGACGTGGCGGTGATGCGCGCGCGGTTCGAAGGGCTGCCGGTGATCCTTGCGAGCGCGACCCCGGCGCTCGAAAGCCTGCACATGGCGGCGCAGGGCATATACCAGAAGCTCGACCTGCCCGCGCGCTATGGCGGCGCGACTTTGCCGCAAGTGCGCCTCGTCAACCTCACCGAGGAGAAGCCCGGCAGCGGCCGCTGGCTGGCGGGGCCGCTGATCGAGGCCCTGCGCGCGCGGCTGGACAAGGGCGAGCAATCGCTGCTGTTCTTGAACCGCCGCGGCTATGCCCCGCTGACCCTGTGCCGCAATTGCGGCCACCGCTTCAAATGCCCCTCGTGCAGCGCGTGGCTGGTCGAACACCGGCTGTCGGCCCGGCTCGCCTGCCACCATTGCGGGTTCGAGACGCAGGTGCCCGAGGCCTGCCCCGAATGCGGCGAGCACGAATGCCTCGTCGCCTGCGGCCCGGGGGTCGAGCGGATCGCCGCCGAGGTCACGGACCTGTTCCCCGAGGCCCGCACCGCGGTCGCGACCTCCGACACGCTCGCCACCCCCGATCGCGCCGCCGCCTTCATCGCACAGGCCGAAGCGCGCGCGATCGACATCATCATCGGCACCCAGCTCGTCACCAAGGGCTTCCACTTCCCCGATCTGACGCTGGTGGGCGTGGTCGATGCCGACCTCGGCCTTGAAGGCGGCGACCTGCGGGCGGGCGAGCGCACCTATGCCCAGATCGCGCAGGTCGGCGGGCGCGCCGGGCGCGGCGCCAAGCCGGGCGAAGTGCTGATCCAGACCCGCCACCCCGACGCCCCCGTGATCGCCGCGCTCGCAAATGGCGACCGCGATGCCTTCTACGCCGCCGAGACTGCCGCACGCCGCCATGCGAACGCGCCGCCGTTCGGGCGCTGGGCAGCGATCATCCTGTCGTCCGAGGACGAGAAGGAGGCGCGCGAGGCAGCCCACCGCCTCGGCAATGCCCGCCCGCACCTCGCCGAGGTCCAGATCATCGGCCCCGCGCCTGCACCGATGGCTCTGTTGCGCGGACGCTATCGTTTCCGCTTCCTCGTCAACGCCCGCCGCAGCGCCCCACTCCAGCAGGTGCTGCGCGACTGGATCGGCACGGTCGCCTTCGCGCCGGACGTGCGGGTGGGGGTCGACGTCGATCCCTATTCTTTCGTTTAGCGCTTTGTGAACCGCCGGGGCAGGCGGGAGCGCAATAGGAGTTGATGCGTTAGCCACCGCATGACCCGCCCCATCCTCGTTCCCGTCCTCGGCGACCAGTTGTCGCGCAATCTTGCCAGCCTCGAAGGTCTCACCTCCGACAACGCAATCATCCTGATGATGGAGGTGTGGGACGAGGCCACCTACGTGAAGCACCACAAGCAGAAGATCGTGCTCATATTTTCGGCAATGCGCCATTTCGCCGAAGAACTGCGTGCCGAGGGTTTCACGGTCGATTACGTCCGACTCGACGATCCGGCCAACACCGGCAGCTTCACCGGCGAAGTCGCGCGAGCCTGCGAGCGTCATGCGCCCGCCGAGGTGCGCGTTACCGAAGCGGGCGAATGGCGGGTGCAGCAGGCGATCCTCGAATGGGAAGGCCGCCTGCCCTGCCCGGTCACGATCCTGCCCGACACCCGCTTCATCGCCACCCACGCCGACTTCCGCAGCTTCGCCAAGGGGCGCAAGCACCTGACGATGGAATATTTCTACCGCGACATGCGCCGCAAGACCGGGCTGCTGATGGAGGGCGACAAGCCGACCGGCGGGGTCTGGAACCTCGACGCCGAAAACCGCCAGCCGCCAAAGGCAGGCCTCGAAGCACCCCCTGCCCCCAGGTTCGCGCCGGATGCGATCACGCAGGAGGTTATCGCGCTGGTCGGTGCGCGCTTCGCCGACCACTTCGGCGACTTGGAACCTTTCGGCTGGCCGGTGACGCGCGCCGAGGCATTGCAAGCCGCCGAGGCCTTCTTCGCCCAGCGGCTCGCGCTGTTCGGCCCCTATCAGGACGCGATGGTGCACGGGAAGGATGATCTCTATCACTCGATGCTCTCGACCAGCCTCAATATCGGGCTGCTTGACCCGCGCGAACTGTGCGAGCGCGCCGAGGCTGCCTACAGATCGGGCAAGGCTCCGCTCAATTCCGTAGAGGGCTTCATCCGCCAGATCATCGGCTGGCGCGAATATGTGCGCGGGTTCTACTGGCACCAGATGCCGGGGCTGGCCGACGCCAACGAACTCGCCGCGCACCGCCCGCTGCCGGAGTTTTTCTGGACCGGCGACACCGACATGCGCTGCCTTGCCGATTGCATCCGTACCACCCGCGCGGACGCCCACGCGCACCATATCCAGCGGCTGATGGTGCTCGGCAATTTCAGTCTGATCGCCGGGATCTCGCCCCGCGAAGTCGCCGACTGGTATCTCGCGGTCTATGCCGATGCCTACGAGTGGGTCGAGCTGCCCAATGTGGCGGGCATGGTGCTCTATGCCGACGGCGGCAGGCTCGCGACCAAGCCCTATGCGGCGTCGGGCAACTACATCAACAAGATGTCGGATTACTGCGGCAGGTGCCGGTACAAGGTCAGCGCAAAGACCGGACCGGATGCCTGCCCGTTCAACCCGCTCTACTGGCACTTCATGGAGAGGAACCGCTCGGCGCTGGAAAGCAACCATCGCATCGGGCGCATCTTTGCCACCTGGGACCGGATGGGCGAAGCCAAGCAGCGCGAATATCTCGCCAGCGCCGAGGCGGTGCTCGCCGCGCTCGAACCGGCGCGGGTAGGCTGGGCCCGCAAAACCGGCTGAGACGCGCTGTTCGGCGAAGGGGTTAGCCGATCCGACCAACGCCCTTGGCGGGCGACTCGACCCCCAGCACTGCGGGCGCAAACGAGCAATGCAACGCCGCGCGCGCACACTCTGTCGCCGGGTTCATCCAGCGTTAAGGGTAAAGTCCGGGTTTCTGCGCTTTTAACAATACTGCAACAAGAAGTTCCATTATTTCAAATATGAAGCGGAAGTGGTATTTTCCTCTCGGAGCGCTCCTACTGTTCCCCCGCCCCCGACTGTAGGAGTTATATTATGCGTGTGCTTGACCTCCGAGCGCGTCTCGGTGCCTGCGCGGCTTTGCTTGCTGCCCTTGCCCACCCCGCACTGGCCACCAATCTGCCCTGTTTCCAGCCCGAAGCGATGCAATCGGCGCGCATTCACGATCTGCAGGTGATGCTGATGGTCAACGCGCTCAAATGTCGGATGCGTTCGCCCGAAACGCTGCGCAGCTATGGCAACCTGCTCGAACAGCGCGGGCAGGAACTGGGCGAACATGGCCGCCAGCTCGAAGCGGCGATGATTGCGCAATATGGCCTTACCCAGGGCCAGGCGGCATTCCACCGCTATGAAACCGCGCTGGCGAATGTCCATTCCTTCACCGCGCCCACACTCCAGCAATGTCAGGAGATCGGCTCCTACATCAATCTCGCCGCCCGCGCCGACCATGCCGAAATGGAAACGCTCTCGCGGCTAGCGACCAGCCGGGCGATCGATGCCTGCCTGACCCCGGTGTCGGGCGCGCCCGCACCGGCGCTTGCAGCGGCGGCTGAGCCCGCACCGCAGATCGTCGACGGGATCGAGACCTTCACCATCCCCGGCACCGGCCCGGACACCGCGCCCGAGCCGCTCGAGCGGGTGGCGGTGCTCGCCTCCGGCCCGGCCGCCAGCGCCGCCCCTGCGCCGG
>Ga0224722_1000877_pt1 | contig 17120 bp, 14 predicted proteins | sample Balambano_FR1_Me_FD_161646 | JGI IMG/M metagenome (GOLD analysis project Ga0224722, IMG submission 161646) | Freshwater sediment microbial communities from Lake Towuti, South Sulawesi, Indonesia - Balambano_FR1_MetaG | ecosystem: Environmental > Aquatic > Freshwater > Lake > Sediment | place... | reverse complement strand
CTGATGGCAAACGGTGAAACTCCCTTTGTCACCTTGCGTGGAACGCATATCCTCGGCGACCATTTTAGCGTTATCTTGTACCTGATTGCTCCCGTTTACGCTTTGATTCCCCACCCAAAAACCCTGCTTGTCCTGCAAACCGTCGCGTTAGCATTGGGGGCATTCCCAGTGTATGGACTGGCGCGACGTGTGAACCTTACCCCACCGCTTGCCCTGCTCTTTGCCTTCGCGTACCTGCTCTATCCTCCCCTACAATGGAGCAATACCTACGAATTTCACCCCGATATATTTGCGACACCGCTTCTCCTGACTGCGCTCTACTGTCTCGTCGCACGACGCTGGTGGGGATATATAGTGGCGTTGGTTCTGACTGCATTGACCAAAGAATCGGTGGGAATCACTATCGCCTGTATCGGGGTTCTGATGTGGCGCACAGACCGCCGCATCGCGGGGGCAACTGTGGCTCTGGGTATCGCTTCACTGGTTATCGCACTGCTAACGGTGCGCCAATTTAATGAAGGTCAACCCTCGCCTTACTGGTGGCTCTATTCCCGGTGGGGAGACAATCCGCAGGAAATCGTCGTCAACCTTATCTCCAAACCGCATCAACCCCTGTCTTCTCTGCTTCAATCGTGGCAATACTTCTGGCTCCTCCTTTCTCCCCTGTGCTGTTTGTCGTTGCTCGCCACCCCTCGCCTGTTCCCCGCACTCCCAGTCGTATTATCCAACCTGCTCACGTCGCGTCCGTTTATGCACGGAGTAGAGGAGCATTACACGGCATTGATAACCCCCTTTATCTTCTGGGCGGCAATTGAGGGTTGTGCCAAAGTGTATCGGTGGAGTCAAGAACGTTTTCCCGATTTTGCCGACTATATCCGCCTTGCCGTCGCTATCAACCTTGCCTTGTGGAGTCTAGGAACCACGATGACAGGACCTCTTTTCTGCGACCTGACAGAGAAACGTGGCGGTTTACCCGTGGTAATCGCGCAGGATACTCGTAAAACCCTTTCGGTCATCCCACCCGATGCTTCGGTGTCCGCGCAGTTTGCCCTGGGTTCTCAACTCTCCGGGAGGAGAACTATCTATCTACAACCAAACCCGTTTATTCGCATGGCATATGGTGGAACGGTGGAGTCATTGAAACAGGTGGATGCCTATGGTGGCAACCCCTTGCCTCCTGAAGCAGAGGTTCAAAGGGCAATAGAAAAAACCGCCGTTGACTATATTGTCTTTAGCCCCTTGACCTACACCTACCCCCTCTCCTTCAATGACCATGCTATCTTTGCGATTGCTACGTTAAAGTCGTCAAAATATAGTATCGTTCAAGTGGGAGTGGCATCTCTGGTACTGAAGCGTGGTGCAGACCGTGAAGCGGGGTTACGTCTCTTTTCGCGGGTTACGGGGGTTGCTATTGACTCGGAATCCGACATCGAAGCGGCATACTGGCACTGGATGGCAACGCAATCAGAAGCCATCGTGAAGGAGAAAAAACAATGATGTCTCGAAGAATGTCTCCACAGGGATTTACCCTTATCGAACTGTTGGTGGTTATCGGGATAATCGCGGCACTGGCGGCAATTCTGTTTCCAGTATTCTCTCAGGTTCGAGAGAAAGGACGAACGACTGCTTGCCTCTCTAATATGAAGCAGTTGGGAACTGCCCTCACAATGTATCTACAAGATTATGATGGCAGATACCCGATGAACCGATTCCCCGACGAAAATCACCCGATGCCACCCTGCGGTGACCCCGGTCAAATGTCGGGACTGGAGGGTTCCCGCTTAAATTGGAAGCGACAGTTACTACCGTATGTGCGAAATCGGGAGCTATATCGTTGCCCCGCAAACCCCTTCGCTTGGAGTACATCTCTTGGTTCTGTTGGTGGAGATGAGTCCAATCAACTGTATCCCAATCGGGAAGACCATCTTCCTATCTCCTATGCGTACAATGGTACTTTCTTCCATGAGAAGCAAGCCTGTAAAATGGGAGAGAGTCGAATGCGTGAACGCCGAATCGAGGAGATAGATGCTACCGCAAATCTTATTATCATCATGGAGACACGACTCCCTTATCCAGACCTCGGTAGTTGGGTTTTTAGTTGGCCGTTGCCACTGGAAAACGGCACAGCCGATTCCCAGCGTGGAGTCATTCACTTCCATCAGGGAATGGGGACATTTGTCTTTGCCGATGGTCATGTGGGGCGGCACAAACTCAGTGAAACGTGCGCGAAGAAGATGTGGAGTGACCGCTACCCAGACCCGGATAATGGTTGTGCAAACTTGCCCAATTCCCCCCTCGAAAATCGGCAGTAGGGCTTAAAACCTACCCCAATCCCAGTGGGAAACCTTGTTCACATTGGGTTATAATAGAAACGCAGGAGGGGAGTTCCTCTCCGCCGTCTATTCTGCTGGGAAGAGCAATGAGCGCATGAAAAGAACACTGGGGTTTCGTGGAGCGTGGTGGGTTGCGGGAGGGCTGAGTGTTGTCCTGTTGGCGGTATCCTTTCTGCCGACACCCGCAACGGGGCAGGATGCCGATAAAGCGAAAATCGCACCCGAAGCCGCCGAATTTTTTGAGAGTAAGATTCGCCCCGTCCTAATTGAAAACTGTATCTCCTGCCATGGGAAGGAGGCACAAATCGCGGGACTGCGCTTGGACTCCCGCGAGGCACTGCTCAAAGGGGGAGAGTCGGGAACGGCGTTGGTTCCCGGCGACCCGGAGAATAGTCTGCTGATTCAGGTGATTCGGCACACGGGCAAAATCAAGATGCCGCAAGGAGGGAAACTCAAAGACGAGGAGATTGCCAACCTGACCGCATGGGTAAAAGCGGGTGCGCCGTGGACCCCAAGCATCACCATAGACACGAAAGCAGGTGGGGGACAGAAACATTGGGCGTTCCAACCCGTGCAGAAGCCAATACCCCCAAAGGTGCAGAACACGGCTTGGGTGTCCAACCCGATAGATAACTTTATCCTTGCCCGTTTGGAGGGGAAGAAACTTGCGCCGAACCCGATAGCCGATAGACGTACTCTGCTTCGTCGCCTCTCCTATGACCTGACGGGATTGCCTCCTACTGCCACTGAGGTTCAAGCATTTGTTGCCGATAAGTCGCCGAATGCGTATGAAAAAGCCGTAGACCGTTTGCTGGCATCCCCACGCTATGGGGAGCGATGGGCGCGGCACTGGATGGATGTTGCCCGCTATGCCGACACCAAAGGCTATGTGTTTACCGATGACCGGAACTACTACAATGCCTATACGTACCGCAACTGGGTCATTCATGCGCTGAACCAAGACCTGCCCTACGACCAGTTTATCCAACAACAGATAGCCGCAGACTTGCTCCCCGAGGTGCAGAACGGTGATGATAAACGACCCTTTGCTGCTCTGGGGTATCTAACGGTGGGACGACGCTTTATTAACAATCTGCATGACATTATTGATGACCGTATTGATGTGACAATGCGCGGTTTTCAGGCGATGACGGTGAGTTGTGCGCGTTGCCACGACCATAAGTTCGACCCGATTCCAGCGAAGGATTACTATGCCCTTTATGCGGTCTTCAATAACTCGGTGGAGACTACGCCCCCTATTTCCCCGAAGCCGATTTCCGAACCGTATATGAAACATGATGCGGAAGCGAAAGCCGCCGAGAATAAGGTCAATAATATTATTGATACACAAACTAAGCGGCTACGGGGCATGGTGAAAAACCCGGAGCAGGCGAAGAATCTCTCCGATGCGGTAAAAAACGCTCTGCAAGCAGTGCGCGAGGAGGAGCGTCCTAATGGCAAGAACTTAGAGGCGATTATCCCGGCATTTGAACCCGACGAGCGGCGTATTCTACAAGAGACACAGACACGATTGGAGGAATTGCGAAAAACGTACCCGGCGAAGCCGGAGTTTGCGATGGCTCTGGGCGATAAACCGCAAGACCAGTGCAGGGATATTCACATCTTTAAGCGAGGCAACCCCGGCAACCCCGGCGAGATTGCCCCCCGTGCCTTCTTGACTGCACTACGAGGCGGAGAGAAGGAGCACTGGAAGACAGGCAGTGGACGTTTGCAGTTGGCAGAAGCGATTGCCTCAAAGAAGAATCCGCTTACAGCACGAGTGATGGTAAACCGAGTTTGGTTGTACCATTTTGGCGCAGGATTGGTGCGTACTCCCTCTGATTTTGGGCGGCAGGGTGAGAAACCTACCCACCCTGAACTCTTGGATTGGCTCGCAACCTACTTTATGGAGAATGGGTGGAGTCTGAAGAAACTGCATAAGTTAATAGTAATGTCGTCCACCTATCGTCAGAGCAGTGTTGCATCGGAAAAGATGGCGACATTAGACCCGGAAAACCGCTTGTGGGGCAGGGCAAACCGTCGTCGCTTAGACCTAGAGCAGATGCGGGACTCGCTCCTTTTGTCTTCGGGGAAATTGAACACCAAAGAGATAGGCGGGAAATCTGTGGACTTGTGGGCGCAACCGTTTGCCGAACGTCGCGCTGTCTATGGCTTTGTGGAGCGGCAAAATCTACCGCAAGTCTTTAAGACCTTCGATTTTGCCAGTCCCGATACGCATAGCCCGCAACGGTTCTTCACAACCGTCCCACAACAAGCCCTGTTCCTGATGAACAATCCGTTTTCGATAGCCCAAGCAAAGAATCTGGTGGCTCTGCCGGAGATTGCCAATGCTAGCGATAACGGGCAACGAGTGCGCCGAATCTATCTGCGCCTGTTTAACCGTGTGCCAGACAAGGACGAAGAAGCGGTGGGGATAGGGTTCTTGAAACTGCCTGCCACTCTGATTGGGGAGAGGGTTCCGACATGGCAGTACGGCTATGGTGGCTATGACCCGACAGACCGCAAGGTGAACTTCACTGCCTTAAAACACTTTACGGGCGAAGCATGGCAAGCAGGTGAGAAGTTCCCTGACCCCAATCTGGGCTATATCATCCATACTCCTATCGGAGGACACCCCGGTAACGACCTGAACCACGCCGTGATTCGCCGTTGGACTGCCCCGCGTGCCGCCAAACTACGCATCAGTGGAACTCTCAAGCATGGCAATAAAGAGGGGGACGGGGTTCGTGCGAGGGTGGTGAGCAGTCGAGCGGGACTCTTGGGCGAGTGGACTGCACACACCAGCGAGGCAAAAACGGAGGTGGCAGAGGTTTCTGTACAAGCCGGGGAGACAATAGACTTTATTGTAGACCCGATTGGTGGACCGGGCTTTGACTCGTTTGAGTGGATTCCCAATCTGCGCGTGACCGATGGTAGCAAGGGAGAGACAGTGTGGAACGCAAAACGTGACTTTGGCGGACCGCCGCTACCGCCGCTCACCCGCCTAGAGCAGTATGCCCAAGCCCTGTTAATGACCAATGAGTTTATGTTTGTGGACTAAGTTTCCCCGAAGCAACGGGGTAGGGGAGAGATTCGCTAGATGCGGCATGTCAACAACAAGAGGTTTATTGGAGCGAGTGGCTTGGTGCTGGCTCCTATTGTGCTGATGGCGACGGGGTTTGCACCCGTACCGCAACAACAAGCGACTCCCCTACCCCCAGAACAGAAGGTGTATGACAATCGCATCGCGCCGCTTCTGAAGCAGTATTGTGTTCCCTGCCATAGCGAACAGTCTGCCGCAGGAGGCTACGATTTCAGTAAGGCACAAACTATTGCCGGGATACAGAAAGACCAAGTCCGATGGCGAAAAGTCACCACACAGATTCGAGAGCGTAGTATGCCCCCCAAGGGAACGGCGCAACCGACCTCGGAAGAGCGGGAACTGCTGACCGCATGGTTTACCCATACATTGGATAGCGCGGATGAATCCCTGCTTCCCCAAGACCCTGGCAATGTCTTGATTCACCGCTTGAACCGCCAAGAGTATAACAACACAGTGCGCGACCTGCTCGGTATCACCTCCCGTCCCGCAGATAATTTTCCGGCAGATGGGGGTGGGGGAGGGGGCTTTGACAACAATGCTGATACGCTCTACATTCCCCCGATTCTGATGGAACGGTACTTAGATGCCGCAACAAAGATTTTGACAGAAGCCAAGCCAGAGCGATTATTTATTGTGCGTCCCTCCGCAAAGCATTCGGAGGTTTCTGCCGCCAAGCAGATACTGGAATATCAAGCGTTCCGTGCCTACCGTCGCCCTGTCACCCCAGAGGAAATCACCAAACTGCTACGCCTCTACCACATTGGGCGCAAGCAGGGGGAGTCTTGGGAAGGCGGTGTAAAACTGGCAATGAAAGCCGTTTTGGTATCGCCGCACTTCCTCTTCCGTATTGAACGTGAGCGTAAAACCGACTCCCCTTATAAACTTAACGATTTTGAATTGGCAAGCCGACTGTCGTACTTCCTCTGGGCTTCGATGCCCGACGAAACTCTGCTACAACTTGCCAAGCAGGGCAAACTGCAAGACCCCAAAGTGTTGGAGCAACAGGTGGAGCGGATGCGGAAAAGCCCGAAGTTCCGTGCCTTTGCCGAGAGTTTTGCGGGGCAGTGGCTCCGAGTGCGCGAACTCTATACGGCGGCACAACCCGACGGGGGGAAGTTCCCGGAATACACCCCGTCCCTGCGAAATGCGATGGTGAACGAAACGGTGCTTTTCTTCGAGAGCGTCCTCCAAAAAGAGGCATCGTTGCTCACACTGGTAGATGCCGATTACACGTTTCTGAACGAAGAACTGGCAAAGCACTATGGAATAGTGGGAGTGACAGGGCAAGAGATGCGCCGTGTTCGATTGACCGATAAGCGACGCGGGGGGCTTTTGACAATGGGAAGCACCCTCACGCTCTCGTCGTATCCCCTCCGTACCAGCCCGGTTCTGCGGGGGAAGTGGCTTCTATCCGAGTTCTTGGGAACTCCACCACCACCGCCCCCCCCTGTGGTTGCCTTCCTTTCACAAGATGATGCGCCGAACAAGGAGGGTCTGACGTTCCGGCAACGCTTAGAGAAGCACCGGGAAAAGCCAGAGTGTGCTACCTGCCATTCGCGGATAGACCCGCTCGGTTTTGGCTTGGAGAACTACGACCCCATCGGGCGATGGCGTGAGAAAATTGCCGATGTCGCCATTGATGCGTCGGGGGAGTTGACCAGTGGAGAGAAGTTCACCGGTCCGGTGGAACTCAAGCAGGTAATATTGGCGCGCCGGGAAGAGTTCCTCCGCAACCTTACCGAGAAGATGCTTGCGTATGCTTTGGGGCGTGGTATTCAACCGCATGACCTCCCCACCGTGCGCGGCATTCTCAAAACATTGGAGAAGGATAACTACCGTAGCACCACCCTGCTTCTCGAAGTGGTCAAAAGCTACCCGTTCCAGTACCGCAAAGAGGGGTAGCACAGTCGTCTATCCATTCGTCGTCTGCGAGGGTGACGGGAAGAGACCCCAACTGAGGTCGGTTCCAGAAAAGTATCTCACGAATGTGTGGGGGTTCTCTTTTCTTGGTCTCTCACGTTTCCCCCTGCAATTGTCAGCAAAACTCCGAGAATTTCTCGGAGGTTGTCCAGATAGTAAACAGCACTGTCCACATAGAGGGTGGAAGATTCCAAGCGGAGAAAACGCCAGATGTCTCCCGTGGTAACCGCGCCATAGACGGCGGGAATCGGGTTCTGCTGACGCTCATTAAACAGTTGAGCCGCTATCATGGCGGCGGTACACTGACCAATCCCCCGGCGAATGTCCTCGTTCTTTGCCTCCATAATCGCCAGAACTGGGGACCGGACAAAAAGCTGTTCCCGAGATTGGGAAAGTAGAAAATCGCAGACACCGTTTAATCCCCGTGCCGCATCCACCGTAAACTCTACCCCGGAAAAAAGGCTAACTTCCCGCTTCATCTGGCGGCGTACTTCCACAAGAATCGGGGCGATAATCAGCTCGGAACGGGCTTTTTCGGTCTGTAGTGCCAATGCCAAAGGAACGTTCTCGTCCAGATTCGCTTGCAGTAGCGGAGACGGTACGGCTTGTGGTGCAGGTGCAAACAAGTCTACCCGCTCTTCCACAATTAGTCCGAACTGTTCAACAACCTGCGCTAACGTAAATTCACTGTAGGACATAGACAAGTCTTTCACGAGGGACAAAAGCAAAAGGGCGAACATATAGATTCGCCCTAACCACATCACTCTGATGGTTGCGGAGTAACGAGTTCCTGAGCAAAGGTCTCAATTTCTGTCTTGAGGTCAGTGACGAACTGTTCGACGGGGCGGGGTCCGAGGTCGCCTTTTTCCCGATGGCGCACCGAGACGTTCCCGGCGGTAATATCTCTATCCCCGACCACCAACATATAAGGAACCTTCGCCAGTTGCGCCTCCGCAACCTTTTTCCCCGTCTTTTCCGAACGCGAATCCACGGTCACACGGATTCCGGCTTGGGTCATTTTCTCTGCCCACTGCTCGCACCATTCGGCATGACGGTCTGCAATCGGTAGGAAGCGTACCTGCTCTGGCGCAAGCCACGTCGGGAATGCCCCCGCGAAATGCTCTATCAAGAACGAAACCATGCGCTCCATTGTCGAGAGGTAGCCCCGGTGAATCATCACCGGGCGGTGCGGCTTGGAATCGTCCCCAATGAACTCCAAGTCGAACTGCTTGGGCAGGTGGCGGTCTACCTGAACGGTGGAGACCGTCTCCTCACGCCCCAAGACGTTCTTGAGTTGAATATCAATCTTCGGACCATAGAACGCCGCTTCGCCCACCCCTTCAAAGTAGGGCAGGTTCAGTTCGGCAAAGACTTCGCGTAGTTCGCCTTCGGCTTTTGCCCACATCGCCGGGTCGTTCACATACTTCTCGGTGTCGTTGGGGTCATGGAGACTCAGGCGATAGCGATACTCGGTGATTCCGAGGGTTCGATACGAGCTTTCAATCAGGAGAATACTGCGCTTGACCTCCTCTTTCACTTGGTCTTCGCGGCAGAAGATATGTGCATCGGAGAGGGTCATGGCACGCACTCGTGAAAGCCCCGCCAGTTCCCCCGACTTCTCATAACGGTACATTGTCCCCAGTTCGGCAATCCGAATCGGCAGGTCGCGGTACGAGTGCATTTCGTTCTGATACACCTGAATATGATGCGGGCAGTTCATTGGGCGCAGGACAAACTCTTCATCATCAATCTTCATGACCGGGAACATACCATCCTTATAATGCTCCCAGTGACCGGACTTTTCGTAGAGTTCACGATGTGCTAAAACGGGTGTATAGACATGGGAATAGCCATGCTTGCGCTCCATATCTTGGATATAGCGTTCCAGCGTCATTCGTACCGCCGCACCATTGGGAAGCCAGAGCGGTAGTCCCGGTCCGATAATTGCCGAGTTCATAAAGAGGGCAAGTTGCTTGCCCAGCACCTTATGGTCGCGTTTTTTTGCCTCCTCAATACGATGGAGGTACTCCTCTAACTCGGCTTGTGTCTCGAAGGCAACTCCATAGACCCGTGTTAACTGCTCATTTTGGGCATTACCCCGCCAGTATGCCCCGGCGAGATGGGTCAGTTTGAATGCCCCAATTTTACCCGTGGATTCGATATGCGGACCTTTGCACAGGTCAATAAAGTCGCCTTGTTGGTAGAACGAGATTTCCGACTCGTCAGGCAGGTCGTCAATCAGGCGTACTTTATATATCTGACCCATCTCCTCGCAGCGTCGGCGAGCCTCGTCCCGTGACTCGACAAACTTGGTCAGGGGCAGGTTCGCTTTGACAATCTCGCGCATCCGCTTTTCCAAGCCTTCTAAGTCGGCTTCGGTCAGGGGTTCGGGCAGGTCAAAATCGTAAAAGAAACCGTTTTCAATCACGGGACCGATACCCATTTGTGCCGTGGGCATCTTCTCGCGAACGGCTTGAGCGAGGACATGCGCGGTGGTGTGACGCATTCGAGAAAGAAAGTCCGCAGGAGCCGAGAGTTCATCGGAGGCGGAAGCAGAGTGTGACATGGTGTTGTTCATCTCCCATACAACAGGATAGCCTCATGGTACGTCGCTTACCACGGCTTGTCAATTGTATCGCGGAGGAAGTATTTCTGTTAAAACAGAGTGTTTTCAGCAGTTTGTTCGAAATTATACTGCAATCGTCTTTCTTGGAGGCGGCTCGGGGTATTGAAGCCGAAGAGACGCACTGTTACCATGCCAATATCGGAGAGAGGCTGTACTGTTATGCCGTCGGCATCATCCCAGGCAAAATGTTCGTCCCAAGTGTCAATTCTTGGGTTGAAGAAGCGAACGAATTCTTGGGTGTTTGGTTTGTAAGAGCATAAATCACTCCCCTTATTGCGATTGCAAAAGAAACAAGCATACGCAAGATTCTCCGCAATTGTAGCACCACCATGTTTTTCCGCGACAATGTGGTCTACCTCACAACCATTGACCGTTAAATCTTCTGATATATGACAGTATTCACATCGCTCATTCGCTCGGTTCTTCACTAAGCGACGCAGTTCAACTGAGATGTAGGTTGTACTCATCTATTCTGACACTCAGGTCGAATGTGTGGAGACTTGTTGCGCTAAATTGCGGCGGGCTTGCGCTTTAGCAAGACGCATCAGATGCTCGAACTGGGCATAAGTATCGAGTTCGGCTTTTTCGGTCTCTGTCAATCCTGTGGTCTTTTCGCGACGTACTAACTCCCAAACTCTTTCTCGTACTTTGGCAGTTGTCTGGAAGTTAGCAAACCGTTCGGGATTCTCGGATACAATAAACTCTACCAACTCCTCGTAGAGGGGCATGACAGGGTCTTCTAATTCTGTAGAAACTGCGGACATTTTCTGCTACCTCGACTGTATGGTACGTCGCTTACCACGGCTTGTCAATTGTATCGTGGACGAACCGATGACCGAATCCCCCTTTTCCGGTATCATAGAAGTATGGGAAATAAGCAAAGCATGAATCGCTGGGAAGTATTCTGTTCTGGAGTGCTAATCCTTAGCAGTGTTACACTCTTCGTGGTGTACCTTATCTTTTTAGAGTTAACCCTTTCGGGTTTAGATGCTTCCACCCAGAAAAAACTTTGGGAAAACTGTCTTATAGGAATTGGTATCGCGGGTTGGGTAGCGACACTTTTTGACAAATGCGGGAGAAAAGCAGTCCCATGAGTACCACTGCTTCCCTCACCGAGCGCACTGTGGGCGATAATCGGTGGTTCGCAGAAACCGGCGACATTGCCTTTCCCAACCGTTCCTATTCCGTGCAACCCGAAGTGTTACCCGATGAAGCCAGTGTGGGGCGTGCCATGCTTGCTGAATTGGAGGCAGTTGCACAAGCTAAGCCCGCTTCCGAACCGGTCTCTATCGCTCTCTTGGGGGGACGTGGCGCACAAGCCCTGCACCAACTTTTGGGTGAGTATGCAAGACAGGGCGACCCAACAGGGTTACTCGCACGTCTTCATGTGTTTACACAAGATGCGCTTGCCCCGCTGCCGATGGGTAATGCCTTTAGTTTTGTGCGCGATTTTGAGCGGCTTTTGGGAACTGCCTTTTGGGAGCAGATACGATCTTTTACACCGTTCTATACAGAGGTTCAGACCGTTGAGGAGATGGCAACCCATGTGGAAGCCTACCTATCCCGACTTCATGCGGTAGGAGGTTTGGACATCTTCTTTTTAGGGCATGGACCGGAACCAGAGGATGCCTCGCATCTTGCCTATATCAAGCCCGGTGCAGGGGCTACATGGCGCGATTGGGCAGGAATTATCCCGATTTCTGAGAGTATCCGCGAACATCATATTGCCAAGTTCAAAGCTGGTGGGGTAGTGGCGGAAGCGAATGAGGAAGACACCTGCCGACATGCAACACATATTCTGACGCTTGGTCCTGCCGCGATTCTAAACGCCAAGCGGGTTGTGCAGTCCGTGGTGGATGCGGAGACCGCGCCCGCGAAGAAGCGTACATACCGCAAGGTTGTTGAAACGGTATTTTCTAACGACCCTGTCGAGTGCGCGGAACAGGTCAATCAGAATCCCGGTTTGTGGGTGCGCTTCCACCCGAAGGTACGCTCTCTTATCCTCCCCAATGTCTATTCCTAAACTTTTCCCTTGTCATCACCGCGAAACAGGTAGAGTTCACTGTTTTGCAGGCGGAAGCGGAAGCCACCGGGAAGGTCATCGGGTATACCGAAACGCTCTTGGGTAACAAAAGATTCGATATAGGTTATCCACTCGTTAGTGACTATCTCGGCGCGGTGGGAGGTGTCTCCGACAAGACGCTCTAAACCCATTCGTAAGACCCGACGACAAAGAGCGCGAGGAGCAAGACGCAGAGGGGAAGCATCAAGGCGAATTTGCCTGTCGGATACTTCTCGTGCGACCAGTTGCCAGAGTTGTTCGGCTTGTGTCTCCAGATAATCGCTATCGTGGAAAGCGTTTTCCGCGAGTCGGCTGAGGCTTTCCACCAGATTGGGGTTGAAGGCTTCGGCTAGTTGGGGAATGGTTTTGCGAAGTCGGGAGCGTGTGTAACGGTCTTTTTCGTTGGAGGGGTCGCGACGTGGGGTGATTCCTTGTGCATGACAGTAGGCTTCAATGGCACTGCGCCGGGTTTCTAAGAGGGGGCGCACGACGATTAGCCCCGGTGCAAGAGTTCGTTTTGCCGGAATTCCTGCCAGACCATCTATACTGGTTCCACGCAGAATCCGCCCCAGAACAGTCTCGGCTTGGTCGTCGGCATTGTGTGCGGTGACAAGAGTGTTTGCCCCCCACTCCTGCGCGATTTCGGTAAGAAAGGAGTAGCGTGCCTGCCGTGCGGCATCGTTAGGAGAGTAGGGGGAGTGCCTGACGGTTCCGATACCAATGGCGCAGGGTAGTCCTAATTGGGCGGACAGGTGGGCAGAAAAGGCGGCATCTTCGTCGGCATCCTCCCCACGTAAACCGTGGTGAAAGTGGGCAGTTCCGATGGGGGAGGGGAGTACACCACGTTTTGCGGCTTCCCAAAGCGCAAGGGTGAGGGCGACAGAATCGGGTCCGCCGGAGAGTGCGATGACGATTTTGGAGTCTTCCCAAAGCAGTTTCCGCCGCACTACAAAGGCAGTGACGGCGGAAACGAAGTCGTCGGTTGTGTCAGGTCTGCTCACCAGTTTCTTACCGTAGCGTTTATCGGACACCTTCTAACAGTGGGGTATCGGTAGCACCGTTGCGAGGCTCCGGTTCCGAATCCCCGCCTGAACGAGGGTGTACCAGAATCCCTGCCCGCGAGGAGGCAACATGGAAACCCAACGGGTTCAGCGAGCGGCGTAGAACTTCCTCGGCGGTTTCGTTCTGCGCGGATACTGCAATCGCTGTCGTCTCGCCTTGTACATCATCTAAGGTAATCGGGACATCATAGCGGTCTGAGAGTTCTTGTGCGATACCGATAAGACTTCTGGAAGTCAATTGGAACGCCTGTCGCTCTCCTGCTGGTTCAGTGGCATTGGGAATGGGCAGGAAGATATGGCGTGTGTGTGCCTTGCCATCCCCTGTCCATGCAACACGCACTTCCAATGTATCTTGTTTTGTGACAACATCGAACGGAATTTGCAAAGTTTCGCGTTGGTTCTGCGTAAGGTTAAAGCGGAACGGCTCTTTGACACCGGTAATATCGAAGCGTGCCGTTCCACGCTCGCTATTCTCCAACCAGAACATCAGGCTATAGGTCGGACCACGTCCTTCCAGTTCGATGGTTCGCCGCGAGATTCGCAGTTGGGGTTCCTTCGCGCTTCCGGTTTCAGTGGTGGTTCCGGGCAGGAAGTTCATTGCAGGTTGTGCGGCGAGTGTTGCGGTGTTATTCTCCATGCGTGGCAGTAGAACCGCAAAGACGAACGCGGCGGCAGCACCTCCGGCAACAAGGGTTCCAACGGCGGTTCGAGCGATTTTGGGGAGCAGTACCTTCCACCATTTGCCCTCTTCCTGCTCGGTTTTTGCCCTCTGAACTGCCGCCATGACATTCTCATGGAAGAACATCGGGGGTTCAACTTCGGGGAGGGTATTCAGTTCGGTCAAAACGCTACGTAGCACCGCTTCGTCGTCACGGCACGTCGCACACGATTCGAGATGTTCTCGAACCGCCGTCATCATTGGCTCGGAAAGAGCCTCTTCGATGTATTCGGACGCGAGGTCGCGCCACTTGCTACAATTGACTACCATAGTGTGGTTTCCTATTGGACTGCCCCGCTTCCTCCAGAGGTACGGTTATTACGTAGTACCGCACAGACATGCTGTCATTATGTAGTACCGCAGAGAAAGGGCAGATGTTTCAAAACCTTCTCATGGAGTTGGACTGGCATCAGGGACAAAAAGTTCCGTGACCGGTCCTAATCTATCGCGCAGTGCTAAGCGGGCGCGATTCAGGCGTGATTTAACAGTTCCCATGGGTAAACCGGTGATTTCAGCAATCTCTTCATAGGCTAAGCCTTGTGTGTGATAGAGAACCACCATCGCCTTTTGATTGTCGGGCAGGGACGAGATGGCTTGCTCTAAGATACGTCGTCGCTCCTCCCCTTCGGCGATGTCTTGGGGACCGGGGGAGGGGGCTTCGTACTGCCGGGTGACACTGGATTCGTCTAAATCGCGCTCCTCCTCTAAAGAGCGGTGCTGGCGGTTTTTCTTACGTTTGCGCTCGTCTAAGAAGATATTAGTGACAATCCGGTAGAGCCATGTAGAGAAAGCCGCATCTCCTCGAAACGATTTGAGGTTGTTCCACGCACGAACAAACGCCTCTTGTGCGATGTCCGAAGCATCATCATACGAACCGGAGAGACGATAGGCGGTATTGAAAACACTGCGCTCGTACTTACGTACCAACTGGTCGAATGCTGCGATATCGCCTTCCCGACTTCGCTCAATGAGTTTGCGTTCATCGGCTACTTCTCCGCTTGACTTCATTGTCACAGTCGTCCCCTTTTTCCTCGCGTTGTAAACTCGCGACTGCTTGTCCCTGCCTCTAAGCGGGTGGGGTGGTCTGCTTTGCTGATAGCCGCACGTTCTTCGGCGGTGAGTTGAACGGTGGAGTCTCCGGCAACCAGCAGTTTCGCATAGACTCGAATATCGTTTCGAGAGTGAATCCCGGAGAGGACAACTCCGTTATCGGCGGCATCTAAAAGGGCAACCGAGAAACTTTGTTCTCCGCCCACATCTTGAAAGGCATCGTAGCGAATAAACCCGATTCGTTGCAAGCAGTTTTGTAGAGCCGTGGTGTTGGCTTCGGCTAACTGGTACGCCTGTTCTATCTGGGCACGTGTCTCCTGTGTTGTCTCCATCTGTTGTTGTAGTGCGCTTTCCAGACTTTCTCCATCGGTTCCGCGTAGGAGGCGTGCTTGCCGTCGTGCAAGCGTTGTCACGGCAATAATCAAACCACACACGGTAAGAAGTTGAACTAAAAATACCGATAATAGTATCAGGAGAGCGGTGGTTGGTTCTTTATTTATATATTGAAGCAAATAGGCTAACCATTCATTCATCGTAACTCCTATTATCTGCCGACATGTTGGTTCTGAGCAAGGGTAATGTTCCGCGATTTTATACTCTGTGAGACAAAAAATTTCCTTGTCTCTGCCCGGAGTTGTCTTGTTCTGGTAAACTGTACAGGAGAAACTGTTGTGTCTGTCGAATATTATAGTCGTCTACACAGATTTTTGTTTATTAAAAGGCATAATTTGTAAATCTTGATTCTCGGAACAGCCCGGAAATCTGGTAAAATGGATTAATACAGCACATTTATCTATTGAGGGGCTTGTTTGGAGGGGTGCACTCTGATGGCAACCGAAAGTTTACCTGTTGAACTATCGCTAGATAAGATACGAACAAACGAAAATCAGCCGCGCAAAACATTCTATATAGAAACGCTAGAAGAACTTGCCGCCTCCATAAAAGAACGGGGCGTTCTGCAACCGATAACGGTTCGTCCGTTACATGGCAAGGATGAAGGTTTCTATGAGATTGTCATGGGAGAACGGCGTTTTCGTGCGTCTAAAATCGCCGGACTAAGCACAATTCCGGCAGTGGTTAAGGAACTTTCCGACGAAGAAGCGGCGACAGATGCGTTGCTGGAGAACTACCAACGCGAGGATATGAACCCGATTGAGAAGGCGCGTGCGGTGCAAGGGCTTCTTCAGTTCATGTCTTACGAGAAGGTAGGGAAGACATTAGGGGTTTCGGAAACAACGATTCGGCGGATGTTGGAGTTGTTGGAACTACCGCTTGCGATTCAGCAGGAATTGATTCAGAAACCAGGACCGGGCGAAGGTCCATTTAATGAAGGTCATGCTCGGCTTTTAATTTCGGTGAACGATGACCCGGCGGCACAAACACGATTGGTGCAGAAGGTCAAACAAGAGAAGTTAAATGTCAGCGACCTAGAGAAGATTATTCAAGCAATAAAGCAGTTTCCACAGAAAAAAGAGGCGTTCCTACGTGTTGCAGTTGCGGTGACAGACCAAATGCTTCGTTCGTTGGGAGCAAAAGCGGAGCGTTCGCGCCCCTACAAGGCGCAGACGGCGGAACAGCACCTAAAGACGATTGATAAGCAAGCGACGACACTGGCAGACCTGTTGGATGCACGAATTGGGGAGTACCTCTCTGCGGAACATATGAACCAGTTGCTTGCGACCACGGCAGAACTGCAACGCGAACTGGATTCATTCAATGCACGCATCCGTGAGGCACTGGCAAACAAAGACTTCGGGTTCCGTGAGGTGTATATCCACTGTCCGTTGTGTGGTCGTGTGGAACTCATTGGCTCTCTACGCTGCTCGGTCTGCTGGACTATCTTGCGCCGTTGTTACGACTGTGGCAACTATGACCGCACATTTGAGAAGTGCAGTGTCACGGGGAGCAAGATATTCATTGGGGAGGCGGAGAATCCAAAAGACTACTCCAAGTCCTACAAATGCCCGATGTATAAGCCCAAGTTTGAGGCGCAAGCCATCAAACTAAAAATGGCGTAGATACCCCCTTCCCCAAGACCCCTCGCTCCCCTGTGGTTGGGGAAGGGGTCTTTTTTGCACTTTTAAGGAGTAAAGTCCGTTGCATGATCATATGACTGAAATCCTTTTTGGGTTGTTTGTTGTTTATGTTGCCGCGCAGGTCGGGGCAGAAATTGCACAGCGTTTGAAGATGCCTGCCGTAGTGGGTGAGATAGGTATCGGTTGTATCATCGGTCCCTCGGTTCTAAAC
>Ga0224722_1000873_pt1 | contig 17166 bp, 17 predicted proteins | sample Balambano_FR1_Me_FD_161646 | JGI IMG/M metagenome (GOLD analysis project Ga0224722, IMG submission 161646) | Freshwater sediment microbial communities from Lake Towuti, South Sulawesi, Indonesia - Balambano_FR1_MetaG | ecosystem: Environmental > Aquatic > Freshwater > Lake > Sediment | place... | reverse complement strand
TATCTGAAGGCCCCACATAATTTAGGTCGTCGTGATAGTGGATAGAAAGTTCAATATTTCCAAGCGATTCGATAAATCCTGTTATTGCTTTGGTTTCTGGCTCACTAGCTGGCGACTCTCCTCTGTAGTTTTCACTAGGCAGTCCAGGGGTCGTGCTTTCGCTTTCGTTGTTCATATCCGACCATCTATAATCAGCGTTACGGTTCAGGTTAACGCCGTTGCTGTTTACTCTAGCGCTTCCCGTTCCGTTATGCCTTGCAAGTATTCCGGATTTGTTTAGTTCAGGCACTACAATGATTCGAACATTATCAGGAAGTTGAGCGTTAAATAGAAGTTCGTGACCAATTAATTGTCCACCGTTTTCTGAACCATGGATTGATGAAACGATCAGAACAGTCTTTGCGTTTGCAGAATTACAGGCTTCACGGATATACACTTTAATCGGTTCTCCGTTACTACCCGTGCCAATTATGCCACTATCTCGTATTCCTGTCCAGTCTGACCTAACTGAACTAGGGTCATTTATCCTGACAACTGGACGACTTTCGCCTTCACAAGGTATAGCGTAACCGTTAAGTCCTTGAGCGTTTAAAGTGGTTTGCGGAGCGCTAGGTTCATTTTGGAAGCCAACATCTCCACAGTCATCAGCAATTCCTTTATAGCAACCCACTGCACTTTCCGAAACCCTATCGGACAAGTAAACTCTATATTGAAGAATTTCACCACTATCACCGTGGCATTTTTCGTTGGTTGTATCCATGCGATCTCTTTCATTATCTTCTAAGTCCAATGTGCCTGGATTTATTTTTAGATTAAAACAGTCACCATACTCACTATTAAGTCGTTCGATATTTGTTTCAACAAATTCTGCATTTTCATATGGATTTTGTATGAGCGTATTTCTTTGCGCATTTAAGCTGAAATCATACTTTGGAATTCCATAATCAAATGTCGCCGCTGCAAGTGCTCGATTGGTTGGGATAAAGTCGAAGCTCATTATTCCTGAGGCTAAGTTTTTTGTAAAATCTGGAATAGATTTGTAGTCTGAAGGAGCTACAAGAGCAACTCTTGTAAAAAGTGAATCTACATTATTTACATCAAACATACGCGCATAAAAGCTTTTTTTCGAATTATCCTCTTTTATTAATTCATTATTGTAGGAAACCAGCTCTTCCTCCTCTGCTTCTGATAGAGGGGCCGCTCCAACGCTAGCACCAAGCATATTAGAGGCAAGTCTTCCGCCGTACATAATATAATTTCCTAATTCCGCTCCCGTCGCATAGTAATTGATGTTTGTGCCGGCAAGAACTGATACTAGAGACTCTACTAATTTATCGGGAGATAGTCCTATGGCTCCTAAAATTTTATTTTGTGCGGCGTTTGAGACGTCTCCTACCTGTTTGATTACAGGTAGTCCTTCCACGAATCCTTGGACACCACAAATACCGCTTATAACAGTATTATCAAGTGCTTGAAAAAATGCTGGTTTTTCGCCCGCTTGCGATGGCTTTACTTCTAGTGGAATGTCAATTCCCGAAACCCCGTTTGTGGTGCTCGTTAGGGTGGCTAGTGGAGCCGCACTGAATACGTCAGTTCCTGAAACGCTATCATTCAAGTCTTGAGCATATACAGATATTTCTTCGCTGCTTAATTTGTCCCCAGACTTTATTTGAGATGCAATGCTCATATACATAACCGAAACCCTAATCATCGGAACTATTAGATTTAAGTATTGTTTAGCTTCTATAGCATTTCCTATTGCGCGGGTTGCACAAACTGCGCCAACTAAAGCTACAGCACCGCCGGCAATTTTTTTCGTTAAATTAAGTTGGGCGCCTATTTTTATATTGACGGACTCTGCATCCAGAGGGTCAAATCCCTCGACGCTATCAATTGCCTCGCTGGCTTCTTGCGCGACTCTGCCTGTGTCGGTGGCTGTGTCTGGTTCGTCAACAACATCGTCTCCGTTTGTATCCGCCCCCAGCCTAGTAGGCCTGTCTATTTCTACGTCTTTGTCGATCCTTTCTGCTCTTTCGCGTCTAACTTTTGCCGTCCATTCGGCTACCGGATCAGTTGCTTTCTTTCTTAGGTTCTTAAGTGGGGACATATCAACGCCACCATATCTAATTAACAGTCTTGAAGAGATTGAACCTGGAATTTTTTCTAGGTTAGCACCTTTTACAACCGTTTTAGTAACTGATCTTCTTGTGGAAAACCTACTATCTTGTAAATCGACAAAAGACCCAAATGGAGGTTCTAGTCTGTTTTTTGATCCAACTCCAAATGCGCCATCAGGTACTCTCCCGTCTACATCTATACCATCACTTTTTAAATCGTCCAGAAAAGGTTTAGCTTTTTTCTCATCTACCACTTCATAGCCTATAAAATTCTTAGAACCTTCTGAATAGACAGATCTCAATCCAGTATTTTTTTGTACGTCGATATCAATTTTTTCTGAAAGATCGCTGAACGTTTTGCCCAATCTTAGAGTTCTTGCATCGCCTGTCCTGTAAAATCGCATCAAACTGACTCTATTATCAGAAAAATTTAAATTATTTGAAAAATGAAAGCGCTCAAGCAAAGTTCCTAAATGCACAAGCTTCAAAGGACCTCCTGAGAATACAGCCAAGAACATAACGGAAGCTATTACGATTAGTCCTCCTACTAAACCTGTGGACTTTTTTTTATTTTGAGAAACTATAGACCCAAGTCTAGCAAGTCTTCCGCCTGGTGTAATTCCAGAGAAGCCCTTTCCGACAGTATCCGAAAGCTTCACGATTGGAGAAGTTATGTTCTTTTCTTTCGCTGATAGCGCAGATAAATTGCCGTTTAAAATACTCGCGTTTAGTTCGCTTCCGGTAACTTTTGTTTTTGGAGCTGGATTTTTTTGATCATAACCAGAATTAACAGTATCACCCATAAAGCTGTTTTCTGAGTCATATTTGTGACCTGGCTTGTCGTCGAGTTTTGGGGTCATTTTCGACTTGTTTCCCTATTTCTTAAAGCTTTTTATTGTTGCAATTCTACTGTTTCATTATACCCTGATTGACTGAGATCCACCTGATCTTGTTGTTCTATTCGTTTAACTTCTTCCGGGTTGGTGGTTATTAGATCTGTTTCTGTAGGGCTTGCAGCAATCTGGATGTGAACGTGGTTAGACCCCGCAAAGAACAATCCTTGTCCAACCGGGAATTGGCTGAGACGCTTTTTTTCTTCGCTAGTCAGTTTGAAAGTGTCGGCCAACACATCAACAGCCGAAGAAGACTGTTTGAGTAATATCTGCATACTGGCGTTAGCTACAATTGCACGACCCATCCTTGATCCCATGAAATCCTCAACGTCCTGAGTAATTGTAGTTATACCTAGGTTATATTTGCGTGCTCGCTTGGCTAGAGAGAAAAGAAAGTTAGCGCTGTCTTCGTATTTCATCAGTTGCCAAGCTTCATCAACAATCAAAATACGTTTCTTTTTGTCGCTCTTGGTTTTGTTCCAGATGAAGTTCAGCACAATATACATGGCGACTGGCCTTAGTTCGTCTTCTAGATCGCGGATATTGAAAACAACTAGAGGATTGTTGATGTCTATGTTGCTGGGTTGACTGAAAATACCTGCAAAAGTACCGCTGGTGTATTTACGTAATCTTTGGGCTAGCTGAGGACCAGTTCCGCCCATGTGGAGTAGCGTGTCATACAGGTTATTAATCGTCGGTGCTGGCGAATTATGTGTCAAAGGGTCGTTGGTTATGCCGGCTCGAGCATATGTTTCAATCAGGGCAGCATCAAGATCTGATTCCTCAACCGGGCTTAAGGCTGGCAAAACGGCTCCGTTTCCGGTATTGGCCATTTGCGCTTGCGCTCCACCCATCATTAAGCGCAACAAACCGTGTAGAGTTATAAGATTGCTTCTAAGTGCGCTATCGGCTTCTTCGGCATCAATGACTTGCGGCAGATCAAAAGGATTAATTCTAGTTGAGCTGTTCAGACTAAGTCTAACGTAAGCACCGCCGACCGCTTCTGCCATGCGTTGATACTCGTTTTCTGGATCAATGATAAACACTTCTGTGCCGAACATCATACTACGCAAAGCTTCTAGTTTGACGGTGAAGCTTTTGCCGGCACCGGATTTAGCAAAGACAACACTGTTGCCGTTTTCTAAAGAGAATCTGTCAAATATAACTAATCCAGAATTGTGCATATTGATACCGTACAAAATACCGTTATCTTGTGATAAATCGGCGCTAGTGAAAGGAAAGCTGGTTGAAATAGCACCAGTGTTCATGTTGCGCCGGATCTGCAACTGGTCTGTGAATTGAGGTATAGTAGAATTTAAACCCTGTTCTTGCTGGGCGCTGGCAGGTTTGCTGTACACCAACTGCTGTCCAAGCACACTCTCGACCTTATGAGTTACAAATTCCATTTCATCTTCAGAATTGGCATAAACGGTGAAGTACAACCCAAAGCGGAAGAACCGCTCTTCGCCAACTTGCAGCTTGTCACGCAGTTCCTCGGCGTCCATTATGGCTGATTGCTTGCCCGGATCGCGAACCTTGCCACGCTCATTATCTATCTGGATTCCGGCCTCTAGCTGACCAACTTTTTTGCGTAGGTTTTCTAGTACGACTTGGCTTTCTACGGGATATATAAAGATAGATAGGTCAATAACTTCATCCAAGTTAACCATGCTAGACAACCAGCCAGTATAAATTTGACGAGGATAGCCGTAGACATAGTAGGTTCGGGCCAGTCTTGTGCCGATTTTGAATCTAGAACTTTCGAATTCTAGCGAAGCAGGAGCTATAAAATCACGAAGTGCAGTTACGCCTTTTTGGAAGGCAGCCTGAACTTCTTGTTGTTCACGCAGAGCTTGTGCTTGCGCTTGCGCCACCGGATCAACTGCTTGTTTTTTCTTACCAAGCATAGAAGTCTCCTTGAGTCTTTAAACTCGAAATTCTAAATTCGAAACTCCAAACAAATATCAAGCTTGAAATCAGAAAAATCAAACAATTACGAATTGAATAACTGTCAACTGTAAACTGTAAACTTGTAACTTTCATATGTCCATCTCCCGCTCAAGCTGAGGCTGAGTTGCAATGCCTTCGCCTTTCGTGACAACCGGTGCATCCATATCTTTGAAAGTTCTCAACTTTTGTCTAGTTGCCGTATCAGGGTTGTAAGCGTCATAGTACAGTTCGATTAGTTCTTGTGTATCAAGCGGAACGCTCTGCACGCCACATTGTTGCAAACCGGCCATAACGGCCTGGATGCGATTTCTTAGCTCTGTTTTGGCAGTTTCTAGATCTTGTTCGTTGATAGTAATACGCTCTTCTCTTTTGCCAAAGACACTTGTCATAAAGCTTTTAGAGGCTTGGACTGCTTTCTGCGCATCAATAGTCTTGAAATACGGTACCACTATATAAAATCGCTTATCCATAATGTTGGTTTGCATAGCAATATCGCTCATATAACCAATATAATCGTCCATCAAAAGCGCCAATAGCATATTGTCGTGTTCGCTTCTGATTTTGTCCAATTTCTCAATGTACGGTCTCATATCGACCTTAGAACTACGGATAAATATCTGAATTGGAAAATAGAGAGAGTTCAGAAAGCCCTGGTAGCTAAACTCTACAGCTTCGCGTTCTTCTGGACTCATCAGATCAAAGTTCACGCTCTGACAGGCAATAACCGCCCTAAAACTGCCGTCACCCATGATAACTATTCCATCACGTATTTCAGCTATTTGTAGGGTGTTTTGGGTGCTGTTTGGGTTTGATTTATTTACTCCAACATTTGGTGGAGCGCTCATATCTGGAATAGTGTTTGATGTTTGTTGATTTGGATTCATGAATTTTCCCACCTAGCGCTTCACTACTGATGTAGCGATATAACGACTTCGTCTTCAGGCAAATCCCGATCACGCTTTGCTGTTCTAGACAAAGTTTCTATGTTCAAGTCGTTGTTACTAGCAAGCTTAAGTATATCAGGGTCCTTCTCTGTTGTCATCGCTTGAGCCTGATTATCTTGCGGGTGCGCTGACTTTGGTTTTTCTCCCAACGGCGACACTGTTTTGAGATGGCTGGAGTGGCTACGCATGGCATCACGTCGTTGCTTCTCGTGTACTTTGGCTAACACCTCATCTTCATCTAAAGGCTTGTCATCAGTTTGCGCGGTTGGAGTAACTTGCGCTTTCGCGGCAACATCATTTCCCGGATGGATAACCGGACTCGCCTGAAAGGTTGCAACGTTAGGATCGGCGTTTTGGGGCTGATTATGCATAAACCAAAAATCTTCAGGCTGATCATGCTTTTTTTTGTGATGATGATTTTTTGGTTTTGGTTTCTTGAATTCTGTGTTGTCTGGAGTTTCGGCATCTTTAGTCGCGCTTCCGCGGGCTTCTTCTATAAGCCGGAGAGTTTCTGATTTGTGTTTCTGAACCGACTGCTCAATCTTTGTATCAAATTGCTGGGCAATAACGCTTTTGTTTTCGTCCATGATGTCATCAGGATTTTCTACAATCTTAACAGGGGAACTATTGTTAATATTTCCAGCTGTTAGTCGATCGCTGTCGTCATCATCAGAATTAGAATAGTTTTTGACTGCCCAACCGCGACTGTCGACAATTGTTGCCAGCGCATTTAGCCTGGTTTGTACCTCTGATTGATTAAGCCCGTCGGTATAGTTATGAACAAGTTTTTTAGGGGCTGTAACAGTTACCAAATCTTTCAATCCAGATTGATCCCAGATTCGCTTACGAGGCTTAATCAAAAACCTGATACGCGCTGCCAGCCATAATTCTGTCGGTTGCTCTTTGCTCCAAGGAAAGGCCAAAAAAGCAAAGATTGTAAACGGCACAGCAAAAATAATAGACAACGGCCAAACACCTTTGGTCAAAGTTAAGAATATTAGATAGCCAGAAATAGCCACTCCACCCCCAAACAGAAACTGTTTAAAAGTCAGCGGGCCTAAAAATTTATCTTCTGCCTCAACGTCTTGAGGAACCTTATGCACTGCCATACTTTAAGTAGTATATCAGCTAAAGATGCTTCTTAAAACAGAGGTTATTTAAGCCCGGTGGTACTTGTCAATTGAAGAAAAATCTTCGTAATCGGCAGGGCCACTTGCCATAATTCCCGGATACCTATCAGCGGCATCGTTTACAATTTTTGCTAGCTGTCTCCAGCGCCAGTTAGCAACAGCAGAACCGGTAATTTTAGGAGGATAAGTCATTTGTTGCCCGCGTCTGGCTAGCATTTCTTCCTGGGCGGATACCTGTTCAAGTATTTTTTCGGTATCTAGCGACTCCGCGCTACCACCCATAGTACTTTCATCAACCACATACTTCAGGTGAGCAAGAGCATATAAAGCTTCTCGGTAAGATGTATTGTCGGCTTTTCCTCGTAGCTCTGGCGTATAGAAGTACTTGTCCGCTCTAACTACGACATCTTTTGACATATCTCGGATGGCCTGAACATCGGCTGATGAGAAAGTGAGCTCATAAGGAGTTTTAAGTTTTTCTGCCAATTCAGAGACATACTCTACGGTATTAATAGGCCCCAAAACTACTCTCGACCGGTCAGCTATAGGCTTCCCGGCTGCGTCCATTTGAACTTCCCCTCGTTCATTTCTGAGCAACGGGTGTACTGGACTTCGGTGTTTAGCTGTTAGCATAGAGCCTTTGTGAGTGTATTTTATTCCAGTGTACATAGCATGGATTCTGTCCCAGCTGAAGCCCATCTGCCACATAGTGTTTACCATGTTTTCCCATCCTCTACCCTGATCTTTTTCTTTGAATTTTGAAACATTATAAACTCCAACTGCCTGATACAGTGCTGGGTTTTTGCTCATTTCTTTCATTATTCGTTTGCGAATTTTTATCTCAGTATGTGTTAAGGGCTTTGTACCATGTGAGTCAAAGTGAGTCATTACAACTATAGGATTCCCCTTTTTGTCTAGTTTAGGACTGCCATCCGCATTGTAGATAGGTGTTTCATCAGCAATAATAAATCTGAAGTTATCATCAGGGCCACTTCTAACAGTTTCTTGCGTGTACTTTGAAAATTCGTCATTAAACTGTGCTTCAAAATGCTCAATGCCATCTGTCTTAATATCAATTTTCTTGTATAACCAAGCTCTGGCCCTAGATCCAAATTTCGGACCAGTTTGTCCGGTGAGCTTTGCTTTTTTAGCTTCTTCAACATCATGTTTGACTTCATCTAGACTAAAAACCTTCTCGTCAGCGGTAGGTACTTTTTCAAGGGCATCATGAACTGTTAAGTATGGAGGTTTTTCAGGCGCACCTTTAGCAATTAGCTTGTCATATCTTTCCTGTTCAAGTTCAGCAGGTGTTTTTGGTATTTCTGAAGCACTTCTACGACCAGTTAGGCTACTGATTATTGATTCACCCATTATTGTGGCTACTTCAAGTAAATCTGCTCTTGTAAGAGCTTCAGGATTTGTTATGGGTGGGGGTGGTGGAGGTAGCGATTCGCCTCCTCTCGGGATGTATGGTGGTGGGGGTGGTGGAATGTGTGACATTACTCTTAAACATTAGCACAATGTTGCGTAAAAGTCAATAGTAAAGCTTAAGTTTCATTGTAAAAGTAAGATTTTTCAGTCTAAAACTATTTTTCTGGACTGCCGTTCTTGTCTGGAGGGGTTGTGTTTGATGGTTTTGGAGGAGGTAGATATGGTGGAGTTTCAGGTGGTTTTAGGTTTGTTCCAGTATCATGCGGGCTGTATCTGTCTTCATTTGTTGGTGTTAAGGCATTATTATTTTTCGTAGACTCACTGGTTTCTTGCATAGGTGTTCCAGAGCTTGGTTTGAGGGTTGTTAGCTCGTCTGCTTTGGTGTAAGCAACTTTGTTGCCGCTACCGTCGTATTTGACTATAGGGTTACCGTCATCTGCAAAACGCACCACTTCTCCTTTATTTCCTTTTCTTGAAACGACTTTGTCACCTATACGATGCTCAGTAGGCGAAGTAACTGGCCTGTTAGTGGAGGGCGTAGAAATATTGGGAAAAGGCAGTGTTCCGGTCGGTGGCGCCCAAGGTCCGGCACTCGGTCCGGTTGGTGGGGGCAGAGTTCCGGGAGTCGGCGGTGGCAACGGGCCTCCAGTTCTTGGTACGGTAGGAGGCGGTAGAGGTGAACCGGGAGTCGGCGGCGGCGGCATTATAGGGCTTGTTGGAGCTCCCCATGGTGGAGTGGCTGTACCAGAAGGTAACCCCTCGACATTTGCGGTCGGTCCTGAAGCGCCTCTCCCTCTTAACCTAGTTGCAACGTTACCGAACGTACTTCTCCAAGCATCTCTTGTTTTCGCATCAGATCCTGCAATAAAATTTCCCTCAGCATCTTTGCCACCAGATCGAGCAGAGTGAAGCCTTTGTTTGGTTGTATAGTATCTGCTGTGCGGATCATGCTTCTCTCCTCTAATTGCTTTGTCAACTTTGCCTCTACTATTCATCGCAAAAGATGAAACTCCAGCCATTAGTCCACCCGCGAGTTTGAACGCGAACGGAATCATTGCCATTGGAGCAATCAGTACGATTATGCCAGCAAGTTGAGCGAGCGTATTACCGCCTACTGCCGCATTCTCTACCCCTCCGTTGAACAAGAGAAAAGCCATTACATCTGATATGGCAAATATTGCAACAGCGATTGGATAAACTAAAATGGCTTTAACTAAGTTGTTAAACCAAGATTTTGTGTATTTGTCGGCTCCTGGAACCGCCCACAAAGCCATTGCGATGGGGCTTATTATAGTTAGCAACATAATAATTCCTTGTCGCAGAATCAGTGTGACGAACACGCCTAATACAATTAAAATTGCGGGCAAAAGAATAATTAATGCCGCACTTAGCAAGCTTCCTACTCCTGCGACACCGACTGCGGCTACACCAGCTATTGAAAGTACAAGAGCCGGGATACCTCCAAATATGGCGAATATTCCACCGGTTAATAAGAGTCCTGAAGTACCGGCTCCTAGCGTAAAATTAAAGATACTTTCATCACCTAAAGGCGCTGTTATTAATTGCCCTATTCCCTGTCCCAGAATATTACCAACATCTATCATGAAAGCAACTATATATATAGAAAGGTTAATCAATATTGCTGCAACCAGAATTCTAGGCATTATTTTTTTGACCGTATAAGCGTCTACCATCCCGCCACCGATTGCTTGGCCGAAAACAGCGAAAAGTAGTGCAAAAAGCAAAACTATGTTACCGATTGTTCTAAATGTCGACCAAATTATGAAAATCGTGTTCTCAGGATCTGTATTTATTGGAGAGACCTTCAAAAACGGTACAATAAAGCCTGTAAATATCGCATCAATACCCACTAATATCCCGTTTAGTATTGGGCACATAATCCAGCTTATTGGGTTTGCTGATGCGGTTTCACATGTCGGGGAGGCGTCGCCCTGTGTCGCTAATGCTCCGGCGTCTGCAGGAGTCCCTTGCCCTTCTGGTGTAGAGGCATTTTCAGGATCAAGAACGTTCATGATAAAGTTGCTAGATGGCGCTCCACTAGTATTGTAGTTACACGAAGTTCCAGTTTCATCAGATGGTGTGTCGCCCGAGTATTTACTGTCAAGTTCAAAGAATTTCATTGTGTTGTTTGCGTATAAAATTACTCTATCTTGACAGCCGTCATCTGTATCTTCACCCGTTCTAATAAAAGTATTAGGATAAGAAGAATCTTGAATAAACGGTCCTTGACCAGCGCTATCAACTCTTTCTATGGTTTTTTCATCGAGTCTGCGAAAATATGCAACACTATTTTCAGGGCTTTCAACATCAAAACTAGGCTTTCCTGGATCGGTGTCACCACAAGCACCCCTTGAGTCAATTTTAAAATCTACGTCAAATTCAACACTACGGATTAGTGCATTATCAGGGTTGTTGCCAAAAGCTGGTTGAGTAAATCTTATGTTGCTGTCACACTCCCAGCCCTGAATTTTCATGCTCAGGGTTTCGCCGTAATCATTTCTCCTATCGAGGTTTTCTAGCCTTGCAAGTAGAGGTGGTGAGTTGGAGTTTACGAAGACTATTTCAATATCTCTGGCACTTATCCAGGTTAGACGTACATCATCTTCATTTATTTGAACCTTACCGTCTGATACTGATAGACCATAATCACTCGCAAGTGATGATATTGCCCCTACTTCGCCTCTAAAAATAAATATACCAAGCCCGCTCAAGACGATGACCGAAACTAGTATAAGTGCGAATAAACGTTTAATATTAAGAAGTAAATACATATTTATACAGGTAGAACTATAACAGAAATGTATTGCTTTTGCTTGCAAGTTTTACCACATAATAAATTCATAGTATTATGTTACTTAGTAACTCATTATGAAAAAACACAAACAGCTCTTTTTCGATAAGTATACATATAGAAATTTCCCTAAGGCATTATTTATAATTTTTGGGTATATTCTTGTTTTGTCTATCACTAACGTCTTCTTAAGTACGATGATTTTTGCGGCTGAAACGCAGGCTGTTTGTGAGTCATCTGGTGGTGAATGGAGTACAAAATACGAAGGAAGTACCCTAACAACAAGGTGTTATTGTCCCGCAAATCAAACTTACGGCGCTAATGGTTGTTTTAATTCTTCAAGGGGATCTTCTGGTTCGACTGCTGAGCCAGTTGCTTTTGTGACTGGAGCGGAAGAGGGAGAATATTGGTGTGGAAGCGGCAGCAATAAAGTAATCACTAGCATTAATTTTGGGTGTAAGGGAGAGCAGCTTGAAGCAACTGGAGTGCAGATTAATCCAGTAGTAGATATGGCATTCGCTTTATTTAGATTTCTAAGTGCAGGCGTAGGTCTAGTATTGATTGGATCTATAATTATTTCTGGGATTCAGTATGCATCATCCAAGGGTAATCCACAGGCAGTCGAAGCTTCAATAAAAAGGGTGACGAATACTGTTATCGGTCTGATCTTGTTCATATTCATGTTTGCCCTTGCGAACTATCTGGTACCTGGAGGAATGTTCATATGAAAAAGTTAATGGTGTCGATTATGTTTTTTCTAAGTTTTTTAAGTTTTACTAATTTGTTTGCGCCTGTATTTGTAAGTGCGGAGGCCTGTAGTCAGTCTAGTTTTTTTGGTTTACCTACTTGGTATAAATATTTAGAAACAGAAAAAGTCCAGGATAATCTAACGGGTGGTTTTACATGTAATGTCAAGATTGAAGGTATAGGAGATGTTTGGCTTGTTGTGGCGGCGATTATTGATATTATGCTTCGTTTAGCGGCGCTTTTGGCGGTCGGGTTCATTATTTACGGCGGTGTTTTATATATCCTAAGCCAATCACAACCAGAAAAAACTAAGCAAGCTCTAATGACAGTTATAAATGCTGTCATTGGTCTAGTGATAGCAATTATCGCGACAGGTGTTATAACTTTTGTTGCAGGGAGCTTCAACTAAATAACCATGATTAACTTGATCAAAAACTTAGCTCAAATAACAAACTGTCCAGAAGGATCAGATAGTGCTTCTTGTCTAACTTCTATACCGAGCGTACCAGCCGACGGTGCTTCCCTGACCGAGATTATGTCGATAGTGTTTGGGATAATTTCTGCAATTACGGTAATAATAATAATTGTGCAAGGTATAAAGTTCATATTGTCTAGTGGTGAGCCAGAAAAAGCCGCTAGTGCACGTAAGGGTATAATCTATGCCTTAATAGGTCTGACGATCAGCGTAAGTGCTAATTTAATCGTGGTGTTTATACTAAAGGACCTGCTGTAATGTATAAAATTACGTTTTGTCTGGCTCTAATGTTTTCATTATTTATTTTTGCACCTAGTATTTCTTATGTTGGCGCTCAGGTTAATTTGACTCCTGAGATTTGTGATCGTGAATATGCAGACCCGGCAGACGTACCAACTGTATGTAGAGAAATTTCTGCAACTGGTGAAACTAACACCATATACGGCCGGGATGGGATACTAACCAGAGCTATAAATGCTTTATCATTTTTGGTCGGTGTTTTGTCCGTAATTGTAATCATTATTGCTGGGATAAAGTTAACTATTTATGGTTCAGACCCGGCCAAAGTAAAGACTGCTCGCAATCAGATAATTTATGCGTTAATCGGTATTGTTGTTGTTATAGCTGCGCAATCTATTGTAAGATTTGTGCTGTATAGGGTTAAATAATAGATATGAAGATTTATAAATTATTGTCTGTTGCCGTAGTCATGGTTTTATCGGTTTTTGTAATGCAAAGCGCACTTGTGAGCGCTCAGTTCGAGGATGCAACCAATGAAGCCTGCGAAGGTCTGGCAATTGATAGTGGCGAAAGCTTCATAGAGTGTAATTCATCAGATAACAGTAGTAGCATTGACTCGATAATTTCTTTTGCACTCAATACCCTATCTTTCATTGCCGGAGTGATTGCGGTCATTATGATAATAATTGCTGGCATTAAGTTTGTGACATCTGGTGGTGATTCTGGTAAGGTGGCTAGTGCCCGTAGCAGTTTGTTGTACGCTGTGGTTGGGCTGGTGATTGTTGCTGTTTCGCAGGTGGTAGTAATATATGTGATTGGTAGAAGTGATCAAGCACTTAACCCGTCGGTACAACAGCAGACAAATCCAGATGGCGATACGCCTGCGGGGCAAGGACCTAGGTAGGTATTGTACTCAAAGTTGTGATTATGGTATAAACAAGTAAGAATAATAAAAAGGAATAAATTAAATTATGCTAAGAGTAAAAAGAATATTACTAACATTAGTAGCAAGCTTTGGCCTGTTATTACCCCTGGCGGTACCTTCATTGGCATCAGCTGCTGATATAGAAACCAGTCTTTGTCAGGGAGCTAATCTACAAATTGGCGATGATAACTGTGATGTTGATCAAGAAAGTGCTCAGAGTACAGTCAACAACGTAATTACATGGGTTATTAACGTCTTTTCGTTCATTGTTGGTGTAGTAGCAGTGATCATGCTAATTGTCGGCGGTCTGAAATACATCACTTCAGGTGGTGATTCTGGTAACGTAACTGGTGCCAAAAACACGATTCTCTACGCTATAATTGGACTTATCATAGTCGCTCTAGCGCAAATTGTTGTTAGGTTCATACTTGGTAAGACTAACGAAGCTATTACATCGTCGCCAGGTAGCTAAATCTGCTAAAAGTAGGCAAATTGAATTACTGCTCCCCGTGAATTATCAGGGAGCAGTTTTTATTTTCCAGAGCCAATTTATTACGCGCATAACTAAAACACCCTGCTCTTTGAGAGAGTCTGGGGCGTTTTAATTTGTAGCTAATTAGCTGTTTTAAGCTAATTAATTTGGATTTTCTTGACAGTGTCTTGTTTAAGCTTGGTGAAGCTAATCGTCAATACTCCATCTTTCAAAACAGCTTCAATTTCGTCTTCTTTGACCGGTACTGGCAGAGCAATGCTTCTAGAGAATTCACCCCAGTAACACTCTTGTACAAAGTAATTCTCAACGCCTTCTTCTTCGCCTGCAGATAGCGTTCCACGTATGCTCAAAGTGTTATCTGCAATGCTAACATCTAGTTCGCTTTTATTAACGCCAGCTGTTCGGGCTTTGACTATAAGCCGTTCTCTGGTTTCGTAGACATCAACAGCGAGTTGGCCCGGAACTGCTTCTTCTTCATCCCACTCATCAACAGGCGCTGAACTATCAACTTCAGCGTTGTCTTGCATCGGTTCTTCAAAATCTGCTTCTTCGCCAAGAAATGCAGCGGTCAACTCGTCTTCCATTAATAAATCGTCGTCGCGCGATTTTCTCGCCATAGTATCGGATTCCCTCCTTAAAAAATAATCATGATCTTTAAGTGCAGCTTTGTCTCGCTTTAATTCTGCACTTTAATTTTTATGTTAAGACCAGTATAGCTGACTATTTGCAAGAAGAGCAAGGCTTGCAGGCCATATTTACAACACAAGAAATACAACAAATCGGCTAGAAAGCCGAGTGAATGGTGAGCTGTGATGAGTGATTAGTAGCTACTTAAGACCTGTTCCATACTACTTACCATTCACCTTTCACTGTTCACCGATCCGTCGTATAGTTTAGCTATGATATCGGTTGATAAAATCGTAGGTCTAATTGCGCCACATATGTGTATTTCGTGTGGCAAAGAGGGTTCGTTGCTGTGCAAGAGTTGCATAGAAGAATATTTTCAGCCTAGTTTATCGCGCTGTGCTGGGTGTTTTGAGATATCAAAAGACTACAGAGTTTGTCGAAAATGCAGATATTGGCTACCTCTGCAGTCTGTTTACGTAGCAAATATATACGAAGGCGTTTATGAGCAGCTATTGAAAGCGCTGAAGTTCGAGTATAGACGACAAGCGGTGGAATCGATTTCAGCAATGCTAAACGAGACGATATACGGACTACCAAAAGACGTTGTTGTTTGTCCGATACCTACTGCCCCGTCGCGTGTTCGGGAGCGTGGATTTGACCATGCAAAGTTAATCGCCAAAGAATTGTCAGCTAAATCTGGGATCAAGTATCTTAACGCGCTGGGAAGACACACCAATGTACGCCAGCTTGGATCAGGTAGACAGAAGCGCTTAAAGCAAATGGAGTCAGAGTTTTATATATTGCGAACTGATTTGGCCGGCAAAAATGTGTTGATAATTGATGACGTAATGACAACTGGTGCTACGCTTGCTGGAGCTAGCAAAGTTCTTAAGGAAGCCGGCGTAAAAAGTGTCTATGGAGCCGTTTTTGCTAGAAAAGTATGATTTTAAGCCTTTTGTTTCCAAGTTTCAGCCTTGAAAGCAGAGTACTCGAGAGGGGGATTTTTGCCTTTTGGGTGGTACAGGGTTAGAGGTGTAAATGGGACAAAATCGAACACGGCCCGCCTGGTTTTGCTATCGGTATAACTGGCTATGGGTACCGACGTGTGTAAATAAAGCTGTTTGCTCGTCGACCAGATGGTAAATAGCTCGGTAGTTTCCTGTAACGTTTATGCTATAACTGCCTTTGTAGGGAGTGTGAAGCGCATGATTCCGTAACTTTGCATTTAACGGATCGGCTCCAAACAGTTCTATACGATCAGCTAATTGAGTTGCAACTTTTGGCGGTAATTTCTTGACCGTTTTCAAAAACTGCTTGCTGTAGACAATTTTCATAGATTGCGTAAGTAATCACCGGCTTCTTTAGGCGAGCTAAAGACGGGGGACATATTCCTGTCAGCCTTAAAGTCAGCAATGGCCTCTCCAATTTCGTTTTCAATCTCCGGCTTTAAACGTGGCAATGCTGAGACTGTCAGCGAACGGCTACGCACAAATTCTTTCAGGTTGGCAGTTATAACAGTAGTCAACGGCACGCCGATCTCATCAGCCAGATCCTGAGCTTCACGCTTTAGCTGTTTGCTAACTTTCAGATTAATAATAGTTTTATCAAGATTACTCATATACCAAAGTATATACAATGGTATGAGGTTTGTAAACCCCTATCGGGTTCGAATACTTATCTTTTCATCAAATAAAAACAACCGTGACAAGCACGGTTATTTTTATTTGGCGGAGAGAGAGGGATTCGAACCCTCGCAGGGACTTTCGCCCCTCTAACGATTTAGCAAACCGTCCCCTTCAGCCACTTGGGTACCTCTCCACTTTAGCCATTGAACTAATAGTAGCGATATCTATCTTATCGTAGAGTTCCGTAAAAGAGAATAGCTAGAGGTTGATATTAGCACAAAAAAATCGTGTACAATAAAGCTTATGCAGGACAAAGCCCAAAACGACGATAGTTCTGAGATAGGTAGCCAGCCAGAAGTCGACGCTAATGTTGATGATGCTAATATCCAGTCTCAAGGTGTACCTGTTGAACCCTTGCCAACAATTAATTGGTCTGCATCGGAGTATGTTGAGCATGAAAAGGGTGCAACCTGGTATATGGCGCTCTTTGGTGGCGGTTTAATCTTTACTCTACTGATTTTTTTGATTGCCAGAGATATTCTAGCCAGTATAGTTGTGCTGTTTTCCTTCATGGCAATTGCCGTATATGCTGGTCGTAAACCAGAGACCAAAAACTACTCTGTCGGTGAAAACGGCGTGGAAGTTGGAGAAAAAGCTTATTACTATGCTGATTTTAAGTCTTTTTCTGTTGTTGAAGAAGGCGGCATAGATAGTATCTGGCTTAAACGATTAAAGCGCTTCTCACCCCCTGTTGTGA
>Ga0224722_1000872_pt1 | contig 17207 bp, 14 predicted proteins | sample Balambano_FR1_Me_FD_161646 | JGI IMG/M metagenome (GOLD analysis project Ga0224722, IMG submission 161646) | Freshwater sediment microbial communities from Lake Towuti, South Sulawesi, Indonesia - Balambano_FR1_MetaG | ecosystem: Environmental > Aquatic > Freshwater > Lake > Sediment | place... | reverse complement strand
TCCAATAGGTGACGAGTATTACGAGCCAGACGATCCAGCTTGGTAACCATCACCACGTCTCCCTCCTTCACATAATCCAAGAGGAGAGCAAGCTGTGGCCTATCATCACTGGCACCGCTAACCTTCTCCTGGAAAACTTTATTGCATTCAGCCAGTGCTCGAAGCTGGACTTCAAGGCTCTGACCTCCCGTACTAACACGTGCGTAACCTACCAGTGCCATGGTCTCCTCCCGGTCAATAGGGCAAGGTACACTGACCCCCATGGTCAAAAGTCTCGAAGAGACCTTAGTGACCAGAAAATGGAGGGAAATAGATGAAATGAGTGCCGATTTCGTGAGTGTCACTAGGGCTTGATCTATTGAATCAAACCAGTGGTTTAAAGACGTAATGTGTCATCTTGTGTCAGTGATAGGATGCCTAATGTCAATCACAGATATCTTACGTAGTACATGAATATCTACATAAGGTAATAAGCGCTTTCGATAGAGATTGTGATATGGGGGCTCGAGAGTTCTGTTGTAGTCCTGAACAGTAGAAATGCCATGCTACGATACGATGAACATCAATCTTATTGCTTTTAATATTACCCATGAAGCTTCCTCAATGAAAAGGGACTACCCAATGCAGTCCTTTATACTAATTCATGGGGATAATATATATCTGCTTTTCTTTTAATTACACTTCACTATGCCATCTAAAAAATCGCGTGCCGTCACTATCACAGCAGGTTTTTATTTAAAAAGCTAGTCAGGCATATGGTGAGAAAGCCGAATTCAAGAGAGGTATGACGTAGCATAAATAATCTTAGGACTGAATGTAGATCCCCAAAGCAATCACTACGCTTCATTGATTTTTTTGTGTCAAGTTTTTTAAGGGGGTGTTGAGCTGCTACAGTTGCTATTCGTAGCAACTGTAGCAGGATAAGCAGAGTTATGAATAGGGAGTGTATACGAGTAGACAACAATATCCACATCACACTTACGCCCTAAGGACGCTAGACTATGTCGGGTATTTGAGATAAAAATTTAGGGCTTCTATGTTAGCCAGACAGCATTTTAAGTCAACATCTATCAATGGGAATAATAAACTAGCTTTATGTTCATCCATATCTTTGCTCTGTATCACACTGATGTACTTATCAAACATCTCTGTAATTGCTTGAGTTGGCCTATCTATGGTTGGCATTAGCCTTTTACAGACAAGGTTGTATTGTAGGATTGAGCAAAGAATAGCTGTGTTATAGGGAGTGAATAATTTTTCTTGCTCATTATTATCAATTTGTACAGCTTTGATATAAGGTAGTGTGGTTCCTTGGTACGTTAATATTGTATTGATTTCCTCTGATAAACTTAGGTTCTTTATGGATTTGTAGTCTATCTTTATTTTCAAACCAACTTTAAGCACAGCCACAGCATATTTCAGAATGCCAAATGAAGGCAGTCTTACATCTTTAATTTTTTTCAATAATGCTTTGGCGGATATGAGGTGATTAGACTGTATCTCCCTCAATATATCAATCATAGCTAGGTATTGTTGACCTAGCATATCATGCTCTTTAATTCTAAGGTCCGAAGAAAAGAGGTCATTGACATTGATATCTTTAACTATCTTGTTGGGGGGGGATGGGCTGAAGAGATAGTCAAAATATTCAATCAAAGATGGGGAGGATACCGGAGAGTTAGTATTTATTTGTTTTAATACATTTAAATAGAGAGAATTCACAGCTCTCTTGGCGATTTCATCGAAATTTGGATTGCGAATGAGATCGCTTCTACTGCAAAGTGATATTAAATCGGCAGTCATGCTTTGCATAGAGAGAGCATGACTAACTCCATAATTCAAAAGGTCGGGGGAAACGACTTGGCTGTAATAGTCTGATAAGTGATAAATAATGGAAATCGATGTTTCTTGTTTATTACAATCTGAAAACACTTTCCTGACTTTATTTTCAAAGTAGTGAAATATGCGGAGTGCATACATAGCTGCATGAAGTGTATCGATGTTATCTATATTTATTTTTAGGGATTTACTATTTTTTTTGTTAAAAAGAGTGACGAAGTGCTTTACCGTATTTATAGTAGAACGTATAGAGGAAAGCCGCTTGTTGTTACCAATTGAAATTGTGTTTATATAATGCTGAGTAGAATATAGCCCCTGTTGTGTATTGTTGGTATCAGCCAGTCTTAATAACCCCAACTCTTTTATACACCTAGTTAGATATTTTTTCTCCAGAGTTATAATTGAGTAAAACTCTTCATCTTCATCTTCATCTTCATCTTCATCTTCATCTTCATCTTCATCTTCAATATCAGAGTTTAAGAACCGTAGAAACTTATCAAAATGATAGTTGATTGTTTTGCTATTATCTGTGTCTAACATCTCGAAAATATCAATCGCTGCAATTGGTATTATCACTCCCATTATGAGTGCATAATCTAGTTCCGATTCTGATATATTGAATGGTATTGTACGTTTAGTTAGTAGGTAATATATGTTTTCATAAGTCCAAAATAAATCTTCTCGTGGGCCTCGCAACTGGTTGCTGTCATTAAGTAATAGTGCAGATATAATGTATGCATGATTTTCCTTGAAAAAGGATTGATGTGCGTTATATGAATTCCTTTCAATGTTATCTTTTCGTCTTATACCTTCATACAATCCTAGAGCATCATAGAGAGTATGTATAAAACTCAAATATCTATTTGATTTTGTAGTATTTATCTTATTTTCTGTTTCTATAGAAACTTTCTTAAAAAATTTCAAGTTGCGCTCCGCGATTTCTAACGGCGATGAACCACGGAGTTTCTTTTGTGGGGTGATATTGTAGTTTTCTTGAATTTTACCTAGTTGGGATGAGAACTCATCCCAACTGATATCATCTTGCGCATGTATAATGGCATCTGAAAATTCAGCATATAGCTCCTCTAACTTTTCCCTCTCTATCAGATCAGGAATAGTTATTGGTTCAAACATGAAGTCATTTTTTAACGAGAGTCCCTCTACTTTTTTCTTCGAAATTTTAAAGTCGTTAAAAGAAACAGCATGTGAACAAACTTTATTCTTTCCTGTATAAATAGTTGATATTCTAAATGGCGCGTTATTAAAAATATTTTCAATGAAGTTTATAGTGCTTTGGGGCTTATTGCCATTTAGAATTTTTATAAATGCCCAGCGGGAGGAAAGCTCTAATGCACTATAAAGATAGTAGTCTGATATATCTATTGAGAGTCTAGGTAAACGAATAATTGTTAGTTGGACTACACCCTTTTGAATTTTACCATTGAATTGTGGCATCAAGCTTTTGACATCGGAAAGGCCATACTGATTAAGAAGGCGATCAAGTGCCGAACGAGAGAGAGTGGCTGCAATGTGCGCTTTGGCAAGGTCCAGTAAATCATCTAGAGAGAGATAAAGCACTCGGCGTAACTCAGTGATCAACCACTGTTGAACAGCATTGAGAGCACTTCTCTTCTGTTGATTCTTGCTTGTTTGCTTGGTCCCAGTCGTCTTGCCGCCTTCCCAGCTTCTCACACTCCCAGGTTGTTGAGTTTCATTAGGAGCATCGAGGTTCTCATGATCATCTGACACTGCTATCGAAGAATTGTGCTGGTCGTGAGCCACAGTTCGGGTTCCTTCTGCATGGATATGGGGTGGCTGTGATTAGACCATAAGTGTGGTTTCTAACCAATCAAGTGGGACTAAAGTTGCCCCGGTAAACACACTGGATGCACCGCGTCACGTCTTCTGAGAAGCTGGCCTCACTTAAAGAACAGCTGTGTCAGGAGGAAAGCATATGTTGCAAGAAGCCAACAAGCATGAGGAGCAAATGCTCAGGATCATCAGAATTAATGAAATGGTAATTAAAACTGGAATAAGTAAGTCAGGCATTTATGAGAGGTTAAATCCCCGCTCGGATAGATATGACGAACGCTTTCCCCAACCTGTACGTATCGGGGCTAGATCGATTGGGTGGTTATCATCCTCTGTGGATGAATGGTTAAGATCTTTATCCTAAGGTATCTAGTTTGGAGCTAGCTTAACTTCAAGTTAATTATTGAAATCGCTAAATATCTACTTTATAGGTGAAAAATGAAATCTATAATTAAAAATCCTGGCCAGTTCCCGGTGGATAAGCTTCCAGAAGAATTTCAGGATGCGGTTAAGGGCTATAGAGGAGAAACACAGGCTCCAGTAGAACTCTTGGTCTCACTAATCCTTTCCTCTGCAAGTAGTTCGATACAAGACTCTGTAGTGGTGCATGTGCGTGAAGGTTTAGAATATAAGCCCACACTCTATGTAATTATAGTTGCACCCTCTGGTGAGAGAAAAACATTCAGCTTCAATTTAATAACATCGGCAATAAGAACTGTTCAGTATGAGTTAACATCTGAATACATCGAAAAACAGCGAATATTCAATCGAGATGTGGAAATATGGAAGGTTGAGGAAAGTATGGCAAAAAAGAGCCTTAAGGACGCGATAAAACATGGACTTGACCCGACTCCATCCAAAACAAACTATCGCCTTATTAAAGATGCTGAGCCTGTTAAACCAATTCACAGAAAGTTAATATTTAATGATATCACCATTGCTGGTGTCAAAAAGCAGTTAGGAAGTGGCAATCGCTCATTTTCCATCATGTCTGATGAGGCTGGTCGAATATTGAGCATGGACTTTATGAAGGAAACCTCCGATCTCAACGACCTATGGTCTAGGGGGGCGCTCTCGATGGAGAGAGGAACGGGGAATGGAATACAAATTGATGATGCCAGCGTTGGACTAACGCTGATGGTTCAACCTAGAACATTTCATCGATTCTTGGCAAATAATGGTGAGATGGCCCGTGATAGTGGTTTCTTTGCCAGATGTTTGATTGCTGTTTGTGAATCAACACAAGGAACACGCTTTAAAGATCACTGCAAACAAGTAAACAATAAGGCATTAAAATGGTTTGATGAGCGTATTACCACTTTGCTACATCAGGGGATTGAACGTCGTACTCTTGGTAAGGAGCGCTATGTCATCAAACTTTCAAAGGAGGCACTAGTCTTTTGGGAGCTTGTCGATTCAAGCCTAGAGCCACACCTTGCTCCGGGGGGACAGTTAGAGGCGTATAGAGACTACGCCTCGAAGTTTGTCGAGCATATGACGAGATTGGCAGCAGTAATCGAGGTGTTTTTGAATGGATATGAATCAACGATCTCAATTAGTTCTATGCGTTCAGCTTATGACATTGCAAATTGGTATTTTGACAATTTCATACAATTAATGGGGGCTTACGATATGGCTAATCAGAGAAGTCATGCAAGGATATTGGATGAATGGTTGAGAATAAACCTCTTTCTGAAAGATGAATATAGAATTGAAAAGCGGCGGCTACGACAGTATGTTACTTCAGTTTTGAGGTCAAAGGCATTGCTTGACCCGGCGCTAAATCAACTTGTATTGGATAATCGAGTTAAAGTTTATAAAGAGGGACGTACCGAATGGATAGAGTATATTCAGGCCAAGTGCCATTGGGAGTCAAAGCAGAGTTTGATGAAATTTTATTCACATGGGGTGCAAGCAGCGCACGAGCATCAGTTTATATCATACGAGGAGCAACTAAAGGATAAGTACGGTGTCTTTGCCACCATGGGAGGCGTAGTCGCCATTTAAATTGATAGATTTACCCTAACTTCTCCAGTAATTGTTTTTTAATAACTTCAGAGTTGATTTTTATCACGTTATTTAGTGTGTAATTCATTGCGAGTCTTATATGGCAAGGCTTGAGATTATTACATTGTATAATTGATAGGGAGAATATGTCCGGTATATGTAATATATGTGAATGAAGTATATCAATAAACCATGTGTAATTATACGCGTTATACACCTTATAACGGTGTCTATATTATCGTCTATATATCCCTCTCTTTTGAGAGAGGAGGATTAAAATTTTATTTAAAACACTAACGCAAGTTATTGTGTTAGGCACGACATTTTATCAAACACTTAGCATTTAGGAGTGATCATTATGTATGACAAAATATTATTAACCAATATGGAGTTTGAAGCACTGTTGCAAGAATGCATATCTGAATATGGGCCAATGAACCTGGATTATCTGGTGCGCAGTCTAGAGTTTACAGCTCAAGTATTAGCAGAGACTCCTCGAGTCTTTGCTATTCGATGCGATTTAAGGTTCGCAGTGGATACCACTGAATACGACCTGGATCAACTTATCTTCATGCAGCGCACTGACCCAGCGGTGATCACACGCTTCATGGAATCCCTTAAAAGTCAGATCAAAGCAAACCATAAACGTAACAACCGACGAGGGGAGCCTCGTCTACCTGCTTACATCTGGTGCAGGGAAAAGGACTCATCAGCACATCACCATTACCACGTCATGCTATTCTTCAACAGAGACGATTACGCCTATCTGGGTAACTATTTGGAACGTGATGGTGATAACATGGGAGTGAGGATACAGAAAGCGTGGTGTAGTGCACTAAGCTTACCGTATCCAGAGCATGCTCACTTGGTTCATTTTCCTACCAAAGGGACTTATGGGCTATCTCGCAACGCGGCAATTAATCGAGATAAAATCTATCATGACTTCCTATTTCGTCTGGCTTATTTCAGTAAACAGAGTACGAAGGTTATGGATGGACAACGCAACTTCGGTTGCAGTCAAATACGATAAGACGCTTGAGCACGTCAGTGCTCATTAGTATGCTATAGAACAATCCCTGAGTATTTAATTAAAGGATATCTATGAGTGAATTTCTGAAAGTGCTGTTGAACATCCGTAGTCTGCGGGCAGCACTGCGTGAGTTGTCTCTGGATCAGCTCAAAGAAGCCCACGAGAAAATCGAGCTGATTTATCTGGAACGGTTGGAGGTCGCGGAGAAAGAACAAGCAGCCCAAGCTGAGCACCAGCAAAAGCTGGCTGAGTTCCAAGCGATGTTGGCTCAAGCTGGCATTGACCCGACTGAGTTGGTAGGCAGTGCCCCAGCAGCGACTGCGGCTAAAGCTAAACGAGCACCTCGTCCCCCGAAATACCATTACGTTGAAAATGGTGTAGAGAAAACCTGGACCGGTCAGGGCCGTACACCCAAGTTCCTGGCTGAGCAACTCGAGCAAGGTCGTCAGCTGGACGAGTTCCTCATCTGAGCGAACGAGGCCATGCCATTCATCGGCATGGCCTTTCCTATTGAACAGGTGAGAGACTAAGACACTCGGCGGTATCTATGTGCCCGTGTCGTGCCCGTGTCGGTATTGCTCAATATGACCTGCTCAAACCGCATGCTCTATCATGAGGTGTGCCAGACCGCTGATCGCTTGTTCCAGGTATTGACGCGGACAACCCAAATTTAGTCGGATAAAACCTCTGCCCGCCTCCCCGAAGCCAATTCCCATAGAGGGCACTATGCTGGCGTGTTCGATCATGTGGCACTTCAGCTCATCGTCGCTCAAACCCAATGCACTGCAATCAATCCAGGCCAGGTAGGTTGCGTCGGTGTCCATCAGCGTCAGCGCCGGGATGCGATGTGCCAGCTGAGCTGCGAATCAGCAGCGGTTGTCACTGAGATAGACGAGTAACTCATCTAGCCAGACCTCTCCTTCTCGGTATGCCGCCGTTGTGGGCGTTAAATACGTCCAGGCCTTGCGCATCAAGCCTTTGTTTGAAGCGTTGGCGTAAATTTGCGTCAGGCAAGATGAAGTTGGAGATCCGCAGTGAGGAGAGAGCAAAGCTCTTGCTGGCTGATGTCGCCACGACCAGATGCGATAGCAGATGGTCAGGCAACGTGAGCAATGAACAGAGTTGATGACCATTTAGCTGCAAATCCGCCCATATCCCATTGGAGATGAGGGTAACCTTGTGCTGCTGGCAGAGGACTGCAAGGGCATGAAGTTCCGCTTGCTCCCAGGCTCTACCAGTTGGATTGTGTGGGTTGCAGAGGATCATGACGGTCGGCTGCTCTCGGATGAACAACTGCTCGAGATGGCGCAAATCCATCTCGTAGCGTGTTCCTTTACGACGTAGCGGGTTGTCGAGCAAGCGACGCTCATTCAAGCCGATGATTTTGGCAAAGAAGCCATAACAGGGACCTTGTATTACCACGCCGTCACCGGGGCGAGTGAGCATCTGCAGCAGCGAGATACCTGGAATGACCCCTTCGATAGACTGGATCCACTCTCGTTTAATCGTGACCCGGTGGCGACGGGCAAACCACTGTTGTACCGCCTCAAAGTAGTCGTCACGACGCTCGCTGTAGCCGATACGCCATTCTCAACTCGACGCTGCAGAGCGGTTTTCACTACGTCCGGGCAAGAGAAATCAAAGTCAGACACCCACATGGGCAACAGGTCTGTACCGTCCAGTCCCAGATACTGGTTCATGCAATCCCATCTGATGGAGTTGGTGTTACGGCGATCGATGACGAGATCAAAGTGGGCGTTATGCATGATGGCGGCCTTCAACTGTTGGCTGGAGGAGGGTTTCTGGCTAATCGGCCAGCCCGGTGTTACGGGCAATACCAATGCCAGTGAAACCGTAGAAAAGTGCAAAGAAGAGTGCCGAATAGCACTGGATAGCCCAAGTTAGGTGATCCAGCGTACTGACGCCGAGTGTGCCTGCCATGTAGACCCCCGCTGCCGTCCACTGGATCAATGGCTCAATGACGGTGCCTGCATCTTCGATGGTGCGAGATAGGTTCTTAGTATCCAGCCCCATACGGCGGTAGGCATCCTGAAACAATTCACCGGGTATCAACAGGGCCAGTTTCCCATCACTGGTCGCACCGGTGACTAGCAGTGTGGTCGCGATGGTGGAGGCGATGAGCTGCCCGGTAGAGTGGATCAGTTGCAGCAACCGGTTGATGATGAGATTGAGTGCGCTGGTCAAGGTCAGTACCCCGGCGAAGGAAAAGGCACAGAACACCAGCAGTATGGTGCTCATCATGGAAAACATGCCGCCACGGTTGAGCAAGCGGGGGATGTCGGGGATGAGGCTGCTAACGTCATGTCCCTGGGCCGTAAACATGGTCAGGTTGAAGCCATCGATGAGCGCATTGAAGCCCGCCTGTAATGGCAGATCTTGCATGCTCATCCCCAATACAATGGCGATGGTACTGGCCAGCAGCATCAACGGGATGGTCGGTTTCTTGGCAACGGCTCCCCACAGTACGATAACCGGTGGAAGTGGCAGTAACGGGCGGAAGTGGTATAGCCCCTCTAGGCTGGTCAGTATGGTGACGACCTTTTCGGGCGTTGCAACTTGTTCACCCATCGTGGACAGACCTGCCGCAAAGAAGACTCCGGCTGCCAGCAGGAAGCTGGGCAACCCTCGCCCATCACATCCGCTAGCGGCCCACGACCTGAAAAATTATCTGGGCTGACGTAGTATGCTGGGGCGTTACGGTAAGGGGGTGAATATCCAAGTGTGTTTACATGAGGCGCTGGGTACCTCATGCAACACGTAAATGGGACTTCGCCTTTAGTTTAGAGTTAGTCCAGCATCGACAACGAAATCTTGGCCGGTACAGCCATTGGATTCGTCAGAACCCAGGAAGAGGGCCATGCGAGCACAATGTGAGCCATCGAGACGGAATTTGAGAGCTTGCAGTTCGACAAACTGGTTCACCGCGGCAGGGTCGAGTTGCGCCCACATCGCATCCTGTTTGGGGGTGCGGATTGCGCCTGGTACCAGGCTGTTAACCCGAATGCCTCTCGCGCCCAACTCCTGCGCCAGGGTACGGGTAAAACCATGGATGGCGGCTTTTGACAGGGAGTAGCAGACTCTCCCGGGGCGGCCCCGCATCCAGTTGATGGAGCCCATATTGATGATGCTGCCGCTCCCTTTTTGCTCCATGCCTGGCAGCACGGCTTGGATCGCAAACAACTGGTGACGCAGATTGATATTGATGCGGTTTTCGAAATACTCCTCGGTCAGATCCTCAATTTTATGGTGATCATCGCTGCCCGCGTTGTTGATCAGGATATCGACACTGCCCAGCTGTTGTTCAATGGTCGTAAAACACGCTTTGAGCAGAGTCAGGTCGGTGACATCGCAAAACAGAAACAGGCAGCCGAGCTCATGCGCGAGTGCTTCGCCTGCTGATTTATCAAAATCGAGGAAGGCGACTTTGGCACCTTGGCTGACAAATGCGCGCACCAACTCTTCGCCAATGCCACTGGCGCCACCTGTGATAACGGCGACCTTGCCGGCAATAGAGTGATATTGTACTTGCTGGGAATAGTTCATAACTGCTCTCCGTGAGTCATAGATTGAATTCATCTGGCAACATTAGAAAAAGTATTTAACACCAATACGGATCCGGTATGCCTCTGCATCATAGGCAATATTTCTATCGTACCACTGTAATTCCAGATAAGGCATCCATTGTGGATTGATTCGATAGCGGGTTTGACTGGTTAGCTCCCAGTGATGATCTTTCCCATTAGCACTGTTGAAATTATTAACGCGAGAAAAATAGTGCGATTCAAAACTATGGGTCAAAGCTGGCGTTATTTTATTGACAATATACAGTGCGTATTCATTGGTATCGTTATTATCGCCATAACCATCAAGATCCGTAGTTAGATAATTTTGATGATTGTAACGGTATCGTGCAATAACGGAAAAGTTATCGGTAAAGTTGTACTTTCCATCCAGATACGCAGAGCCACCAGAGCCAGAGCTAGAGGAGTTAACCAAACCACCGGCATTGATCGAGAGTTTAGTGGTTAAATTTAATAGCGGATACCACCCTTCAATTTCGTTATAACTGTGCTTTAGCTTGTCTAGTTTATCGGTATTATACGCATTGCTGGCCATAATACCCGCACCAGATTCCCAGTTATAGCCGAGTCGCAACAATAACTCATGTTGGTCGGTAGCAAAGTTAAATGCCTCACGGCTTTCAAAATAACCGCCCGCGAAAGCTGCGTTGCAGCATATAAGAGGGATTAAGCATATTTTGGGGTGGATACGCATAGTGATTGACTCGCCAATGGTAAATTGATATTAAATCGTGCAGCGATTGGCATGAGGTAAATTAATTACCTCATGCGATGGTTTTTATCAGCCGGCTATTGAATGTTTTGCTTTACCAACTTATAAGTGGCACAGAAATCCTCACTGCCCAAACCGTTATTCAGGCCTTGCTGGTAAATGTTATTCACCAATTCGACTCCGGGCAGGGTCAGCGCTTCTTCGCCCATGAGGTTCTTCATAATGCCGATATCTTTGGCCATGTTCTCCAGCGAGAAGACAGTGTTGTAGTTCTCGGCGATCAGGGCACCTATCTTGCTGGTCAGATAGAAGTTGCTGCCGCCACCGTAAGAGACGGCGGTGTTGAAGCTCTCTTTATCAATGCCGAAATGATCGGCGGTGGCCAGCATTTCGTTGACACTGTTCTGAATTTGGGCGACCAAGGTGTTGTGCAGCACCTTCATGATCAAACCACGGCCGTTGCCCCCCAGGTGGATCTGGTTGCTGCCCATCATGGCCAGCAACGGCTTGACCTTTTTGTAGGCGGACAGGTCGCCACCTATGTAGATCCCGAGCTCGGCAGCCACGGCGGCAGGGACGGATTTGACCACGGGCGCATCGAGCATCACAGCACCGGTTTCTGCTACCTGGCGGGATAAGGCGATTGACACGGCCGGGTCAATGGTGGACATGTCGATGGTGATCTTGCCGGGGCCAAGGTGTGGCAGCAGTTCGGTATAGACCGCTTTGACGTGTTCGGAGCGCGGTACCATGGAGATGATCACATCCGCATCGGCTGCCAACCTGGCAATGGAAGGGGAGGCGATGGCCCCTGCATCGACCACACGGGCGACAGCCTCCTGATTGATATCGAATACCAACACATTGCCATCAAATTTTTTGACGATGTTCTTTGACATCGCTTCGCCCATCAGACCAAGACCGATAAAGCCGATAGTTTTCATCCGTTGTTTTCCTTAAATGTGGGTTTAGCAAGACCGGCGATGTCAACACGCATGCTGAACAGCGCACCTGAGAGCGGACGTGCTGCCAGTTCGGCGACGTCCATATTTTCGCGAGTGGTAGTGATGAAGAGGGTCTTCATGTCCTCACCACCAAAACAGACCATGGTGGGGCAACGTACCGGCAAGGGATATTCGGCCAGCAATACCCCCTCTGCAGAGAAGCGGGCGATACGATGGCCATCAAACAGGGCGCTCCAGTAGCATCCTTCGACATCGATTGCAGCCCCATCCGGGCGCCCTTCGTCGGCGCGGGCTGCAAACTCGCGCAGCAGTTGCCGTTGACCGAGTGAACCGTCGCGGGCCAACGGAGTGCGATAAAGGCGGCGGTTGGGGGTATCAGTGGTGTACATCCAGCGCATGTCTGGGCTGAATGCCAAGCCATTGGCTCCCAGAATGTCGCACTGGATCACCGACATCTGCAGCTCGGCATCAACCCGGCATAGCAGGGCGCCGTTGTAATCTCGTGGGCTCCAGTAAGTGCCCGCATAGAAACGACCCGCCTGATCGGTACCGCCATCATTAAAACGGGCCAGCGCTGGGTTATTGGGGTTATCGGCGACTTTACGCTCAATTTGCCCGTGTTGATCACACAGATAGATCCCGGTGCGCATCGCTGCGATAAAGCCACCCTGTTCGCGCAGGGCAAAACAGCCCACTTCTTCGGGGAAGGGGATTGTCGTCATGGCGCCGCTTTCGGGATGATAGCGGTGCAGGCAACGCTCGAGAATATCGGTCCAGTAGAGCGCCTGTTCATCAGTGCTCCAGGTCGGGCACTCGGGCAGATGGCCGCGGTAGTCGGCAAGTAGCAGAGCAGGATTAGGCATAGTGAGAAACCTCAAGCAGCATGGAGATCTGCAACTGCCCATTGGCTGGCACAGTGGCCATGGCCAGCGCAGGGTCACCAAAGCCACCGTTGTTGATGGCATCATTGATATGAGAAACCGGCTCGATGGCGATGAAGTCACGATCGGCGGGCGGCAGAAACAGGATGGCGTGAGGCGCATCGGGTGAGCTCAGGGTCACCATCAGCTTCTCATCTGGCCAGCGCACCCGTGCACAGCCACTCCAGTGATGGAAGCAGTTATCGACACTGGCGGGTTCAGGTTTGCGCCAAGTGCGATAGTTCCATTGGGTCGGTAGTGGCGCGAGACCAGTGGGCAGGGACTTGTGGTCGTTGAGTACCACACCGCCTGCGTCGAACTGGATCTCGGCGTGCGCCGCACGGGGAAAATAGGGGTGAAAGCCCAGCCCAGCCGGGACAGCGTGATCGGCCAGATTGTGGTAAGTGAGTATGATATGCAGCGCATTCTCTTGCAGGGTGAAGCGCTGAGTTGCCCGATAAGGCCAGGGCCATTGCGCCGCGGATGCTCCCTGTGCGTCATGGTGCAGGGTCAGCACGACAGAGTCATCATCTGCATCCCCTTCTTGCCATGGCTGCTGCCAGCCGTTGCCATGAATTGAGTGGGGATGATCGCCAAAGTTACGCAGCAGGGCGTAATCATATCCGGCGAAGTGAAACCGTCCATGAGCAATACGGTTGGAGTAAGGTACCAGGGGAAAACAGCCCCCCTGGTTGACTGTGACGTTCTGACCATCGGGCAGGGAGCGCAAGATCTCCCTGCCATGCCAGGTCAGTTTGCCGATAGCGCCACCAAGCTCGGGGATGAGCTCCAGATCAAGCGGGCCGCTTTGGCGGTGAAGCCTCTTCATCAGTAAACCTCGCCACCGGATATGCTCAGACGTTCCCCCCGGATCGCGGCGAGCTGTTCACGGGCGCGAGCCAGCAGGTAACTCATGTCGGAGCCGAGCGCCACGAAGCTAAAACCCATCCCTTGATATTTGTTCACCAGCTCGGGGTTGCCACCGACGATCCCGCAAGGCAATCCCAAGCGCTGGCACTTCTCCAGCCCTTCACGGATCTTGGCTTGCACCTCGGGGTGAGAGGGATTGCCAATATGGCCCATGGCTGCGCTCATATCGCCGGGGCCGATAAAGAAGCCGGTCACTCCTTCAATGGCCATCTCTTCCATGGCATCAATGGCGTCAGGGGTCTCAATTTGCAGGATAAGGCAGAGATCTTCCCGGGCTTTACGCACGAATTCGGGTTCGGCACCGTAACCGGACGCACGATGCACCGCGGCAAAGCCGCGTTTGCCTAGGGGAGGGTAGTAGGCCGCCTCTACCGCTTTGCGGGCTTCTGCTGCACTGTTGACAAACGGCACCATCAGCGACGTTGCACCGCCATCAAGCGCCCGTTTGATCAACACAGTGTCGTTCCAGGCCAGGCGGTAGAGTGGGGTGGTGGCCGGGTTGCTGGCACGAATGGCGCGATCGATACGGATCGCATCCAGGCTATCGACCGGCACATGTTCCTGGTCCAGCACCAAGAAATCGAAACCGACAGTCGCCATGGCTTCCGCCACCGTATCGCTGCCAGTCATCATCCAGGTGCCCAGTGGGCGTGGACCTTGAGTAATCGCAAGTTTGAACGGATTCATTGTTTGCTCCTTTAGAAAATCGGGGGCTCGGGCACTTTGCTGCCAGCCTGGAGGAAATCGAAGTCACAGCCCTGATCGGCCTGGGTCACATGTTGTTGATAGAGTGCGGCATAAGAGCGTTCATAAACTTTGTGTACCGGTTTGAGCGTGCGGCGGCGCTCGGCCAGCTCTTCATCACTGACCAGCATGTTGAGGCGGCCATTGGCGATATCGAGCTCGATGAGGTCACCGGTACGTACCAGTGCCAGTGGGCCACCAATGGCCGCTTCAGGGGCAACGTGCAGGATACAGGTGCCATAGTGAGTACCGGACATGCGGGCATCGCTAATCCGCACCATGTCGGTGACGCCTTGTTGCAGCAGCTTTTTCGGGATCGGCAGGTTGCCCCACTCCGGCATGCCCGGCGCGCCGACCGGGCCGGCATTGCGCAGGATAATCACTGATTCCTTGGTTACCTCCAGGGCGGGGTCATCGATGCGATCCGAGAGCTCTTGATGGCTGTCGAAGACGATGGCAGGGCCCTTGTGGTGGCGCAGTTCGGGTTTGGCGGCAGATGATTTCATCACAGCCCCGTTGGGACACAGATTGCCGCGCAATACTGTCAATGCACATCCACGGGAGAGCGGTACCACAGGGTTATCTAGCGAGCGGATCACGTTGTCGTCATAACAGGTCGCGTTGGCAATCCACTGTGCAACGGGACGATTGGTGACCCCGATCGCATCGAGGTGGAGGAATGACTCCACCTTTTTCAGCTGGGCCATCAGACCGCCGGCGAAGAAGAACTCCTCCATCAACTGATCACCAGAGGGAAACAGATTGGCCAGCACAGGGACTTCCCGTGCCACCGACTCCATGTCTTCCAGAGTGAGGTTGATGCCCGCCCGGTTGGCCATCGCAATCATGTGGATCGCGGCATTGGTGGAGCCGCCGAGCGCCATGTAGGCCACTACGCCATTGAGGAAGTTGGCTCGGGTCAGCCAGCGGGAAGGTTTGTGATCATGCCACACCATGTCGACGATGATTTGGCCGCATTGGGCTGCCATCTGGACGTGTCGCGAGTCAGCGGCAGGGATGGAGCTGGCCCCCGGCAACATAAAGCCCATGGCATCGGCGATGGAGGTCATGGTGGATGCCGTGCCCATGGTATTGCAGGTGCCGATGGAGCGAGTCATCGCCCCCTCCAGCTCGATCCAGTCATGCTGGGTAATGGCCCCCAAGCGCAATTGGTCCCAGAACTTCTTGGTATGGGTACCGGCACCGGTGACATGGCCGCGCCATTTGCCGCTCGACATGGGGCCGGCGGGGCAGAAGATCACCGGCAAGTCCATCGAAATGGCACCCATCAGCAGGGCTGGCGTGGATTTGTCGCAACCGCCGAGCAGCACGGCCCCATCGATCGGATGCTGGCGCAGCAGCTCTTCTGCCTCCATCGCCAGAAAGTTGCGATAGAGCATGGTGGTCGGCTTGACCAATACTTCCCCGACCGACAGCGCGGGCAATTCAACGGGGTAGCCCCCCGCGGCCCAGACGGCTCGTTTGACGGCCTCGGCGCGCTCACGCAGGTGGCTATGGCAGGGGCTCATTTCACTCCAGGTATTGATGATCCCGATCACGGGCTTGCCCATGAATTCGTCGCGGTTCAAGCCACTTTGCTGGCTGCGTTGACGGTGGGCGAAGGCACGGATGGTGTCGGGGGCATACCAGCGTTGGCTACGCAGCGCCGAGATATCGAGCTTGGCCAGGTTTTCACTGTTGAATGACATAGGAATACCGCTCTCTTTGTCTGATTTGATTAAGGATTAATTCAATAAAAACAGCATGTTAAATTCACCCATTCTGACCTGCGCGAAGAGGATGGCTGTCAGGCGATGGAGTAGATTGCTCATGTATCCGGTGATGGGGTCTCCGGGGAGAAGCAAGGGCATGGCGTTGTGCCAGCTCCCGGACGATCTGTTGATAGCGGGCATCAGTGAGCGGGTAGAACAGCAACATCAAGGCTGCAGCGCAAATCAGGGCGCAGATCGGGTAGAGAAACATCAGATTGGCGATGCTGCTTTGGGTCTCGGTGCTTTGCGTCGCGTTGGGAACATAGCCTGACCATGCCAGCACCAGCCCGGGAATGAGGCCCGCAAGCGCGGCCGAGCATTTGCGGCAGAAGGTCAGACTGCAGTAGACCAGCCCCTCGGTGCGGATGCCGGTTTTCCATTCCCCATACTCGACGGTGTCAGAGATGAACGCCCAGTTGAGACTGTTGACGAAAGCGGATCCCCACAGGGCCAGGGAGGTGAAGAGGATGTAATCGAGAGCGCTCTCGCTGTAGAGGTAGTTGAGCAGGTCACCGCATATCCACACGCCAATGCCGGCCAGATAGACAGGCAGTTTGCCAAAACGGTGCACGGCAAATGGAACCAGCAATACCCCCAGGTAGATACACCCTATGCTGATGAAGCTCATATAGGCGATCATCGATACGTCGCCAATCACATATTGGGCGTAAAAAACCTGAACAATCAGCTTGGTGTTGAACGCTGCCAGCGTCAGCAGATTGGCCAGCGCCAGGATGCCCAGCGGACGGTTTGCCAGCACGGCCCGTGCGTTGGTTTGTACTGCCGAAAACCCCGATTCGTTGACAACCGATGGCAGCACATGGCGTTCACGAACTCTGCTGTAGCAAAAGAGTACTGCTGCAGCCCCCATGAC
>Ga0224722_1000871_pt1 | contig 17222 bp, 15 predicted proteins | sample Balambano_FR1_Me_FD_161646 | JGI IMG/M metagenome (GOLD analysis project Ga0224722, IMG submission 161646) | Freshwater sediment microbial communities from Lake Towuti, South Sulawesi, Indonesia - Balambano_FR1_MetaG | ecosystem: Environmental > Aquatic > Freshwater > Lake > Sediment | place... | reverse complement strand
GATCGCCGATCGACAGGGCGACCCAAGGGTCATTGGGTGATTTTTGTGAGGCTGTTTCCAGGCAAAATCGGATGGTTCCTTTCAACATTGGTAACATTTGGCGATAAGTAACTTCGCCAGCATCACCGCTATCGATGTCAACTAGTATTGCCAGATGATCGAGCAGGGCCGCCAGCATCAGGGCATTGACGCCGGCATAGTACTGATCTTGGTCAATGCGATAGCCACGCAGGTAACTTTCGATCGACTTTTGCAGCAGAAAAGATGCCGCATAAGCCGCATGGATTCGCTCAGTTTCATCCTCAATGTGCTCCCAATTTTGCCGCCACATGTCTTTGTAGATACGTGCCAGGTAGGTCGTAGCATTAACACAATTAGGTTCGTCTTGAAATAGCTGCTCTAGTTTGACGATCGCCTCATCCGACTGCCCCAAACGGTTGAGATGGTAGGCTTCTTCGCAGCGAAAGGAAACATTTTCTGGGTTAATTTTTAAGCCTTGGCGGTATTGCTTCAGTGCCAATGCCGAATTTCCCATGTTCTTCAGAGCTTTGCCAGCTTCGGCTACGATCTCTTCTTTGATCAAAGGATTGCTCACTTCTTCAGAAAGTAGCATTACATCCCCAATGCGTTGCTGTCGTTGGGCGATCGCAATGCGTGACTGTAGCAATGTGTATTCCTGCCAGTAGCCGCGGGCTAGCGGGGTTCTTAGGGCTTTGCGATCGGGTTCTGTCAACCCGGTGAGCAAGTTAAAAATAGGGCTATGAGGGCGGTTGCGCTCCGAAGCCCAAGTAGCCTGGATCATTTTGACCAGAGCTTGTTTATCCTTTTCTAGCCATTGTGGGTCGGGGCAACCGCTGTCGTCGCAGTGATAGGGCAGCGTGCGGACGTTAAAGATGTCAAAGGGCATGTAAGCGCGTCCAGCCTGAACGTGTACGACTCCTCGACTGCGCATGGCATGGCGAATGCCCAATTCGTAGAAGACATTGGCGTTGTCGATACTCAGGTCGGCCACAACTAGATCGGCCAGCAGCAGTTCCTGAAACATATCCGTGATAATGTCACCACTGGAGGCTTCTTCGTCGGCTCGAAACGATTTGAATCCAGCCGCTTCGATCGCAGGTTTCAGCAGGGTTTGATAAATGCTGTTGAAATCAATCCAACGACCATCTGGGCCTTGCTTGCGGCCAAAGGGCATGACTACAAAGGCGTGAGGGCAGCCCCGTTTCTCGGCTGGTACATAATCTGGTGATGAAGACGTTGAAGCGACTACAGTGAGTGGCGTTGTTTTGCCATTAGTTAACGGCGTAGCCTTTTCTGCGGCTGGTTCGCGAGCATCGGTAGGAGCTGCTGGTAGGGCTTTGGGCGGTTCTGGATTGACAGCTAGCTCTGTGGGTTTGGTGCGTGGTGTGGTACGTAAGACTTGTTCCAGCTCAATTGGTACGGGATCTGCTAAGGTGCGATCAACTAAATCAGAAGCCTTTTCCTGGAAGCTGTCCATCACGCCGCGGATATAGTTGGTGAGCTGCTGATGGGGTGTCATCAGCAACGATTCGGTTGCCATAACCAGTTGAAAAAATTTTTGCCCGGTGCGCTCTTGGATAGGTAAGCTTTGCCAACGATCGCGCAGTAAGATTAGTCCCGACACCATTTGGCTATGGGTTTTGAGCCGTTGATCAATTTGGGTCATTTGAAGCCACAGCAATAGTCCCAGAGCCGTAACTGCTGCGATCGCCCCACCCACCAAGCCAATCACCCCCCAAAAGGGCAACAGCACTACTAGTACCGCACAAACCCAAATCGCGACTTGCACCCAGCGATGAACAGCAGCGAGCTGAGTCATTTGCCGATTGGTGCGAACTAATTGGGGACAGAGACGCTGCTGCAAATAATCGTCGGCCAGTAAATCATGTAGGGGCGGTTCTTCTCCCAAAAGCCCTGCCAAAGGCGGCACCCAGAGCCCTCCCAGCCGTTCTTGCACCTGTTGTCGAATCTCAGCAACTTGGTGGTTGAGCCAGCGATCGCGCTCAGCAGCGCACTGCAATACCGTGCGGTAGAGATAGATAGCTCGCTCTACAGCCGCCTCACCTGCTGTGAAGATCAACCAATGATCCTGATGATGCGATCGCGCCAGTGCTGTCACCAAGCTGATAAAAGCCAAGCCTACTAGTACTAGGGCAATTCGACACATCTGAGTAAACCATCCCGACCCTGACCCAGCGATCGCTGGACTTTGACAAATGGCCAGCAGCGTTGCGGCGATCGCTGATATCACTAATCCAGCCGTTTGCCAGGTTTTCCATCGCCAAGTGGTATGAGCACTAGCCTGAAGCTGCTGATGCGCCTGCCATGCAGACAACAATGCCCCCGTAGACTCAGATCCTTCAGCTAAAGGGTCGTGAACAAGCGTTTGACTCATAGTAGATTTAGCCCTAGGTAGAGTGCGAACCCATAACCTGCTCAAATCCAGAATTGACTAATCTGAACGGCACTATGTTCTTCAAATTGTCGTTGCTCCTTTCCAATTTGTCATGCAGTTCTTTCGGAGTCGACGATGACAGGCGGCATGTCAACGAACCCGAAGCCAACAAGCAAAATTAGAATCTGCCCAGAATGTACAGAACAGTAGGCAAATGGCTATGCCCAAACATAAAGAAATCAAAAGACTCAAGAATGCTAATTGGAATCAGCGATACCGTAGACTGAGAGCGGAAAGTCAGAATCACAATGTGTTCTAATGCACTAACCTGCGGTTCTACCGATTCATCATTTAATGCAAGGATTTCACTATGCCCACCCCAAGTCTATCTAGCCCTAGTGTGCCTGATGAGGCCATTGCAGAGCCTACAGCCGATAGTCTAATTGATGTAGTTGAGACAGTGATTTCCAGCTTGGCCACTGAAGGCACAGCCATGGTGAATCACACAGACAAAGGGTACCTTTGGAAATTTAAGTACGGCACGGTGGAAGTGTATGTTCAATTGACTGGCTTAACGGATGAAAGCACTTTTACAATTTGGTCGTCGGTGTTGACGCTGCCTGCCAAGGACGAGCCTCAGCTTATGCGCCGCCTGCTGGAAATGAACTGCTCTGATACCCTAGAAGCGCGATTTGGAATTGTGAATGACTCGGTGGTAGTGATAACGTCGCGATCGGTGGCAGACCTGTCTCCTGGAGAGATTTCTAGAGCGGCGACTATTGTTGCCACGATCGCTGATGAAAACGACGAGCCGTTGCAACAGACTTACGGTATGGCTTAGTTAATTCTGGAGTTCGATGATGCTTGACTTTCCTGGCTTGACTAGTATCTATGGGTTAGATTGGCCAACGGTCAATGCTCTTGTGCTAGTGGCAACTGCGGGATTTGTTACCATCAAGCTCTTTAAGAAAAAGTAACTCACCTTTTGTTAATTAAAAATTCGTCAGAAGCATAGCTGGAATTGCTTACTTTCCGACCATGCTTCTGCTGCTCATGCGAGTTTAACCCAAAGCCAGCTAGTCTTCGGTTACTTCGTCGCCGCCACGGCCACCCTGCACAATTACAATCACCCGTTCGGGGTCTCCCACAGCTGCAACTCCGCTAGGCAAATTGAGATCTTTAACGTGGAGAGAACCGCCCACATCCAGGTTAGAGACATCTACGTCGATCGACTCGGGAATGCGGTCAGAAGCGCACCTCACCTGGAGTGAGGTCAACACAACTTCTTGCGAACCGCCCCCAAGTTTTACGCCTACAGGGGTTCCAACAATATTAAGGGGAATGTCTACTTCCAAGTCACCATGATCCGCTATGGCAAAGAAGCTGAGATGGTAAGGTTGTTTGCGCCAAGGATGACGGTGCACCTCGCGCAACAGCACCTTTCCTTTCCAAGCGAGTCCGGGAATGCTGAGCTGAATTAGAGTGTTGTTCACGGATGCATCTCGTACCAACAGCTCGGCGGCTTTACCATCGACTACAAGAGGAATGGATTCAGTTCCTTTGTGCCCATAGAGAACCGCTGGCATTTGCCCAGAGTAACGCAGGGCATTGGCGCTGGCTTTAGGACGGGGCTGGCATTCAAGAGTGAGTTCCATATCGGTTTCCTGAGTAAACAATGAGGAGGGCAACAGGCTACTAGCGCTGAGGGCTTGGCAAGGGGGGTGGCTAGTTAGGCAGATATTCCGTTGGTGTACAGTAAGGCACGTTTGGGGCCATGAATGGGATCCTCAACGATGATAGTCTGATCGCGACTAGCGCCTAAGGAGACGATCGCGATCGGCACTTCCATCAGTTCTGCCAAGAGCTTGAGATAGTCTAACGCTTGTTTGGGCAAGTCTTGCAGCGATCGACACGCTGAGGTGGACTGTTTCCACCCAGGAATCGTTTTGTAGACGGGCTTACAGCGAGAAAACTTGAGAGAATTGCTGGGAAAATCGTTGCATTGTTCGCCATCGACTTCATAGGCAACGCAGACGTTGATCTCATCTAGATCGTCCAAGACATCTAGTTTGGTAATCGCAAGGCAATCTAACCCATTGATGCGAACAGCATAACGACCAATGACCGCATCAAACCAGCCACAGCGGCGACGGCGACCTGTGGTTGTGCCAAATTCAGCCCCGCGATCGCAGAGTAAATCGCCCATTTCATTCAGCAATTCTGTGGGAAATGGCCCTTCGCCTACGCGAGTAGTGTAAGCCTTGGCCACACCAATGACCCGATCGATCATCGTAGGGCCAACACCTGTGCCGATGCAGGCACCCCCAGCCACTGGGTTAGAAGAAGTGACGTAGGGATAGGTGCCATGATCCAGATCGAGCAAGGTTCCCTGAGCACCCTCAAACAAAATGTTCCGCTTGCGTTTGATAGCATCGTAAATTTTTAAGGAACTATCAATTACATGGGGGCGCAGGCGATCGGCATAGGTCATGTATTCACTAATCACTGCTTCTGGGTCAAGCGGAGGTAAGTCGTAAAGCTTTTCCAGAATGACGTTCTTGTAGGTAACCGTCCAGTGCAGTTTTTTGCAGAGTGTGCTGGCATCCATCAGGTCAATAATGCGGATACCTGTACGTTCGGACTTGTCGGCGTAGGTTGGGCCAATTCCTCGCCCTGTTGTACCAATGCGATGCTCACCTCGTTTTTCCTCCGAGGCTTGGTCAATCAGCCGGTGGTAGGGCATAGTGACATGGGCAGTTTCGGAGATGAAAAGCTGATTGGTTGAAACTCCCAGAGCTTCGATGCGATCGAGTTCTTCGATCAAGACTTTGGGATCAACCACCGTACCACTACCAATAATGCATTCGGTATCTGGGTATAAAATCCCTGAAGGAATCAGGTGAAGCTTAAAGGTTTGGCCTTTGACCACAACCGTATGACCCGCATTGACTCCGCCTTGATAGCGCACTACGACATCTGCAGAGCCACTTAATAAATCTGTTATCTTTCCTTTTCCTTCATCGCCCCACTGGGCACCAATTACAACAACGTTAGCCAAGGTCTTTCAAGGTTAAAGTTTGCACAAACGTATATTATCGGCAGTCGTCAGCACGCCTGTCAACCAAGTAAGGAGTAGGAGCAAGCAAGCTTCTAGGCGGCATCTGGTTCGGGGGCGTTTGGGTGAATCGGCAGCAGTACTGTAAATATGCTGCCCTCACCGACCTTGCTTTTGACTGAAATGGAACCGCCACAGTGGATTAACAGTTGCTGCACGATCGTCAATCCCAACCCTGCGCCACTGGAATCATCGCTTTGGCGAGTGCGATAGAAGCGATCGAAGACCTTAGGCAATTCGCTAGCAGCAATGCCAATGCCCGTATCGCGGACATCAAGCTGCACATGGCGATCGTGCAGGCGTGCGCGTACCCAAACCTGTCCTCCCTCAGGGGTGAACTTGATGCCGTTGTGCAACAGGTTAATCACAATTTGACGAAGCCAGTTGGCCATGCAAGCAACCGGGGGCAGGTCTTCTGGTACAGTGTAGGCGAGGCGTACGCCCTTTTCTTCGGCCAGTGGCTGGTAGGTGCTGACCACTCCTGGCACAATTTCAACCAGACGGATGGCTTCCAGGTTGCTTTGTTCCACGGCCTGGTCGATTTGCACCAAGTCTAGCAGGCTGGTAATGAGAGAACTTTGGCGATCGCACTCTTTGGTAATCATGTCCATATAGCGCTGGCGCTGGGGTTGCTTAAGGTTAGGCGAATTGAGCAGAGAGAGTGCCGTCTTGATCGTCGTTAGCGGTGTGCGTAATTCTTGCCCCAGAGTGTTAAGAAAATCATCTTTAAGCCGTAGCGCCGTTATCAACACCTCATTCTGACTTTGCAAGGATTCAGCCAGCTCTGCTTGGCGACGATGGTACTGGTTACGCTGCACGAGTTCTTCATATTGGTGGAGTTGATGGCTGAGCAACTGCCCCAAAACAGAAGGATCGGGCTCGTCCTTAGGAAATTCTGCTAACAAGCTTTGCCAGGGAGATATGACCGAATCTGTTGCAGCAGCGACTTGTTCTAAACGCTCCAAAATTTGTTCAATCAAAGACACATCCAGAACATGGAGTGCCAACAGAAGTTGCCGTCGCTCGTGGGATTCCCCCATCGGCCCCAATGTATCGGCGAGAGCTATCGTTTCAGAAGAGCGAACAGTCTGCATCGATCGAGGGCGATGGGCTAACAAAGCCAGCTTAACTGTTGCTGACCATACGATTAGAAAATACTCGCGCCGGAGGGGACTGTCTGTGGGTAAAACAATGTTCCACAGGGGTGCTTGGACTGCTGGTGTCAGGTTAGCTTCGCGATCGAGCATTGACCTAGCGCCTACAATGTCAGGCTCAGTGGCAGGTCGGACAGCCTGATTAGCCAATTCCTCGGTGTCATCCCGCTGATTGGTAAACCAGTACAAAGTTTTAGGCAATCCGGCGGAATGAGCATAGTAGTCATAGGATGCCTGCCAGACACCACCTCGCGGTAATTTGACCCAGATTACCGCTGGAATAGATTGCTCTACAAGGATATTGAAAACCGTGTCGAGGGCAACTTTGAGTGTAGCGGGACTTAGCTGGAGACTGGCAGGAGGGGACTCGCTACTGAGTGCAAGCTGATATAACGAAACATCTGGGCTAAGGGCTGGGTTCATAACACTAGCTAAAGGTGGTTGGCATCACCAGATGCATGCCCTTCTAGTAAGGGCTTACCTGGGATTTGATCCAGAATGGCACAGTTCCTCGACAGAGGAAGATGCTCTTACAACCATGTTGTTGAAGCCGTCTAAAAACTGAACCTATCAAAATCACAATGCACCCAATGAGGCCAATGATGGTGAAGGCAACAAACCAATAATTAAGGGCATTGTACCAATCCCCTCAAGATTGCATAGGGTTTTTTTAGCTGTAGGGGTTTATTTGTTCTATTAGCGGGAGGCTAAACGCACTTGCAAGGCCGATCGCGCCTGTTCTCGATCGTCAAAGTGAATCTTCTCTGTACCCAAAATTTGGTAATCCTCATGGCCTTTGCCTGCAATCAGCACGCCGTCACTAGGTTGCGCCTCCAGAATGGCTGTCTGAATCGCAAGGGCACGATCGACTTGAACGATGGGCGATACCGCATCAGAGATGCCCGCCAAAATGTCGGTCAAAATAGCGTGCGGGTCTTCAGTGCGGGGGTTATCGGATGTCACTACCACTACATCGGCCAGTTCGGCGGCAATTCGCCCCATTTGAGGACGTTTGGTGCGATCGCGATCGCCCCCACAGCCAAATACGCAGATCATCCGGCCTGAAATGAACGGACGAGCCGCCTTAAGCAAATTTTCTAGACTGTCTGGCGTGTGGGCATAGTCCACAATCACACTAATATCTTGGTCAGCCTCCAGAGTTATCTGCTCCATGCGACCGGGCACGCCACTGAAATGGGGTATGGCAGATACCATCTGGGCTAAATCTAGCTCTAGGTGCAGCCCTGCACCGATCGCCGCCAGCAAATTGGCTAAGTTAAATTGCCCCACTAAAGGAGACTGGAACGGCAATTCTCCCAGGTGAGTATGCAGCACACCGCTGACCCCAGCCGCTCCGTAGGTTAAATCACTTGTCCACAGGTCAGCCTCAGCCGTTTGGGTGCTGTAACTCCAAACTGGAGCCCGCTCGATTTGCTGAATCAGGCGTTGGCCATAGGGGTCATCCAGGTTAACGATCGCCCGCCCTGTCAAATGACTCGGACCAAACAAGAGAGACTTGGCGCTGAAGTAATCCTCCATATCTCGGTGATAGTCCAGATGGTCTTGGGTCAGGTTAGTGAATACCCCTACCTCAAAGGGACAACCCAACACTCGCCCCTGCGCCAATGCATGGGAACTGACCTCCATCACGCCATACTGGCATCCTGCTGCTACTGCATCCGCTAGCTGCTGCTGCAACTCCACGGCAAAGGGCGTGGTATGGGTCGCCACCTGCTGAAATCCTGGCCAGCGGGTGTAGAGAGTGCCTAGCAAAACGGTAGGGTGCTGAGCTTGTCCCAGAAAAAACTCAATCAAGTGGGTCGTGGTCGTTTTGCCATTGGTACCCGTTACCCCCACCAACTTCAGAGTTTGAGCTGGATTGTTGTAGAAGGTTGTGGCTAGGGCTGCGCAGGCAACAGGCATATCTGGACAAACTACAATGCAGGCATCTGCCGTGGGTGGGCGTCTGGCGGCTGCTTCGGGAGAAATCACCGCTGCGATCGCCCCTGCAGCGATCGCCCCTGGCCAAAACTCGCCCCCGTCTACCCGCGTTCCTGGCATTCCCACGAAAACATTGCCCGCTTCGCAAGCCAATGAATTAGTGGTTAGCCCCGTCACGTCGTGATCCAACACGCCATGGTCTGGTAGTGACTGACCCAGTGCAGCTAGCAACGTTCTCAACTTCATGTCAGCAACTCCTCACAATGCATTCTGCCGCCTATTCTCCTTGATTTAGGCCGTGCTGCTGTAGCATCTGCTCCAATTGTTGCACCGATGCCCGCGGTGACAGTCGTGGCAGACGTTTTTGGACATTTGCTTGAACTAGCATCAACACAGGAACTTCGTACTGATAGGCTTGGAACCAGTCTGGTTGCGTGGTAATGTCGCGAATCTCCAAATCGAAGGCAACCCTAGTGACCTGTACCAATTTTTCTTGCAATCCTTCACACAAATGGCATCCCGGCTTGCTGTAGAGAATTAGCTGCATGCTTCCCGTTCCTGCATTTGAGCAAAGGGTGGACGCATCGATAGACCCAGAACTTCTAGCAGGGATCGGTCAGCATCGTAGTCGGGGCTGGGCACTGCTGTGGTAAGCATGTGGCCATTGTCGCTCGAGAAAAATGAGTTGGCTCCTGCTAGAAAGCAAAGTGTCTGTTCTGTGGCCGAGAGCGCGGCTCGACCAGCCGACAAACGAATATCTGTAGCAGGCATCAGAATGCGAGCAGTGGCAATCATCCGCACAACATCCCAAATTGGGATATTGGGCTGTTCTGCCAGAGGAGTACCTGGCACTTTGGACAGGATGTTAATAGGCACGGATTCTGGATGGGGATGCAAGGTTGCCAGGGTTTGCAGCATGGCGATGCGATCGTCTACGCTCTCGCCCAAGCCCAAAATGCCGCCACAACAGACGGTGATGTTAGTCTGGCGAATTTGCTCTAATGTCCGCAGGCGATCGGCGTAGGTACGGGTTGTAATAATAGTGTTGTAGTAGGCTTCTGAGGTGTCTAGGTTGTGGTTGTAAGCATAAAGCCCCGCCGCTTCCAAGCGCTTGGCCTGTGCTTCTGTCAGCATACCTAGGGTGCAACAGACTTCCAGTCCCAGGTTGGTTACTGTTTGCACCATGTCGAGGACGCGATCGAACGCGGCTCCATCTCGCACCTCGCGCCAAGCAGCTCCCAAACACACCCGGCTTACCCCACTGGCTTTGGCTCGTTGGGCGATTTCCAACACCTCCTCCGCATCCATCATCGGGGTAGGCTGTACAGCAGTTTTATGATGTACCGATTGGGCACAATAACCACAGTCCTCTGGGCAACCACCGGTTTTGATGGAAACTAGCTTGCACACCTGCATTTCTTGGGCATTGTGATAAGCACGATGTACCGTGGCAGCCTGATAGATCAATTCCAAGAGTAAAGTGTGGTAAATCTCGCGAATTTCCGCTTCCTGCCAATCGTGGCGTACTAGAGGAAGTGAAAGAGGTAAGGCGGCAGTAAAGGTCATAGAAATCAATGTGGCATGGCTTGCATCAGATCAATGTAAGACATTTGGGGAAAACGATCGCAAACCGCACCAGATTCCTTTATTGTGGATAAAGATTGCCTGTTACTCAACGCCAAAGCGTTTTTTGCGTCCTTTTGCAACCCCTTATCTAGCCCATGCAACCCCTCACCCAGCCTATCAACCTTGATCTGAAAAAGCTGAACCAAAAGTTTGAAAAAGCACACCCTAAAGATATTTTGGCCTGGTGTGTGGTCAATGTTCCCACTGGGCTTGTGCAAACGAGTGCTTTCAACGTAGATGACTTAGTCATCACTGATTTGCTTTACCGCGACCTTAAGCCTGCTCAGGCAGTTCCAGTTATTTTTCTAGACACCTTGTACCACTTTCCGCAGACCTTGGAATTGGTAGAAAAGGCCAAAGTGGTATATAACTTGAACCTCAAGGTCTACAAGACGCCACATGTAAATTCGCGTGAGGAATTTGCCGCCAAGTTTGGTGAGGCACTTTGGGACACAGACATTGCTAAATTTCACGACATTACTAAGGTTGAACCATTACAGCGAGGGTTGGCAGAGTTAGAAACTGTAGCCTGGATTACGGGGCGTCGGCGTGACCAAGCGGTGACACGAGCAGAGATGCCTATTTTTGAGTTCGATGGTCAGCAGCGTCTCAAGGTCAATCCTCTTGCCTTCTGGACTCGGCGTGAGTCATGGGCCTACGTGTTTGAGCACGATGTGATTTATAACCCACTGCATGACCAGGGCTATCCCAGCATTGGTGATGAGCCAATTACCACACCTATTACTGAGGGTGAAGATGAGCGATCGGGTCGCTGGCGTGGGTCTGGTAAAACTGAATGTGGCATCCACCTCTAAAGTCGAGTCGCTAGAACGAGAAAGTAGTTCTGACAACACCTACTACGACATCAGGGTTACGGCTGTCATGATTGGGAGCGGTGAGCCAGAATATGCCTGGAGTAATGGCGATAGTGTCACTTACCTGGAGGGTGTAAAAGGCTTCCAGATGGATACCAATGTTGCGATCGCTGCGCTGCCCCACGGGAAGGCCGATCGCCTGCGCTACTCCATCGTTACTAGTGCCTGTGAGGCGAGGTTGCATTCCCACTAGAAAACCCAACTGGTTTCCCTTTTTGCCTACATCAAAAATGCCTAGGCTGACGTAGTACGTCCAGACATCGGCACTACCGCGTGTGCCAACGCCCAGCGTGCGCACATCTCCAGTAGCGACAGAGGCACCCACCTCTATCTGAGGTGCAGGACGGTAGAATGCCGCTGCCAAGAAGGTATCGCTGACGACGGCTCCGGCTCCCTGCACTTTGGCCGCATTGCTACCGGCATAGGTGTTATAGCCCAATCGTGGGGAGTAAGCATTGGAGTAGATAAATACGGCTTTAAAGGCAGCCGAGGTGAACACCGATCGCACAAAGGCTGTGTAACCACCATTAAACAAGCCGGAACCCGGAGCAGGATTATTCGCACCATCTTCGGCGTAATAGCCAAAGTCCACAGCAAATTGAGGTGAAATTTGTAGAGTGACCCCTGCTCCAGCCTGGATTTCTCCTGGGTACACCAGCGGATTGCCCTGACCAAAATAGGACACTGAACCCGTGGATGAGTCACCAAAGGTATTTACTGCTTTGGTCAAAATTGAATCAGCCTCATTAGCAGCTATGTGGATGCGGAGGCGATCGCCTAGAGGGAAGTTGTATCGCATGCCAAACAGGGAAAGGCGTCCTTCGCCCGTAGCCCCCGACCCAACAATGCGGGCTTCGTCAGTAATGCCACTAAGCCGACCTGCTGGGAAGGTTGTCGCAGTATTGAACAAACGCAAGTTGCGAGCCTGGAACTGGGTGGTGAGCAAGTCTTTGCCCGAAAAGCTAGAAAGAAAGTTTAATCGGGCTCGGTAGCCGAAGGTAAAGGCATTGGCCTCGTCAGCATTGTCACCAAAGGCACTACCGACGAAAGTTAGCACCTGACCACGAAACTTGGTGGTAGCTGAGAACTGCTGCTTTTCTAGAGTGGCCGTTCGTGTTTCTAAATTGGTTATTCGGTTCCGAAGTGTGGCCAGTTCCGCAGCAAACTCTTCCTGCAATTGCTTTAACAAGACTAAATCTTCCTGGCGAATGAGTGAGTCGGTGCTAGTTTTGAGCTGTTCCTCTAACCGCCCCAGGCAGGCTTGTACTCCAGCGGCAAATTCGTAGCGGGTAATGGGTTGGGTACCGCGAAAGGTAGCGTTGGGATAGCCGGTGATGCAGCCATAGCGCTCGACTAGGGACTGTAAAGCAGCAAAAGCCCAACTGGTCGGAGCTACATCGGTGAGTTCCGATACATTGGCCATCTGTGCCATGAGGGAAAGGCTGGTTTCTTGCTCAGCAGGAACGATTGCGGTTTGAAGGGCTGGCTCTGCCTGCGATCGCTTTGCTCCAGTCGCAAAGCCACTGGCGATCGCCAGCATTAGTAGTAATTTGACTAGTTTTCTCACTCTCACACCCCAAACACTGGGCTTAAGGATTTATTTCTCAAGGGAATTGTCCCATCGGTGGCTACCATGCAACAGCATTCTCTATCACTCTAGAAAGTGAAATTGACGTAAGAAGAAATAGAGAAATAAAGCCTTTCCAAGCTACTCCCGTACCAGTTCTTCAATACGATCGGCTGCCATGCGATCGGCTGCCAGATGGTGACTGGTGCTGGGAGTTGAGGAAATTAAATCCATAAGGTTGCGGTACATCGTGTCGCAGATAAGATCTAGGGGCAAGTCATTTTCATCACGCCCAAAAGGATTCTCAATTTCAATCCCAATTTCCTCAATTCCAAACAGGGTGAAACTAATTAACACCACGATCGGCCCTGTCCACCAGCCCACGCTGCCCACCATTTGAAAGGGCAAGGATAAACAGTAGAGCAGCAGCAGTTGTTTCAGATGAATAGCATAGGCCATCGGCATTGGCGTTTTCAAAATCCGCTCACAGGCTCCCATATGACCCACAAGGTCATTGAGCAACAAGTGCATATCACTAAGCTGATAGCTATTGACATCGCCGCGATTGTAGTGCTGTTGTAAATAATCTCCAATCCAGAAAGACACCTGTAGCGGCAAGCTATTAACGGTTTGGATCTTGGTAAATTTCTCAGGACTCATCAGAGCGGCCAGTTCATCATTGGGTACTTCTCCTCGTAGATGCAGTTTCGTCGCCACTGCAAACGCTACCAATAATTTCAAGGCAGCCACCTTGCCCGCGCGATCGCTGGAATGCCTTGCTGGAAAAGCAACCCAAATTTGTCGGGCTAGGTTGCGACAAGAGTTAACCATGCCGCCCCACGCTTTGCGCCCCTCCCAAAACCGTTCATAGGCTGTATTGGTACGAAAGACCAGCAACAAACCAAGAACAATACTGGGCACCAGACTGGCCAAAGCAGGCATAGCAACCGGAAATTTCAGCTCGTGCAAAACTGCAATGAAAACGCCAAACGCGCCACACAGCAGAGTGCGAGAGAGGATAGCTGGAATAACAGAGTGCCGCACTTGCAGCGCAGACCTAAACCATTGTTCGCCTCTGGTCATAGAAGATTGAAGTAGGAATTGGATGCAAAGGTCACTGCAGCTAGTCTAGGCGATCGTCCAAGCCCTTGAAAGTCGTCCATGCTATCCGAAATAGCTGTGGCAATAGATGAATCTAAACGTGTGCCATCCATCTAGTTTCTAACCATAATGGGAACGCTTAGTTGAAATCTGTATCCTCCGCAGTCCTTCTTTAACCTGTTGGTTTTCTTCCTCACCGCACAACCTATGACCCGAACAGCAGTAGGATTCAATCGATCAGTTACTCTTTTAATCAGTCTGCTATTACTCACGGCTTGCCGCAGTTCTGACACCAGTAATTCAGGCAAAAATATGCCCGGTTTCGAGGTTAAGATGCTAGTCGGCAGTGCCCTCAAGGACTTTTGCCAACAAGCGATCGATCGCTTCAACCAGCAACGCCCTAAGCTAGGCAACGGCCAAGAATTTCATGTGACCTGCACCGCTGAAGGTAGTGGTGATGTCGTGGCGACAGCTCTGAGTAAAGCCCAGCAAGTCAAATCTGGCTCTCTCCCTGCCGACTCTCCAGACATTCCTGTGGTGTTGTCGGTAGATGGTGAAATCTACCAAAGCCAGTTGATTTACCAGATGAATCAGCTTTATCCAGGGCAGGATTACATTCCTGACATCACGGAATCACCGCTGATTGCCAGCAGCCCAATGGTGTTTATGGCGCAGCCAGATGTGGCCAAAGCGTTGCGCAACGTTAACGACCCGTTCAAAGCATTGGTAACAGCCAAAACCCACCGTGAACTGAACCCGGCTGGTCCGCCTACCAATATCTACTACGTTCACACTGCGCCAACCCGATCCAATTCTGGTTTGCAGACGCTGGTGGCGCAGTACGCCTCGGTGTCGGGCAAGCGTCCGGAGCAACTGACCTTAGAAGATGTCAAAAAATTTCAACCCCAGATTCAGGAAATTCAAAAGAAAGTGACCCGCTACGGCGTATCGACCGGATCGCTGGCTAGGGCAATGGTGCAAAATGGGCCATTTTGGGCGTCGATCGGCTCTGTGTATGAATCCTCGGTCATCGAAGCTAATGCTGCCTTACCCCCTGGACAGCCTCGCTACGAAGCGGTCTATCCCAAGTCCACGTTTTCTTCTAACATGCGGTTTATTTTGCCCAAGGCACCCTGGGTGAGTGCCGATGAAAAAGCCGCAGCAGAAAAAGTCATTGCCTACTTCCAAACACCGGAAATTCAGCAAATTGCGGCTGGCTTAGGGTTGCGCCCTGGCAAACCAGGCGTGGCACTGGGAGGCCGGTTTACGCCAGAGTTTGGTGTGGTGCCCCAACCTCAGTACGACTCTTATCGTCCACCCAAACCAGAGGTGGTTAATGCCATGCTGACAACCTGGCAAGAAGCGGCCAAAAAGCCATCCAAAGTTGTTGTGGTGGTGGATTCTTCTGGTTCTATGTCGGGGAACAAGCTGCCTGCGGTGCAATCGACCCTGCAAGGATACATCAATAACTTAGGCCCCAAAGATCAGGTTGCGTTGATTGACTTTGATTCCCAAATTCGGGAACCTGTACTAGCTGATGGCACTCCGGAGGGGCGCGATCGCGGCTTGCAATTCATCAGTTCTCTCCAAGCTGGTGGCGGCACCAAACTCTATGACAGCGCTCTGTATGCCCGTAACTGGCTCCAGCAAAACCTGCGTAAAGATGCCATCAATGCGGTATTGATTCTGACCGATGGCGAAGATTCTGGGTCTAGCATTGGCTTAGAGCAGTTGGGGGCAGAGCTGAAGCAAAGTGGCTTTGAGACCGATCAGCGGATCGCCTTCTTCACTGTTGGCTATGGTAAGGAGGGTGACTTTAACCCTGACGCGCTGAAGCGGATTGCTAACTTTAACGGAGGCTACTACGCTAAAGGCGACCCCGAAACCATTAATCGGGTCATGGCTGATTTGCAAGTTGAGTTTTAGTTCCCATGGCAATGACATTCCTATGAAATTGGCCAATCCCCTTCTCTATCCCCTTTCCATGCTGGCTGGTGGCATTGTGCTGGTGGCTGGTGCACGGCTTGTCAATCTGCCTAGTTGGGTTGTGGTGCCAGTGGCAGCGGCTGTAGCGGCAGGTGGAGCGGCACTGCAAAAAGCCCAGCAGCCTACTCCCTTGCTGGAGGATCCTGAGCTAGATCGGCAACTGCAAGCGACCCAGCGTCAAGCCAAAGATTTGGCAGCGAAAGCTGAAGCTCTGCGGCAGGAATCATCTCGCCTGCTGACTGGTGCCAATCAACTGGAGTTGCTATCCACAGTGCAGTTTGCTTGCGATCGCGCTACGGAGCTACCCAGCAAAATTGACCAACTTGCCCGCCGCATGCAGGGAGCCGATTCACTCCTAGAGGTAGACGAGTTGCAGGCTCAGTTGCGAGAGGTAAAAGCTCGTCAACGGAGTAGTTCTGGCGTAGCTCGTGACCAGCTTGACCGATTGGCCGAAACCCTTCAGCGCAATATTCAACTGGCTCAGCAAGGTCAGGATGCCCGCCAAGCTCAGGTTGTCAGCCTGTCTACACTGCTGCAAGACTCGGCGGGTGTCCTGCAATCGATGCAGAATCAACTTCGTACGGCTAACCTCAACGATGCGGGAGATGTGGAAGAGTTGCGATCGCTCAGTGATGAATTGCGCCAGTTTCAGGAAAATGTTGATTTGCTCGTGTCGAAGTAGGTAAGTGCGTATGAACCTTGCCCTCAAGATTGTGTTAGGTGTGCTGACCCCGATCGCTGTCCTAGTTTGGCAAACCGGCAAATCAATTAACCTCACTTGTGACTGGGTTGGACCTGGCATGGCCGAATGCCAAACCCAAGAAAAACGCTTTTATGGCTTGTTCACAGATGAACCGTCTCAGCCTTTTCGTGTCAACGACGTGGTAATTGAGCCGCTGGCCTACCGCAATGCTGAAGGCGAAGCATTTACTACCAATCGCCTATTGCTACTAACGCCGATTGGCCAAATGGAATTCAATCATTACGAGGATCAAACCACTGCCCGGGCTGAGCAAAACCGTATTCTTAACTTCCTGAATGGCTCTGGTGAACCCCGCTTTGAAATCGATCGCCGCGACTCCTGGGGAGATGTGGCCTTTACGCTTGGAGCCGTTGTCTTTGGGGCGATCGTCCTGTCGGCTAAATTTTGATCATTTGCATTCTGTACTTCCCTATTTCTTTTTTCCTTATGCAAGCCATTCTCAAAGCTACTCCCAACCGTAACCAACGCCTCGCTACATCGATCGCCATTCTGCTGGGATCTTTGGCGCTAGCCTATGTGCCCTTGCCTGGGCTCAATCGTTCAATCATTGTGGTCAGCGGCACTGAATTGCAGGAGCCTTTGCAGGCGCTAGAAGCCCGCTTTCGACAGAAATATCCCAACATCCAACTAGCCCTAAAATTTCAGGGCTCCCAAGAACTGGCCAACAACTACCTGGAC
>Ga0224722_1000869_pt1 | contig 17259 bp, 15 predicted proteins | sample Balambano_FR1_Me_FD_161646 | JGI IMG/M metagenome (GOLD analysis project Ga0224722, IMG submission 161646) | Freshwater sediment microbial communities from Lake Towuti, South Sulawesi, Indonesia - Balambano_FR1_MetaG | ecosystem: Environmental > Aquatic > Freshwater > Lake > Sediment | place... | reverse complement strand
ATCCCTAATCCTTTTAACGCAGGGACGATTCAGTGGCGGCGCGGCGAGAACGATCTGGGGCAGGAGATTGTCAACCCGAACGCAGACGGCGGTGCGGCGACGCAGATCTTTTTCAACGAAGCGGGCGGTGGTCTGGCAGAGCTGACGATAGCTGAATTTGCAACACCCGAAGCGGCACAAGCCTTTTATGATCGCCGTCGCGGGGACAATCGCCTCGATAATGCGGATGAAGAAGCGGAGTTTCCCACGCCGAATGCGTTCGGCGGTGGAACTTATGGTTCACTTGGATTAATTCTGGACGGTAATCGCGTCATCGTCGTCTCGATTCCACGTTTTTCCAGCACCGTGCAGGGCAACCCGACTGTGCCATTCTCCCGCGAATTACTGGCGCTCATCGCTGAAGTGGAAGGCGGGTGACGTACAGCTTGAAAAGGTCTAGACCGTAGTGGTTGCAATGGGCTTTGCCGTCAGGCGCAGTGTCGCCGTCACCAACACCAGAATGCAGATGGACAGCGCGGCAACAACGACAAAGGCGCTGTCTATACCGATACTGTCCGCCGCTGTACCGAGAATTTGCGGCGTAACCAGGATCGCAATACCCGCAGCCAGCGACGTTCGAGCGCTTGCCTGATTTGCCAGCGTGGGCGCGAGGTTGGTCACGGTTGACAGGGTAAGTGGGAACAGGTTTGCCAAACCCAATCCGGCGATGAATATGCCGATGAGCGATATGATGGGCAACCGCACTAGCCAGAAAATTGGGAAACCGACGATCAGGAGCGCCGCTGCGGTGAGCAGCAGTCTTTGCGTGGAATACAGTCGCGTCAGGCGGCTGCCCGCTGCACGCCCGATCACAAAGCCGAGAAAGTAAATCGCCAGTGCGGCACTGGCATTGACACGAGTGAGCCCGACGACATTTTCCAGAAAGTCGGCACCCCAGAAGACGATACACCATTCCGCCGATACGCTGAACAGCACAATCAGCCAGTAAAGCCAGAAAATGCGCGGCAAATGATCAGCAGTATTGCGGGGCGACAGAGCGCGTTCAATATTGAGCCGTTCGGGGATTGATTCATGCCGCCAGACGAACACGGCAATCAGCCAGCAGCCGAGCGCCAAATACATCGCCGCCCGCCAGCCCAGCGCCAGTCCTTCCAACTGGCTGATCAACAGCGGCGCGAACATCGCGGCAAGACTCGCATACACGTTGGATTCAGTGATCGCCACCGCACGCCTGTCGCCATGATGATCGGCAAGCGTCGCCTGAATCATGACGAGCAGATACGAACCGAGCGTCCCCATGATAAATGCGCTCAGAATCGTCAGCCCGATTTGATGTGAAAGGGTGAGTGCGACAGCGCCCAGCGCCATCCCTGCCCCGCCGCCCCAGAAAACTCGACTGCGACCCAGCCGTTTCGCTGCTCTATCCCCCGTCGCACCGGCAATGATCATGCCCAGAGCAAATGCACTCAAGTGCAGCCCGCGCTCGGTATATGTCATGCCGACTTCCGCCGCCAGAAATGGCATCAGCGGACCTAAACCCGCTTGCAGGTAGGCGTAATAGGACAGCATGAAATAGGCAAGCCAGGTGAAGCGGTCACGTACAAACGGAACGACAACAGTCGTCATAAATCAATGTTCTGAAGCTCTGGAAAAGGCGAATGGCACTACCATTGTGCCTGAACACTGCAAATCCGTATAGCACCAGCATTCTCGACTCAAGCGGGATCGGCGTCCCGTGCATCGTGATACGTCAGGCGAGTGACATTTGAGCCATCGGCATTCATCCGATATAGTTCTACGTTGCCGTCGCGCCAACTCTCGAAGATGATCCCGCTTCCATCAGGCAGCCACATCGGGTTTGCGTCCATCGAAGGATGGCGCGTCAGCCGTTGCAAATTGGAACCATCCGTGTTCATCACCCAGATTTCAAAGTTGCGCCCGCGCCTGTCAGAAGCGAAAGCAATGCGTGAGCCATCCGGTGACCATGATGGCTCTACATCGCGCACACGGTTGTTTGTTGTAATTGGGTGTGGGTTTGATCCGTCAGCATTCATGACGAAAATCGCCCAATTTCCTCGACGATAGGACACAAATGTCAGCTGCGTTCCGTCTGGCGACCATGAAGGGGATTGATCGTCAAGAGGATTGTCGGTTAAGCGGCGCGTCTCACCCGTCGCCAGGATCAGTGAATACACTTCCCAATTACCATCTCGATCCGAGACAAAGGCTATCTGTGAACCGTCGGGCGACCAGGTCGGATCAATATCGCGGTCATGATTGTGCGTCAGGCGTCTAACATTCGAGCCGTTCGCATTCATGACATACAGTTCAAGATTGCCGTCACGGTACGACACAAAGACGATCTGTGACCCATCGGGCGAATAGGCGGGCGAGCCGTCCCAACCCGCATTTTCCGTCAGGTTCAGGTACATTCCGCGCCAGACATCGCCCGCGTAGATTTCATCATCTTCTTCACGATTTGAGAGAAACACGAGGGGATTCTCATTCTGTGCGGCGGCTCTACTGCTTCCAGCAAGAAACAGCGCCAATCCACCCATACACAGGCATAGATAGAGCGCCGCCTGTAAGGCAAAGGTTAACCCCACAGAGTCCTTTTGATAAGTTTCAGATTCCTCGTGCATGCAGCGTTCCGTCATTCCTCCTAGTCAATTTCACTGAGATGGACAGGACGATGTTCATCATGTGACTTTCGTGCCGCCAAACCCATCACTACGGGCACACGCCCATCCAGCCCCGTTACCGAAACAGGCTGATTGTTCACGATGGCGTCCACAAAAGCTCGCATCTCCGCTACATAACTTGCCGTATAGCGCTCAATGAAAAAATTCAGCGGCAAATCGCGGCGAACTGTCGTCGCCGTACTGATTTCCGCACTGTTCGGATAATTGTTGCCAACAGCGATCTGTCCTTCGCTGCCGAACACCTCAACCCGCTGATCATAGCCATACACAGCTTTGCGGCTGTTATCAATGCTGCCAATGACCCCATTGGCAAATTTCATGACGACAAGCGCAGTATCAAAATCACCGGCAGCGCCAATTGCCGGGTCAACCATCACGCCTGCCAGGGTATAGATTTCTTCAACCTCGCTACCGATCAGAAATCGCGCCATGTCAAAATCATGGATCGTCATGTCCACAAACATGCCGCCGGAAACCCTCACATAACTGATTGGCGGAGGCGAAGGGTCACGACTGACAATGTGCAGGCGGTGTGGCTGCCCTATTTCTCCTGCGACAACTGCCTGACGAACACGCTGAAAATTTGGATCAAAGCGGCGGTTGAATCCGATTTGTAACTTAACACCCGCTTTCTCGACAGCTTCGAGCGCCCGGTCAATTTTTGCGAGGCTCAAATCAATTGGCTTCTCGCAGAAGATTTGTTTACCCGCTTTCGCCGCCTCAATAATGATCTCCGTGTGGGTATCCGTTGCCGAGCAAATCACGACGGCGTCCACCTCCGGCCGCGCCAGCACATCCCGATAGTTCGACGAAACATGCGGAATGTTCAATCGCGCCGCCGTTTCCTGCGCCGCCGCGAGATTGACATCGGCAATGGCGACGACATGCGTTTCAGGAATTCGGAAGACGAGATTTTCCGCGTGAAGTTTGCCGATTCGCCCTGCCCCGATAACCGCTACTTTCATGATTGTTATCTATCCTCTGGGTAAACAAAGCCTCGGTTCAACAGGCATGTGCGATCACAAGCACACGGGTTGAAGCCGGTAGTGTCGCCTTGTTCAGCGTCGCTTCAACATCGAATGCAAAATCCACATCCTGATCAGAAAACAGGCTCAGGAACGACTCGATCCAGAATGAATTGCGCGGCTTGTAGCGCAGCGTCCGGAAGTGCATCGGGATGACGTAGCGCGGCTTGACGTGATCGATCAGTGTTTTGAGATCGCTCAACTCAATCGTTGGATGACCGCCAGCCAGCGCCAGCAGCACATCAATACCTTCAAAAAATCGTAACTGCTCATCCGTCAGCGCGTTGCCCATATCGCCAAGATGACCGATGTGAATCCCGTCCACTTCAAAACGATACATGCCGTTCTGATCGGGATCGTGATAGCGGTGGTTGAGTGCTTCCATCGCCGCAATCGCCCGGATCGGAATTCCCCGCACGACTGTCTCACCGCCACTTTGTGCGAGTTTGAGCGCGTCAATGATGGTTGGCGTCCCGCGAATCAGATCGGCTCGGCAGTGAAAACTGTCATTATCCGACGAGATGATGACCATATCGGGCGCGTCACGAATCGGCGCATAACCCGATGTCTCCGGCGTATACGGGTCGGTGATGATCGTCGTTCCATCGTGCGCCGTGATCAGAAAGCTGGCATGACCGTACCACTTGATCTTCATGCCGCCCTACCCCACTTTCGGAATGATCTCTTCGACAACCATGCTGATCACATCGGGATCGGGCAAGCCGAGAATATCTATCATGAAGAAGTCGCAATCCACTGCGACAAAGGCATTCATCTGATCAACAATTTCAGCGGGTGTCCCCAAAAACGCATTATCGCGCCGCCACTTTCCGCCGCCACGCGCTTCCGCTTCGGAAGCCGTCCGCCCGACAGCGACACGCCCGAACCACGACTTGCGAATACTGCTCCACTCGCGCCCATGCGTTTCACAATGTCGTCTCAGGATCGCCAGCCGATCCGTATACCGGTCAATCGTCGCATCCGAGAGATTCCAGTTCTGCGCGTACTTTACAGCAAGCGACATGGTTTTCTCACCGCCCCCGCCGACAACAATCGGGATCATTGGCTCCGGCTTCGGTTCGCAAATCGCATCGTCAATTCGATAGTGCTTACCGTGGTACGTCACTTTGCCCGGCTGAGTCCACAAACGGGTGAAAATTTCGAGCGTATCTTCAAGCTGCTCCAGGCGAACCTTCGGCGTTGGATAGTCATAACCATAAGCGCGATACTCATCCTCTTTCCAACCAGCGCCTATGCCCATGTAGAAACGACCGTGAGACAGCGATTGCAATGTCGCCGCCATTTTTGCCAGCAGCGCGGGATTGCGGTAACTCTGCCCCAAAACCATCGGACCAATCGTCAGCGTCGGGTAGTACGCCGCGAGAAACGCCATCACCGTCCACGCTTCATGGGTCGGGTCTTCATCCCAGAAGAAGTGATCGGTCATCCACAGGCTGGAAATATGTTCGCCCAGATGCGGCAGGCTTGCATCCAAATCCTCAATGAAGCGCTCAGGCTGCCCTTTCGGGGGACCCGCCAGCAGCGACAACCCAAATTCCACCGCCATGATTCTCTCCTTATCAGGTCAAACCGATTAGCCCGTCTTATGTATCGCCTGCGCGGACTGCTTTTTCACTCGCGCCTTCGCCAGGTCGCGTCCCAGCCAGCCAACCGCGACCAGGATCATCCCCGCGCCGAGAAAGATAATGGATTGATTCTGCTGCGCCGTCATCTCGCGCAGTTCCTGACCTGCACGAATCAACCCCATTGCCTCGTTGCCCGTTCCCGTTTCAACGGATGCCACCTCATTCATTACCTGATATGCGAGGTTCTGCCCGATCTGGTAACTGAGCACCTCATAACGCACGACCGCAAACAGCATAAAGCCGACGCCGAGCAGAATCAGCGCCAGCATCAGCGAACGAAACCACTCTTGTTCTAGAACACGTCCCATCATATCCTCAGCAAAACACGCCAAAAACGCCTCTATATTACCGCATTCAGTGGACTTTCCCCTACAAGCCTTAAATATTCGCTGCTAAGATAGCCCTCATTCCAAAATCAACACAGCAAACAGGTTAAACCAGTGACCCAGACCCGCAACGATATTCGTAACATCGCTATCATCGCGCATGTTGACCACGGCAAGACCACGCTCGTGGACGGCATGTTGAAGCAAACCAAAGTCTTCCGGAATGCGGATGCCGCGGGCGAGCGGATTCTCGACTCAAACGCGCTGGAGCGCGAACGCGGCATTACGATTCTCTCCAAGAATACCGCCGTGCATTATGGTGATACCAAAGTTAACATCGTGGACACGCCCGGTCACGCCGATTTTGGCGGTGAAGTCGAGCGCGTCCTCAACATGGTGGACGGAGCGCTGCTGCTCGTGGACGCCGTTGAAGGACCTATGCCGCAAACCCGCTTCGTTCTGCGAAAAGCGCTCCAGCTTGGTTTGCGCGTGATCGTCGTCATCAACAAGGTGGACCGCCCGAATTCGCGCCCGGATGAAGCGCTGAACGAGACGTTCGACCTGTTCATCGAACTCGGCGCAAGCGACAAACAGGCGGAATTTCCCGTCGTCTATACCATCGGTCTTGATGGGCGAGCCGGCTACACGCCGGATGAACTGACGGATGACCTCGCGCCGCTGTTCGAGACGATCATCAAGGAAGTGCCGCCACCCACAATTGACGAAAATGCCTCGCTTGCACTGCTCATCACCAGCATTGAATACGATAACTACAAGGGGCAGCTTGGCATTGGTCGCCTACACGCCGGGACAATGCGGCGCGGCATGAGTGTCCTGCGCGTGACGCCGCAGGATGAGCGCAAAAAAGGCAATATCGTTTACCTGTTCACCTTCTCCAACCTATCCAAACAGGAAGTGGACGAGGTGCAGGCGGGTGACATTCTCGCCTTTGGCGGCTTTGACGAGATTGGTATCAGCGACACCATCACCAATCCTGATGATCCCCACGTGCTGCCCGCAATCATGGTCGAAGAGCCGACAGTGCGGATGACCTTCGGCGTCAATACCTCGCCGCTGGCGGGGCGCGAAGGCAAGACTGGATGGGGAACAAGCCGCCGACTGCGCGAACGGCTGTACAACGAAACCCGCAGCAACCTTGCCTTGCGCGTCGCCGACGGCGAGTCGCCGGAAAAGTTCGTCGTCAGCGGGCGCGGCGAACTCCATCTCGGCATTCTGATCGAAACCATGCGCCGCGAGGGATACGAGTTCGAGATCAGCAAGCCAGAAGTCATCTTCCACGACGACCCGGAGACAGGCGAAACGCTTGAACCCGTCGAGGAAGTGCATATCGAAGTCACCGATTCGATGGTCGGCACGGTTGTTGAAATGCTCGGCGGGCGGCGCGGGCAGATGGCGGATATGCAGACGGAACACGGCACGACCTTCATGCGCTATATCGTGCCGACACGCGGCTTGCTCGGCTTCCGCTCACATTTCATGACGGCGACCAGCGGCATGGGGCAGATGCACTCGATCTTTCACGGCTATGAACCGCTGGCGGGCAGCGTCCCCGGTCGGCAGTGCGGCAGCCTGATCGCGTGGGAAGCGGGCATCGCCACGCCTTATGCGATGGTGGATGTGCAGCAGCGCGGCACGTTCTTCATCGAACCCGGCACGGAGATTTACGAGGGCATGGTCGTGGGTGAGCATATCCGCACCGAAGACCTCGCCGTGAACCTGTGCCGCGCCAAACACCTGAGCGCCGTTCGCACCAAGAACTACGCCGATGACGAGCGCATGAAGGGTATTCGCCAGCTATCACTGGACGACTACCTGGAGTTCATCGCTGAGGATGAACTGCTGGAAGTGACGCCGCTGAATTTACGCCCTCGCAAGAAGACGCTGAACAACGAACTGCGGATGCGCGAGGTCAAGCGCCGCGAACGCATGATGGAAGAGGCGTAACCCTTCCCCATTGTTCTGCCGCCGCCGTTGAAAAGTTTTTTGGTCAAACGGCGGCAATTGAAACCCCTCACCCCAACCCCTCTCCCACGCAAGCGAGGAGAGGGGAGTCAGAAATGACCATTTGAACCGCCAAGACGGCAAATGAAACCTCACCCCCTAGCCCCCTCTCCATGTGGAGAGGGGGAAATGCGGCTGCCGTGGGCAGCCGTTTTGCGTTTTTCCTGCCGTTTGACGGCAACTGCGAAATTTGCTTCCCTCAGCATATTGCCGTCAGTCTGATTCGCGGCGGCAGTTTCGGCAAATGGATTTGGAAAGGCGCGCGTGTTCAGCGGGCATGACACATCATGCCCCTACACTAGTGTAGGGGATTTTGGTCGGGCTGTGGCGTCATTTTGTACGCAAACCTATAAAAGATTAATTACGTACCATGTGTCAGTTGCTTTTAGGATATCTTCATTAGTCATTGATCGGTTCTTCTCGTTACTAGGTGATAAACGCGTGGATTAAGTTCTCCGAGGGTAAAATGCATTTCTTCTTCCGACACGATTGTTACCAAAACATCTGTCGTAATTCCGTATAGTGGATCTCCTGGTCGAATGAAAGTCATATCAATTAAATATTCATTTCCGTTGTGTTGTGCAATGCTCCATTCCATTACGTTGTTTGTTACTTGTCCAGTACCTTCTGGACGAAATATCGCTTCGTAACCGTCGTCGGCTACCCAGCTTCCAACGAATTCGTAGCTTTCAGGAGCCAACGCAACTGTTGATGACGTAGTTGAAAGTGGCGACGGCAGCGACACTCCAATTAGAAAACCAGCCATTGTGCCAAAGACTATTCCAATTACCGTTATTGCTGCGGAAAGTACGTAGCAACCAAGCGGTGTCCTTTCCCGCACGATAGTCGTTGGAGTATATTGGGGTATCATTTTATCGACCTTCGCCATCCAGTATCTAGCAGTTGGTGAGTTAACTTGACGTAAAATTTCTCGGGCTTCAATATAACGATTTTGCTCGATCAAGTCTTTCGCTTCTGCAATTAGCAATTCTGTCACATTCAGTTTCTCCCTATTGAAATGGCAATGATATACGCTCTGCTCACTACACTTCAACTTATATGAAATCCCTTTGGGCAAAGACTACTGTTGCTCGTTCGTGTGCGCGGTCTTAATTTCATCAAAGATAACATCTGCGCCCCATGCTTGTGCCGCTGCCCAAGCAATCTTTCGGCTAATTTCATCATCCAGTTTTGTATAAACTTTGTAAGCTAGGTCATGATTTGCTTCCGCCCAAGCATGTTGAAATAATGTGCTGATTTGTATCTCAAAAAAGTTAATTTCAGGATTGATGTCACGAAAGAGGTCTGGAGGAATTAGGCAAACGCAGTGTTGAGCCTGATATCCAAAACGCCAAGGGTCAGGTTCTTCGTGCGTCTGATTTTCTACAGTATTATAGTTTTGCAATATTAAATCGGTAACTCTTGGCACATCGCTTCTGTAATAAACAACCACGCGTACTCCAACTTGGTCTTGTATATCCTGTAGTGGAAATTCATATTTTGGTCGATCGTCTTCATAAATCCGCTGAGCCTTATTTATAAAACTCTCAACCGACTTTGCTCTTGCTGTAATGGAATCTATTCGTGGCTCATCCTCTAAGATGCATTTAAGATCACTTTCTATTCTGGTAGCGATTTTTTCAAGTAACGGAAAACGCTGCGTATACTCTCGCCGTAGTTCATCCATATCACCCCACTCGCAGACGCAAGCCACTTAAACTTTCACGCACTATTCTTCCGCGAACCATAATTTCTATGGATCCATCAACTCCAAAGTCGCGTTCCGAAAAAAAATTAGAGTCTGAAAATTGATCGAGCGGACCGCTTACAAGAAAGCCGTTATCGAGAGTTAAAGTCTTAACACCAAGGTGCCGTTCTAGGGTTGTTCCGCTAAGGACAAATGGGACACCAAGCAGCTTTTCTTCGACGCTTCCCAACAAAGCGTGCCTCAATTCTTTGGGCAAATAATTTTCTGCTACATCCTGAATAGTTATGCGGCGGTCAATTTGTGATCTGAGTGTAATTACAGCGGCAACTAAACCCGCTTGAAATTCTGAGTGTTGATGATCATTTAGAATAGTCCTTAGTGCTTTAGCAAGAACTCTCGTACCACGCTCTCTATTCAAACTTGGGATCGCTTGCAAAAACCTGAGAACCCATAAGTCAGAGACTTCATAGACTCTCTGATTTGCTTGCTTGTCTTCAACAACTCCTATCCAAAATGAAGTATTTGCTCGAGTGCCTTGGAAAATCGCTGATTTGAAATACTCAGTTTTGCGTGAGAATGCACCTTGAACTACGTTTATGCTCAACCCTTCGTTTTGGAACACCGCTTGCAGACTCTGATCTGCTGGAAACTTATAAAGTGCCACCCGAGATTCCTCGGGTGACTGCCCAACCACAATAACAAATAATCCTTCATCGGACCGCTCATCTGTCGCAAGTGCCAGTTGCAGAGCCAACTCTTTTGCAACCTCCTCTTTCCTTTCATTACTACCGAACGCTGCGTCCCTTACTAGGGTTCGTATGGGGTTAGACTGCTCGCCATCCGGAGAAGTAAAATTAACTTCAACGGACGAATTATCGTTCGATCTTTGGAATAAAGGAAGAAAATATTCAAGGACAGAGTCTTCTAGTCTTATGGAAGATCCCCTTATTGAAGCCAATGCAACATCAATCGAAAATCCTTTACATGGTGGAACGAGAAAGCCCGCACAAAACGCAACATCCCATTCAAAAATTGAGCCTTGCATCACTTTCTCCTATAACAGCAGCGACATAGCAAGGTTTGTACGAATTAAGGCTATTCTACCGCAATTAACTCAAAAGAAAGAATATGATTCTATTTCCAGACCTTTTCTCACGCTATAATTCCCCTATCCACACTCCCCTACTGAAAAGGAGTCTCTCATGGAATACCGTCGGCTAGGCAATACAGGCTTGATTGTCAGCGCGTTGTCGCTCGGCACAATGCAGTTTGGCGAGGCAATGAACGTCGGGCGGCTCGGTCAGGCGGAGACGACGGACATGATCCGTTTCGCCCTCGAACGCGGCATCAACTTCATTGATACGGCGGATGTCTACAGCCGGGGCGAAAGTGAAACGCTGATCGGCTCGGCGCTGAAAGAACTCGGTGTACGGCAGGAGATCGTCGTCGCTACCAAATGCCGCCTGCCCATGAGCGACACCAATTTCAACCACAGCGGCGCAACTCGCGTCAACATCCTGCGCGAGATTGACGCCAGCCTGCGCCGCCTGCAAACCGATTATGTTGACCTGTACCAGATACACGGCTGGGATAGCAATACCCCGCTGGAAGAGACGCTGCGGGCGCTGGATTATGTCGTTCGGGCGGGCAAGGTGCGCTATATCGGTTTTAGCAACTATCTGGCGTGGCAGGGCATGGCGGCGCTGGCGCTGCAAACACAGCTGAACCTGAACAAATACGTCACCGCGCAGATGTATTATTCGCTGGTGGAACGCTCGCTGGAGCATGAATTTGTCTCGTTCTGCGAACATACCGGTGTCGGCATTCTGGTGTGGAGCGCACTGGCAGGCGGCTTTTTATCCGGCAAGTATGAACGGGGCAAGCCCGCGCCGCAGCAAACGCGCTTTGGCGAGGCGGGTCCATTTGTGCCGTTCGATGTTGATCTGGATCGCTCGTATGCGATTGTGGATGTCGTCAGGCAGGTCGCGGCGCGGCACGGCGTCAGCCCGTCACGGGTGGCACTGGCATGGACGATGCACCAGCCGATGATCAGCAGCGTGATTATCGCCGCCCGCACATTAGCGCACCTCGACGACAATATTCAGGCGGCAGACCTGAAACTGACGGCGGAAGACTTCACCGAACTGAACGAGGTCTCACACCCCGGTACGCCCTACCCCAAGTGGATGGTCTTGCAGTTGGATGTCGCCGAAGACCCGCGCCCGCATATCCTGTATCCCGAACGCTACGCCGAAGGCGGCAGCGCGTGGACGGATTTGCGACAGGGAACGGATCGCTGGAAGACCGACGGATAGCGGCATGAAATGAAAATCGCCCCAACACTTGAAATGTGTGGGGCGATGGTTGCTCCGTACGGGATTCGAACCCGTGTTTTGGCCTTGAGAGGGCCACGTCCTAGGCCCCTAGACGAACAGAGCGTGTTGAGCCGCAAACGAACCGTTACTATACTGCCCACCCCTCCAATTGACAAGGCGGACTTGTGCGCCCAGAGGGATTCGAACCCCCGACCTCCAGTTCCGAAGACTGCTGCTCTATCCGCTGAGCTATGAGCGCTTATAGCCTGTATTGTAGGCGATATGGGGTAACGCGGCAAGGCAAGTCTTAATCATCGTAGGTACGCTCTTTGAGAACTTTGCGAATTTCGCGGTCGCTGTCGCGTTTGGCAATGTCCGCCCGCTTGTCGTAGAGTTTCTTGCCTTTTGCCAGCGCGATCTCGACTTTTGCCCGTCCATTTTTGAAGTAAATCACCGTCGGCACACACGTATAGCCGCGTTCCCGAATACGCGAGGCAATCTCGCGTATTTCGCGCTTATGCAACAGCAGTTTACGCGGGCGTTCGGGGTTGACCTTGCCATACGTGCCGGACTGCTCATACGAGGAAATATGGACACCAATCAGCCACAGTTCACCCCCGCGATCCTCAACATAACCATCCTGAAAACTGACCCGATTCTGCCGAATAGATTTGATTTCCGACCCCGTAAGCGCGATTCCCGCTTCAAATTTCTCGTCCAGCGCGTAGTTAAAACTTGCCTTCTTGTTTCGCGCAACGATTTTGATACCACTGTCTTTCATGAGCTTATTCCAAGTTGATCCTGTAGCTGGCGCACCGCTTCGCCTAGTTCCACATCACGCCCTGCTTCATCGGGCTGCATGTCAATATCGGGGGTCAGCCCTGCCCCATCAAGCGGCTGATGGGCGGGTGTGAACCATTCTGATGAGGTGACGTGCAGCGATGATCCATCAGACAGCGGGAATATCTGCTGCACCGTTCCTTTCCCATAGGTCGTCTGCCCGATTAGCAGTCCACGTTCCCGATCCTGAATCGCTCCGGCGACCAGTTCAGCGCCACTTGCGGTACCGTGATTGATCAGGACGATTAAGGGTAAATCTGCCGCTGCACCGCCACTGCCGCCGCTGAACGTCTCTTCGCCGGACGAGTCGCGCTGGAACACGATCACGCCGCCATCCAGAAATTCATCGGCAACCTGAATCGACTCGCTGAGGAGACCGCCCGCGTTATTCCGCAAATCCAGCACAAGCGCCTCTATCCCGGCGCTGTTCAGATCATTCATGGCGGCGGTCAGTTCTTCCGGCGTACGATTGGTGAAACGCAAAATCTGCACATAACCAAGCCGCGAATCGTCAGGCAGCACACGCCAGATAATTGACGGTACGTTTATGACAGCGAATGGGACAAAGGTGGTGAACTCCTCGCCCGAATCCGACTTACTAACGGTAATCTCAACGCCGCTGCCCTCGCGCACTTCGCCGCGCAGCATTTGATCCAGCGCGTCGGCTTGCAGGCTTATATCTACAGGTGTGCCGTTGACGGCGATCAGCACATCATCGGCTTCAATGCCTGCCGCCAGTGCGGGGCTATCGGCATAAGGGTAAAGGCGCATTTCCCCATTTTCCGAGCGGACGATCTGAACGCCAATGCCGCCATACGTCCCGGCAAGCACCTGTGACTCACTGGCGGCGACGGGCGGATCAATGAAAAAAGTGAATGGATCGTTGAGCGTGGACAGCATTCCGCGAATTGCGCCGTACTGACGTTGAGCATAATCCGGCTGCTGGTGAACGAAATGCGAGTCAACCAGTGCCTGAACCTCGTCCAACAAGGTATAACCGGCTTCTTCGCCTGATGCCGCGACACGTGAGGGCGGTTCGATCACGTCACGCAGGAAAAAACCCGCCGCGAAGATACCCGCGAGAAGCGCACCAAGCAGGGCACCCGTCAGTAAAGACCGCCCAATACTACGACCAGAAGATGTCATCGCTACATTCGTCTCAACTTAACCATAGAAAGCAGGGGAGCTAGAGTACGATATATATTGTAACATTGCCAAACTGTGCATAACACCGTTACTATGGCGTGGAACACTGAGGGAACATGATGCAGCCGGGCGCTTCGCCGCTGGTTCTGATCGCGGATGATGAAGTAAATACTTCGATGATGCTTCAACACCTGTTTGAGCGAGAGGGTTTTCGCGTCGCACGGGTGAATAACGGCATTCAGGCGCTGGATTTTGTCTTCCATCAGCGCCCTGATCTGATTTTGCTGGATATACGAATGCCGGGCATGAACGGGTTTGAAGTGCTGGGCAAGCTACGCGAGTCCGAAACAGGTGCGACAATCCCGACCATCCTAATCACGGCGAATGCCCGTCAGCCCGCCGATGTTGCACTCGGTCTGAATCTAGGCGCGGATGATTACATCTATAAACCGTTCGCGCCGCAAGAACTGTTAGCGCGGGCGCAGAGCAAGCTGCGAAGTCGCCAGCTTGAAGATGCCCTGCAGCAGCGCAGCCGAGAACTTGAAGCGCTTCTTGGGATCAGCGAACAGATGAATCAATCCCTCGCGCAGGGCGAAGTACTTGATGTGGCGCTGGAACTGATCGCGGATAAGATTCCCTGTGAGATCGCCGTCATCCTCAAGTTTGGTGAAATTCCTGAACAGGATGAATTCCGCGCTGTAAACGTCGGTGAAAACCGTGAATTCAGGCTGGCGCAGTCGTCTATCCATATCCTGCATCATCTAGACTATGTCGGCGATTTCGCCCTGTGGACGCCTGAGGAAACGCCGTTATTTGGCGAGCAGAAAAGTGGTATGGTGGCAAAGCTGGTACATGGCAGTAATGTCATCGGGGCATTAGTGATCACAAGCGATCAGACGCTGTATGATGACCCGCAGCTTCGCCTGTTTGGTGGGCTTGCGCGGCAGGTCGCGCTGGCACTGCATAACGCGCAGCTTTATGCCCTGCTCATGAACTATGCGACCCGACTGGAAGAGATGGTGAACGAGCGCACAGCTGAACTTGAAGCGGCGCAGAAAATGCTGATTCGTTCCGAGAAATTAGCGTCCATCGGGCATCTCGCCGCCAGCATCGCGCATGAAATCAACAATCCGCTCATGCCGATCCGCAACCTACTGGAGGATATTGTTGAGGATTTGCAGTCGCGGCATGTGGACTATGACGAACAATCCATTGAGATTATCCAATCCAGCCTTGAACGCATCAGGGGTATCGTCTCAAGGCTGCTCGAATTTTCGCGGGATTCCAATGCTGAAATGAGCGTTTTGGACATCAACGCGGTGCTGGAGGGTGTGATCGCCCTCAACCGCAAGTATTTTCAGCATGAACGGATTGAGATAGTGGCAAACTTGCGCGAGTCGCCGCACATTCACGGCAGCAAGGATCAGCTTGAACAGGTCTTCATGAATATCGCGTTGAACGCGCAAGCGGCGATGAAATCCGGTGGCACATTCACGGTGACGACTTCACATAACGCCAATGAGGTAATTGTTGAGATGAATGATACGGGGCATGGCATTGACTCAGAACACCTGAACCGCATTTTTGATCCCTTTTACTCAACCAAACCCAGCGGCACGGGGCTTGGTCTGTTTGTGAGTCATGGAATCATTCAGGCACATAACGGCTCAATTGATGTTCGCAGTAAAGTTGGGGCAGGCACCACCTTCACGATTCGCCTGCCTGCCCATCCAGCTTAAGGTATCTACATAACTGCCTTGTCTTCAGCGCTACATTGATATCCACGCGCCTTCATATTCTGGCTGCGTAAGCCCACCAATTCTATAGGCTTCCGCAATCTCTCTATCAACCACAATGAGGCGCAGAATACTGCTGTTGGCACAATCCACCATGCGCGAACCAACAGCCGTATAATCAGAGCTAACACCTTCCAGATTCTCAGCAACCGCATCCATCACCTGCGGAAGCGTCTCCCGAAGATCAACCCCCGAACCTGAACAAACCGAAGCGACCAACGTTTGCCCCATACTGGTCTCTATTCGCTCAATCGCCACATCGGTCATAGAGAGTTGGTTCAAGGCATTTGCAATGTCCGAGAACTCCGCTCCGCTGACTTCGGTGCCACCTGCTGAAATCTGCGTCGCGTCAGAGGAAATAGCCGTTTCGCTGGCGACAATTTCGGCGAACGTTTCGGTTTCCTCCGCCGTACCTGATGGCAGTGCCAGCGTTTCAAAGACTTCTATGGTAGGTGTGGCGTCACCAGGAAGTGCGGTAATCGAGGACATATCCAGCGTTGCCTGTTGAGAAGCATCTTCTGTTGCCAGGTCTCCAGACAGGGTTGCCAGCGGCGTCACCTGTATCACGACCTGCGTTCCGCTGGCAGTGTCAGATGTGGATTCAACTGCTGGACTCGACTCGGCAGTAACATCTACGACTGCACCAGCGGTGCTCTCCGGCGAGGCTGCCTGCGCCCCGGCATCCGATGACTGAGCAACCTGCGTCAGCGCGTCAGTGGTTGAAGGCTGCGATCTGGGCAAGAACAGCAGAGCCAGCAAGACGAGAATAAGCACAACTGCTGCCGCAATCCACAACCACAGGCTGCTGCGCCGTTTTTCCGGAGGCGGTGCAGCCGTCGGAGACGCGGCAATCTTGGTCGCTAATGATGGCTCAACAATTGTATCGAGATAAGGCTCAGGAATTATCTCGTCGTCTATGTTTTCGGAAGCGTGCGCGGGAGGTAAAAAATCCGGTTCCTCAAGCGAAACCTCTTCAGCAGGGAGAGATTCAGGTAGTGGCGGAGGAGGAACCATGACAGCAGAGGCAGCGCTGAGTTCGGGATACTGCTCATCCAGATTGGCTAACAAGCCCGCCGCTTCAGGATAGTTGGGATTCAAGCGAAGCACATTATTCAACGCCTGACGAGCAAGCACCGGATCATCTACTGAATAGGCATAAATCCACCACGCATCCGGGTTGCCGGGGTCTTCCTTAAGCAACCGATCAAGCAAAGCGCGAGCCTCGTCTGGTTGCCCCGCTTCAACAAGTTCGTATGCTCGTGTCAGAATATCACTGTGCGACTCGCTCATGCAGACCCTCTCTGAATGGAGTGGTGTTGCCGCTAACGCAATCTATATATTTCTGTGCAGTTTACATCATAAATGAGCGAGACTGCAACAAGACACGTTCGGCAAGAATTCAGAAAGCGTTAACGCAACAGCATCTGTCTTTAATTTGACGAGACAGACCAGCGCGTTTCGTTTTCGCCTGCCTGAAAATTGATCCAGCGTGCCAGTGTGAACAAGAAGTCGGACAGACGATTGAGATAGCGAACAACCTGCTCATTGACTGGCTGCTCGTCGCTCAACTGAACAGCGAGGCGTTCGGCGCGGCGGCAGATCGTCCGCGCAACATGAAGGGAGGCAGCGGCAGGCACGCCGCCGGGAAGGATGAAGTTTTTTAGTGGCGGCAGGGATTCATCCATCTCATCAATCCAGCCTTCAAGCCGCATAGAGGGCGCATCGGTGAGGCG
>Ga0224722_1000868_pt1 | contig 17260 bp, 15 predicted proteins | sample Balambano_FR1_Me_FD_161646 | JGI IMG/M metagenome (GOLD analysis project Ga0224722, IMG submission 161646) | Freshwater sediment microbial communities from Lake Towuti, South Sulawesi, Indonesia - Balambano_FR1_MetaG | ecosystem: Environmental > Aquatic > Freshwater > Lake > Sediment | place... | reverse complement strand
AGCAAGTCCACCACCCGCCAAAGCGATTCCTAGCATAGTTGCAGGTTCTGGCACTGCCTCAGTTGAAGAATCTATTAAAGAGATCTGAAGATTATCAATCGCTATCCATCTATTTGCATTTCCGGTCGAAACAATTTCAACACGGCTAGCTCCTTGATTATTGACTATACCTCCAAAAGTAGCTTGAAATCGAAGTGCAGATATTACTAGGCTTTCCATGATTACGTCAGATTTATCATAGAACCTAAGAAATAGTTCATCATCACCGCTAGCATTCCATAAACCTAATGCACTGATAAGCCCTCCATTACTAGCTGTTATAGAAAAGCTATTCAGGTTATTTCTATTGAATGGATAGGTGTTGATCAATGAGAATTTACCAAACAATGGTCCACTTGAGCTTCCGTCGTAAATATTGTGTGTAGTAGCAAAGTCGATACCAAGACTGCTTAGTGTGCTTATCTCAGTACCTAAAGATCCGAGAGATTCAAATGTTTCCAGTTTGTAGTTGCCTGCTGCGATTTGCCAATCGGCTTCACTTGTAAATGTTGCAGAATATGCAGGAACTGAGAATGCTACGCTCGCGACCACTGCAATTAGACCAGATCCTACTTTGCTGACTTGGTTGTACATGTTGTTTATTTCCTAAAATTTGGCAAGTCTGAACATTGACAAAGAAAGGATTTTGAAATCCTTCCCAACTCCCCCGAACGACTTCAAGTCGCGCGTCTAACGTTCCGATTGAGTGGTTGCCGATAACCTCTGTCATCAGCTCAAGAAACCCTCTCTGGCGCGGGTGCATCCCAGTTTTGCAAGTTTGCCCTCATCCCCCAACCCCTTCTCCCAAAATAGGAGAAGGGGAAACGGATTGAAGTCCCTCTCCCGCTCTGGGAGAGGGATTTAGGGTGTAGCTTGCTTCTCGAAGAGTGGGCTACAAATGTGGGATGCACTCCTCTGGCGCTTGACCTTCATCTACCTCCGGCTTAACCCGAACTCACGCTACTAAGCCGATCGGCGGCGCTTGAGACAAGCAAGTCCACCACCCGCCAAAGCGATTCCTAGCATAGTTGCAGGTTCTGGTACAGCCGCGCTAGTATCGCCAACATCACCGGAAGTATTAGAAGCTGCAATACGTATGTTGTCCAATGCTGCATAACCACCACTTAGAAGATCTATTCGCAGCGTTACATTACCATTGGTACTGCCACTTGCGTCTAATGGCAGCAACACCTCTGTCCAATCAAACACAGTGCGTGGCGATGCAGTGCCTGATGCTTGCAACACATCCAAAATTGTTCCGCTGCCTAGTCCTGTAGCCCCACTAGGATTGTCGTATAGTGTGAACTCAAAAGTCGGTATCGCTCCAGGTGGAACAAATGGACCACTAAACACACTGAGATCAATACTTGAGATATCTAGGCGAACATTCAAAAACTGGTTGCTTCCAACATTAAAAGACAAACCGAGCAAATCATCATTTATGGATGCGAGCATGCCAAGTGCGTAGTTTCCTCCTTTGCCTGAAGGATCAGAGTAGCCAGTTCCAAACGCTCTATTACCAGTGATAAGTAGCGTTTCAACGGTGTTCCTTTGGGCAAAAGTAAATCCGGGCGGTTGATCTCCATAGAGAGTATTGACTCGCCTGTTGATATTAACGTCACCACCGTCATTGACGAATCCTACTGGGTTTTCAAAATCCTGATCATATAAAACCAAAGTTGCCGCCTGTAATGATGGCGTAAGAAGTGCGTTCAGACCAAACGAAGTCAGGATGATTCCAAGCGATTGAGTAATATGCATGCCAAATCCTCTCATGTCGTGTATTTGAAGCTCTAGTCTTGCTGGCACTGGGCTGCTAACAGGGGATGATTGATGAAATCGGTCGTGACTAAACTGAAAGCTTTAGGACAGTATCACCTTTCATGTAGAAAAATAGAGATTTTCCGTATTTTTACAGATTACGTGATGCAACAAAACGTGCTCTTAACCTCTAGATAAGGTTTGGGATAATAGTGTTGTTGCCGTTGCCGGTTGTAATATTGACCATGGTTTGCGTGTGCCTCTTGTAAGAGATTGAATGCGATCTATGTACCCGATGCGTTTGAACACGGAGTTAACCCTTTTGTTTGAGCCTCCATAGGTTCTTAGCTCTCACGGTTTAGAGGATATGCAATATCCCAAAAATGGCTCGGTTATCTCAGTTCATCGCGTGAGGTGAACGTGATCGCGCACTCTAGCCTTTTGGCTGCTGATCAGAGGGAGGTTGCAAATGTTTGATGCTCTAGACTGGTAATTCCTTGTTGCAGGACGCGCAGCACCTCGGCTAAATCACCCGCTAGCAGAGCCTCACCCGCCAGCCATAACCCAGGGAATTGCTGACTACAAAAAATGCCTGATGAGTTCACAGCAAGAGTGCGATACTCTCCAGATTCCAGGTAAAACCAGTCGATTTGTTGGCTGTAGGTGCGCCAGATAATGTACTCTTGGACTCCATTGCGGCGGTAAACTCGCAGCTTATCGTGCAGGTCATAGGAGGCACTGCTGGCGGCAACTTCCACAATCAGTTCAGGCGCACCTTCAATGTAATCGTCCTCGCTAATCCACGATCGCCCGTTCTGCTCTAGTCGCAACACTGCATCGGGCTGAGGTTCATTGTCTGCATCCAATCGAACAGTAGGGTTGTCGTAACACCTCACGCCTGAAGTAGCTGCTTCATAAACTCCCAGCCAAGTGATGATGTGGGCGTGGGGATTGCCATGAGCTTGGGCGCGTAGGGGGGATGCCACGTAAACAACTCCTTCGATCAGCTCGGCTTTTTTAAGAGCAGGCATAGCGCTGTAGCGACGCTCAAATTCGGCACGACTGAGGCGATCGCCGCTCTCTAAAGGAGGAAGTTTAACCAGTCGTTCGATCGTCATGGATTGGAAGGCTGAACTGCTCTGGCTGTAGCGCTCATTTTAACAGGAACGTTGCAGATGTTCCCTCAGCTCAAGTGATGTAGTGGTAGCAATTTTTCTCCTGACAGAATTGCATAGTGTATTTTTGTGGCACTGTTGTATAAAAAAGCTGCAGAAGAGACAGTGTGATGGGTTTAAGTGCGATCGCAACAAAATTCAGCCGGGATTAGCGTCAATTCCATTGCAGCCTACTACCATGACCATCTGTTTGTGCCAGTTGAAAAGGCCGAGCAAGTCATGGAAATAAGCACCGGAGACATTTGCACAAAATGCTCAAAGACAAGCTAAGGTTGCAGTTGATTAGAAAACCCAGTGAGTCATCGCTTGTTCACCATCTACGTTATTGCCCTACTTGCTTAAGCTCATGAGTCAGCAGAATCGTATTTTGATCCTATTTGCTCATCCTGCCCTGGAAAAGTCTCGGATTAATCATTGGCTAATTAAAGCTGTGCGCGATATTGATTCAGTGACTATTCGTGATCTTTATGAGCACTATCCCAACTTTCATATCGATGTGAAAGTAGAGCAGGAGTTACTGCTCGCCCATGACATTATTGTGTTCCAACATCCTTTTTACTGGTACAGCAGTCCTGCCATTCTCAAAGAGTGGCAAGACTTAGTGCTAGAACACGGCTTTGCCTATGGCCATGATGGTACCTTTCTACGAGGTAAAAAAATTCTATCGGCTATTACAACAGGTGGCAGTAAACAAGCCTATTGCCGTCAGGGGCATAACTATTTCACAGTGCGTGAATTGCTAGCTCCGTTTGAACAAACAGCGCATCTTTGCGGTATGGACTATCTGCCGCCGTTTGTGATTCACAACACGCATCAATTGCAGGATAGTGAGCAAGTTTCTAAGTATGCAGATCTCTATCGCAGGGCGATCGTCCTGCTTTGCAATAACCAGATTGAATGGGAGCAATTGCCCCAACATGCCTACCTGAATCACTATCTTGAATCGGTCAACATTGCTCTGGAGTCATCTCTCCATGTCCAATGAAAACTTTTTCTTTCAGGCATTTATCTATCTGGCTGCAGCAGTTATTACTGTTCCCGTTTCTAAACGCTTGGGGTTGGGTTCGGTTCTAGGCTATTTAATTGCTGGGGTCATCATTGGCCCTTATGGACTGCGTTTGGTAGGCCAAGAAGGGCAAGATGTTATGAGCTTTGCCGAGTTTGGTGTGGTGATGTTGTTGTTCCTAGTGGGGCTGCAATTACAACCAGATTTGTTATGGCGCATGCGAGGGTCGATCGTTGGTTTGGGTGGCCTGCAAATGGTTGCCAATGTCATTTTGCTATCAGGATTGGGCATAGCACTAGGGTTGTCGTGGAAAGTAGCCCTAGCGATCGCACTAATTTTGCCGCTTTCATCAACGGCGATCGGCGTACAAGCCCTAACAGAACGCGGTTTGATGAAAACTTTTGGAGGGGAGTCAGCCTTTTCGGTGTTGTTATTTCAGGCGATTGCCGTCATCCCCATCTTAGCGCTGCTACCTCTACTAGCTGCTAGTCCTAGCGCAGCGAACCAAGCCGCCTCTGCTGGCAGCGGACTAGCAGGCTGGCAACAAACTTTGTTAGTCATTAGCACGGTCAGCGGCATTGTAGCGGGGGGACGTTTCCTAATGCGCCCCGTCTTTCGTTTTATTGCAGCAACTCGGCTACGAGAGATTTTTACTGCAACAGCGCTTTTATTGGTTGTCGGAGTAACACTTGCGATGCAGGCCGTAGGCCTATCGCCTGCGCTGGGAACTTTTGTGGCAGGGGTAGTGTTAGCAGAAAGTGAGTATCGTCATGAATTGATGAGCACTGTGGAGCCTTTTCAAAGCTTATTGCTGGGTCTCTTTTTTCTATCAGTTGGTGCCAGCATAAACTTTAATTTAATTCTGGCGCAACCCCTGCTAATTGCTGGGTTGATTGTGGGCATTTCAGTTCTCAAAAGCGGGGTATTGTTGGGTCTAGGAAAGGTGTTTGGGTTAGATACAAACCAGAGTATTCTATTCGCATTTGCCCTTGTGCAAGGAGATGAATTTGCCTTTGTTCTGGCTTCGTTTGCAGCTCAGAGTAAGGTTTTTTCAGAAAATGTGGCTGGAATTCTCATTGCGGTTGTGGCACTTTCCATGCTATTGTCACCGCTGTTTATGATTGCTTACGATCGCCTGCTTCAACCTCGCTTCACGTCCTCCCGCGATCGGGGAGAAGCCGACACTATTGATGACAATGAAAATGCGGTTATCATCGCTGGCTTTGGGCGATTTGGTCAAATTGTTGGCCGATTGTTACTGGCAAATGGCTACCCCATCACAGTACTAGAGCACAACCCAGCCCAAATTGACCTGTTGCGCCGCTTTGGCTGGAAAGTTTTCTACGGGGATGCCTCACGCATTGATTTGCTGTATGCAGCGGGGGCAACTCAAGCCAAGCTGCTGGTTATTGCCATTGACGACAGTGAGCAAATTTTGGAGATTGTGGATTTGGCTCGCAAGCACTTTCCTCAGATCAAAATTTTGGCTCGAGCAACTGATCGCCGCCATGCTTACGAGCTAATTCGACGTGGCGTGGATGTGATGCAGCGAGAAACCTTCGGCTCAGCGCTAGAAATGGGTGTTGAAGCCCTGAAATTGCTGGGGGTGCGATCGTACAAAGCTCACCGTGCAGGGCAAATGTTTAAGCACCACGATGAAATCGCCATGCAAGAGATGGCGACGTTGGATGATGGTGATGATGCCCTGTTAATGGCGCGCTCTCGCCAACTAACTGAAGAATTGGAACAGATTCTTCAGTCTGATGAACGAGAGATTACCCATGAGGTCGATCGCGCCTGGGATATTTTCGCTCAGCAACGCGACACTCATTAACGTTAGTTCAGCAAATCTACCCAGAGCAGACTCTTCACCCAACACAGCCACCACAGCGTTTTTTGAGGGCTAGGTCTACAGTGGCTCAACGAATCAGTGAGTTGTTCAGATGCCCGCTTCATCCCCAACGGGGGTGGGGGTATCTGCAGTTGCTAGCGATGCGTTGCCGTCGCCCTTGTCCGATGCACGAAGATGCTGACCCTGAAAAGAACTGGTGCAAACAGTAGCAACTAACGGTTTTGACTGTAGCAGTAGCCGCACAGCCAACACACCAAACCCCAAAGCAGCTACTAACTTGACCCAGCGAGTAGGCAGCAAATATGCCGTGCCATGCCCTAGCAACACACCCAAGAAGCTAGCCAGCAGCAACGCTGCTGCACTCCCTAAAAAAACAGCCCGAGGAGATTTGGAATTGCCACTAAGGGCGATCGCAGCAAGTTGGCTCTTGTCCCCTAGCTCGGCCAAAAACACAGTAACAAACGTTAAGCCCAGTAAATGCCAGTTCATGACTTTACCAAAATCACTTTACATCTGTGCCACATCCCACAACAGCCATAGCGAAATGGCTGCCAACAAGCCACCAGCCGCCCGATCAAGCACACGGGAAGATAACCGCTGCGACAACCAGCACCCAACCCAAACACCTAACAAACTGGTAGTAACCAAAGCCGCCGCAGCCCCTGCAAAAACGACCCAGGGCTGATGGGATTCAGCCGTCATCAGCAGGGTAGAAAGCTGGGTTTTGTCCCCTAATTCCGCCAAAAAAATTGTAATAAAGGTAGAACCAAAGACTTTCCACGCCTCCCAGGAAGAAGATGTCGAAGAACTCGTAGATGGATGACTTCCACCATCAGGATAGGTATCTAGATTCAGTTCAGATGATGTTGTTGGGACTTGTAGTTGACTACTGTCAAACTGATTAATTTCTGTGGTAAGCGAAGTGTCGGCCATGCATCCATACTTTATTTCATAGTTTTTTCATTATCTCGGATAGCATGGGGAATGGCAACCTCAGGAGCGCACTCGCTTACGCTGACGGCGAATTAGGAAGTCGGGTAGATCTGGCTTAGACCCCAGTGGGTTAGGAGTAGGCGTTGCGGCGCGATCGGATTCCATATTATTCAAGATGCTTTCTAGTAGAGGCAGCAAGCAACTGGGATCTGTCTGGGCCAGTGTCAAGGCTTGTGTCATCAAGTACGTGAGATGATGCTCATGCTGCTGTGCCTTCAGGTAGCGATCTTTCCAATGCTGAATAGCGGCTTCGTACTCGCTAGCCTGCTGAGCCTGTTGCAAAATCTGCTCTTGCATATCTGCGGCTTGGCTTTCCAGTTCTGCGATTCGAGCTTGTTGCTGCTGGGAGGATTGTTCGAGTTCTTGGCAGGTGTGTTGCAGCATTGCTTGAGCTGTGCGCTGGCGAGCTAGTTGCAGTTCCGAGGCTTGGGCTGGCGATAGTTCTTTGAGCGCAGCGATCGCCTCCTCCGTTGGCAATGGAGCGTCTGCTGGCAACGCCAGTTCGGCTAGTGAAATTGGAGGAGCCTGCTGAATTTGGTCAATCAGCGCGTGCTGTTCTTGCAAAGCCACATGGGCGTGGTGTAAGTCTGTTTCTAGTTGCTGAATTGCCGTCTGCCGATCGTCCAGTTGCTTTGATAACCAGTCAATTTCAGCATTGGCTTCCAGATGATTTTGATTCAACTGATGGTGCAAGCGCTCTAGCTCTATGCTTTGACTTTGCACAACTGCTTCTCTTGTGGTGAGCTGGGCTTGAAGCGACTGGATTTGTTCGCAGTAGTGCGATCGCGCCTCCTCTAATCGCTGTTGTTGCTGTACTAACTGCTGCTGTAACTGATTGATCGCCTGCTTTTGGATATTGGCCGCTTCCTCAGTAGCTGCCAAGTGCATTTCCAGAACATCTTGATCAGCTAGCTGACGCCGCATCTCTTCCAGAGAAGCCATTGATTGATCAAGGGCACGCTCTAAGTGGTGAATGCGCTCAAGTTGTTTTCGTGCATCAGATAACGTTACTTCCGGCTGTTTTAGAACTGGATCAACGGTGTCTAAGTATTCTTGAAAATTATCAATTTGTGTTCTTGCTGAATCAAAGGGCAAGGGAGACATTTCCAAGGCCAATTCAATCTGCTGTACTGCTCCATCCTCCAACCTTGCCCCAGCCCAACCGTCCATTGAAGCAGGATTGGCCTCAATGGGTTGAACCTGGGGATCACTGGTTGGAGTGGACTCAGGCAATGGAACCTCCAAACTCTAGTAACGAGCCATTTAAGCAGCCAGTAAGAACGCCATCATAGTACATCTAGTCGCTTGCGGAGTCATCCGATCGCTCACCTTGTTCCAACCCCGCTACAACTGTTGCAATTCCGTCTTGGTCGGCTCATCGTAATGGACTTGATTCAAGGACCAACGATATTCGACCGGTATTTTCTGGGATTCGCATAACTCCTCAAGCCGTTTTTGCTGAGATAACGCCTTCCGCAAAGTAATGATGAGTTCATGCACATGCTCATGAACGATCGGCTTATGACCCACTGCAAAAATGGTTTGTCGCTCCAGCATTTGTAGTAGTAACTCGTAATGAATATGAGACGGTAGGGGAATGGGTTCCATAGAGTTAAAGCGTTGTGTAGTGAGAGAGTATCTAAGTTGTATAAAGTTGTATAAATCTGATCTGTGTGGGATGAATTGATAGCACCTGGGTCTGACTAGCCAGTAGAGCCAATGAGTTGTTTGAGCGCATCTTCTGGGTCAGGCTGCTTCATTAGCGATTCTCCAACCAAAACTGCCGCAGCCCCAGCCGCTGACACCTGCTGCAAATCGGCTGTTGTGTGAATACCCGATTCACTCACAACCAGAATGTCGCATGCTTGGAGTTGGGCGGCTCGCTCAGCCAACAAAATGCAGGTGGTTTCTAGGGTAACGGAAAAATCTTCGAGATTACGATTGTTAATACCAACTAGATTCACTCCTTCAAGGGATAGGACACGATCGAGTTCTTCTAGGGTATGTACTTCAACCAACGCTGTCATCCCTAAGCGTCTGGCAATTTTGAGGAAGTATTGCAGATCGCGATCGGGCAAAATCGCCGCAATCAGCAACACGGCATCCGCCCCGTGCAAGCGAGCCAAGTACATTTGGTAGGGATAAAGAAAAAAGTCCTTGCAGAGGAGCGGCAGATCCACAGCCTCTCGAATCCAGGTGAGATAGTCAAAGCTACCTTGAAAGAATTTTTGGTCAGTTAACACTGATAGACAGGTTGCCCCGCCCCGCTGATAGGCTTGGGCAATTTCTACAGGGTCAAAGGTTTCGCGAATCACTCCTTTACTAGGTGACGCCTTTTTGACTTCTGCAATCACAGCAGGTAAGCTAGATGCCTGCTTCAGTGCAGCTAAAAAGTCTTTGGGAGGATCAACCTGCTTCACCTTAGATTGCAATTCACTAAGGGGTAGATAGTCCCGCAGGCGATCGACCTCGCTTTCCTTATGCCAAACAATTTCCTCCAAAATGTTCTGTGGCTCAGCATCAGGCACCTTGACCTGATACCGTAACTCCTGCACAGCAACAGCGGGATTGGGATGGCGACGACGAATGGACATGGCATCAACAAAGACTATTTGATAGCGTAGCGCAACTCTTCTATCCCAGAAAGCATCAGGTACTAGCAAACACTAGCCAATTCCACTTACCCAAATCTCTCTAGAGAAAGGGATTTCGTCCCTTTTGCTTAAGTGTCTCAACTGCAACAGAATGACAATACTCCGCTTCAGGTTCTTTCTAGAATCGCTTTAGACCCCTGCAAAGTTGATCAGGTATAAATGTTAAGTTCTCTGTCAACTGCTTCTCCTCCTAGAGTAAATGGATGCTAGCGTAGCGGCGGTCGTAATTTTATAAAAGAAGAAATGAATTGCATTGGTTCGATCGCCCAATGGTTTCCCTTCGCTTTGTGCTGTTTGGTCATAGCTCCAAGTCAGGCGGTTCAAGCAGCTCAGTTGACTAGCAGTTGGCTGTACAGCATTGATGCTGTTGGTGATGATTCTGGTGGCGATGCATACGAAATTCAAGGTATCGCCATGAGTGTGCAGGGCGATCGGCTTGTGGTGGCTTTGACCGGTGGCATGCCGCTTGCGGGTACACCTGCAAACGAAGCCTTAGACGGTAACATTGGCTGGGGGGATCTGTTTTTTAACTTTACGGGGCAAGGATTTAGCCAAGCGGAAGGCAGTTTGTATGCGATTCGTTTTGCTAGTGAGAACGATTCTCCTGTGGCGGCTGGCCTTTACTCTGGGGTGCGATCGACCAGCCTCACGGGTATCAACAACGGCTTTAGCAGTTTAGGCGCTTACTACAATGCGGGATACGAGCGACCCAACAGTATGGGACCTGTTATCCCCAATCGACAGGCGGCGATCGGCTATTTTGGCAATGGGTCTGTACCCACGTCGATCGCTAGCGGTACCAAGCTAGCCGAGGTACTGCTGCTATCGGATCAAGAATTGACCAGTCTAGGATTGAATTTTGCGACCCACAAAGGCAGCCACACGTTTGGTTTCAGTGTCGATCGCAGCTACTTGCCAGAGGGCGATTTTCTGGCAAGCATCTTTCTAGAATGCGCCAACGACGGTGTAGCACTGGGAGCTGAAGCTGTTCCTGAACCCATGACCATTGTGGGGAGCGCCTTTGCCCTAGCAGGGCTAGCACGATGGCGGCGATCGCGCCAACCCTAACCGTTATTAAGAATACACGGGTGGATTACAGCTAGTCCTGGAAATGATGAATAATCGCCTCAGCAAATTCAGAACATTTTAGCGGCGGCTCAACTGGCGGTTCCATCAACCGTGCCAAGTCATAGGTCACTTCTCGGCTAGAAATAGCAGATCCCAATCCCTTAACAATTAGGTCAGCCGCTTCTTGCCAGCCCATGTACTCCAGCATCATGACACCAGAGAGAATCAGGGAACCTGGGTTGACCCGATCGAGCCCTGCGTGTTTAGGAGCGGTACCGTGGGTTGCCTCAAAAATGGCACACTCATCGCCAATGTTGGCTCCTGGCCCCATTCCTAGCCCACCAACAATAGCCGCTGCTGCATCAGACAGGTAATCACCATTTAGGTTCATTGTGGCCAAAATGGAGTACTCATCCGGGCGGGTTTGAATCTGTTGGAAAATGCTGTCGGCAATGCGATCGTTCACCATAATTTTGTCTTTCCACTGGCCATTGCCGTGGCTGTCCCAGATTGATTCCAGAACGTCTTTTACCTCATTGCAAATTTGCGCTTGTTTCTCCATTGTCAACGCATCAAAACCAGGGTCAATCAAACGGGCATTGTCTTCTAGGGAAAGATCAGCTTGCTTCTCTTTGTTGATCAAGATCCAGGATTCTCGCTCGGTGATGCACTCAGCACGAAATTCCGAGGTGGCCAGTTCATAGCCCCAGTCACGAAAAGCGCCTTCGGTGTACTTCATGATGTTGCCTTTGTGCACCAGCGTTACCATTTGCTTGGCTTTAGGCAAGCGCAATGCATGTTTGATGGCTCGCCGCACTAATCGTTGCGACCCTGTTTTACTAATTGGCTTAATGCCAATGCCTGCATCTAGGGGAATTTTCTTTTTGCCATGTTCTGGTGTAGCGGGAATCAAGTCTTCGTTGAGCAGTTTAATCAGACGATCGCCGATCTCAGAGCCCTGCTTCCACTCAATGCCCAAGTAAATATCTTCAGTATTCTCCCGATAGATAATGACATCCAACTTTTCGGGGGTTTTGTGAGGTGAGGGGGTTCCAGCATAGTAGCGGCAGGGACGAATGCAGGCGTACAAGTCAAAAATTTGTCGCAGCGCCACATTGAGCGATCGGATACCGCCACCAATCGGCGTCGTCAACGGACCTTTGATGGCCACACCATAGGTACGAATGGCCTCCAGCGTATCGTCTGGTAAGTACTGGTAGGTGCCGTAAGCATCGCAGGCTTCGTCTCCAGCGTAGACCTTGAACCAGGAGATGGCGCGCTTGCCACTGTAGGCCGTTGCGACCGCCGCGTCGAGGACTCGCTGAGAAGCAGGCCACAGATCAATCCCTGTACCATCGCCGCGAATAAACGGAATAATAGGATCATCAGGGACGATCGGTTCACCATCTTTAAATGTGATTTTGGATCCAGTGGATGGGGGCGTAATTTTTTCGTAAGTCATTGCCATTGCTCCTGCCTACAGGGCGATCGGCGCTGGTTACTCAATGGCAACTTGGCGGGCGATCGCGCTCATCCTGGATAGAATACCGTAGTCGCTACCTTCTGCATTGTCTGAAATGAGCCTTTCGTTGACGTTCAGTAAGAACTCACCACCCTCTGCACAATCCACTCTCATAAGGCATGGGACAAAATAGTCGCAGGTTTTCTTCTGAAGAAATTTCTGGATTAATCTGAACCAATCCAGCTAATTCAAGGTACAACGTAAAGTGTTTGTATACTGACCACACCAGGGTCAAAATCAGCCAAAATCAGTGAGTCGCTCCGTTATTTCTAGGATTTCCGATGAAACGCATTTTACTCGTAGATGACGATACAACTCTGCGTGTAGCGCTGACCCGTTACCTAGAGAAGCGTGGATATCAAGTCCAAGATGCGTCCTCAGGGGTTGAGGGATTAGCAAAGTTTGATCAAGAGGCTCCCGACCTAATCGTGTCAGACATTGTGATGCCAGAAATGGACGGCTTCGAGTTTTGTCGTCGCTTGAGAGCTATGCGATCGGGGCAATTGGTTCCTTTTATTTTCCTTTCTAGCCGCAGCGAAGTAGAAGACCGAGTTCAGGGGCACTTAATTGGTGCCGATGATTATCTGATTAAGCCGTTTGAACCACGGGAACTGTTAGCCAAGATTGAATCTCAGTTGGAGCGATCGCGCCGCATCCATTCAGAAATCATTCGCCTGATACAAACCTCCACTCCCCCTGAACCTCAGGCTCTTCCGGCTGAGAAGCCCTTAGCCAAGCCCTTACCCCTTACTCCAGCAGAAGAAAAAGTGTTTTGGGAGGTGATTCAGGGCTACACCAACAAGCAAATCGGCGATCGTCTCTTCGTTAGCCCCCGTACTGTGCAAACTCACCTCAGCAACATCCTTAGCAAACTACAGCTAGAAAATCGCTCCCAACTGGTTCGATTTGCTTTTGAGCGCGGCTACAAGCCACCGATTAGTGAAGAATAAATTTCTTGCCGCTTGGTTTGGTAAGCTCCTAAAAGTGCCGAGCAACGTAGTCCCATGTCCTCTCCGTTAAGCCTTTCCATTCCAGGACTTTATACCCTGGAACACTTACATCAAGCGATCGCAGCCGAGCCCGATCGCTGGCGTCCCCTAGTCGTTACCAACGGTTGCTTCGATCTGCTCCATGCTGGACATGTCCGCTATCTGCGTGCCGCCAAGTCTCTAGGACGTGCACTAGTTGTGGGTCTTAATAGCGACAGCTCGGTACAGCAGATTAAGCCTCAGCCGCTGGGCAAACCACCACGCCCGATCGTTCCTGAGACCCAGCGGGCAGAAGTCCTTGCTGCACTGGAGTCTGTCGATGCTGTGGTCATCTTTTCAGAACCTACCGCCGATCGCCTGCTAGCTACCCTTACACCCGATATTTATGCCAAAGGAGGTGACTACGCGATCGCCTCGTTACCCGAAGCTCCTACGGTTCAAGCCTACGGTGGCTGCATTGAACTTATTACGATCGAAGTCCCCAGCTCCACCTCCGCTATCATCGATCGCATCCTCATGGCTGCACCCAACGGAGACCGCCCCGACGCCTCACCCGCAGGAAAATGATAAACTGGGTTCCCAGGTATTCTGCCGTCCTAGCCTCTGGATTGAAATGGATAGCCCTCTGACTCATTCTGCATCCTCATCTGTGGATCCTGTACTCATCTCAGATCTTTATCAGAAACTCCAAACCTCTCCTGAAAAATTAGGCTTTCAGATACTTCAAGACATCGCAGCAATGGGTGAAGCTGGGCAGGACTTGCTGATGCAGTTTCTGCTCGAACGACGCAATCAGCAGTCCTACTCTTTGCTATTGCCCGACTTGCTAGCAGGCAGAGCCTATCAACTCTTGTTGGCTGCTAATTCTCCCCGTACGATCGACTTTTTGCAAACCCAAGTTCCCACCGGGTTAATTCCTCTTGAATCAGCGACCAATATCAACTACCAACCACTGCAACAAGCTTTGGCTGGGCAGGACTTCAAACTGGCCGATCGCATCACCCTACAAACTCTATGTGAACTCGCTGGAGAAACTGCCATCCGCCGTAAGTGGGTCTACTTTACCGAAGTTGAACAACTTCCTGTGCTTGACCTGCAAATCATCAACGCCCTTTGGTTACTTCACTCCAACGGCTTGTTTGGTTTCTCGGTACAGCGGGACATTTGGCTAAGCACAGGCAAAAACTGGGACAAGCTGTGGGAGAAAATTGGCTGGCGAACTGGCAACCTTTGGACCCGCTACCCAGGCGAATTCATTTGGGACTTAACAGCACCACGAGGCCACTTGCCTCTGTCCAATCAATTACGGGGGGTCAGGGTGATAGCTTCTTTACTGGCACATCCTGCGTGGGATAATGCTACCTTATTGCCATAAATTCTCTAATTGAGGAATGGAAAACGATCGCCCCAGGGTGAAGTATCGTCTAAGACTAGCTATCCTCAGAAGCCCAAGAATCATATCAGCAAATGTTAAATTACTTGGCTAGTTTCATGCTTACCTAGCAGAAACCAAAGGTGCTGTAGACCCGACCATATTGCATCTATTTCATACAACAACTTGTGCTCTACCAGTTATTAGCTGCCGAGATAGTTTTCAAGACATCAGTGGTAATTAAACCGATCATTGATGACTGATTTATAAAACTCGTTAAAGTCTGTTTAAATCGATTCGTAGACTCCGCAGTCCCACGTGAACCACCCGATCAATTCTTTGAGAAAGTTCCGTGTTCTTGCGTGTTTAACACCGTTGCTTAGCAGTCGCAGTAGGGAACTCTGAAGTATAGATAAAGACGTTTACATGGTTTGTGGCAGTTGAATGGTGACTAATGGGGGAAAAGGTTGAAATGATTAGCCAAGAGAATCGGCTATTTTGTCGCCTTGATGGGCTAACAACCGAAGCGCGAGAACAGCAGCGGTTGCAGGCAATAGCAGAGTTGGGGCTGTTGGAAATAGACAGTGTGGCAGTATTTGATGAAGCTGTCCAAACAGCTACCCAAGTCCTTAATACTCCCATTAGCTGGGTAGGGCTGATGGAAGCAGACCGAGAGCGAGTTCGATCGGCTGTAGGATTAACTCGCTTAGGTATCATGAATGAGCTAGCCACAACTCGCCAGATTAGCCGTCTAGATGCCTTTTGCAGCCATGTTGTGGACAGTCACCAGCCTCTCATCATCAACGACACCTTATCCCATCCCGCTCTTTCCAGCAGCATTTTAGTTTGTGAGTACGGAATCCGTGCTTACCTGGGCGTGCCACTCGTGACCTTAAATGGCAATTGTATTGGTACATTGGCTGCCATGGATTTAATGCCTAGAGCTTTCACTCCTCAAGATTGCGAGTTTTTACAAGTATTGGCTCGTTGGGTTGTGAGTGAGTATGAACGGCAACAACTCAGCCATCAACCCGCTTCAGTTGCATTGTCTCTGCCAACACCGCAAACCAGCATTGAACCTCCTGTAATGATGCCTCCTGTTAACCAGGTCAAGGTAGAGTTACTCAGCCACATGGTACAGGAGCTTCGTACTCCCCTGACCTCTGTTATGGGAATGGCCAGTGTACTGATGCGTGAAAACTACCTGGGAGCACTTACTGGCAAACAGAAAGAATATTTGGGAATTATCCACAACAGCGGTCAATACCTGCTGTCTTTGGTGAATGAGATTTTGGAACTGTCGGAATTAAAGGGGGGCGATCGCATCCTCAACCTTGCCCCGATTGACATCGAAATGCTGTCCCAGCAGGCAATTAATACCCTGGAACAGGCTGCCCACCGCCGTGAGCAAGAAATTCGGCTTACTGTGGAGCCGGGACGGCGCATCTGGCTGCTGGACAAGGAAAAAGTTCGGCAAATGATCTATCACTTGGTCTTCAGCGTGATTCAATCGTCTACGGCTGGAAGTATTGTGCGGATCCACATTTCACGCAAATCGACTATTCTCAACATTGCGGTATGGGTGTCGCATCCCTGGCTTGGAGAGGGGTTACCCTACGCAGAAATCCAGGCAAAACCGTCCCTTGTGGGAGTGGTTGTAGCCGATGATGTGGAATTTCAAGCGGCAGGTGAAGATGCGATCGCAAGAATGGATGTTGATAGTAGTGACTTGGAGGATGGCGATAGGCAATCGCACAACGGCCCAGTCCGAGCAAATTTGGGACTGGCGTTAAGTCGCCAACTGGCAGAAATTCACGGCGGGCAGATTCAGGTGCAAGGCGGTGTCGAGTCAGGCTATCGCTATGTGATTAGTCTGCCCCAGATGTCTGAGACAGGCATGAATCCATAATTCTAAAACAATCGTAGATCTGTTAGAACGGCATATTCTGGCACTTATAACTGACAATTATTTGCTGGATGCGCTAGCCTGTCCTCGTCGAGTCCGGTGATGTTATGTTGGTCTCCCCCTACGGTCAGCGATCTCACAAGTCATTGCGCCAAGCTGAGTTTCGTCCTCGCATAGCAACTTTAGTCATGTTTGGCGTAGTGTTGCTATCTGCCGCAGTCTGCGCTGCGTGGTTCTCAGGTGAAGGCAAAACTGAAGGCATCTTTTCCCAGCTTAACTGGATCCAAGAAAATCCACCCATGTGGCTAGAGGTGCCTATGATTACGGGACAATACTTGTTGTTTCCTACAGTCGCACTTTTACTAGCGGCCTTGACCGTCATGTGGGTATCTCCAGTTCCGCGAGGTTGGGCACGGGCACTGGTGGTGAGCATTTTGCTGCTGCTTACCTTCCGCTACATTCTGTGGCGATCGCTTTCAACATTGAACTTAGCCGATCCACTGAATGGCACATTTAGTTTGGGTCTGTTTCTATTGGAAATGCTAATGCTTTCCAGTGGCACTATTCAGCTATTTCTGATGCTGCGAGTGCGCGATCGCCATCGAGAAGCAGATATTCACGCCCTTGCTGTAAGTGAGCGCCACTATACACCATCGGTTGATATTCTCGTTCCGACCTATAACGAACCAGCGTTTATTCTAAAACGGACGATTATTGGCTGTCAGGCGATTGACTACCCAAATAAGCGCGTGTATTTGCTGGATGATACCCGCCGTCCTGAAATTCGCGAACTGGCTGCAGAACTGGGCTGTGAGTACATAACGCGACCTGACAATCGCAACGCTAAGGCAGGTAATTTGAACCATGCAATCGCCGATACCAGCAGTGACCTGATCGTGGTGTTTGATGCTGATTTTGTCCCA
>Ga0224722_1000867_pt1 | contig 17277 bp, 15 predicted proteins | sample Balambano_FR1_Me_FD_161646 | JGI IMG/M metagenome (GOLD analysis project Ga0224722, IMG submission 161646) | Freshwater sediment microbial communities from Lake Towuti, South Sulawesi, Indonesia - Balambano_FR1_MetaG | ecosystem: Environmental > Aquatic > Freshwater > Lake > Sediment | place... | reverse complement strand
TGTCCCGTTTTGGCGGCAGCGACGATACGTTCGCGCAGGTCAAGAGAGTAGGCTTTCATAATAAGGGTATCGGGTCATAACAATAATTTCTGGAAGAACTATATTTTGTTACTGTAGACTGCTCTTTCTACAACTCTCTTCTACTATGACAGTGGATGACAAACCGGAAATTATCCCTATCCCCGTTATCGGCGCAAGTTGGCTTGTAACTGTTGGCGGAACTCGGCGGCGGCGTGTTCTAAAAGACGGTTGAGATGCTCCAACTCCTCTGGCTGCGGTTCGCGCTTTAACTGCACCCCCACACTGGGACCGTCCTCCGTGATAGTCACCTTTAGGTCTTCCAAAAGGTCGTGTGGCACACGGGCAAGCACAAACTCGCGGAACGCTTCCCCTAATGCCTCTGCCGTATTCCCACACCCGCAACTATCCCCGCTCAGAATTGCCCCCAAATGGCTCTTGGCACAGATAGCATCGGGGTGATTACTGGGCAACTGCCGGAGAGACGCTTCTAAAAGGGGCTTGGCTTCATCCAACCGCTCCCCGTGTTGTAAGAAAATACCCAATGCTACTTGCGAACGTCCGTGCATCTCGCGGTCTCGTGACCGCTCCCCGGTTTGCACTGCCGCTTTGAGAACCGTTTCTGCCGCATCGCGCTTCTCATTCTCAGCCAGCAGTAACCCCAAATTCCGTTGTGCTTGAGAAACTATCGCAAAATTTCCCAAGCGTTCCGCAACCGCTACCGCCTCTTTAGCACTTGCCTCCGCTCCGTCTTTATCGCCAATATCCCCTTGTGCCAGAGACATCCCTTGCAGAGCCATCACCACATCATCCAAACGATTGGCGCGTTGGTAGGCTTCTTTTGCCCGCCGAATCGTCTCAATACGGGTTTCTGCATCTCCCGATTCGCCCCACTGCGCCTCTTGGTTTGCCAGATATGCCAAAAGGTTGAGTGCCGTTTGGTGCGTCTCCCCCAGTCGCTCGGCTATCATCTCCTGCCCCCGCAGAAGAACCCGGCGTGCCAGAATCGGTTTTAAGGTTCCAGTCTTATTTACCATAGCCACAGCAAACTCTTCGACTTGTGGTTTACTCAGATCACCCACCTCAGAAAAGGCGTTTTCGGCATCTCCCACCGCCAAACGGGTGATTGCTCGCAGTGCCAACCCTTCAATAAGGCGAGGGTGTTGACTATGACGGAAGTTCTCCACCACCTCCTCCGCAATCGGTAGGGCTTCAGCATACTTCTCACAGGCTAAAAGCAGTTCCCCCAACGGTTCCAAGCCAAAGGCATATCCGGGGTGGTCAGTTCCATAGAAAAGCCGTCGCCCTTCCAAACCATCGCGTAAAACCTGCTCCGCCTCATCGTAGCGTTCCAAGCGAACCAGCACTTCACCGAGGTTCATCAGAAGGGTAAGACGCTCCTTTTGGGCGTTCGCATCGGCGGGAACTCCACCAGCTAATGCCGCTTGCAAAATCTGTATGGACTGTTCGACACGCCCCGTCGCAATATGAACTGTCGCAAAGGTCAGTTGGGATTGATAGTATCCGGCACTCTCTTTGCCTTGCTCCTGCCCCGCAAGTCGCACCGCTTCGAGAGCCGTTTCCTCGGCACGTACCGTATCCCCACGTTGTAAGTAGGACATCGCTTTTTCATTGAGTGCGGCAACATCGGGTTTTCGTGACCACGGAAATCGCATGGGTAGTTCCTCCTCTGAGTAGAATCCCTCACGATACCTCCGGTGAAGAAGGGGAGGGGATGAAAGTTACAAGGGAAAACCGATGTATCATTCGGCTTTCGGGGGATACTCTCCTGTATACTCCGAGAACTTTGTAACTTCGGAACTAACCTCGTGTCTCTATGTGCAAACAACTCGTGCGTCTCAGAGGGAAGCAAAGAAGAATGCCTCAAAGAAATTTTTTCTGTTGGTCATGGGATTCGCACACGCACAACCTGCCGACACGGATTCGCCCTATACTTATTGACAGCACCCAGTCCGCAAGGGATAATGGCAAGGCGCAATGGGACTCGTTGTTGAGTGTGTTGGGCGATTTATCGAAACTTCAAGTTTCGTTGCGGTTGGAGGAGTGAAACAGATGCCGAAAGTGCTGGTGAGCGACCCTGTGGCTGCCGAAGGGGTAGCGATTTTACGACGTGCCGGGTTAGAGGTAGACATTCGCACAGGATTAAACCGAGAGGAACTCTTGGAGATTATCGGAGGGTATGATGCCCTTGCGGTACGCTCAGAAACTAAGGTAACGGCAGATATTTTGGATGCCGCAACCAACCTCAAAATTATTGGACGGGCAGGGGTGGGGGTTGACAATATAGATGTCGAGCGAGCCACCCAACGCGGTATTCTGGTGGTAAACTCCCCCGACGGAAACACGATTGCCGCCGCAGAACTGACTGTTGCCCTCCTGCTCACCCTCTCACGCAATATCCCCCAAGCCCATGCCAGCATGAAAGCCGGAGAGTGGAAGCGTAGCAAGTATGTCGGAGTGGAAGTCTATAACAAAACGGTGGGCGTGATTGGCTTAGGAAAGATTGGGCGCGAAGTTGCCAAACGTCTCCTCGGTATGGAGATGGACGTTCTTGCCTATGACCCCTTTATGGCAAAAGAGCAAGCCGACGCTCTGGGGGTGAAACTGGTCGAGTTAGAGACACTGTATCGCCAGTCGGACTATATCACGGTGCATGTTCCCAAAACCAAAGAGACTGCCGGAATGATTGGTACAGCCGAGATAGCCCAAATGAAGGAGGGGGTTCGCCTGATTAATGTTGCCCGTGGCGGCATTATGCAGGAGTCTGCTCTACTGGAAGGGCTACGGAGCGGGAAAATCGTCGGAGCCGCCGTGGACGTTTGGGAGCAAGAGCCTACCGCCCCCGACAATCCTCTCGCACTGCACCCAAACGTGGTCGCGACCCCGCACTTAGGCGCAAGCACAGAAGAGGCACAAATTGGTGTAGCAGTAGATATTGCTGAGCAGATTGTGGAGGTGCTTGCCGGACGACCTGCCCGTGCCGCCGTGAATATGCCCTCACTTGCCGCCGATGTCTTAGTCAAAACCGCTCCCTACCTCTGGCTTGCCGAAAAGATGGGTTCCCTGCAAGCACAACTCCTAGAAGGCAATATCGCCTCAGTGGAGATTCGCTATGCCGGGGATTTTGAGCAGAGCCAACTCGTGCATATCACTCGTGCGGTAATGAAAGGCTTACTCCACCCGGCAGTCGGAGAAGGGGTGAACTATGTCAATGCCCCTACCTTAGCCGAGGAACGCGGTATCCGAATCACCGAGTCCCGTTCGGGTCGTAGCGACGAGTACGAAAAGATGATGACTGTCACCGCCATCACCGGGAGTGGCGAGCAACGCGCTGTTGCCGGAACGGTTTACGGCAAATCGGATGCACGCATTGTTAGCATGGATAGTTACACCGTAGACTTTCGCCCCGAAGGCTTTCATATCATTACCCGACACACAGACCGCCCCGGCATGGTCGGTCGGGTAGGAACCCTATTAGGAACCAAACAGGTGAATATCGCCGGAATGTACCTCGGACGGGAAAAACCTCTCGGCTACGCGATTATGGCACTCTCCCTAGACAACTCTGTACCGCCCGAAACGATGGCAGAAATCGGGGACATGGACGGCATGGAGTATGCTCGCCTTGTGGAACTGTAGGGGGATAGAAGATATTTTCTGCCGGGTATTCGTACCATAGTCCGGCAGAAAAAGGGTAAAATAGCACCAACGCACCACTGTACAGAAACCTTCCTAAACGCATGTTTCAAAGGCTACCGCCATTTCAACGTCCCCCCGTTGCTCCCTACACGCCCAACCCGTTACCGACGGAACGAGTCTTTGTGCCGATGGTTTTTCCGGTTCTCGGAAGTGTCAACTGGCGCGACAACTACAACGATGACCGAGGAACACACCGTCATACGGGGGTGGATATACGCGCTCCGAAGATGCGTCCCATTGTCGCCCCTTTTGACGGAGTGATTGGGTTTAAGCAGTATTCGTTCTGGATCTACGGGGAGAACAACTACCGTATCTTGGGAACACACCTCAACGATGATACACCGGGAACGAACGATGGTAAGTCTGACCCAGACTGGATGTTTGCACCGAACCTGCGCCCCGGCGATAGAGTAATCGCCGGACAGTTGATTGGTTATGTGGGAAACAGTGGCGATGCGACCGGTCCCCACCTGCACTTTGAACTGCACAGCGAGAATGGGATTCGCAACCCCACTCCCTCGTTGAAAGCCGCAGGCAAGATAACCCAACCCCGCTTTGATATGCCCGACCCCCAAAAACGCCCCCAAGCAAATGAGATTCGCTTGGAAGCCTGTCCACGCCTCTTTGACAAGCGGAAGCGGGTACTTTGGGTAATTCTGGTGGCAAAACAGAGGGTAAATGGGACAGTCTTTGTCAGTAGTAGCCCCACCCGTTACCGCCTGACAGTCGCAGAGCGTGTTCTGGAATCGCCAGAAGGCGAGGAGTTAGGAACCCTACCCTTAGACCGTTCCCTTTCCCTCTATATCACCGGGGATTCGGGAAATCGCACAGGTACGCTTCAACGCCTCATAATCCGAGACCGTAGCCAATCCACTTTTCCAAAGCTCGCTACCCTCTAAACCACTCTAAATGAGGAAGGCAATGGTATAACAGAAGTAGGATAATGACAACACCCGCGACAACGGTTCCCACATCGCTTTCGGAACCTCAGAGCATCAAACCGGGTTGGCTTCTCTCGCAGACTGCCGATTTTTGGCTGGCATGTGCGGGAGGCTCTTTGCCACTTCTTGTCCTTTTAGCGGCTCTCCACTTTTGGGGCAACCGGGAGATGGACTTTGCCGACCTACTCCTTGCCGAACTCCATTTAGGGGCAACCTATGATGCGATTGCCCGACGGCAACTCTGGAAACGAATGCCATGGGATGTGCTGATTGTTCCGGCATTCATCCTACTGGTGGTCTACACGCTCTCCCTGACTGGCTATCGTATATTCATCTTCACCGTGCTAATGTATATGGCGGTCTGGCATCGGGGGCGACAGAACCTCGGACTAGCACGGTACTACCAACGTGCGGCAGGGGGGACTATCTCACGCGGGCATGAGTGGCTGTTTCAAGGGGCTATCTATCTCCCGATGGCGGCAGGGGTGTTCTTTTTTACCGCCGCCTACCCGACCCACTATGAGGGAGAACCGTACTATGCTCTGACTGTACCGGGCATCCTCATGTGGGGATGGGGAGCCTTTGCCCTCGCTTGGGTGCTAACCTATTTGGCTTGGACAGTGGGACGAACCGCACTTCCCGGAGAACGCGAAGTCCGATGTGTCCACCCCGCAGAGCGTTGGCTGATTCTGGCGCACGCGGTTGCCTTCTTCAGTGCCTACTTCTTGGGAGCATGGAATGTCGCCTTTATCATCGTGCTCGCGATTCACCATGAAATCAGTTATCTGTACTTTGCATATGCGATGGCGCGTCGCCAACAGACAGAATCACCTCAAACACCGCAGGACGAATGGCGATTGGTAGTGTCGTTCGCCAAATGGCCCCTGATTGGCTTGGTCAGTGCCTTTCTCTGTATGCGCCTGATGGATGCCGGAGAACCCTGGACAACATGGGTCGGACCCTCCTTTGTCGGGCTGCTACTCATCCATTACTGGTTAGATAGCCGCATCTGGACTCGTCGCGCCCGCTAACCCCTTCCGCCAATCGTGCATGGCGGCACGGGCATTGGCAAAGGCGAGTTCTCCGGGCAGATGATAGGGGTCGCACCAACGCAGTTCCTCCGCATCATCGTCCGCCGCGATAGTGCCTCGCACTACATGGCAAAGGTAGTAAAAGTTGAGGGTATCCTCGGACGGAGGCGGTCCATACGTATCCATATAGACCCCGATGAGACGTTCCACCCGCACAGTCAAGCCTGTCTCTTCCCAGAGTTCTCGCTTCACCCCCTCTTCAGGATGCTCTCCGGCTTCCAGAAACCCTCCGGGAATGTCCCACATTCCGTAAAAGGGCTCAATCCCCCGCTTCGCCAACAGCACCTCCCCGTGTGCATTGACCACAATCCCGGAGGCAGTTGGTTTGGAGTTCCCCCACTGCACAAAGCGGCAGGCAGTACAGATACGCCGTTCAAGTCCGTTTTCTGGAATCTGTTTCGGAGTCAGTTCGTGCTGACACATCGGGCAGAAGCGATAGGGAATCATCTGCGGCTATTATACCTCTTGCAAAAGTGCTTTTTCCTCCCCCTTACGAAGGGGGAGGTTAGAAGAGGGTCACAGTTCCTCCCCCTTACGAAGGGTCAGAATAGCACCATTCCTCCCCCTTACGAAGGGGGAGGTTAGGAGGGGGTTAAAAGGAGTGGCAGGAAGGGGGTCAGGAGGGAGTGACACGTTGAGACGGACTTATGCAAGAGGTCTATTGTACCATTCACAGCGAACCCTCAGTTCAACTAAAAGCAATCTCAATGAGTAGAGGAGGCGTTTGGGAGGGGGACGGTGTACCTATAAGGTATGGAAAAAGAACTTTCATACAGTACGCCGGAAGCGCAAGGGATAGCGTCGTCCGCAGTGCTGGCATACATTGAAGCGGCAGAAGCACAGGGACTGGAACTGCATGGTCTGATACTCCTCCGGCGCGGGAAAGTGGTGGCGGAGGGATGGTGGAAACCCTACGAGAGAAAACTGCCCCACATGCTCTATTCCCTGAGCAAGAGTTTTACGTCCACGGCGGCAGGTCTGGCGATTGCCGAAAAGCTTTTTACGCTGGATGATGCAGTCGTGTCATTCTTCCCCGAATCGCTCCCAGACACCGTGAGCGATAACCTGAAAGCCATGAAAGTGCGCGACCTGCTGGCAATGGCAACCGGGCATGATAAGGAACCGCAGATGTGGGCGGCAACCGATGGGAACTGGATACGGCAGTTTCTCGCGACTCCTGTCCAACACACCCCCGGAACTCACTTCCTTTATAACACTCCAGCAACCTACATGGTGTCTGCGATTGTCGAGAAAAAGAGTGGAAAATCGCTCTTAGAATACCTAACTCCCCGACTCTTTGCCCCGCTCGGTATTACAGGAGCAACTTGGGAGAAATGCCCTCGTGGGATTACCACAGGAGGGTATGGGTTAAGTATCCGTACTGATGATATTGCTCGCTTCGGTCTGCTTTTTCAGCAAAAAGGGGTCTGGGATGGCAAACAGTTAGTTCCCGAAAACTGGATTGCCGAGGCAACCAAGAAGCAGGTCAGCAATGGAAGCGACCCAAATAACGACTGGAATCAAGGCTATGGCTATCAGTTCTGGCGTTGCCGATACGGAGCATACCGAGGCGACGGGGCGTTTGGGCAGTTCTGTATTGTAATGCCGGAGCAAGAGGCGGTACTAGCAATTACCAGTGGTGTGGGCAATATGGGGGCGGTGATGAGTCTGGCATGGCAACATCTCCTCCCGGCGATGGGGGCAACTCCCCTTGCCGAAAACAAAATGGCGCACAAACAACTGACCAATAAACTTGCCCGACTGACCGTGCCGATTCCGCAAGGCAAAAACGCCTCTCCGCGTTCCGAATCGCTTTCGGGTAAGACCTATCGCTTTACTCCCAACGACCAAAAAATCGAGACGGTAACATTCGACTTTGGCAAAGACGACCTCAAACTGACCGTTAAGGACGGGGCAGGAACACACACAGTGGCGTGTGGCATGGGCAAGTGGAAACAGAGCGAAACCACGTTCTTACAACAGCGCGTTTGGGGGAACTCTCCTCCCACCAAAACCTGTAAGTCGGCGGTTTATGGGGCATGGAAGGACGAAAACACATTGCTTATCAAGACCAGTTTGGTAGAAACTCCCTTTAGCCCGGTCTTAGCCTTCCGCTTCGATACAAACCGAGTCACGCTGGATGTGCAAGGGATTATCGGCTTTGGTTCCACAGAACGCGCTCTGCTGGAAGGACAGCTCTCCTAAATCATGGCTGATACTCCTGCCCTACTAACCCCAATGCACGGTGGGCTGATTGTCTCCTGTCAAGCCCTCCCCGATGAACCCCTATTCAGTTCGGAGATTATGGCACGAATGGCACTCGCGGCACAGCAGGGGGGAGCCGTGGGTATCCGCGCAAACACACCAACAGATATTCGTGCTATCAAAGCGATGGTGCCAGACTTGCCGCTCATCGGGTTATACAAAGTGAACCTGCCCGATTTTCCCGATGTCTATATCACCCCACGCTTGCAAGATGCGTTAGAAGTGGCACACGCCGGAGCGGATATTATCGCATTGGATGCTACCCTGCGCCCTCACCCCGAAGGAACCACGGCAGAGTTTATTGCAACTGTTAAGGCGGAAACAGGGAAACTGATCATGGCAGATATTGCGACCGAAGCAGATGCTCTTGCCGCCGTGGAAGCCGGAGCCGATGTCCTCTCCACGACACTGTCAGGGTATACCGCCGACTCTCCAAAGCAGGACGTACCCGATTTAGACTTGGTGCATCGCTTGGCAAACCGTCACCTCCCGATACCCGTCATTGCCGAAGGGCGAATCCACACCCCCGAACAGGCACGAGCGGCACTAGAGGCTGGCGCATTTGCTGTGGTGGTCGGCGGGGCAATCACCCGTCCCCAACAGATTACCACACGGTTTGTACAGGCTATACGACACCGCTCATCTCCCACCTAACAAGCAGTGCCTAAGATAACGGGAATGAAGTTCCCCAGAGAAGCAGTATGGTAAATCGTATTTGATGTAACAAATTCGCAGGACGAAACACAAAGGAGTGTACGAGAAACAAAAGGCAATGACCCACGGCGAAACACACGAAACAGAAAACTCTTTTGAGATAGCGCGGCAACAACTGGCGATTGTCGCTGAGCAGATAAACTTAGACCCGAATGTTCACGAAGTTCTGAGACACCCGATGCGGGAGATGACAGTCAACTTCCCTGTCGCTATGGAGAGCGGGGGAATCAAGATGTTCACGGGCTATCGAGTGCATCACAACCTGACTCGCGGACCGGCGAAGGGAGGTATTCGCTACCACCCCGAAACCAACTTGGACGAGGTACGCGCTCTTGCCCTCTGGATGACGATTAAGTGCGCGGTGGTCAATATCCCTTATGGGGGAGCGAAGGGGGGAGTGGTCTGTGACCCTTCCCAACTCACTCTCGCGGAACTCGAAGACTTGACCCGACGCTACACCACCGAAATAGCGATTCTCTTGGGACCAGACAAAGACATCCCCGCCCCCGATATGGGAACCAATGGGCGAATTATGGCATGGCTTATGGATACCTATTCGATGCTGGTAGGCAGTACGGTTCCGGCAGTGGTCACGGGGAAACCTGTCTCGGTAGGAGGGTCGGAAGGACGAGTCGAAGCCACGGGGCGCGGTGTGGTAACAGTGGCACGCGAAGCCCTACTTGCTGCCGGAGAACAACTGCCCGAATCGTCGGTAGCCGTGCAGGGCTTTGGTAATGTGGGTTCGGTAGCCGCTTCCCTGTTCTATCGGTCAGGAACCAAAATAGTCGCAGTCTCGGATATTCGTGGGGCAATTTTCAATCCCAAGGGGTTGGACATCTGGAAACTGCACGACCATGTGAAACAGACCGGAAGTGTGGTCGGTTTCGCCGAATCGGAACCGCTGCCACCCGATGAACTCCTCCTGCTTCCCGTAGATATTCTGGTTCCGGCGGCACTTCAGAACCAAATTACCCATAAAAACGTAGATAAAGTGAAGGCACGATTTATTGTCGAGGGGGCGAACGGTCCCACCACGCCGTATGCCGATAAGGTACTGCGCGAGAACGGAGTTACGGTAATTCCCGATGTTCTCGCGAACGCCGGGGGGGTGACTGTCTCCTACTTTGAATGGGTACAAGGCTTACAGAACTTCTTCTGGACAGAGGGTGAGGTCAACTCCAAATTAGAGCAAATTATGGTACGAGCGTATGCACAAGTACGCGATGCCGCCAAGAAGCACAACTGCGACCTACGCACCGCCGCTTATATTGTCGGGGTGGGACGGGTCGCGGAGGCAATTCAAGCACGAGGAATCTATCCGTAAACCTCACTCTTACCCCCTCTCCCACGGAGTGGGGCGCAGAGATTTCGGAGTTGCTTTCTTCCCCTTAGAAACCCTTGGGAAGGAGGAAATACCGAGCAATCACGAAGAGAGGTTCACAGATAAAACGGTGAAAGGAACTGTTGCACAGTGAAGATGAATACATATCGGTTGACCGCCTTTATTCCCGGTCTACTGTTGCTCGCATTACCCACACTTGCCCAAGCGGATAAAGTAGGGAGTGTTGCCCCTCCGGCAAAAACGGTCTCCCTCGGACTGCCCAAAGTGGAACCCGGTAGCAAAGAAGAGATAAAACTACTTCTCTCTACCGCTCCAAAAGCATCGGAATACCCCAACGCTGCCGCCGCGTTTCTCCTAGACTTAGAGGATATTCAGGTACGCGAGAACGGTTCCTCACGTAAAGTAGTGCGGGTAACCAAGAAGATATTCAATAAACGGGGACGCGATGAAGAGTCCGAGGTCAAAATCGGTTATAACAGCCATCATCAAACGATTCAAATCACTCGCGCCCGTACCATAAAGCCCGATGGAACTACGGTTGAGGTCAAACCTACCGATATTCGTACTAGCCGTCCCTCGGATTACGATGACTACCAGATATTAGCCTTCTCCATGCCTGCGGTGGACGATGAGTGCATTATTGACTATGAGTATGTCATTGATGAGAGCGAATCCATGATGCCGGGGCAGTTCTGGTCGTCGTGGTACTTCCAAGCGGGGTTTGACCCCGTGATGTTGACCCGTTTGACCGTCACGGTTCCCAAGAGCCTAAAGCTCAATGAGCGTGTCATCAACTCCACGGTGAAACCCACCGTCACCGAGAGCAAAGATGGCAAAGCAATGGTCTACACATGGGAAGATAATAATGTTGCCCCGTTGGAGAGGGAACCGATGATGCCGAGCATTACGGAGGTGTTGCCAACCCTTTTTATCTCCAGCGTTCCCTCATGGCAGGCTATCTCCAGTTGGTACTATGAGATGGCAAAGCCACGCATGGTTGCCGACGAGACTGTCAAAGCCAAAGCATTGGAGATTACCGCGAACAAAAAGACCTTAGAAGAGAAGGCGAAGGCAATCTTCTACTATGTCCAGTCTAAGACCCGCTATGTTGCAATTGAGTTAGGAAAATCCGCCTACGAACCGCGCACTGCCCCCTCGATTCTCCTCAATCAGTACGGCGACTGCAAAGACATGACCACACTGTTAGTCGCGATGCTGAAAGAGGTGGGAGTAACCGCACACCCCGTTTTACTGGAAGCCGGTTCCAAAGAGACCAAGCGGGATAAACTTCCCACACCCGGTGCATTCAACCATGCAATCTGCCTTGCGGAAATTGGCGGAAAACAGTTCTGGCTAGATGCCACTGCCGCTCTCTGCCCGTGGGGAACCATTCCCGGTGCAGATCGAGGCTGTGATGCGTTGGTCATACGAGATGGTAAAGGAGCATTCGAGACCATTCCTTTTGGAACCCCGGAGGATAACAAATCGGAGCGCGTGGTTCGTCTCAAACTGAACCCCGATGGCTCTGCCACAGGAACAGTCCTTCTCACGGGGAACGGTGATTTAGAAATCGCCCTGCGCTCTGTGTTCCGCGACCTGCCGGAGACAAAACACCGAATGTATGCCGAAAACCTCGCACAGACCATCGGAGTCAACCCGAAAGTAAGTGAAGTGCGAGTATCGGATTGGCGTAACATGGAATCCCCTGCCTTCATCTCGTATGATGTCACCTTCCCATCATGGGCAGAAACATCCGGCGACCTCATCCTCTTCAAGGCACGCCCCGACCAAGCCACGGGTTCAAACTCGTCTCCCTTTAGCGAAGACCTGCGGAAGATGCCAATAAAGCAAGATGATTTTGCGCTAGGAGTCGCCAAGTTAGAGATTACCTTGCCGGAGGGATATGAACTGCTTTCGACCCCGAAAGAGGTAAATATCACCAGTGATATGGGTTCCTACATTCGCAAAGTAACTCGTGAGGGGAACAAACTCACCATCGAAACGCGAGGGGAAAACCGCCGCGCCGAAATCCCTGCCTCTCGCTACGATGAGGTACGCGCCTACTACAAAGCCTACCTAAAAGCAAACGATGAATCCGTGATTCTCAAGAAAACCAACTAACGAATCTACGACACGAATCTCCTGTCAAGAAGGTAATCTATGAAAAAGACATGGTTTTTGTTGGCTCTAATCGTTGTTTGTGTCGCTCTGGGCTGGGAACAGGTACAGGCGTGTACCCGTGTCGTCTACAAAGGACCGAACAACACGGTGCTAACCGCACGGTCTATGGACTTTTCTCTGGAGATACCCGCAGACCTATGGGTTTTTCCCCGTGGGATGAAACGCAACGGTGAAGTCGGAGCAAATTCGGTGCAGTGGACCGCAAAGTACGGCAGTGTGATTGCCAGTTCGTTTAATATCTCCACCACGGACGGTATGAACGAAAAGGGGTTGGTTGCCAATATGCTGTGGCTGGTCAATTCGGAGTACCCTCCGTTCAAAAAAGACAGTGGTACAAAAGGGCTGGCAGTCTCCTTGTGGGCGCAGTATGTTTTGGATAACTTTGCAACCGTTTCCGAAGCCGTCGAAGCCCTGAAGAAAGAGGAGTTTGTGGTTGTCACGGACTTTATCCCCGGAACCGATAAGTATACCACTGTCCACCTTTCTATCTCGGACGCGAGCGGGGATAATGCGATTTTTGAGTATATCAAGGGGAAACTGGTGATCCACCACGACCCCTCGTATACCGTGATGACCAATGACCCAACCTATGATGAGCAGTTGGCTATCAGCAAATACTGGAAAGAGATTCCGGGACGAATCATGCTTCCGGGGACAAACCGTGCGGCAGACCGATTTGTACGAGCATCGTACTATATTGAAGCGATTCCACAAACCGATGACACCCGAATTGCAGTTGCCAGTGTTTTCAGTGTGATACGCAATACCTCGGTTCCGTATGGTATCTCCACCGAAGGGTTCCCCAACCTCTCAACCACACGCTGGCGGTCTGTTGCCGACCATAAAAACAAGGTGTACTACTTTGAAACCGCGCTCACTCCGAACACATTCTGGGTAGACATGAAGAAGGTGGATTTCAAAGAAAATGCCCCGGTCAAAAAGTTAAGCGTCTCCAAAAACGAAACCTATGCCGGGGAAGTCTCTGGGCAGTTTGTTCCCACAAAGCCCTTTCAGTTTCAAGGGCTATAGTCCGCTCTGTTTGAAGCCTTTGACGTGCGAATGGCTCTTAAAAAGAGAAATCGCCTCTCAAGGATAATCGGCATGAAACAATCGGGGGTTCGTTGGTGGACATTAGGCTTGGTCACTCTTTTGGCAGGAATGGGGCTTTCTGCCTGCGGAAGCAGTTCGCAGACAGTCACTGGTGAGGCAGAAATTCTACGGGTACAACGGCGACTGTGGGCTACCCGCAGTGTGAATTCGTACCGCTACCGCTTGCAGTATCTGGCTTTTGCCCCACGAGACCTCACAGTTCCCGTGGTGATTGAGGTACGCAACGGAACCCCCGTCTCTATCACCCCGGACGACCCCGAAGTGACAGTGGACCCGAACTTCTTCTCACGAGTGGATACCGTGGAAGAGCTTTTCGACGAGATAGAACGAGTTATCGAAACCGACCCTGCTACAATTACCGTGGAGTACGCCCCGGATTTTGGCTATCCCCAACGGCTCTCGGTAGACCAAATCGAGATGGCAGTGGATGATGAGTTTACCTACACCATCACCGATTTTGAGTTTCTTCTTTAGTGACCCTCTCAGGGGACAGTATCTCGTGCAACGTAGAGGGTAGTGCGAATCACCGTGTCACCCAAGCGCGATTTCTCCCACTTTCGCACCGTGTAGTTACCCGTAAGAAGTGTCACTGTATCTTCTACTTGCGGCTCCGTGTCCTGAGGGCGAAAATCTCCGGCAAAAGTGACCACATACGCGGGGAGTTCCCAGTTCACTGTTTCATCGCTCTTAAACCACTGGTAACGCACAACCGTTGTCATAGGCGAGACCCGCGCCCGAACGTCCTGTGATTTGGCACTTGCTCCACTCCCGCGTGTGTAGGTTATGAGTACACCATATTGGGTGATAGCCTCATCTATCTGATTTTGTAAAATTAAAGCTGTTGCCCGTTCGTTTGTGTGTCTCATTCGCTCTCCTCCGCTTGCCCGTGGTCTTCCGGCAAAATTCCCCAAAGCAGTTGTACCAAAAGAAGCATTAGGGCAGAGTCTATCGCACTCTCCGGGTCATTCGGGTCAGTACGAACCTCTAAACCAATATCGCCTGCTGCAAACATTTCGTCATGAATTCCCGCCAATAGGCTGGCTTCCAAAACCCCCTGTGCCTCCAAACCCTCTTGCGTGCTTGCCATATTTAGATCTCCTTGTCATGCTTAACCCTTCCCTGAATACTTGACGTGTTTACCACTTTGATTCCAGATAGGCTTCACACGCAGCTATCTGCTCGATGGTGAGTATGCCATGAACTAGAATCACCTCGCAGAGATGCCCGGAGAGTGCGTAGCCTGTTCCAGCAGCATTAAATCCCAAGCGTACCCTCCCCAAACCCTGTGTTCCTGCATTTCCACTGAGAACTGCCGCTCCATCCACAAAGAGCGCGGAGGTAGCCCCATTAAAAACCGCTCGGAGAATATGGCGAGTGGTATCCGGGGTTCCGCCCGTGCGTACCGTTCCCGAAAAGATACCCCAGAGGTTGCTCTCGGTATACACCGCGTGCTGACTCCCCGCCGCCCCGTCCAAGAACACCCTCTGCCCTGCGCTATCTCTTGCCCCCACCAGAAAAATCGTGTTCGGTTGTGCGAGTGAAGTCCCCGGTGTGTACTCCAGATACTGTGGGTTTGGGGTCGGACTAAACTGAATCTGACGGTCTGGGGCAAGTGCCAGTACGGGGCGATTCGCCGGGGTTGCCTGCACCACCGAGCGACTGTTCCCGCTCTTATCGCGCCACTCCGCCACTGCTTCACCACTCCCCGCGATACTCCCCGCACTATTCCGCACCGTATTGCTATCGCTGGCATCGTACCAAGCCCAAAGCCCCAGTAGGTCAAGCGGGGAAAATGCCGATTCCGCGCTGTCCTCAGAAGGGGGACTAAAGCGCAGTATCCGCTCTGGGACAGTAAAAAGTCTTTGCATTGTGTCAACTCACCTCTCCCTCTCATCCCCTCCCCTAAAAACAGAGAGGAGGAACTGCTACTCCTCCGGGATGCCCAACCATGTCCGAATCCATGCCTCGGTAGGAGCGACCACCCCACCAGAAAGCAGTTCGCGAATCAGGTCGCGACGTACCGCCTGTTCTTCCTCTGTGAGATTGGGAAAGCGAACTATCGGGCAAACCGCTTGTGCCACACTGCCCCCGAACTGATTTGCGGTAATCGGTTGTGCTATCTGCGCTGTGAGAACCGTTTCCGCTATCTCCTCCCGCAGTGCTTGAATCCAGTCCTCATACACCGATTGATGCACCCGACCGAGTGCATAACTGCCGGAACTGCTTGCGCCCCCTGCCTGTGTGGTCAGTTCCTGCCCCAGAATTGCACGAGCAATCTGTGTATCCTCGTAGGCAATCGCGGTCACAAAGGCACGTGCCGGTTCCACCCGTCCCGTATCCAGTGCCAACTCAATCTCCACCTCTCGCGACACCACTAGACTGCTCTCATGTTGCACTCGTGTTAGCAAGCGGGAGAGGTGTTCTGTCTCTGCGGGTGTCCAATGGGGGGGAACCTTTGCTACCGGAATTGGCGCACCAAAGCGGTCTAAGGCGGTGAGCCACATCCGACGCAGTTGGTCTTTGGTTGCCCATGCCCGATATGCCGCTACCAAGTCGCTCTCCCCATAGGGGTTCCCATATCGTCCCTGATAGGTATAGCAAACAAAACGCTCTTTAGGGTAGGTTGCCCCTGTTTCGCGCAGTTCCAGCGACTCCAACCTGCCGTGTGCATCCAGAACAAAACCAAAACGGCGTGGGTCATGCCAGCGCACTTCGGATAAGGAACCCTCCTCTGCCCAAATCAACTCTCCCACTGCATAACCCATCGCCAGAGCATCCAATGCCCCCGCCACAATCCCTCCGATTCCTCCCGGAATCGCGTTTAGTTGGGTACGAACCGTATCTGCGGCACGTCGGGCTAAAGGCGAATCCTCACGGGGATGCACTTCTGCCCGCTCCGAAAGCACGGCAAACCGCTTGGTGGTCAAACAAGCGCGAACCTGTGCATCGCGTTGCATCCGAACAAACGTCTCTAACCCTCCCGGCGGATACTCTCCATCCGGTGCGCTAAAAGCCGATGCAGAGATGCGCCCGCCAAACGTCCGTGCCGATGGGAATAGAGCCAATCCCGAACGCGACTCCCCAAACGTGGCGGTTGGGGGAGAGGGTTTCTGCCAGCGTCGGGCAAACTGTGTAAGTGCCTGTAGAACGTCCATGAAAAAGTGAACCTCCGATTCTCTTGAAGGATATTTCCCTGTCGCTTGCCCGATGTTGTCCCAATGAAGACGTTTTGTCCATGTGCCAGATACGGGGTACTCGCATGAACCGCAAGTGCCAACGCCATCACACAGTCATCATGCCCGGTGACCGCCTCGGTGCGCTTTCCTGTAAATTCAAAATTTCGTAATTCTGTAATCAGGTCAGGATAGGGAGGAAACTTTACTCTGCCTTGCGAAAGTGCCAGTGTCAGCGCGTCCACCACCGCCGTTTTAGAAGCCGATGTAAACACAAACGGCTCTACCGCACAGGGCAAGCGGCGATAAACCACCTCTTTTGCCAATCCTTCGGTTACAGGGTCGCCCATGCCAGTTGCATCACAGAACGCGGTTGTCACTCCCCATTGCTCCATCGCATCCGCTACCCGGCGTACCTGCTCCCCCCACGGCAAACCCTTCCAGCGCAACAACTGCACCACTCGGACTCCGGTACTCTCCACTGCAAGAACACAGACCACCGTATAATCCGTGCGTCGCGCCAAATCTATCCCCGCCACATAGCGCACACCATAGAGGGGACACCCGCCATAATCATCCGTGCAGACCGCCGCTTGAATCTCGCTCTCGGCAAAGACCGCCCCCTCCGATTCGATAAACTCTGCCAGAAACTCCGAACGAAACTGCCGCTCGGTCATTGTCTCTCGCATCTCCTCTAAAAAAAAACTATCCACCAAAGGATT
>Ga0224722_1000866_pt1 | contig 17290 bp, 14 predicted proteins | sample Balambano_FR1_Me_FD_161646 | JGI IMG/M metagenome (GOLD analysis project Ga0224722, IMG submission 161646) | Freshwater sediment microbial communities from Lake Towuti, South Sulawesi, Indonesia - Balambano_FR1_MetaG | ecosystem: Environmental > Aquatic > Freshwater > Lake > Sediment | place... | reverse complement strand
ATTTTAGCCAGGTGTCGATCGCGTCTGTGGATTGCACCCGGTGCATTCCGGCATCTGCAAAGCGTTGGTAGGTGGTGTCGGCAGCGTCTGTGAAATCGACCACGCTGGGGACGACGACCGGAGAAGAGCAGTCTTCCAGTAAGTAAACTTTTTGTGCTAGGGCAGGATCGATCGCCTCAATTTCGTTCAGCAAATCTTCGACTGTCCAGGCGACGCAGTGGCTTTTTGCCTGTCCTGCCACAATCAGCGCATCGTAGCCCAGCAGCTTTTGCAGGAAAGCCCGGTTGGTTTCACCGATTGCCTGCTGCTCGTGATCGCTCAGGACTTCTGGCTTGAGCACGGAGTAATTTTCGGTGAGAGGGTGATTGCCCTTGAGTTCAAAGTGGGTCTGGCTGTCTCGCGCCATTGCGTGAAAGAAACAGGCTTCCTCAACCGCAGAAACGATCGCGTGTCCAATGCCACCCAGCATAGAGTGATAGGGCCAGATGGTCAGCAGATATTTTCCGGTTTGCTGAAGCTGACGAACATAGTGCAGTGCATAGTTTTGAAGACGATCGAAATTTCCTTTAGAGATATGATTTGCGATCGCCGGATTCACCTTCCAGATACCCGTTTCAACATCGCTAAGAGAAATCATGGTCATAGCGGCAGGATGTTCTCCCGCATCATTAATCCAGAACACGGGATGAAAGATCTGCGTTGCCATGTGAGTGTCCATTGTCACGGCAATCTCGCTAATTGCGCCCAAATTGCGATAGATGAATTCACAAAGCCGGATGTTATCTTCCACCGCACCCAGCCCCGATCGCCCACCCACAAACAATTCAAATTCAGGAATGCAGAAAGTATTCTGCACATCGATCAGCAGCAGCCCTACTCGCTGGCGATCGGATTCAGCAGGCGAAATTCCATATCGTTTTGCCCAGGCTCTCGCCTCAACTGCCCGTTGCTGATAGGGAACTCGCCAGACCTCACCCACGCGATGGCGATCGAAATGGGGTGGCAGGGGAAGTTGGGTCAAAAGGTTCATCCAGCGACCTCCAGAAGGGAACGGGGTGAGCGGGTTTTAGTTTGTTGGTTTTAATTTATTGTAGTGGGTCGGTTAGGGGTGGTAGGGACACATCGCCGCTATGCCTGTACGGGGATTTGGCAAAGCAGCGAGAAAAAAGCAGGAAAGGGGGAAAGTGATTCGATCGCCCCAAGATGAGGTAGAACATAAGTACCGCAATTTTAGTGCCGTAATTTTAGTGCCGTAATTTTAGACAGGATGAGGATGATAACGCTTGAGCCGATGAGGAGTTGACGCAAAGCAATGATGAAAGTGGTGCTGGGGGGATTGGCGATCGGGGTGATGCTGCTGGGGGGATTGGCACTTCCGGTGACAGCACAGACCTGTACGGCGAACTGTCGATCGCGGCAGATTCAGTTTACGCCAGGGCAGCGAATTCGCTTGCAGATGGTGAATCAGACGGCTGGTTTGGTGCTGGTCGAGCAGGTGGTCAGAACCAGTCCTGTGCCGATCTTGCCGGGTCAGCGGCTAGAGCTGGATCCCACGTTTGGGACAGAGCCGAACGTATCGGTCGTATTCTGGGATGAAACTTCGTTACCAGTTGTCGCAATTCTGTTTCGCCCAAACCCGAATACCCTTAGAATCGAAATTCGTCCGGGGGGTCGTCCTCCTGGCGATCGATCGGTTTATATCGAAAATGACGGCAAAGTCTCGATTTTGTAGTTTTCGCAGTTCCTCTTTTCGCAGTTCCTCATTGTTGCTGAGCAATCATTCCTGTGCTTTCTTCCCGTTCCTCTCGCTATCCGACTCAACGCTGGCAGATTGCCGAAGCCCAGCCCGATCGCGCAGTTCAGCTTGCGCAGTCGCTTCAGCTTTCGCCCCTGATGGCGCAAATTCTAATGAATCGTGGGGTGGCAACCCCCGAAGCAGCGCGTCAATTTCTGGAGCCAGAACAGCAGTTTTTGCCCTCGCCCCTGGATGATTTTCCTGATTTAACGATCGCGATCGAGATTTTGCTGAACGCCATTTCCAGCAGGCAGTTTATTGCGATTTGTGGCGATTACGACGCAGACGGCATGACCAGTACAGCTTTGCTGGTGCGGGCGTTGCGCTATCTGGGTGCAGTCGTAGACTATGCAATTCCCAGCCGGATGCAGGAAGGTTATGGAATTAATCAGCGAATTATCGAGGAATTTCATCAGGACGGCGTGAGCGTCATTCTCACCGTGGACAACGGCATTGCCGCCCATGAGCCGATCGCCCTGGCAAGGGAACTGGGGTTAGCAGTGATTGTGACGGATCATCACGATATTCCGCCGACGCTGCCCGATGCCAATGCAATCCTCAATCCCAAGCTTATTCGCGAAGATTCGCCCTATCGGGGTGTGGCGGGGGTCGGCGTGGCTTATATTCTGGCAATTTGCCTGGCACAATGTCTGCAGCGAACCCAGGATTTGACGACGCCGCTGTTGGAGCTGTTTACGCTGGGAACGATCGCCGATCTGGCTCCGTTAACCGGGGTGAATCGCCGCTGGGTCAAACGGGGGCTGCGGCTGCTGCCAAATTCGCGGAATCCGGGCATTGAGGCACTGATCCAGGTAGCGGGTCTGAGCAACGAGAAGGCACTGAAACCAGAGGCGATCGGCTTTCGCTTGGGTCCACGGATTAACGCGATCGGGCGGCTGGCAGATCCGCAGATTGTGATTGAGCTGTTGACCACCGAAGAGGATGGACGCGCCCTGGAGCTGGCAATGAAATGCGAGCAGGTGAATCAGCTTCGGCAGCGGCTCTGTGAATTGATTGAGCAAGAGGCGATCGGCTGGTGTGAGCAAATTCAGTTTCAGCCGCAAAAAGAGCGAGTTTTGGTAATCGTGCAGCCCAACTGGCATCATGGCGTGATCGGCATCGTCGCGTCGCGGCTGGTGGAGCGGTACGGTGTGCCTGTGTTCATCGGCACTTATGAAGAAGAATCCCAGGAGCAGATTCGCGGCTCGGCTCGCAGCATTCCCGAATTTAATGTATTTGAGGCGCTCCAGTTCTGCGGCGATATTCTGGAAAAATTTGGCGGACACCGGGCAGCAGGCGGATTTTCGCTGAAGGCAGCACACCTGGAAGAAATGCGATCGCGCTTACGCCTCTTTGCGCACAACCAGCTTCAGCCGCAGCACCTCAAGCCCCTGGTGACGATCGATGTCCAGGCAAACTTCCGCGACCTGACCCATCACCTCTACGAACAGCTCGACGCTCTCCATCCCTGCGGCATTGAAAACCCCGACCCAGTCTTCTGGACACCGAATGTGCGCGTGATTGAGCAGCAGACGATCGGACGCGACAAAAATCACCTGAAGATGACGCTGGCGCAAGCAAATGATCCGGCGATGGGGATTCGGGCGCTGGCGTGGCGATGGGGAGAGTTCTACCCGCTTCCTGCCCAGATTGATATTGCTTATCGACTGCGATTAAACGATTGGAATGGCGTTCAGTCAATAGAATTAGAGCTGGTTGGGGTGCGTCCTGTCGAGGCAACGCCTGAGCGACCAACCCAGAAGGAAAACGGCTTTGCATCGCCCCTAGGTTTAACCGATGCCTTAAACGAAATTGCAAGTAAGGATGTTTATATATCAGGCAGCAAAATTTCGGATCAAACTGATCAAAAAAAGGCTGCTCAAAAGACAGTTTATGCTGCTCAAGAAACGGGTTCGATGGATGATGTATGGGATGCTGCGTTTATTCCGTTTGACTACAATCATCGCCAGTATGTTTGCTGCATGAAGCAGGGTTCAACAGGACGCGAACTCAAAATTCGCAACGCTGAAGGACAGCTTCTCACGATCGATCCCGATCGGCAGCAAGGATGGATGGGCGATCTTCAGGCAACCGGGCAAGCGATCGATCTCTCCCAGGCTTTCTATTTCAACCTGATGCGATCGGCGATCTATGCGATCGAAATTGCAGAGAAGGATCGGCTGCTTCAGGAGAAAGATCAGCAAATTACGATGCTAATGCAGCAAGTTGAATCGCTCAAGCAAAAGCTCAGCCAGTTCTCTTCTTCATCCCCTTTTTTATCTCCTGCCGCCTCTGCTCCGGTTATGCGCTCGGTGTCTCAGTCTGCCTCACTCACTCAATCCGCATCGTTGACTAAAGGCAAGATTGCGGCTCTGGCAACCGTGCTATCAGCCGGGGCACAGCGAGAAATTATTTCCATTGATCCGGCAGAAGCCTATCAAACTGATTTATTGGGAGCCAGTACAAAGTCGATCGATTTTTCTGCATCGGGGCTGCGGCTTTGTGAGCTGATCGAACGAGAGATTGTGCAGCCCTTTTTCGATCGCCTGCGTCATTCTCACCCTTTGAACGGAAACGGAACGATTGCCCTTTCTCCCTCTCCCGCAATCTACCACCTGCCGCCCTTGCTGACAAACGAATGGTCGGTGCTGCGCGAAGAAGTATTGCTCTCGCCTGAATATCCTGAGGAATACTGGTACGACGATGTGATTTCTGATGAAGTCAGCGAAGCCGATCGCCAGATCATTCACGCTTGCTTGCTCGATTGGCAAACTCCGATCGCTTGGTGGCTATTGCATCCTCAGGCTGCTTCGATTTTGAGCCAGATTGATCAGCTGCAGGTGATTGCTTTAGATCCTGATGCTTGCTTGTATTCGTGGCAGTTTGATTTATTGCGATCGTTTATTCTAGGCGGTAATTAGTGCAGGTGTGCCGCAAGTTCTTCGTCCGAACCAGCAAATTTCTTTCTTTGGCAATATATTCATTTCGATCGTCCGATAGAGGCAGGGCAATCGACCCCTTCGGTATGTTCAAGAACAGCTTAAGTTTCTAGACGTGGATAACAGACATGATTGGGATAAACCAGCTTAAAACAACCGCACTGCTGGGCTTGCTGAGCGGCTTGATTGTCATCGTCAGCTATGCTCTCATTGGCAACGAGCAGGGATTGATCATCGGATTTGTGATTGCAGCCTTCACTTCGATTAGCTCCTGGTACTATTCCGATCGCGCCGCCCTGGCAGCATACCGTGCGCAGCCGATCGCCCGTGAGCAGGCTCCTGAGCTGTACGATCTGGTGCAGTCTTTGAGCGATCGAGCTGGAATTCCGATGCCGAAGCTGTTCATTGTCCCAACCGAGTCTCCCAATGCATTTGCCACCGGGCGCGACCCGAACCACTCTGCGGTTGCCGTGACCGAAGGCGTTTTGAAGCTGCTTTCCCGCGAAGAGCTAGAAGGCGTGCTGGCACACGAACTCACCCACGTCAAAAACCGCGATACGCTCACTCAGGCAGTTGCCGGAACGCTGGCGGGCGCAATCACCTTTCTGGGAAGAATTCTCAGCTTTGGTGCGCTCTATGGTCCTGTGACCTACAACGGTCGGCGCGGCACGAATCCTTTTGGCTTGCTGTTTTTGATCATTCTGGCTCCGCTCTCGGCAACCCTGATTCAGCTTGCGATTTCTCGTACCCGCGAATATGCTGCAGACCAGGGATCGGCTGAGATTACGGGCAATCCGCTGGCTCTGGTGAGTGCCCTGCAAAAGCTGGAGGCGATCGGCAAACAGATCCCAATGCACGGCAATCCGGCGATGTCTCCGCTGCTGATCATCAATCCGCTGTCGGCAGAAGGGCTGCAATCGCTGTTTCGCACTCACCCTGCAACAGATGAGCGCATCCGCCGTCTGATGGAACTGGCTCAGCAAAAAGAAACGCCTGCGATCGCTTAAGACCTGTTTAGCGGATCTTGTATCAGACTGGGTTGAGAAATGGTCTGACCCGTTATAGAATCCTGCATTGCCCCTTAAATCCCTCACTTGTGGGGGACTTTATTTTTTGAGGGAAGAGTCTTTGTTCAGGATTGGCAAGCTAAGGTGGACTTTGAAATCTTTGCAGCTCGACAAAACGCGATCGTCCTGTCATCCCGTCAGGTAGGATAGGTTCTGCAAAGGCAGTGATTCTGCAAGGGAACCTGTCGGGCACTGGGGAGGAGGGCGATCGTGCGAAAACTGTATTTTTTATTGCCAGGAACGGGAGGCAAATTTGCCTGTGGTGGGCTGTGGGCAGAATTAAAAACCCTGGCTCTGGTGCAGCAGATTTGCGATGCAGAAGTCGTGACCTATCGCCAGCGCGAGAAGGAAAAGCTGTTTTTAGACGATGTGCTGCAGCAGCCCGACTTGAGCCAGGTCATTTTTGTTATGAGCTGGGGGTTTGATGTACCCAAGCTGGCAAAACGCCTCCAGAATCATCAGGCGATTTATCACGCACACAGCGCCGGATATGGGTTTCGTTTACCTGCCCATGTGCCGATCGTTACCGTAAGCCGCAATACTTTAGGATACTGGGGACAACGATCGCCACACGCTTTGCTGTATTATTTGCCGAATCAAATTGGGGATGAGTTTCGGAATGTCAATCAAGAACGCGAAATCGATGTGCTGGTACAGGCGCGTAAATCTTCCGAATATCTGATGCAGCAGCTCATCCCAGCACTGCAGCGACAATGCAACGTTTATGTTGTTGATCACTACGTTGAAGATCTGGCGCAATTGTTTAATCGTGCCAAAGTTTATCTTTATGACTCTGCCGAATATTGGGCACAGCAGGGAGTCAGCGAAGGGTTTGGGCTGCAGCCGCTCGAAGCGATGGCTTGTGGCTGTCAGGTTTTTTCCAGCATCAATGGCGGACTTTCCGACTATCTCGATCCGGGCTTTAACTGCCACAAAATCGCCGCCTATTCCCTGGACTATGACCTGCAGCGGATTTTAGCGATCGTCCAGCAAAACCAGCCCCTCACGCTGCCCGACACTTTTTTAGCAGAATATCGTACCGCAAATCTCTTGAGCCGCCTCCGACTGATTCTCAGCGAAGTGAATCAATTTTTTGATGCGCGATCGGCAGACGCAAAGGCGATCGAAGAACTATCACAGCTCAAAATCCTGCAGCTCAGGGCAAAACGACTGTTCCAGAAGCTGCAAAAGCGGCAAAAGCGGCGATAGGCAAAAACGCTGTTTGGAAAATATTCTGCTCAACCCCTGCTAAGCCCTTGTTAAACCCTGATCGATCGCCAGACGCAGCAAATACCCGTTGTCCGTGCTAACGATCAGGTCATCTCCCCACAAAGCAATGCCCAGCGGTGTACTGTAGATGGGCTTAAATAGCTCCACGATCGGGGCTGGATTGCCGGAGGGATCAACCCGCACAATATGACCCGTGCTGGTGACGATCAGCAGATTTTCAGCCTGAGGGGCGAGCTTAAACGGGATGCCCAGTCCTGCTTCCACCAGGTTAACGATCGCGGTCACTTCGCCAGCCGGGGAAACCCGGAGCAAATCTCCTTTTTCGTGCAGGGTAATAAACTGCCCCTGCTGCACGACCACATCGAGCGCATTCCCAAACTGCTTTAAGGCAACCAGTTGGCTAATTTCTCCCTGGCTGCCAACCTGGAACAGTGCCCCGTCCCCAGCAATCACATCAGTCGTTCCTGCAACAATAAAGCCGCCGTCATAAGCCGCAACGCCAAAGGGCGCACCGTAAAACCCACTGATGTCTGAGAGATCGGCGATCGTTTCATACTGCCCATCTAAGCTAACCTGCATCAGATAATGCACCGGATCAAAGCCAGAAACCGTCATCACAACGCCTGAATCGATCGGGCAAACGCCAAAAGGAACGCCAATTTGGGCACTGAGGAGATTGGTCAGCACATTCATCTCGCCGATCGCGCTAATCGACATCACTTCACCGTCTACCGTTGGCACAATCACCCGATCTTGAATCGCGGCTATCCCCTGCAGCCCCACGAGCCTGAGGTTCTTAGACAGGATTGTCAGACGAACGCCATTCACTGTTTTGGCTGACGGGTTGCTATCGGGGGCGGGAGATGCCGGAGCAGGCTGACTCATAGTGAAAAGCGATATGAAAGGCTGTATGAAAAAGGGCAGCGAGGGCGCAAAGGCACAAAGCCAACTACGAAGATTCTACACAGGAAAACGGGGGCAACCCTGGAAAGAATTGCCCCCACGCTGCAAGGAACTGATCAATGACATCGATCGCCTCTATGCCTTGTAAACCCAATATTCCTCGAAGTGTCTGTTTATTGATTAACCGACACAATCAGAATTGGATAGACGATCGGTCTGATTGTGTTAGCTAAAGCAGTTGGTTCAATGCACTGGTATTGCGATCGCTCCCAATTATTTCTATCAGAAACTGTTGCAGGTTGAAGGAAATCCTTGCAGCACGACATTCTCTTCTCGATAATTTCCATTTACAATATCGATGGTCTGCTGCTGACAGTTCTTCTAGATGAATTGAGATATCAAGATATGAGCATGATGGTTGACAGCATGGGCTATCTGGCAATTCCTGAAGCAGGTTCTGGTCAGGGTGTGATCGTGCTGCAAGAGTGGTGGGGACTGGTGCCGCACATTCAAGACATTGCCGATCGATTTGCTGCTGCGGGCTATGTTGCGCTTGCGCCAGATTTATATGAAGGGGAAACCACTACTTCTCCCGACGAAGCCGCTCGTCTATTTATGGCACTCAACATCGAGAAGACCGCTCAAAAGCTAGAAACGATCGCCGAATTTTTGCTGAATCACGAGGCAGTTACAGGCGAAAAGCTGGGCGTCGTCGGTTTTTGCATGGGCGGACAGCTTGCGCTTTTGGCGGCAACCGTCAGCGAAAAAATTGGGGCTGTGGTGGATTTTTACGGCATTCATCCCAACGTCCATCCCGACTTCTCCAAACTCACGGCTCCTGTGCTGGGCATCTTTGGTGAGCAGGATGAGTTTGTGCCGCCGATCGCCGTCCACAACCTGGAAGCAGACATCCAGAAGGCGGGTGGCTCGATCGAAATCCATCTCTATCCCAACGTGGGTCACGCCTTTTTCAACAACACCCGATCGGAGGTCTATAGCGCGACTGCTGCTGAGGATGCGTGGAATGAGACGATCGGGTTTTTGGGAGCGAATTTGTGAACCGTAAAGTGCTCACGATCCTTCGCGGTATCCTGATCGGTCTGCTGATTGTCGGTGTTGTCTGGCTGCTGCAAACGATCGGGATTGAGCAAGTGCGAGAGCAGGTCGATCGCTTTGGAATCTGGGCACCTGTCGTTGTGTTTGGTTTGCGGTTTACTAGCGTAATTGTGCCCGTGTTGCCAGGAACTGCCTATGCGGTGCTGGCGGGAGGGCTGTTTGGCTTCTGGCAGGGGTTAGCGCTGGTGGCGCTGGCGGATTTAGCGTCCTGCACGTTTAATTTCTGGGTTGCGCGGCGATATGGGCGCGGCTGGGTGGAACGGTTTGTGGGTGAGCGGTTTATGGAAAAGGTCGATCGCCTGGGTCAGCAGCATCTGGAGCGCAATTTCTTCCTGATGATGGGCTTTTTGATGACCGGGCTGTTTGATTTTGTGGCATATGCGATCGGACTGACTCAAATTCGCTGGCAAAGCTATCTGGTGGCTCTGCTGGTGAGTATTGCGATCGCCAAGCCGCTCTGGGTCGCCGCTGGAGCCGGAATCTTTGAGGGAAGCCGACTGCTGCTGGGGTTTGCGCTGCTGGCAGCCTTTGGCATTGGGATTGTGACGGCAGTGGTGCGGCGATCGGCAAAACAAGGCGGCTGAAAATCGCACCGATTATTCTCTCATGCTGCCCGGTTCTGATCGCTCACTTTAGTATACGCAATCGGCGGTTTCCAGTGCCAGGTTTGCGTTTTGCTCCACCAGCAGGATTGTTACTTCAGCATCGCGAAGCTGACGAATGCCAGCAAAAATTTCCCGCACGACCTGCAGGAGCATGTCACTTTCACAAATCTGCCTCATCCCCCAACCCCTGCTCCCAGAGCGGGAGCAGGGGAGCCGGATTGAAACTGCTCGTCAGCGCACCGAATCGATTATGGATTAGGGGAAAGCCGATCGCTACTACGATGCAGTGCAGTGGCTAAAACAGGCAAAAGCCGCCTATCTTGCATCAGGACAGCAGACGGTTTGGATGCCCTATTTTGATCAACTGCGATCGGTTCATGCCCCCAAGCGCAAACTCATCGAGCTATTTAACCAATTGCAGTCAATTGTCCGACCCTGTGCAACTCCCGGCATCGGGTGCTTCGTAGTTGCCCACAGGAGTAATCGTCTCAAACTGCTTGGCATAAAAGCGAGCATAGCGTCCACTATGCGCCAACAGTTCCTGATGCGTTCCCGACTCAACAACGCGACCCTGCTCCATCACCAGAATTCGATCGGCGCGACGAACAGTAGCTAAGCGGTGGGCAATGATAAACACGGTGCGGTTCTGCATCAATCGCTCCAATGCCTCCTGCACCAGAGCTTCAGATTCAGAGTCGAGGGCAGAAGTTGCCTCATCCAGAATCAGAATGCGGGGATTGAGCAAGACGGCACGGGCGATCGCAATGCGCTGTCGCTGTCCGCCAGAAAGATTCACCCCCCGTTCCCCCACCCAGGACTCATATCCATCTGGAAACTGAGAAATAAACTGGTGGGCGTTTGCCACTTTTGCGGCTGAAATGACTGCATCGATATCGTAATGGCGCTGACCAAAAGCAATATTTTGGGCGATCGTCCCTGAAAACAGCACCGTTTCCTGCGGCACAATCCCAATCTGACGGCGCAGGCTGCGAAGCGTGACCTGACGAATGTCTATCCCGTCAACTAGAATCTGTCCGGCTTGCGGATCGTAAAAACGCGGCAGCAGATTCACCAGCGTGGTTTTCCCTGCCCCCGAAGCACCCACCAGGGCGATCGCCTCACCGGGAAACGCCAGCAAACTCAGATTTTTCAGGACAGGCTGATCGAGCTTATAGCTAAAGCTCACGTCTCGAAATTCGACCTTGCCGCTGACGGGCGGCAACACCTGAGCATTCGTCTGTTCCAGCACCGCAGGTTGAATGTTGAGCAGCTCAAAAATGCGATCGACTGAGGCTTCTGCCTGCTTAAATTCGTTGTAGTTCTCAGGCAGGTGAGCGATCGGGTCAATCAGCCACGCCACCGCCACCGCATAGCTGCCAAACTCCGTTCCCGTGAGGTTGCCCTGTGCGATTTGCCAGCCTCCGAGCAGCAGCAGCAGCAAAATACTGAGCGCATACAGAAACCCCACCACCGGAAACTGAACTGCCTTCAGCCAAGCCGCCTTGTATTTTGCCCGCCGATTGCGCTCCGCCTCAATACCAAAGCGATCGACTTCATACTCTTCTGCCGCAAACGCACGCACCAAACGAATCCCGCTAAAAACTTCTGTCACCAAAGAAGATAGGTCAGAGATTAAAGATTGACTGCGGCGCGACTGCTTTAGAATACGCTCACCAAACCAGCTAATTAATCCTCCCATGACTGGAACAACAATCAAGCTGGCTAAAGTAAGCTGCCAGTTGAGATACACCATGTAGCCAAACACGAGAATGAGCTGCAACACGCAGGGAATAAAATCGTGGAAGACTTTGTTAATCACTTCGCCAATGCGATCGATATCTTCCGTTAACCGATAAGTTAAATCTCCCGTCTGTGCCCGTTCAAAATAGCTAAGGCTCAGGGTTTGCAAATGGGCATAGGTTCGCTTTCGCAAATCCAGAGCGATCGCCAAAGAAGCCTTTGCCATCAGCGCATCCTGCCCATACTGTGCCGTCTTCTGCACCAAAAAAACCAGCGCCACGATCGCCGCCGTCCTCGCCAGATTCAGCACCTCTCCCTGCACCAGAAAGCTGAGCAGTTGACCCCCTAACGCCGCCAAGAGGGGCCAGCAGGCTGTAAACACCAGCGTACAAAGCAACGCCTGAACGATCGTGCCAGTTTGCGGACGGAGATGGGGGAGGAGTTGCCAGTAGGTCGATCGGCGCATTGGTTAGTCAGTAAGTGGGAGTGAGAGGGCGGTAGGGGCGAAGCATTTGCGCTGTAGCTTTTGATTACTGCCAGAAAACCTTACCGCAAATGCTTTGCCCTTACGTTGGCGGAGGTCAAGCATTTTGGAGTGCCTGACGGAGGTTTCCCTGGTGAGTGGCAAGACGCTGTTTCGCTTCGATCGCTTCCAGTCCTGTCCAGTGCATAAGAAGGGCGAGTTTAACCTGACGATCGCTTTTCTCCAGAAGTTCTGCGGCTTCAGAGCGGGGGAGTTGGGTCAGGTCTTGCAGGATGCGCAGGGCGCGATCGTACAGCTTGGTATTGGTGACGGAGACATCGACCATCCGGTTGCCGTAGACTTTGCCCAGTTTCACCATCGCTCCGGTCGAGAGGATGTTGAGCGCGAGTTTGGTGGCAGTTCCGGCTTTGAGGCGAGTCGAACCTGCCAGGATTTCTGCACCCACCAGCAAGCGAATATCGACATCGACGGGAAGGCTGACCTGATCAGCAGGCACACAGGCAATAAAAATCGTTTTTGCGCCGCGCTGCTGTGCTGCCTGAATTGCGCCATGCACATAGGGCGTTGTGCCGCCTGCGGTTATTCCGACAACCACATCGCGATCGGTAATTTGACGATGGGCGATCGCTTCCATGCCGTCTTCTGCCCGGTCTTCCAGTGCTTCTGAGCTGCGAACCAGTGCCCCCGCTCCGCCTGCGATAATGCCCTGCACCAGTTCCGGCGGCGTACAAAAGGTGGGTGGACATTCGGCAGCATCGAGAACCCCCAAACGCCCGCTGGTTCCCGCGCCCACATAAAACAGTCTGCCGCCCTGCCTGAAGGCTTCTGCAATTAAGTCGATCGCCTTCGCCAAATCTGCTTTTGCGGCTGCCACTGCCGCCACTGCCTGAGCGTCTTCCTGGTTGAATAGCTCAACAATCTCCAGAGCAGTCATCTGGTCAAGGTTCTGGCTGTGGGGATTGCTCTGCTCGGTCAGCAAATGTCCCCGTTCTGTAATGTTCTGCATCGGCGGCATGGGCTAGAGGATGTCCAGAGCTAAAGTGTACCGTTTGTCGGACATGGGATCTAGCACTGGAAGAAGACAGAGTTGTAGGATGCGCTAGCGGAGCATAACGCATGGGTTTTAGGACTGATAGAACTGCCGGAAAACCGCTGTGTTTATGCGTTGCCCAACCGAGGACGACTCTTCGGTAGTTGTGATGATTTGGGGCTAGAGGGGGTTAAGATTCAGGGTATCCCATGGTTTTTGTGGTCTGCACCTATGACAATTGCAGTGCCTGATCCGCTCAATCTGGAACAGTTTTTGAAGATGCCCTATATTGAGGATTCACCTGCCTGGGAGTTTATTGGCGGAGGAGCAATTCAAAAGCCGATGCCAGGAGGCAGGCATAGCCGTTTACAATCACGTTTAGCGGGAGCCATCAATGCAGTAGATTCACGCTATGAGGCGTTTCCTGAATTGAGATGCACGTTGGCAGCAGATCATAGCTCTAATGCAAAATCGAGCAGCGACGGCTCAGTTCTGCATTCTGCCCCCTTTTTCAGTCGCTTAATCTATCTTTCAACACTTCTGCATCAGATCATGTTCTCATAGCATCTTCTTACTTCACCTTTGGATACAGCCCATAATTCCGCAGATAGCGATAGTCTCGCAGAATTCGATCGTGATCAAAGCAGAGCGGCTGGGGAATTTCCCAGAGTTCAAACACGCCAATGCCCTGAGCGTCATCTTCAGCGATCGGATCACCCACGGCAGTCGCAATATAAACGGCACTCATCGTATGCTGGCGCGGGTCGCGTTTTGGGTCAGAATAAACGCCCAATAGCTTGACTAGCTCGACTTGAAGACAGGTTTCCTCAAAGGCTTCGCGCACGGCTGCCGTCTCTGCCGATTCGCCATAGTCAATAAAGCCGCCGGGAATTGCCCAGCCAAACGGCTCGTTTTTCCGCTCAATCAGGACGATCGGGCGATTGGGGCGATCGATTAGCTCGATAATGATGTCAACGGTGGGGGTAGGATTGCGGTGAGTCATGGGCGTTCCCTGAACAGTTCCCTGAATAATGGCTAACAATCAGGATAAATCCTCACGGTAATCCTCATTGCGAACTCCTCCATCTGAAGGATGAGTCGATCGCCCCAGACATGCCACAGTCAAATCTGATTCTCCCAACGTTATTATGACTCAACGCTTTATTACCCAATTGCGCGTTCGCCACTATGAGATGGATGCTCTCGGGCATGTCAACAATGCCGTTTATCAGCACTATTTGGAACAGGCGGCGATCGAGCATTCCGAATCCCTCGGCTTCACCCCCGATCGCTATCGTGCATTAGGCGGACTGTTTGTGATGCGGCGCGTGGCGATCGAGTATCTGCGTCCGGCAGTGGCAGGCGACACCCTAGAAATCACTACCTGGCTTCAGGAAATGCGCGGAGTCCGCACGCTGCGCTGCTACGAAATTCGTCGCCAGGGAGAACCCGAATTAATCGTCTCCGCCGAAGCACTCTGGGTCTGGGTCGATGAAGCCACGATGCGACCGAAGCCGATTCCGGAGGGAATTCAGGAGGCGTTTGGGCAGTTGATTAAGAGGTAGGTGCAAAATGACCACACTTCAAGGCTCATGGCTTCATCAATCGATCGTCAGCAATGGCGTCAAGCTCCACTATGTCACCCAGGGCGAAGGTCCGCTGCTGCTGCTGATGCACGGGTTTCCAGAGTTCTGGTACTCGTGGCGGCATCAAATTCCGGAGTTTGCCAGGGATCATAAAGTGGTGGCGATCGATCTGCGCGGCTACAACGAAAGCGACAAGCCGCAGGAAGTAAGCGCGTATCGGATGCCGGAACTGCTGCTGGATATAGAAGGCGTAATTCACGGGCTGGGCTATGATTCTGCAATCGTGGTAGGGCATGACTGGGGCGGGGCGATCGCCTGGAATTTTGCTTATGATTATCCCCATTTGGTCGATCGTCTGATTGCGCTCAATTTTCCCCATCCTGCCAAGTTTGCGTCGGGGCTGCGGAATCCCCAGCAGTTGCTTCGCAGTTCCTATATTTTTCTATTCCAGATTCCGGGTCTACCGGAAATGCTGTTTCAGGCAAATGACTATCAGCTTTTGGCGGCTGCGCTGACTGGGATGGCAGTCAATAAACAAACTTTCACAGCAGCAGACCTGGAAGCCTACAAAGATGCGGCTGCCAAGCGGGGCGCACTCACGGCAATGCTCAACTACTATCGGGCAAATTTCTTTCAGTCGGAATTGCTCAACCGCGACTGGGGAATGCTGGACGTGCCGACGCTCCTGATCTGGGGCGAAAAAGATACGGCTCTCGGCACTGAACTGACTTACGGAACCGAAGAATACGTCGAGGATTTGACCCTTCGCTATATCCCGAACTCTAGCCACTGGGTACAGCAGGAACAGCCGCAGCTCGTCAATCAGTATATTCGCGAGTTTCTGACACAGCCCCAGTAGGAAAATTTCAAAGAAACAAAGAAAATCGCAAAAAATAAGGGGCTTATCGCCCCCGATCGATTAGCTGAGCAGCGGTCAAAACCCACTACATCGCTCGTGTAATACTGTATGGTGCAATATTCTATGGACGGGTCGCAGCGGTGTTTTGATTGCCCTGCTGATACTCCGCAATACTTTGATTCAGCACTTCAAGAGAGCGAGTATATTGAAGGTCGCTTCCCGTTCCAATTTCGTTGTCTGCACCAAACAGCTTCACGCGCTGCTCGTCGGTGAGTTCGACCTTGATATCAGGTTCGATCCCTGCTTTGTTGATGTCGCGTCCACTTGGCGTCAGGTACTTGGCAACGGTGACTGCCAGCCCAGAGCCATCGCCCAGTCCGCGCACCGACTGCACCAAGCCCTTACCAAAGGTTTTGCTGCCGACCAGAACTGCCCGATCGTTGTCCTGAAGCGCTCCAGAAAGAATTTCGCTGGCGCTTGCAGAGCCACCGTCTACGATCACGACCAAAGGCTTATCAGTAAGAGCCGTACCGTTTGCTTGCTCCTGGTCAGAAATGCCGTCTCGATCGACCGTTGAAACAATCAGACCGTCATCCATCCACATCCGGGCGATATCAATACTGGAGTAGAGCAAACCACCGGGGTTAATCCGCAGATCCAGCACGTAGCCGTCTATGCTCTTCGATTCCAGATCCTCGATCGCCGCCTGCATTTCTTCCGCCGCATTTGCGCTGAACTGGTTCAGACGGATATAGCCCACCTGCTTACCGTTCTCCTGCCGCACCTCAGCTCGAACCGGGTGAATTTCGATGCGATCGCGCTTCAGCGTATATTCCTGTTCTTCATCGCCTCGGCGAATGGTGAGCCGAACTTCAGTTCCCACCGGACCGCGAATCAGATTCACTGCCTGGTTGGTGTCCATGCCCTCGGTGCTTTTATCGTCGATCTTGACGATTACATCTCGCGCCATGATCCCGGCTTCAAACGCAGGAGAATCTTCGATCGGCGACACGACGATCAGCTCTTTCGTTTCTTCGTCCTGCGAAAGCTGAATTCCCACCCCGGTCAGCTCGCCAGAGGTATCAATCTGCATGTTACGGAACTCTTGCGGATCCATGAAGCGGGTGTAGGGATCATCCAGCTTCTCTAACATTTCGCGAATCGCGGTATATGCATCCTCGCGGCTACCGTAAGCGCGACCTAGATACTCTTTTCGGACTGCCCGCCAGTCTACCTGATTGAACGTTCCGTCTACATAATTTCGGTCAATGAGCTGCCAGACTTCATCGACCAGCTCTTTGGGGCTTTCTTGAAAAAAGGCTTGTCCTTGAGACAGATGCATCCCTGCACCTGTGACTGTCACCGCCGTTACTGCTGCTGCGGTTGCGCCGAGAACGAGAGCACGCTTTGTAATTGCCATATCTGGATTGAGCCGAAAGGAATAGACTGCAGGGCAGGTACGCCCAATCTAGCACACGGTCATTGAGACAGGCGTAAAAATTTTGTAATTCAGAAGGCTGGAAAACCGAAGGCGATCGTCCCATTGAGCGATCCCCAACAAAGGCTAAGGATCGACCCAGCAGCCGTCAGCCTTAATCAAATTAATCAGCTCCTCAACACCCTGGTCTTCGGGAACTCGCTTAATTTCTTCCCGACCGCGATAGAGGGCAATATAGCCTGCCTGTTTGCCCACGTAGCCATAGTCTGCGTCTGCCATCTCGCCGGGACCATTCACAATACACCCCATCACAGCGATGTTGAGTCCGGTCAGATGTTTGGTTGCTTCCCGGACTTTGTGCAGCACTTCCTCCAGGTTAAACAGCGTCCGACCGCAAGACGGACAGGCGACATATTCCACCATCGTGCGCCGCAGACCCAGGGCTTGCAGAATACTGTAGCACACCGGAATTTCCTTTTCTGGAGCCTCGGTCAGGGA
>Ga0224722_1000865_pt1 | contig 17305 bp, 22 predicted proteins | sample Balambano_FR1_Me_FD_161646 | JGI IMG/M metagenome (GOLD analysis project Ga0224722, IMG submission 161646) | Freshwater sediment microbial communities from Lake Towuti, South Sulawesi, Indonesia - Balambano_FR1_MetaG | ecosystem: Environmental > Aquatic > Freshwater > Lake > Sediment | place... | reverse complement strand
CTCGGTGGTGCTGCTGATGATGGCGGTCTATATCAACTCACCATTGCAGTTCTCCGCCTTTCCGGCGGTGTTGCTGATCACCACCCTGTTCCGGCTCGCCCTCTCGGTGAGTACTACCCGAATGATCTTGCTGCAGGCCGATGCCGGCCAGATCGTCTACACCTTCGGCAACTTCGTGGTAGGGGGCAATCTGGTGGTGGGGATCGTCATCTTCCTCATCATCACCATCGTCCAGTTTCTGGTGATCACCAAGGGTTCGGAGCGGGTGGCGGAGGTCAGCGCCCGCTTCTCCCTCGATGCTATGCCAGGTAAGCAAATGAGCATCGACGGCGACATGCGTGCCGGGGTGATTGACGTTCATGAGGCGCGGGAGCGGCGCAGTGTCATCGAGAAGGAGAGCCAGATGTTTGGCTCCATGGATGGCGCCATGAAGTTTGTGAAGGGAGACGCCATCGCGGGCCTCATCATCATCTTTGTCAACATCCTTGGCGGGGTCACCATAGGAGTGACCCAGAAGGGGTTGTCGGCGGCCGATGCGTTGCAGCTTTACTCCATCCTGACGGTGGGGGACGGCATGGTCTCCCAGGTGCCGGCGCTGCTTATCGCCATCACGGCGGGCATTATCGTGACCCGGGTTTCTTCCGAAGAGTCGGCCGATCTCGGTTCCGACATCGGTGCCCAGGTGGTGGCCCAGCCCAAGGCGATGTTGATCGGTGGTGTGCTGCTGGTACTGTTTGGTCTGATCCCAGGCTTCCCGATGGTGACGTTCTTCACCCTTGCTGCCGTCGTGACCGCTGGTGGCTACTTTATCGGATTGCGCCAGCGTAACGCGCAGACCAGCAACCAGGATTTGCCCACTGTCCTGGCGCAGGGAGCAGGGGCCCCGGCGGCTCGCAGCAAACCCAAGGCCGGTGGTAAACCCCGCGGCAAGCTCGGTGAAAAGGAAGAGTTTGCCATGACGGTTCCTCTGCTGATCGATGTGGATGCCGCCTTGCAAGCTGAGCTGGAGGCGATAGCCCTCAACGACGAGCTGGTGCGGGTGAGGCGGGCTCTCTACCTCGATCTGGGGGTGCCTTTTCCTGGGATCCACTTGCGATTCAACGAAGGTGTGGGTGCTGGTGAATATCTGATCCAGCTGCAGGAGGTGCCGGTAGCCCGTGGCCTGCTGAGACCGGGCTATCTGCTGGTACAGGAGAATGCCTCCCAGCTTGAGCTGTTGGGGATCCCCTATGAAGAGGGCGCACCGCTGTTGCCGGGGCTGCCCATTCTGTGGGTAGCCAAGGAGCATCAGGAGCGGATCGAGAAGATGCGTCTTGCTGCTCTGACCCCCGATCAGGTGGTGACCTGGCATCTATCCCATGTGCTGCGTGAGTATGCCGAGGACTTTATTGGTATTCAGGAGACCCGCTATCTGCTGGAGCAGATGGAGGGAAGCTATGGGGAGCTGGTGAAAGAGGCTCAGCGGATCATACCGTTGCAGCGGATGACTGAAATATTGCAACGGCTGGTAGGGGAGGACATCTCCATCCGCAACATGCGTGCGATTCTGGAGGCCATGGTTGAATGGGGCCAGAAGGAGAAGGATGTGGTGCAGCTCACCGAATATATCCGCAGCAGCCTCAAACGCTACATCTGTTACAAGTACGCCAACGGCAACAATATTCTACCTGCTTATTTGCTTGATCAGCAGGTGGAGGAGCAGATCCGTGGTGGTGTTCGTCAAACCAGCGCGGGCAGTTACCTGGCGCTCGACCCCACTATTACCCAGAGCTTTCTGGAACAGGTGCGCCATACGGTAGGAGACCTGACCCAGATGCAGAATAAACCGGTGCTCATCGTCTCCATGGATATTCGCCGCTATGTGCGCAAGCTCATCGAAGGTGATTACCATGCGCTGCCGGTACTCTCCTATCAGGAGTTGACTCAGCAGATCAATATTCAGCCGCTTGGGAGAGTGGGTCTATGACGCCGGATCCCTTGCTGCCCTGGTTTGCAGAAAGAGGGATTGCCTGCGCCGTGCATACCCTGTGCAGAACGTCGATCCCGCTTGGCCATGTGTTTGAGCATGCCGGGTTGCGGGTTGCCTGGCGTGTCGAGACGTCAGAGCGGCGTATCTGGATTGTATTCATTGAGCGAGTGCATGAACGAGCAGGACTCAGTAATCCATTCGCCGCCCTTTATCTTTTGGCCCGAGCCGGCTTTTCCGTCTTGGGGAGCGGTTATGTGCTGTATGGCAATGTCTGTGTGCTGGGGGAAAGTCCCCTGAGCAGTGACCGGTTATCCCGTTTTTACCGTCGTTGGGCCGGGGCAAGTGAGCCGCAGCCAGGTTGGTTTTCACTCGATGTTGCAAAAGTTATCTCGTTGACATCCATGAGAAAACAACAAAACAGCGACCTCCCTTGATAGGAAGGGACGGCACGCAAAATTAAAATGGGAGGCAAGATGAAAGAACGCCCGGGCAATACCGATGAGGCAACGATTGCGCAAGCGGAGCTGGCCATAAAAGACAGTGAGCAGCGCGCCGCCTTGTTGAATGAAATGTGGGATTCCCTTGGTATCAGCCCACAAATAACCCACTTGTTGTTTGCGGAAGGTTCGGCGGCACAAAAGTCACAGGCTGAGCAGGAGTTGCTGGGGGAGCTGCATCGACGTCGTCAACACTCCCCACAGGAAAAAAACAGTGGGGCCCGTCCCAGACGCCCGGCCATGATGCGCGGTTTGGTCATATAGGATATAGCGATGGAAATTAGCTCGTACAAAAAAGATCCCCAACTGTTTCTCTCGGGGCTTGATTCGGTCGAACTGGATAAGTTGCAAGGTGGCGGTTCATCGGAACTGCAAAAACTGGTCAAGCTTCTTCAAGAGAAGAAAATAATCATTACCGCCACCTACGACAAGAAAATAGACAGCAATCCTTTTGCCGACAAGGTCGTCACCGAAAATGAGATGCTGTTGAATAAAGTTCTCGCCTATTTTATGCCAGCTGATTCGAAGAATCCGGGCGGACAATACGATCTTCAGATAAAAGCCGGATTTGAGCAGCTTCATAAGTTAATTAATGAGGCTGCCGCCGCTGGCAAGACGAAATTTACCCTGCGAGAGTTCTTGGCTGCCACCCACTTTTCCCTGACCCCCGATCGCATCGATGATGATGTCATCGGAGCCATGCTCGATGCCATGGGCAGCCACAGCAGCAAACGGGATACGCTCAAACACGAGGTGGGCAAGTTGACTGCCGAGTTGCGAAGCTACTCAATCATACAGACGGAGATCAGTACCGCACAGCAGCATAACGGTACCGTAGAAGTCGGCAGGAAAGGCGCCAATATATTCGATTACCAGCATTATGGTTATGACAGCCATGAGGCTTTTGCCAAGAAAGATGCCAATGGTCAATATAACCCGCAGTACCAGCTGCTGAAAGAAATAGCCATCGAGAGAAAAGAGGCAATGTTGGTCAGCGGTAATGGTGATATTGATAAAATAGTGGATTATGAAGCTTCAGAGCTGGGCATTACCAGTGAGCAATATCGCGCGAAGTTAAGAAATGAACTGAGCGATCTTAAAAGTGACAAACCGGTATTCCTCTCGGCTAGAGATTTTTTGACTTCACCAAAGAAAGATACCGGTGCTCTGAGCAACGTTCATCATTCCTATAAATATGAAAAAGATAATAATCCACTGAGCAATTTTGCGACCACAGTGGGCGATCGGGCCAAACCTCTCAATGACAAACTCGGCCAGAAGACCACGGAGCTGAATGATATCAGCTCTCGTTATAACTCGGTTATTGAAGCGCTCAATCGTTTTATCCAGAAATATGAAAGCGTAATGCAGCAGATCCTTCAGGCTATTTAATTTTCAGGAGCAGTAATGGAACACGACATGACCCAAGTGAACGAGCAGGCGGTAGAGGCCTTCCTGCAGGATGGTGGCACCCTCGCCATGCTCAACGATGTATCTACCGATACCCTCGAGCAGCTCTATACCCTGGGTTTCAATCAATATCACGCCGGCAAGCATGACGAGGCACACAAGATTTTTCAGGCCCTCTGCGTGCTGGATCATTACGAAGCGCGTTTTTTTCTGGGACTGGGGGCTTGCCGCCAGGCGCTGGGACAATTCCGGCTGGCCATCGACAGTTACAGCTATGGCGCCATGATGGACCTGCAGGAGCCTCGCTTTCCCTTCCATGCTGCCGAGTGTCTCCTGCAGTTGGGAGAACTCGAGGGGGCCGAGAGTGGCTTCCACTCGGCCCAATTGCTGGCGGCAGCAAAGCCGGATCTGGCGGAACTGGCCGCCCGTGCCGGCATCATGTTGGAAGTAGTCAAAACCAAAAAGGATATGGAGCATGCATTCGATAAGCAGTGAACGCCCTCTCTCCGTCGGAGGGATGCAACCCCCTCAGGTCGAGGACAACAAGGGGAGTAGTCAAGCCACTCAGGTGGCTGCCGGGGATAGCCATCGTCACGTCGAAAAACATGGGCAGGGGGTGGTGTTACCGCAACCCATGCCAGGTGTCAGGCAGCAGGTAAGTGCATCCCAACAGCAGGAACTTGATCAATTAAGGAAGACAGCGCAGCTGGGGGCCGCCAACGCGGCCAAGCTGCTGGGCAGCAGTACCTTGCTGAACAAACTAGCGTTTGCGTCTCCCGAAGAGTTCGAGATTGAGCTGGGCAAGATGACCAGCGAACTGGAGCAGACCCAGAAGAAGTTGAAACTGGCCGATCTCGAGCGGATCCGCGCCGAGAATCTGAAAAAAATAGATGAAAACCAGACCAAGATGAAGGAAGCCAGCGAGGCTGCCGACAAGGCCAAGAAGTCGGGTCTGGCTTCCAAAATCTTTGGCTGGATCAGCGCCATCGCCTCCATGGTCATCGGTGCCATCTTGATCGCTACCGGCGTAGGGGCTGCCGTTGGAGCCATGATGATCGTCGGCGGTGCCGTTGGGGTCGCGAATATGGCGATCCAGCAAGCCGCTGCAGATGGCCGTATTTCGCCCGAAACGATGAAGGTATTGGGGCCCATCATGATTGCGGCCGAGATTTTAGTGGCCATTGTTTCTATTGCGGTCACCTTTGGGGCAAGTGCCGCAAGTACCGCCATGAAGGCCGTTAAATTTGCCACTCAGGCGGCCGATCTTGTAGTTGATATTGGCTCCGGGACAGCCAAGGCCATCGATAGCGGGTTGCAGGCCGATGCGCAGATCAAACAGGCGAACCTGCTAGAGAATCGGCAGGTGATGACCGAGCTGCAAGGGGTGATGGACAAGCTCAAGGAGGCCTTGTCGCAGATGACGGAATCATTCCAGCAGGTAATGGAGATGATTTTCCAGATGATCACGGCCAAGGGGGCCATGCTCAACAGCCTTGCCAGCAGACCGACAGCCATTTAAGGAGAATACAAGATGAACAATATCAATGCGAATAACTACATCCCGGATAACACCTATGTAGGACCTGCCGATGGGCAGGGGGTAGAAAACAAAGAGGGCTTGAGAGGGCAGGGGACCACCCATGAGCCAGGTCACAAAACAGTGCACACGACCCCGCAACGTCAAGCGTTGCCCGAGTTGATAGGGCCACGTCAGGGGCTGGATTCGAGCCTGCTGAGCAAGGGGGGGTCTGAGCTCGACAACGTTCTCAGTATTATGAGCCTGCTGTTCGAGATGGCGCGCAAGGCCCGCGAGATGGGTTTGCTGCAGCGGGACATGGAAAATCAGGCCGTGATCGCCGCCCAGAAGGATCAGGTGAGCGAGATGCGACATGGCGCCAATCTGATGATCGCCATGGCGGTGGTATCCGGTGTGATGACCGTCGCTTCGGCCGTCATGGGCGGCTTTTCCTTGAGTAAGTCTGCCAAAGCCATCAAACAGGACAAGGCACTGAACGCCAATATGGCGGGTCGAGAGAAAGATCTGCAAAAAATGGCGGACGTGAAGAAGAGTACGGGGCAAGAAATGGGGGATGCTGGTCAGGAGTTAATGACCAGGAACCAGCATGACAAGGCTGCCTTGAAAACACTGAACAAGAAGTTTGAGGCCAACAATGCGCGTCAGCAGCTGGCTGGCACCGTGTTGCAAGGGTCTGCCCAAGTGGGCAATAGCACCACACAGGTTTTCCAGGGCTATTCCCAGGCCGATGCCAAGGAAGATGAAGTGCGCTCCAGCATTGCCCAGACACAGAAGCAAAAAGTGGAAGATCTGATGAACTTCAACAACAACTTCATGAAAGATGTGCTTCAGATGATGCAGCAATACGCCCAGAGCCACAATCAGGCCATGCGTGCCGCATTTGGCGTGGCATAACGGCCTCATCACCAATGTGTGTCAAGCGCCCATCCGGGCGCTTTTTTTATCATTTTTCTTAAAAGAGCCGCCTTTGAGTGACAGCCAGCGTGGTACAGGCAGGCTAACATCCTCTCCTCTCTGCTGGAGGACATCATGGATCTAACCCTCACCATCAATCAGCTGTTTGCTGAGTTTGCTACCAAATATGGCTTGCCATTTTTAGCCTTGAATCAGGAAGGCGTTGCGGCATTGTGCTTTGATGACCAGCTAAAGCTGGGTCTGATCCTGGTGCCAGAGCGGGATCATCTGGTTTTGCAGGTCGATGTCGCCGAATTGCATCAGGTTGGCGAAGGTATTTTCCGTCAGCTGGCCAGTTTCAACCGCCATTGGTATCAGTTCAATCTGCACTTCGGTTTTGATGACGAAAGCCTGACGGTACAGCTATATCGTCAGATGTCCGCCAGTCAACTGACACTGACAGCCCTCGAAGAGAGTCTGGCCAGCATGCTGGAACATGCCGAGTTCTGGCAGGAGTTGCTGCAATCACGGCATGAGGTCGAGCATAGCCATGAAGAGATGAGGGGAGTTCGGGTATAGCCATGAAGATACAGGAACAGCAAGCGATAACGGTATCGCAAGACACTCTCCAAGCAAGAAATGGCAGCTTTGCCGGGCGAGCGATGCATGTGCTCCCCATGACCCGCGTTCAGCAGCCCTTGTCGGTATTGTTGCGTGGTTCCATTACTCTCGATCGGGTTCAGGAAGTGGCGTTGCAGCGTCTGCAGCAGGGTGAGCATTTGCCGCTGTCCGCTCGCAGGATCAGGGTCGTATGAGAATATGGCTTGCGCTGGTGCTGCTGACTGCGCTGAGTGGTTGCGTCACGACACCCGTGTTCAAACCCGCGTTGACACAGGTAAAAGGAGAGGTGCGTCTGGCGGGAAGATTGCCTTTCCCGGCCCGGGTGGAGGTCACTGTGCTGAGCGTGATCGATGGCCGTCCTTTGGCTGTGGCGGCAACAGAATATGACGTGACCATGTTGCCATTGGTATTTGAGCTGCGCCTGACACCTTTGCAAATGGCGGAGGGTGACTTATATCTGCGTACGCGATTGCGTTTCATCGGCAGTTCAGCAGTACAAGCCAGTCATCAGCAGAAAGTTTTTAAGGCGTTTAATCCTGATGGTTACGTCATTAATTTGCAGCCCAGAACTTGCTATCCATTATGTCAATAATGACGTTGTTCACAAACAATACTGAAATCAGCTGTTTATGGCTCTTATGATTCAATGGTAAAGTTTCTTTTTGTAACAAACTATCCCAGCATATAACAGTAACTTAATTTGAATCTCCAAATAACGCATGGCTAGTGTATTGACTCTAATTTGTGGCTGGTTTTCTTGCGTATAGCTGTTGTAGGATGCTCCCCCTCATTTCAATGGCGATTAATTAGTTGCTGGTATTGTGATGAGTTAATTTAAAAATAAAACGCCAATAATAAGACTCCCAGCAGAAATCCTGTCTTTGCTGAGGCGTCACAGGCACCACACGCAGATTCAGGAAAACGAAAAATATGAAAGGCATTACAACCACAGAGAAGGGCGATATAGCCCAGCTCCAGTGGTGCATGTCTGCTTTTAACGTCATTGAGCATACACAGGAGGGAATATACATCCTGCTGGAAGGCTCCATGACCTGGCAAGACTGCACCGATACCTACGAGTTATCCGCCAATGAGTTGATGTTCGTACGCCGTGGCAATTATGCGGTTTGTACCGGTGAAGCACCTTGCCACCTGCTTTGGTTACCCCTTTCAAATACCTTTCTGCAAGGCTTCTTGCAACGTTTTGGTTCACTGCTGAGCGACGTGCCCAGAATTGACGCCATGGCCCCCAGTCTGTTGCCATTTTGTGCCTCGCCACTATTGACCCAATGTATTCAGGGTTTACGTGGCTTGACGGAACATGAATACCCGCCAGCATTAGCTCAGCTACGTACTGAGGAGCTGTTGTTTCTATTGGCTTTTGGTGAGTCCGGCCCGCAACTGATGTCGATTCTGCGTCAATTGAGCAACCGCCAGGTTGAACGATTACAGTACTTCATGGAAAAGCATTACTTGATGGAGTGGAAACTCAGTGAATTTGCCAAAGAATTTGGCATGGGCTTGACCACATTCAAGGAGCTTTTCGGATCTATTTATGGCGTGTCTCCCCGAGCCTGGATCAGCGAGAGGCGTATTCTCTATGCTCATCAGTTATTACTCAATAGCGAGATGAGCATAGTGGATATTGCGATGGAAGCCGGGTTCTCCAGCCAGTCCTATTTCACCCAGAGTTATCGCCGCCGTTTCGGTTGTACGCCAAGTCGTGCCAGACATGGCAAAGATTAACGTCGGACTAAAATAATCTGACGTTTTTTATAAGTCAGGGAAGGGCTTAATGGATAGAATGATCGCATATCAAAACATTATCCCATTATTGCCCGCAGCAAGATGAGCAAGGCATAGCATGAGTCAGCAAGATCACCATTCTCCCAAACGAGGTCTGTTTGCAGGCCGCCGGGTCACTGTCGTCCAGTCAGCGTCTCTTTGTAAAGACCAGCTGGTTGGCCAGCAGTCCGTGCTCAGCTATCAGGATGCCGGTGTGTTGACTGCCCAGCAGATGAGCCTGTTGCAGCGGGTGTTGCCAAGAACCCGTCTGGAGTGTCTGCTGGCATCGGTCTGGTTTCAGCGCCGCGTGGATGTCGCCATGGCCGTGTCACGTCAGGATCTGCAGCGGATCCTGCGGTTGGCTGCGGGTGAGGAGGGTGACTGGATTGCCCAACTGGGGGATAGCATCAATCTGGCAGAGCGGTCGCAGTTATGGCATTGGGTGTTATATCCCTTGCATCGCTGGTGGGTCCGTCATCAGGAACCCCTCCACACAGGCTGGATCAATGAGTTGGCACAGTTGCAGGTCATGCGACGGCAGCTGCATGCTCAGGCCGCCTTCTGGCAGACGGTGGTGGATGTACAGTCTGGCATTGAGAGCAAGATTGCAGCCCAACTGGCGCAGCTGACCCAGCGTGAACGGGAACTGCAACAGCTGCAGGCCGAATGTGAAGATCGCCTTCATCTGGCCTGGCCTGCCTGGTATGGGCAGCAGACTAAGGAGGGTGACCTGGATGTGCTCATGCCGGTACCGCTCGAGCTGGAGGCATTCTGGCATGCCCTGCAGGTGTTACCGCATAAATCCACAGCTGCTCAGATGTTGCACGAGTGGCTTGCTGAAAGAGGGCTGGCCCTTTCTCAGGACCGCTTCTACTGGCAGCCACCGGCCCGCTAGATAACCCGAGGAACTATGCAAAATCTACTTAATCGATTGGCCGAAAAGCTTGGCCAAGGGCCTTTTGTTGCCGACGTTCAGGGCAAATATCATTTGCGACTCGATGGTTATCCTCTGTTTCTGCTACCCAGGCACAACGAACTGCTGCTGAGCACTCCCCTGGCAAGCGGCGCCACGTCAGAAGGTAAATCTCTGGAGCCGGCATTGTTGAAACGCCTCTTGCAACAGGTTGTGGCCTGGGGACGCCATGCGCCCCAGGCTCTGACACTCGATGAACTCGGCAACCTGCAACTGGAAGCCAGGCTGGAGCTTGACGGGCTTGATGAACACCAGCTGGAAGTCTTTCTGAGCCAGCACATTACCTTGCTGGAGCGGTTGGAGCCCCAGTTGAATGAGGCGGCTTTAGCCCCGGAATGGAGACAGATGATATGGCATCCGTAAACATGCAACGCCTGCTGCATCCTCTGCTATGGCTCGGCATGGGGGTGATGATGTGGTCGCGTCCCACATTGGCACAAGAGCTTGACTGGTTGCCCATGCCCTATAGCTATGTGGCGGAAGGGGAAAGCCTGCGTGATGTGCTGGTCAACTTCGGTGCCAACTACGAGGTATCGGTCGTCGTCAGCGACAAGGTCAATGATCAGGTCAATGGCCAGTTCGAACATGATGAGCCGCAGGCGTTCTTGCAGCAGCTTGCCTCTCTCTACAACCTGGTCTGGTACTACGATGGCAACGTGCTGTACGTGTTCAAGAACAGTGAAGTTCAGTCTCGTCTCATCAAATTGGCACAGACTGGTGCGGCGGAATTGCAGCAAGCTCTGCAGCGTGCCGGGATCTGGGAGGCGCGTTTTGGCTGGCGCCCAGACACAGACAATCGCCTGGTCTATGTTTCCGGCCCTCCTCGCTACCTTGAGCTGGTTGAACAAACTGCCCTGGCGCTGGAGCAACAGTCCCAATTGCGTAGCGAGAAGACGGGACCGCTTGCCATCGAGATCTTCCCGCTCAAGTATGCTTCCGCGACCGATCGTTCCATTCAGTATCGCGATACGGATGTTGAGGCGCCCGGCGTCGCCACCATTCTCTCTCGCTTGCTCAGCGATGCTGGCGTACAGATGGTCAATGGTGAGGGCGCGAAAGGGGGCGCATCCCATTCAGGGCAGGCAATCGTGCAGGCGGATCCTTCCCTTAATGCCGTGCTGGTGCGCGATGCCCCGGAGCGGATGGCCATGTATGGCAAATTGATTGCTGCACTGGACAAGCCGTCAGCCCGGATTGAAGTGGCTCTCTCCATCATCGATATCAATGCCGAGGATCTCTCCCAGCTGGGGGTGGATTGGCGAGTCGGGATCCGTACCGGCTCCAATCAGCAGGTGATCATCAAGACCACCGGCGATCGCAAGGGCATTGAGGGGGGCGCGGCGCTGGGCAGCCTGGTTGATTCCAAGGGACTCGACTATCTGCTGGCCAGAGTAAATCTGCTGGAGAACCAGGGCAATGCCCAGGTCGTCTCCCGGCCGACACTGCTGACTCAGGAAAACACCCAGGCGGTGATCGACCACAGCGAAACCTACTACGTCAAGATCAGTGGCGAGCGGGTGGCGGAGCTGAAAGGGATCACCTATGGCACCATGTTGAGAATGACGCCCAGAGTGATCCAGCTGGGTGACAGACCGGAAGTGAGTCTGAGCCTGCATATCGAGGATGGTAATCAAAAACCAAACAGCTCGGGTCTGGATGGCATTCCCACCATCAGTCGTACCGTGGTGGATACCATAGCCCGGGTAGGACATGGCCAGAGCCTGCTGATCGGCGGTATCTACCGCGATGAACTGAGCGAGAGCCTGAGCAAGGTGCCTTTTTTGGGCGACATTCCCTACCTGGGCGCCCTGTTTCGCAGCAAAGAGAGTCAGACTCGCCGTCAGGTTCGGCTCTTCATCATCGAGCCTCGGCTGATCGACGATGGCATCGCCCACTATCTGTCGCTCGGGCATGGTCAGGATCTGCGTGCAGGTGTGCTGGGAGTTGACGAGATATCCAACCAGAGTCTCTCTCTTGGCAAGGTACTGGGAGGTGCCCAGTGTCAGCCGTTGGCGGCCGCTCGCGAGGTGCAGCAACTGATGCGCCAGGGAGGCAAGAGTTCTTCTTTGACGCAATGCCAGATGGGCAATGAACTGGGGTGGCGGCTGGTCGAAATGGGCAAGGCGCAGAAGTGTACGCCGGCATTGACCTGGTGCATGCAAGCCGGGGAAGCCCGATGAGCTGGAAATGTCGCATATACCGCGGGTTGAATCACGGCGTTGAAGTGCCCCTGCCGGAGGGGCGCCTGATAATTGGTGCCGATCCGCTGCAAGCCGACCTGGTATTGGTGGATGAGGGCATGGCGCCTGTTCATCTGACGTTGATGGTGACGGCAGAGGGCATCGTACTGCAGGAGTGGGCCGAGGGCGTGATGCCGACTCAGGATGGGGAAGTGTTGGCTGCTGGAGCTTTGCTCAAGGCAGCAACCCGGCTGGAAGCGGGCCCGCTACTCTGGAGTTTTTGTGATAGCAGTCGTTCGTTGCCAGAGCAGCTTGAGCCACTGACTACCGTGCAGACGGCCCTTCGCCCACCGAAACGGGCTGCACGTGCCGATGTCTGGATGGGAGGGCTATGCCTGATGTTGATCATCGCCGTGCTGGCGCTGCTAGGGCATGGCTGGTGGCAGGGGAGCAGTGAAAATGATGCGGCACGCCAGGAGCAGGCTCTGAAGCGTTTCCTTGTGGCGCCAGCCTATCAGCAGGTCACGCTGATTAACGATGCCCATGGCATTTGGCAGCTGGCTGGTTATGTCGATGAGAACAGCACGCGACTGGCCCTGCAGCAGTATCTGGAAGGGAATGGTTTCAATTATCGGCTGGACGTTCGCACCATGGAGGATCTGCGTCAGGGGGCCGGTTTCATCTTGCAAAAGCTGGGATATGAGCAACTCCAGATCCGCAATGGCAAGGAACCTGGCTGGCTGCGGCTAAGTGGCGAGATTGATACGCAGGACCCGAAGTGGAGCACGCTCGATACGCTACTAAGGCAAGAGGTGCCCGGTGTGCTGGGGATTGAGAATCAGGTTCAGGTGGCAGGGGCTTATCGTAAACGACTGGATGACCTGCTGCAGGAACAAGGGTTGGTTGGGTTGTTGCGAGTGGCTGAAACCAGCGGCCGTATCGAGGTGTCCGGTCAGCTGGACAGTGCCCAGCTGGCCAAGTTTCAACTGGCCCAGCAGCAATTCAAGCGCGAGTTCGGTTCCCACCCTGTGCTGGAGCTGGTGAATCAGGAGCGGATCCCACGTCAGGATGAGCTGGAGTTTGAGGTACGCAGTGTCTCGTTTGGCCGGATTCCTTACGTGACCCTGGCGGATAAGCAGCGTTATCCAATCGGCGGGGCGACTGCCAACGGGGTTCGCGTATTAGCGATTCGTCCTGATGCTGTGGTGGTCAGCAAGGGCAAACAGCAATACATCGTCAAGTTAAAAGGAGTCGAGCGTCATGATGACCAATTTGGAAACGCGACTGTCCGGCGCTGATCCGGTATTTGCCCGCGAGCTGAATGCGCAGCTTGTCCAGGCGCTGGGTGAGGTGAAGCGGCAACTGCTGCGCGGGGGTACCCAGCAGCAGTATCAGCAGTGGCAACAGGAAGCCGACGCCATCGAGGCGGGGCTCAACATAATTGAGAAAATAAAAGGAGAGTAACCATGGCTATCGAGAGATTCTTTGACAATGGAGGGGAGAATAACAACACCCTTGATAGTGTTGCCAAAGCATTGAAAGATCAGGCTAATGAGAGCAATCAAGCAGTTAACAAAGCTATTGCTGATATGAAAACTGCCCCGGACAACCCGGCCCTGCTGGCCGAGCTGCAGCACAAGATCAACAAATGGTCGGTGGTGTACAACATCAACTCTACCGTGACGCGGGCGATGAAAGACTTGATGCAGGGCATTTTACAGAAGATCTGATGATGAACGTCCAACTCAAAAAACAACTGGCAGAACTGGCCCTGGCTGGAACAGGTCATCATTGCCACCCAGAGGCCGCATCCATTGCCGACTGGCTGGCGCAAGAGGAGTGTATGGCCGAATGCGTCACGTTGATCCGCCTCTCATCCTTGATGAACCAAGGGGATTATCAGAGCGCACTGCTGCTGGAGACCTCGCACCACTCTGCGGATGTTGAACCCTGGTTCGCCCTGTGTGAATGGCGACTCGGCATGCACGATGAGCTGGTATTGCGCTTGGCAAGGCTGGAAGCGAGCGGTCAGCCCGCCCTGTGTCAGTTTGCAGCCGGCTTGCGTGAGCAGATGGCGTCATGAAGATTGAAGGCAGCGAGCATCCGCCTCGAAGCGGATTTGCTGATACCGAACCACTTCCCAGACAACAGGTTCAACATCAATTTGAACGGCTGCTGGCAAAAGCAGATGAGCCTACCCTGTTCAGTCGTTGGCAGCAGGGGGGTGGGCTTGAGAGGCTGCTCGAGGGTGCTTCGCCTTCTGCCCAGCGGGACCTGCTCTGGCAGATCCATCAGCAGGGAGGAGAGCATGCCCAGGCGGTTGGCAAGCGACTGTTCCAGCCTGTCACCGACAAGTTGGTGACACATTTTTCCGGCCGTCAGCTGCCTGTCGTTGCTGCCATTGACCAGCCTGAGCTGCGCGCGCTGATGCGAGAGTTTGATCCACTGTCATCACGGCGGGAGACGGTGCTGCTGAACGTGATGGCAGACATCAAGAAGGCTACCAACGGAGCTCAGGCTGACTTGACATATCTCGAGGAATTGGCACGTCGTGAGCTGATGACGTTGATCCCGCTTAACGGCGTGGTGAACAACCTGACACGGCATTCACACAAACTTGATCTGGAGGCGTAATGGAGATTACCCAGTCAGCCCAGGCGGTCGTGACCAGCCTGGATGAGTTGAAAACGGCGGACACGGCCTCTTCCCAAGTTGCCAACTTTGAACAGGCGATGAGCGCACCATCCCAGGGTATAGGGGGTTCTTTGCTTGGTGAGCTGGGGGAAATAAAGCAGCAGTTTGTGGAGGCCAAGGAGAGCCTGCGGGCCGAGCTGTCGACACCGGGAGACGATCCCAACAGCCTGATGCAGATGCAGTGGGCGCTGATGCGTATCACCATGCAGGAAGAGCTGATTGCCAAGACAGTTGGCAAGATGAGTCAGAACGTAGAAACCCTGTTGAAGACCCAGTGAGGTAGTGTGAAGAGATCGATGCTGATGGGGGTGTTGTGCACCTCACTGCTGCTAGGTGGCTGCAAAGTGGAGCTCTATACCGGAGTCAGTCAGAAAGAAGGTAATGAAATGCTGGCGTTGCTGCGTACCGAGGGGATCTCCTCAGACAAGCAACCGGACAAGGATGGCAATATCAAGTTGTTGGTGGAGGAGTCCGATGTAGCGCAGGCCATCGAGGCACTCAAGCGCAAGGGCTATCCGCGGGAGAGTTTCTCCACCTTGCAGGATGTATTTCCCAAGGATGGCCTCATCTCTTCGCCTACCGAAGAGCGGGCGAGGCTCAACTACGCCAAAGCCCAGGAAATTTCCCATACCCTCTCGGAGATCGATGGCGTATTGGTCGCGAGAGTACATGTGGTTCTGCCAGAAGGAAATGAAGGGATCAGCAAGAAACCCTTACCCGCTTCGGCATCCGTTTTCATCAAGCATGCCGCCGATATCCAGCTGGACAGTTATATTCCGCAGATCAAGCAGCTGGTCAACAACAGCATTGAGGGGTTGGCTTACGATCGGATCAGCGTGGTGCTGGTACCTTCGGCCGATATTCGTCAGATGCCTCTGGTATCGCGAAACACCAGCCTCTTCTCCATCGAGGTGAGTGAGTCGTCGAAGTGGCGGCTGGCAGGACTGATTGCCCTGTTGTTGATGCTGGTCGTGACCACCAATCTGGCCCAGTACATGTGGCACCGGAGCCGGAGTCGTTGATGACGGTAGGCCTGACACCTTATCAATTGCGCTTCTGTCCGGCAGCCTATCTTGATGACGGCCATTTTCCCGATTCATGGCGCTGGCTGCAGGATGCACTGCCTGACTGGCGTATCCACCCCGCCTTTAATGAAGCGCTGCTTGAGGAGCTGGCCTTGGAGATTGCCTATGAGTCGCCCTCATCCCTTGGCGGCTTGGCATTGTTCCCCCAGTCTGAGCTCGCGAGTACCTTGTCACACCTTGGCGCCGTGTTGCATGGGGAGGCCATTCGTCATTGTCTGCAGGGGAGTACGCTGCGCCATATCATCGGCTTGTTGGGGGAAGAGGGGCACAGGAATCTGCTGTCCCAGCTTGATCTGTTGATCGGCCCCTGGCCTGCAGGCTGGCAGCAGCCGTTGCCGCTTGAACTGAATGGCTCTTATCTGGAAGCGGCTGGCTTGCAATTCTGGTCGGCAGCCGCAGGGAATGTTGAACCTGGCTGGGCTCGCAGGCTTGCCCTGCGTCTTCCTCCATCATCCACCGTACCATCCTGGCATCTGGCGAGTGAGTCGTTGCCACTGGCTCGGGCGCTCTGTCTTAAAATCGCCAAACAGGTCACACCACAATGCTGCCATTTGTTGAAATAAAGAGTGAACACCTGCAACTGGAGCCTGGTCAGCGGATCCTGCGCAGTCAGGATTACCAATCCTATCTGAGTGCCCAGGCACTGGTTGAGGCGGCCAGGGAACAGGCGGCCGAGATCGTGCAGGACGCTCGTACCGTGTACGAGCAGCAGCGCGAGCTTGGTTGGCAAGCTGGCATGGAGCAGGCTCGCCGTGAACAGGCGGTGTTGATCCACCAGACTCAACTGCAGTGCCAAGAGTACTATCGCACTGTAGAGCAGCAGATGAGCGAGGTGGTGTTGCAAGCCGTGCGCAAGATCCTGCATGACTATGACCAGGTTGCGTTGACCCTCAAGGTAGTGCGCGAGGCACTCTCGTTGGTGAGCAACCAGAAGCAGGTCACGGTGCGGGTGCACCCTGAGCAAGTCACGGCGGTACGGGATCAAATCGCCAGGGTACACAAGGATTTCCCGGAGATCGGTTATCTGGATATTTCCGCCGATGCCCGGCTCGATCAGGGGGGATGTATCCTGGAAACCGAAGTGGGGATCATTGATGCCAGTCTGGATGGCCAGCTGGAGGCACTGTCACGGGCTATTTCCACGACGCTTGAGCGGGGCGACCATCCTGCTCATTAATCTGTACCATGTCAGGTGATTTGCGCCACTGAGCACATGTCACTTTGCTGCCGTTGTTGCAGGCGCCAGAGGATGTGGGCCCCGTCTAGGCTAGCAATCTATTTGTCTGAAAATCACCGTTGATGATGGGGTTGAGCGCCTCCGCCATCTTCAGAAAAGCCCCCGGCAACCTGGTTGCCGGGGGCTTTTTGCTGTCTGGACGCCGGTATTCTCGGGTCATGGCGCCGTGGTGGATATCGGCGGCTTGTACCAGCAGAGTATCAGCAGGGTGAGCAGGCAGCAGGCGGCGCCGGCGTAGAAGGTGAAGGCGGGGCCCAGATTGTCCCACAGCAGGCCGGCCAGCAGGCTGGCCAGCAACATGGCGAGGCCGCAGACGAGGTTGAAGAAGCCAAACGCGCTGCCGCGCAGATCCGCCGGGGCCGTGGCGGCCACCATGGCAGCCAGCAGCCCCTGGGTCATTCCCATGTGAATGCCCCACAGCAT
>Ga0224722_1000864_pt1 | contig 17306 bp, 17 predicted proteins | sample Balambano_FR1_Me_FD_161646 | JGI IMG/M metagenome (GOLD analysis project Ga0224722, IMG submission 161646) | Freshwater sediment microbial communities from Lake Towuti, South Sulawesi, Indonesia - Balambano_FR1_MetaG | ecosystem: Environmental > Aquatic > Freshwater > Lake > Sediment | place... | reverse complement strand
GACAGGACGGCCAGCAGCGCGTGGGTTTCGAGGTGTCCGACAGCGGGCCGGGGATCGAACCGCAGCACCTAGCGGTGGTGTTCGAGCCGTTCTTCACCACCAAGCCGGTTGGCGAGGGCACCGGGCTGGGCCTTTCGATCTGTTATGGGATCGTCAAGCAGTACGGCGGCGAAATTCGCGTCGAGAGCGCGCCAGGCAACGGTGCACGGTTCGTCGTCGAACTACCGGTACGCTCAGCACCACCGGCGCCGGCAGCCACAGCGCACAGCGCGCCCGCCGAAGTGCCGCCGGCACGGCGCGTCCTAGTGATCGACGACGAACCAGTGGTAGCCTCGTTGATGGAACGCCTGTTGCAAAGCAAAGGCTACCGGGTGGATACCTGTCAGGACGGGCGGGCGGTAGCGGAGCTATTGCACCGCGGTAACTATGACCTTGTAATCAGCGACATCAAGATGCCCGAGTTTGGTGGAGCGCAGGTGTATGCCGAGGTGACGCGCCGCTCGCCGGAGATGCGCCGACGGCTGTTGTTCGTAAGCGGCGACACACTCAGTCTCAGTACGCGCGAGTTTCTGACTGCCAGTGGTAGCCCGTTCCTCGAAAAGCCGTTCGACGTGGACGAGTTCACGGCCATGGTGGATCGGTTGCTCGCCGCAGAATAATTTTGCACACAAAGAGGGGCGTAGGGCGGTTTACCCGCCCTACGCCCCTCTTTGTAGCGAAAATCTACGGGAAGCGTGTGCGGCTGCCGACCACGCGGCGCACGCCATCGGCCACGCTGCGACCGGCATCGAGGTAGGCGGTGTACACCGTGGCGCGGCGCAGTGCCAGCGGAATGCCGGCCAGTAAGAGCGCCAGCGCCGGCACGTACCAGAACCAGCCAAACGCGCTGCCAAGGAAGAAGAACGCCAGCGCCGCGCCGAGCAGCACATTCATCAGCGCGCTGCTCTGGTTTGGCAAGCTGCCAGGCAACAGATCACGCAGATTGCCAAGGATGATCAGCACCCCGACCGCCAGCGCGAAGTATGCCTGCATGCCTGCGCTGAGCAGCCCACCCACCAGCGAAAGCAGCAGAATCACCGCGATACCGACTGCCACATATATATAGATCGGCTTGATCCCTAGCCCGCGGCTCGAGCTTCCATAGCCGTTTCCATTTCCGCTATACATCACATCCCCCTTGGTGGGCGCCGATTGCGCCGGCGGCATCCGCCGGATACAACGCCCTGTAGACATTGTACGCGCCGAAGCGCGCAATTGTTGCGGGCGCAGGTAGAGCAAGCCGATCGGATTTGTAAAAAAGGAGGATTCTTTCTGGGGCCTGCGTCCCCAAGCCCCTGCAGTCCGCTCAGCTGACACAGCTCTGGAAGCGCGCAAGCCGGTGTCCATGTGTTGCACGTTCGTCTGGCTGCATGAGCCAAGACTGCTGTGAAACAGTTGCCGTGCACGGGCCATAGGTAAAAAGCGTGATCGTTCGGGTGCGCGCTTCGTGGTGTAGTTTGTGCAACACCTGTTGCAGAATCTGCCCCTCGAACGGCGTGTACAGAAAGAACACCGTTCCATCGGCATAATCCGCATTGCGGGCGTCAGCATGAATGAATGTGACACGCTCCAGCCGCAACGCTGCTGCGCGTGCGTGTGCGTATGCACAGAAGGCTGGCTCGACTTCGACACCCTTTGCCCAGGCCGGGCTCAGCAGGCTCACTAGCATCGGCACGAGCCCAAGACCCGCGCCAAGATCGTAGAAGACATCGGCTTCTGTGAAGCGTGCCTGCTCGACCATCGCCAGTGCGACACGGGCCGGGGTTTGCTGGTAGAACACCATCTCCGGCTCGCGCTCGATCGTTTCTGCGGGGATCGTGTCGGTCAGCAACAAGCCATTGACGAAGCGGTCGAGCACGTCGTAGCCGGCCTGTTCTGTTCGCTTGCGGCCCGTGCCAGCATACCGGCTCAGCAACGATTTGAAGGCCGTCCCGATAATCTGTTCGCTGCGAAGCCGTTCGAACAACCCAGCATCGATGCGGAGGAATTGGTGTTGGAGTGTTTCGGCGGTTGTTTGGAGTGCTGTGAGTGCTGGCGAGCGGTGGGGAACGATCTGGGGAATACCATCGGTCAGAATCGCTTCGAGGGTGTCGAGCGCCGCTGCCCGGCCGGCAAAGTTGTGTTCCTCGCGCAGGGCAGTATTCTGCTCGATCGCTGCGAGGTCTGATTGTAGCTCGGCGAGAAGCATTGGTGGGCTAGAGCTGGAACTCATATTCGATCTCGTCGCGGAGCGGCACGCCATCCAAGCCGATCAGCGGGATTTCGGGCTTGAGTTTGCGCGATGCTTCGAGCGCATTGTGGTGAACCGCAACGAGCGTCATTCCCTGGCGCTCATAGAATCGGATGGCCGGTGTGTTGTCGTTGGTTGTGATCAGCCACAGCCGGCGACATCCAAGCTGCTGCGCCTGTTCGCGTGCTGTGGCGAGCAGATGCGAGCCGAGACCGTGCCGCTGGATCGATGCGTGCAATGTCACGACCTCGCACTCGTGTCCAACGATGTGGTAGGTCAGGAGTGCGGAAGGAGCGTCATCGAGCGCGGCGAGGAATCCTGGCAACCCAAGCGCATCGTGCAGGACGCCACGCGAAACGACGCGCAGTGCGTAGTTGGCGAGGAGAAATTCGCGCTTCCACGCCTGGTCTTCTGGTTGGATTGAGCGTACGGTAATACTCGGCATCGCGAGCTACGGCCCAAAAATATTCTTCCAGAGATCCTGCGCCGCCGTTTGAACGGTAGCAATCGTCTGGCGCACCGGGTCGGGCGAAAGGCGCGCGTCGAGGCGGGTTCGCACGTCCTCGATCACCTCGTGCAGCAGGGCGTGGGTGTGATGGCTGTACAGGCGCGTCAGGTCATCGGCGTAGTTATCGAGCAGCGCCTCGCGGTCGGGTGTACTGGGTGCCTCGGTGACAAGGCGGGCCAGCAGCTCACGAGTCTGGGCGCGGAAGTCGTCGGTTGCCATGGTTTTTCTCCACTTCGTGGGGATGTATCAATCTGGGTAGATTGGAGAGAAAACAATTTTTGGAGGGGCAAGCCCCTCCAAGCCTCCCCGCTGAAGGGTTGTCTGGAGGGCAAGCCTCTCGAGCCATGGGCTTATGACGCGCCGAGGCCGGGGTTTGTTGCGTGCGTCAGCGGCGCGCGCCGCCGGCCAGGATTTGTGTCTTGTAATGGCAGTTGTCGCAGTAGGCCACCCGGTAGCCGGCGAGCGTGGCGTATTTGAGCGCTCGACCGCAGTTAGGGCAATGCTGCGGCAGTGTGGGCGGTGGGCCATTGAGGGCAGGCGAAGCACGCAGCGCCGCTGGTGCAGGCTCAGGGGCCGGCGTATCGGTTGGCAGCACACGCATGCTCTGTGACTCTGTTGCGCGACCCTGGTCTCTTGGTTGTGCGGGCTGTTCTGCGGGGCTGAAGCCGAAGGTACGACTGACGTACTCCACCACCTGGGCGTAATCGGCGGCACCACGCGAGCGCGGATCGTACTCATAGATCGTCTTGCCAAGCGCGGGCGACTCGGACAGGCGCACGTTGACGCGTACCGGCGGCGCGACCAGTGCGCCATAGCGCTGGTGCAGTTCGGCAAGCAGCGCGCCCGATTGGCGCACGCGCGGGTCATACATCGTCGGTACGATCATGCGGATGCCACGTGTGCTGCCCTTGACCTGCGACACCTGGCTGAACAGCAGTTCGAGGCCCTTGATCGAAAACGGCTCGACAGTGGTGGGCGCAATGATATCGCCAGCGGCCATGATCGCATTGATGTTGAGCGGTGTGAGCGAGCCGCCCGAGTCCACCAGCACGAAGTCGTAATTCTTGACCAGCGGGCGCAGGGCGCGTTCGAGCACGCGCGGCCAATCCGGGCGGCGCGTGATCTCAGGCGTTGCGCCGAGCAGTGCGTGGTCAGCCGCCAGCAAATCCAGGTTGGGTCGGGCAGATGTGACGCAATCCGCAGCAGCAGCGCCGTCCACGAGCACCTCGTAGACCGTGCGGCGTGGCTTCACCCCGAGCGCCATGGAAAGGTTGCCCTGCGCGTCGGTATCCACTAGCAGCACGCGCGCACCCTTGAGCGCTAGCCCCGCGCCAAGGTTCACGACTGTGGTGGTCTTGCCGATGCCACCTTTGAGGTTGGAGATCGCAATCACACGCCCCATAGAGCATGCCCCCGACGGTGCAACGCCACTCGATACAGCGCGGCTCTGCGGAGTCTAGCATAGCTCATGGCAGCGCACAATCGAGGGTTAACACGAAGGTATTCCTCTGCCTGACCCCGCTGATACGGCTGGCGGCTTTCGGCCTGAACCTGGCGTTGGGCGCGCCCGTGCCACCAACTGAGGCGTGGGGTGGGATGGCCGAAGTGCCGGGAGCGTTCATCTTCATTTTCCTGACGATTGGGCTCGGAGAGGAGCTCGGCTTTCGGGGCTACGCGCTGCCGAAGCTGATGGAGCGATACTCCGCGCTGGCTGCCGCCTTGATTCTGGGCGTGCTGCTGGCAATCGTGTTTGTCGTGGTTGGCACCGCCATCGCCATCGCCACCGGGCCGAACTTGACGCGTCGGCATGGCGAGCGAGCCGCCGGCGCCCCGAGGGATTATACTCCTGGGTCAGTTGTCGTGGGCGGCACCATTCCGTGACGCGAGATCCGTCGAGCGATGGTCGTTTTCGCGAAAGAAGCTCACTATTTTGCGCGCTTACAATCCAGCAACGGCGGGCTACCTAGCTGGCGCGGGAGTGATGGCGGATGGACTGAAGCCTTTGATCAACAGCCAGAGGCCCATCACGATCTCCTGTGGTGCCAGCACCATCTGGAGATAGAACCCGTTCGGATTGTCTATATGGAAGATATGCAGCAGGGCGTACGTCATATAAGGAAGCACGCCGATCAGGCCCCAAACGGTCAACCAGCGCGGGATCAGCTGGGTGCGGTAGAAGGAGACCTAGAGACACGTCGTTCCGATCAGAAACACGATCGAGCCGATCGCGCCGTTGAAGCCCAGGAATTGATACAGGACACTGCCCATGGACTGCAAGGCAGGCGAATCAGTCCCGGTGACAACGTATTCGTTGCCAAGTGCAACCAGCGTCAAGAAGCTGAGGGTCGAGATAACATAGAAGGTTCCCTCGAGCGCCCCGCAGAAAAGCAGCATGCCCAACGCCAGCTCGGCGCTATCTTTTCTGAGAATCGGGTAGAGGAACACCGTCATCCCCGCAAGCGAGATTCCCATCAAGAGGGTAAAAAATGCACCGCCGGTAAGCCGGAGCGAGTTAGCGGCAACCAGGCCCAGCAGATCCACCCCGGCAAGCGGCGTGCCGGAGGTGATCGAGGTAAACACCTCGCCGTCCGCGTCGAGCGAGACCCAGGCGGCGGGCCACCCGCAGCCGGCAATCCACGCGCTGGCCAGGCTAGTTTTCCCAAAGCCAGCAGGGGCTGATATCAGGGTCAGTCTGCGATGGAAACCCCCACTCAGCCGCGAGATCAACTCGGCGCGGAGCACCACGTTCGGCCGGAGCGGTGGGACGAACAGTTTTGTCGCGAGCACTGGGGTCAGCATAGCATCATTATAGAGCACGCATCTTTCCACGGGAACTGGATTTGGTGTGCTGGCAGTAGTAATTTTACCAACCGGGCAAGCCTCAGCGACTGTGGTCAGCAGTGATCGCCATCAACCTGTCGAACCTCTGAGATTATCGACAGATACGAATATTTGTGCTAGACTCCGCGGAGATTCCGGGAACATCGATACAGGGAGTAGCGCCCATGACAAGAGCAGCACTCGCGGAGGCGCGCGCCCTCGAAAGTTGGCAAGACTACCAGAATGCCCTCAAGCACGCAGTCGTGTCGCTCACCGAGGAACAACTTCAGCGGCGGCTCAATCCTGGTCTGGGTACGCCGGGAGAAATCGCCGAACATATCGTCTTTGGGCGCGCCCTCCATCTGCACCGCACGCTGGGCAAGAAAGCAGCGGAACTCACGCCGCTGCTCCGGTGGGAGGACGCGGACGACCCACCCCAAACAGCCGCCGAGCATGTGCTCAAACGATTACCTTGTGTCGATTGCAAGCCAGCTCACTGGCAGTGATGTGGAGGCAAGCTTGATGGTGACATATACGGTCAACCTGTTCACAACCCTTGACGGCTTTGGCACAGGTTCTGTCGCGTACTGGGGCAAGGACGGTCCTGAGCTGCGTGAGTGGCATGCGCGAACCTTCTTCGGCGGGGCGAGTCAGACGCTGGTGTTCGGAGCGAACACTTACCGGATGATGGCCCACTACGCCGCGCAGCTCGCGGAGGACGCGAACTTCCGGTCGCTCAGCGCGGCACGAAAGATCGTCATTTCGCGAACGCTGGAGGAGCCACTGACCTGGGCGAACTCGATGCTCATCGCAGAGAACGCACTCGACGCCGTCCCTCGCCTGAAGGCAGAGGCGCCCACCCCGCTGTACTCTCACGGCAGCATCTCGATGAATCGCGCGCTGCTTGCTGCCGGTCTGGTGGATCGTCTGGAGGTGATGGTGTTCCCGATCATCACCGGGGCGTCGGGAGAGAACCCGATCCTGGCCAGCCTGCCGGACATCGACCTGAAGCTCGTCGAATCACGGCTGTTCGACGGGCGCGTGCAGCAGCTCGTCTACCTCCCGACCGCCCGCTGAGTGTAATCACTCGATCGCGCAGCCTCTACAATGACTTGACGGGAATGACGCTCAGAGGAAGTTTCAGACAGGATTTACAAGATTTGCAGGATAAGCCTTGCTAATAGGACAGCTCTGTTTGCCAACTGTAAATCCTGCTAATCCTGTCAGAACCTTGCCTAACTCTTCGAAGCGGGCTTGCTGCGTTGGCTCAAGGCCCGTGCGATTGATTTGAAGCAAGAGCGTGGTTGCGTCCTCGCTTAGTCGAGGCGTCTCATGCCGCGCCCGTAGCAGGTTGACCGGCGCTGCAAAGGCAGCAAGTTCGTCGGCTCGGAGCCGCTCACCTGCATGAAGCAACTGCTCGGTTGAGATCTTAATCGGAATGGTGCTCATCTGGCAATCCTCGTTACTGTCGCTGTTACTGCTGAGACTCTTCCATACGAGCTCCTTTGCGGATAGTGGCACGCCAGCATCCGCGTATGGGCGTGCGCCGCTGCCGATCGGCACTAGTTTACGCAAGGGCCAGGACGGTGTCTTGTATCAAAACGAAACATGCACGGACGGCTTCAGCCCGGTGGCGTGCAGAAATCTGTATCGTCATGACACCTCATTCAACTCCGGGGGCGTTCTGCTAAGATGCAGCTCATGACTCGCGCAGCGCCGCGTACGCCGAGCTGCGCGGGGTAGACCGCACTCCTACCAGCTAACCCGTGTCGAGGACGCCCAGGCATCGGTTGCTGCGTGCGGCCGCCTCATTGGCGCGAACCGGCCGGTCGCGGCCAGTGCATCGAGACCGCCCAGACAACTTCTATTCGGCAAGCCGCGAGACTAGGCCGGAACGTAGGTCAGCCTGATCACATCCTCGTCAATCCGGTCACTCGCCACGAGGCGGAGCGGCGGCCGGGGTCCGGCGAAATATCGTTTGCCATGACCAAGCACGACCGGGTGGAGGTAGATGCGATACTCATCGATCAGGCCAAGTTCGGTGAGGCTATGCGCCAGGCTTGGGCCAGCAACTTCGATCTCACCATCGCGCTCGGTCTTCAGCTTCCGGATCGCGCCCTCCAGGTCGCCCTCGACAAGCGTGGCGTTGGGGCCAACCGACTTCAACGAGCGTGAGACGACCCATTTCGGCTGCTTCCGCCACGCCGCCGCGAACGCCTGTTCCTCTGCACTCCATTCAGGCTGATCGTCATCCCAATACCGCATGACCTCATACATCTGGCGACCGTAGACACTGCCCGACTGCCCCTGAGCCTCCTCGATGAAGTGCCGAAAGAGCGTGGGGCTTGGCCCAAACGCCATGTGATCGACGTAGCCGTCGAGGGACTGGTTCATTCCGAATACGAGCTTCGCCATACCATTGCCTTTCTTCCCGCGCTACACCCGCGTGGCTTGTGAACGTCGTTGCTGATTGAGACATTGCGAGGCGTGCGACTTGGGGTTTGTTGGGCCGCTGCACCAGCGCAAACGGGCAGACGTCGAAGAACATATGTTTGCAACCATAGCACGGGAGAACTCCAGTTGTCAACGCTGCAATGCGCGATATCACAGTAGCCTCCCGCCCATAACACACAACAGAAAATCGCCGTTCAGATGCCGGTGGAAGCGCGACCGCACGCCGTTAGCCACTCATTACCGCGTGTCTCACTTCTACGACCTGGCTAGGGCCTGGGTGTCACCTGGAAGGATCGCGGTTGTACGCCGTGCGTGCCCACAGGAAGCTTACCAGGGTGATGCCGACGCACCACGCGACGGCGACGGGAGCGCTGTTGCCGATTGGGGTACCCAGAAGCAGCCCGCGAACGGTCTCAACGATCGGCGTGAACGGCTGATTGCGGGCGAACCATGCCATCGCCCAGGGCATCGTCTCGGTCGGCACGAGGGCGCTGCTGAAGTACGGCAGAATATACAGCGGGAACAAGGCACTGCTCACCCCATCCGCAGTCTTGATCACAAGGCCGAGCGCTGCCGCCAGCATGGTGACGGCAATGGCGAACAGCATGAGCATGCCGCCCGCCGCGAGCCACTCCAGCGTTGTGGCGGTGGGCCGAAACCCGAGCAGCAACGCCAAGCCGATCACGATGCCAAGGCTCGCCATGATGCCGATCACACCGCCGGCCACGTGGCCGTTCAGCACTGCGGCGCGAGCGATCGACATAGTCCGGAAGCGGGCGATGATCCCGCGCGTCATGTCGGTGTTGAGCCGCACGGCGACCATGCCGGTGCCCTGGATCACGGTGAGCAGCAGCATGCCGGGCACGATGTAGTTGATGTAGCTGGTTCCCGTGCCCTGGATCGCCCCGCCAAAGACATACACCATCATCAGGAGGATGAAGACCGGCGTACCCAGAGCGCCAAGGATCGCTGGCGGGTTCCGCAGAATGTGCCGCAGTGTCCGGCCCGTCATCGTGAACGAGTCGCGCACGGCATGAGAGAAGCTGTTCATTATGCATGGCCTTTCGAGGTATCGGCATGGCCGGTCAGCGCAAAGAAAACATCGTCAAGATCAGGGGTGTGGACCGACAGTCCGTCCACGCGGATCATGGCGTGGTCGAGCTGATCAAGCACCGCACGCAGCGACTGCACGCCGCCGTCGCTCGGCACCGTCAGCGTGAGCGCATCGTCGTCACGTGCCGTGGCCGGCAGCGTGCGGGCCGCCAAGTCGAGGGCGTGCAGATCGGCAAATTGCAGCGTGATGTGGCCGCCGGGGATGCGGCGCTTGAGCTCGTCGGCGGTGCCCTCGGCGATCAGCCTGCCGCCATCGAGCAAGGCAATGCGGTCAGCCAACTCGTCGGCTTCTTCGAGGTACTGTGTCGTCAGGAGAATGGTGATACCGCCAGCCACGAGAGCACGAATCAGCTGCCACATGGTGCGGCGACTGCGTGGATCGAGGCCGGTGGTTGGTTCGTCAAGGAAGACGATGCGCGGGGTGCCGAGCAGGGTCATGGCCAGATCGAGCCGCCGCCGCATGCCGCCGGAGTAGGTGCTAACTGGTTTCTTGGCCGCGTCGAGCAGGTCGAAGCGTTCGAGCAGGTCGGCGCTGCGACGCCGACCCTCGCGCCGGTCGAGATGGTAGAGATTCGCCATGAGCCACAGGTTCTCGTCGCCGGTGAGCAGTTCGTCTACCGCAGAGAACTGTCCGGTGACCCCGATCGCGGCACGCACAGCAGCCGGTTCACGAAGCAGATCGTGGCCGGCGACGCGCGCCTCGCCACCATCGGGGCGAAGCAGGGTGGAGAGGATGTGCACGATCGTCGTCTTGCCTGCGCCGTTGGGGCCGAGCAGGGCGAAGATCGTCCCTTCAGGAACGCTCAGGTCGATACCGTCGAGCACGACATGCGCGCCGAACGCTTTGCGTAAGCCGCGTGTTTCGATCATTGCCACGGTTTACTCTCCTTCAGATATCGTCTCTAACCCAAACATTCCTGGATTGCGCTGACGGCGTTGCTCAGGCCATCCTCTGATCGGATATGCACGCCGAGTGCTGCGGCCTTCGCTTGAATGGTCTGATTGCTTACTACTTCGGTGATCGCCGACGCAAGCTTGTCGGCAGTCAGAGCTGATCGCGGCAGGGGCTCGACACCAACGCCCAAATCGTGCAGGCGTCGCCCCCAGAAGGGTTGATCGGACAGCACTGGTACAATGATGGATGGCACCCCTGCCCGCAAGCCGGCAGCCGTTGTTCCGGCTCCGCCGTGATGCACGACTGCTGCCCTGCGGGGGAACAGCCAGCTATGGGGCGCATAGTCCAACAAAAAGACGTTGTCCGGTAGGTCGGATGCCCCAATCTCCGCCCAGCCGCTGAGTATGATCGCTCGTGTTCCAGCTTGCCTGGCGGCAGTAAGCAGAAGCTGCGTGGCTGCCTGGGAGTTGCGTTCCCGCATGCTGCCGAAGCCGATATACACCGGCCTGGAACCGTTTGCCAGGAACGTCAGCAGATCGTGTGGCGGCTCCCATGCGGGTTCATCCTCGAAGATATAGCCAGTGACACGGTGATGTGGCAGCCAATCAGCAGGGCGTGGAAGCACGTGCGGGCTGACCAACAACAACGAGGGCGTGGCGTCGAGCGCGGCGCGATGCCTGGCCCATGTTTGGCTGGGCAGACCAAGATACTCGGTACGAAGCCGGTTGCCGTTTCGACCCATGACACCCCATTGCGAACGTCGCACCATGCCGCCTACCCAGCGATTGTAGCTAGCTTCTGGAGCTGGCAGCCAGGCTGGTTTGGCCGGTGCCATTCCGATAAACTCACCTGTTGGCACCCAGGGCTGTAAGTTAATGTGGATAGAGCGCACACGGCAGTTCTCAAGGGCACCATTCAGCAGCGGCAGCATGCCCTCACTCAACAGCACCACATCTCCAGCCTGAATACCATCGGCAATTTCTTTTCCCATGTGTACCGTTGCCTGGGTTAGCTTTTGCAGGGAACGCATCATCTGGAGAAGGTTGCTGTCTGATTGGGCATCGAGCATGGCCTGAATGTTGACGCTGAGGCCAGCGAATGGCACACCGCGCTGCTCCACCCAAGATCGAAAGACTTCCGCGGCGACCACTACGACGCTTGCCCCCGCCTGCTGGAGCGCATGGGCCAATACCACATTCGGGCGTACGTCGCCCCACGACCCTGTTGCGATAATTACAAAACGCATTGTTTTCTCCGAAGATTTCACCTGACGGCGATCAGGACTACGGGTTGGTGTGGCCGTGAAGCGGTGCCCCGCCGCTACGGGATGCCCTATCCCTCCGGCGCGATCGGTGTCGCCTCGATCTTCAGCAGGCTCGGCGCAGCGAAGCCCAGCAGGCAGACGATGGCCGCCGCAGCACCGCCGATGACGAACACGTCGCGCACGCTGATCAGCGCGCCAAGCCAGGCCAACAGGCCCAGCCCGAGCGGTGCTGCCAGGCCCATCAGGGTCGAGAGCAGCGCAAAGGTGCGCCCTTGGAACTGGTTCGGCACCTGCGCGTACAGGATCGCCATCAGCATGCTGTTCGCCGCCAAGAAGAGCGCGGCACCGAGCGCCCAGCAGACCGCCGAGAGCCAGAAGAACGTGCCTGGTGTCAGCGCCATCGCGGCGATCAGCCCACAACCCAGCGCGTAGCCGCACAGCAGCACGACGATCTTGCGCTGCACCTTCACGACAAATGCCAGGATGCCGCCGCCGATCAGGCCGATGCTTCCGAGGGCTTGCATCAGCGCCACCTGGTTCACATCGCCACCAAAGTGCGTGGTGATGAATAGCGGCATCAGGCTGAAGACCGGCATAATCAACACGACCATCAGTGTTACTACACCGTAGAGCCAGCGCAGCCCGTCATGCGCGGCCACCAGGCGCACCCCCGCGACGAAATCGCTCCATAGACTCGTCTGCTGTGTGGGGTCACGCTCCAGCTGGGGGATGCTAAACGGGAGCAGCAGGGCCACCGCCAGCAGCGCCGTGACGACATCGATGGTAAGTACGACGTATAGCGGCAGGAAGGCCAATGCAAGCGCGCCAAGGGCGGGGGCGGCAATACCGAGGATGCCGCCGAGGGTCTGGCCTGTCCAGATGCTCCAGAATCGCAGACGCCACGGGCCGTTCTGGGCGGGTTCTTGGGCACGATCAACGATCTTCGCGGGGTTGATTGGCCCCTCCCTGTGCTATACTACCTCAAGTTCTCGAATAAACAAATATCTTGATAAACAAGATATTTGAAGCATAGCAGAAAGAATGTCGTATGTCAAGCGATGAAGCGCAGCGCGCGGTGCTGCTCGCCCTGCTGGGCCGTAACCTGTCGGGCGAGCAAGCGAACAGGCTGGTGCTGTTCCAGCAGGCGGTCGCCGACCGGCTCGGGCTCACACTCACCGACCTGCTCGGCCTCGCCGCCCTGAGCGGCCCTGAGCCACTGACCGCCGGGCAGCTCGCCGAGGCGACCGGGCTGACCACCGGCTCGGTCACGGTGATGATCGACCGGCTCGAGCTGGCGGGCTACGTGCAGCGCGAGAAGGACGGGCAGGATCGGCGGCGCGTGCTGGTGCGGCCGGTGCGCGTCCGGATCGATCAGGACGTTGCGCCGCTCTATGCAGCGCTTGCAGCAGCCTGGGTTCGTGCGCTGGAGGGCTACAGCACCGAGGAGCTTTCAACCCTGTTAGACGCACAGACGCGCAGCGCGCTGCTCGTGCAGGAGCAGACTGCGGCCTTGCGGCTTGCTGGCGCACAAGTTGGCCCTGCTGTGGAGACACTGCGCGCTTCGAGCGCCTCCTCCGCTATGCCCGTACAGCAGGCACGGCTGCTGATTGCCAACGGTGCCCACAAGGTCAGGCTGCGCGGTGCTGCGTTGGCTGAATTGTACGCGGCCGAGTTCGAGGCACCCGAGCCGCAGATCCAGTTCCAGGGCAGTACGGTGCAGTTTCGCTACCCGCGCTTCGCGTTCCTGAGCCGGGGGCGCGGCACAGGTACACTGAGCCTCAGCAGCACCGCGAGCTGGCAGATCGACGTACGCGGCGGGGCCTATGAGTGCAGCTTCGACCTGCGCGAGCTGAGGCTGACGGCCCTCAACCTGTTCAACGGCGCGTTTCGGCTGGAGCTGAGTCTGGGGCAGCCGCGCGGCCTGGTACCGGTTCGCATCACGTCCGGCGTGGCCGACATAGTGATCCGACGACCTGCCGGTGTCGCCGCGCAGTTGCACATCCCCAACGGAGGCACTCACCTGCGCCTCGACGAACGCTACGAGCAGTGGGCAAGCCCAGAGCTACGCTGGCAAACGCCTGGCTTTGACTCAACCAGCGACGGCTATGTCATCACCGTGGAAGGCGGGGCGAGCAAGCTCGAGATCCGTGCTTGACTTGGAGTGCGCTCGAAGATGTATGCTCCCGCCCAGACAACCGCTGAGACGTGGAGCACGGCGCGATCACCGATACACGACGGTTGCGCGCGACAGGGGACTCAATGCACACACGGACACTTGGGCGCTCGGGCATCGCCGTCGCGCCGCTCGGCATGGGATGCTGGGCAATCGGCGGGGTCTTTCGCTATCTCGATATTCAGGCCGGCTGGGGTGCGGTTGACGATGCCGAGTCGATCCGCGCTATTGCGTCGCCTGGAGGGTGTGGGAGAGTACCTCCCACATAGTTCTTCCATCTGCTTTGTCGCCTGGAGGGTGTGGGAGCGCACCTCCCACGTAATCCTTAAATATTTATTTATGAAAGTAACATGTGTTATAATAAGAGAAAGGATCAGCCCGGCTGGCTCGCGGCGAGCAGCCTGAAACAACAGGATCAACAGACCCATGAGTGTACAGTCAGCGACAAGCATTGTGATGTACGGCACTCCGTGGTGCGGTGACTGCCGTGTGGCGCGGCGCGTTCTGGATCAGCACAATATCGCGTACAACTACGTCGACATCGAGCAGGACGAGGCGGCGCGCCGTTACGTAGTCGAGGTCAACCGCGGCAACCAGAGCGTCCCGACGATACTGTTCCCGGATGGATCGGTGCTGGTGGAGCCGTCAGCGAGCGTGCTGACGCAGAAGCTTACCAAGCTTGAACTGGTATAGCATTCTCGTGGGCCGCGGCGTTGGTGCCAATGCCGCTCAGAATATGCTTCGTGTACCAAGATCCAGCACACCCCAAAGGGCTCACGGCATGTGCAAAGTCCTTTGCAGGTGGGGTTCGGGGAGGCTTCGCCTCCCCGAAATCCCCTTTCTGCCGCGTCAACGGCGGCAAAGCCGCCGTTGACACGGCAGAAAATGGGGTATGCGAGGGGCGTTGCCCCTCGCGCTCCCGACTTTGCTCATGCCCTGCCAAAGGGCTTCAATTCCTTGACGTAGACTCCTTCAGCGTGTTACTATGAGTCTACTTTGTTACGCCCCAGTCGCAGGGAAACGCACCGGCTCGGCCCGTGCGTGGCCCTCTGGAAAGGCCGACCGATGATACGTGTAACGGTTGACAGCATCCGCGTAAGCTTGCTGACACAGCATCGGGTCGTTGTCCTTCGTGAGGCAGATAACCGCCGATACCTCCCGATCTGGATCGGTGCCTTCGAGGCCGACGCGATCGCTCTGGCATTGCAGGGCCACGAACCGCAGCGCCCGATGACGCACGATCTGCTCAAATCGGTGTTTGCCGACTTGGGCGCTACGATCAACTCCATTCTGGTCAACGATATACAGGACAGCACGTTTTTTGCTCGCATTGTAGTGGAGCAGGGCAGCCGCACGATCGAGATCGACGCCCGCCCGAGCGATGCGATTGCGCTGGCCGTGCGGAGTGATGTGCCAATCTTTGTGGAGGCACATGTCTTCGATCAGGCCGGTGTGTTGTTCGATGAGGAAGACGGCGCGACGCCGGCTGTCGAACCGAATTTGCAGCTCGATGAGTCCGATAGTGAACCAACCTCCGAGGAAGGGCTTTCGCTGTTCCGCGATTTTATTAACACATTGGATCTGGAAGACGACGAAGGATCGAAGGACAACAAGTAGCACAGCTGCACAGATGCCAGAGGGGTAGGGAAGAGCGTCATTTGTACGCCCCCTGCCCCTCGTTATGTGGATAAGTGCCATGATTCTGTGGATAACCATGAGCCATTGTGGATAAGTTGTCGTACGACCTGGGGAGGTTCGTGTATAGTGCAGGGGGTGATGTACGGCATGCAACCAGCACTCCGTATCGTGTGGAGACGCGTCCACGGGTTGTTCGCAGTGGGCCGAATGCATCACCAAGCCGCTGCCGATGGCTTCTCCACCTATCCACAGCGCCTACGGATATTTCGGTTTTCTCTATCAAATATATGAGGATAAAACGATCCCCATAGGAAGGGGGATTAGTTTTCGGGGGTTGCACCCCCGCCCCCCGCCTCGGCCTGATGAGCAATGCGCTGCGGGCAATGCGCCGTCAGGCGGCTTGGGCATATCGCAATCGGATGGCTTCGGCTATGCCAGGAACGGGTTGCCACGCCACCGGCACCCGATCCGCGCAGCGGCAGAAACGGCACTGTTTGCCGGTACAGCCACGGTATGGTAGAATCCGTGTAGAAGCAATCGGCCATCGACGCTCCGCCCGCCCAGGTCGGGGCATTTTTGTGGAGCGAGGGGCTAGTGGCTAGTGGCTAGGAGCCGCACACTAGCCACTAGCCACTAGCCACTAGCCACTAGCCACTGGTGAACTATGCAACGCAACGACATCAGAAATATCGCGATTATCGCCCATGTTGACCACGGCAAGACCACGCTGGTGGACGTGATGCTGCGCCAGTCGCAGATCTTCCGCGAGAACCAGCAGGTGGCCGAGCGCGTGATGGACTCGAACGACCTCGAACGCGAGCGCGGCATCACCATTCTGGCCAAGAACACCGCCGTGAACTACAAGGGCACCAAGATCAACATCGTAGACACGCCCGGCCACGCCGATTTCGGCGGCGAGGTGGAGCGGGTGATGAACATGGTAGACGGCGTGCTGCTGCTAGTGGATGCTGTGGATGGCCCGATGCCGCAGACGCGCTTCGTGCTGCGGAAGGCCTTGCAGGCCGGGCACCGCGCGATCGTGGTGGTGAACAAGATCGACCGCGCCAACGCCCGGCCGAACCATGTGGTGAACGAAACCTTCGACCTGTTCGTGGATCTTGGTGCCAACGACGATCAGGCCGAATTTGCGACGATCTTCGCTTCGGCGATCAGTGGCGTGGCCGGGCGCTCGCCGCTCAAGATCCATGATTCGCTCGAACCGCTGTTCGACGCGATCATCGATCAGATCCCGGCGCCCGATGTGGACGCCGACGGCCCGGCGCAGTTGCTGGTGACGAACACGGTGTACGACGACTACAAAGGCAAGATTCTGCTTGGTCGCCTGCGCCGCGGCACGCTGCGGAAGGGTCAGCCGGTGGTGCGGATCGCGCACGACGGCACGCTGACACCGGCCAAGGTCAATCAGCTATTCGTGTTCAACGGCCTCGAGCGGCGCGAGGTAGAAGAAGTGACCGCCGGCGACATCGTGGCGGTGGCCGGGATTGGCGACGCCGGGATTGGCGACACGATCGCCGATGCCGCGAACCCCGAGCAACTGCCGCCGATCGCGGTGGAAGAGCCAACGGTGCGAATGACCTTCTCGGTCAACAATAGCCCGTTTGCCGGGCGCGAGGGTACGCACGTGACCAGCCGCAAACTGCGCGAGCGGCTGTACCAGGAGACCGAGCGCGACGTAGCGTTGCGCGTGGCCGACACGGGCGCGCCGGATGCGTTTGCGGTGAGCGGGCGCGGCGAGCTGCACCTCACGATCCTGATCGAAACCATGCGGCGCGAAGGCTTCGAATTCCAGGTTTCGCGGCCGGAAGTGATCTTCCGCGAGATCGATGGTGTGAAGCACGAGCCGATCGAGCAGGTCGAGATCGAAGTTTCGAGCGCCTACCAGGGCACAGTGATCGAGCTGATGGGCCAGCGACGCGGCACCATGCGCGACATGAGCATCCGCGACGACGGCCTGGTACACATGATCTTCCACGTGCCAACGCGCGGGTTGCTCGGCTTCCGCCAGACATTTCTGACCGCCACGCGCGGCGAAGGCGTGATGAACACGCTGTTCATGGGCTACGAGCCATTGCAAGGCGAGATTTCGACGCGCGCCAATGGCAGTCTGATCGCCACCGAGAACGGCCCGGCGACGACCTTTGGGCTGCACGG
>Ga0224722_1000863_pt1 | contig 17315 bp, 17 predicted proteins | sample Balambano_FR1_Me_FD_161646 | JGI IMG/M metagenome (GOLD analysis project Ga0224722, IMG submission 161646) | Freshwater sediment microbial communities from Lake Towuti, South Sulawesi, Indonesia - Balambano_FR1_MetaG | ecosystem: Environmental > Aquatic > Freshwater > Lake > Sediment | place... | reverse complement strand
AGTTTTCCCCGCCGTTGTGCAGGTTTTGCGCCGTTCTGAGGCGCTGATTTCGCTTTGGTGGTTTTCGACTTTGTCGCACTTTTGGTGGCAGTGGCTTTGGTCGTTGTCTTGCCAGTCTTTTTTGCGGCAGTGCTCGTTCGGTGCGTGGACTTCGCAGTCTTGCGCTTTTTTGTCGCCGTTGACTCTTTAGTCTTCGGCGCAGCGGCTTTCGGCTCAGGCTTGGGAAGACCTTTGTGGGCTTCGGTTGCGCCAAACGAGATGAGCGTCGTGCCGCAAACAGGGCAGGTGCCCTTCGTAAAGGCTCTGCCGCCGCCGGAATATTCGGGGCGTGGGTTCACCATCTCCCGTTTTGTTTTGCATTTCACACAGTACGCTTGCATTCGGGTTTGCGACCCTTTCACAAATAGACTTCGTTGTTACGAGACTTCAATAAATTGACCACATCCCTGACTTTCTGAGTGCGGTCACGATGACATACCAGCAGAACATCGCTGGTATCTACAATGACAATATCCTCAACACCAATCGTAACGGTCATCTTGTCACTATAGATGAGCGTATTCTTTGTGTCCATGACGATTCTATCCGGCGCACTGCCTTTGAAACCGTTGCCAAATTCATCCAGACTGAGTACGTCGAAAAGCGCATCCCAACTCCCTACGTCGCTCCAGCCTATATCTACAGGGATGACGACCATATTGGCGGCTTTTTCCATCACCGCATAGTCGAGCGAGATTTTCGGGACACTTTCCCAGACTGCCTCAAGTGTCTCGTCAAAGGCGGATGTATCAATTACTGGCACAAGACGCTGCATCTGTGCGTAAATCTGCGGCTGCTGCTGCTCAAACTCGTGCATAGCCCGGTCTGCTGTCCAGATGAACATTCCTGAATTCCAGCTATAGTCGCCCGAACGGATATAACTTACCGCCGTTGCGAGATCGGGCTTTTCTTTGAAGCCCTGCGAATGATAAAGCGCGAAATTGCCGATGTTCGACAAGAGTTCGCCGCGCCGAATATAACCGAAAGCGGTAGACGGCAGGGAGGGCGAAATCCCCAGTGTGACAATATTTCCCTGCTGCGCTCCTTCAAAGGCAGTCTCCAGAACAGCGCGAAAACCTTCTTTATTGCTAATATGGTGATCGGCGGTTAGCAGAGCCATTATTGCCTGCGGATCGCGCTTCTGAATCACTGTGATACCGAGTGCTGCCGCAGGACCACTATCGCGTCCATAGGGTTCAGCTATGAAGTTTTCAGGCGGAATCTCAGGCGCATCGGCTTGCAATGCTTCGACATAATTTCTGCCTGTGACGACATAGATACGATCAGGCGTGAACAGAGGCGCGAGACGTTCGACGCTGGCGTGGAACATCGAGTATTCTTCAATTAACGGTAAAAGCTGCTTGGGCGTGTCCTTACGGCTCATGGGCCACAGGCGTGTTCCGCCCCCGCCCGCCATAATCAGCGCATAAGAGTGTTCCATACTACTCATTGGTTGAATGTCCTGAACCCCGCGAAGTAACCTTAATCCACGCCTAGCGTATATTGCATGTGTCCAACCATTCGCGCAAGTCCCTTTAATTCAAGCAGCGTCAAAGTGCTGCTGATGATCATGATAGGCATATTTGCCTGTCGCGCCAGATCATCCACATGAATCGGCTCGGTACTGAGGAGACTCAGGATTGAGGATTCCGTTTCATTGGCTGGCGCGATTTTCTCGGTAGTCGTTTTTACCTGAAAATCGCGCTGGGCGATATTCAGTTCGGACAGAATATCATCCACCTTGATCACCAGTTTTGCGCCGTCCTGAATCAGACGATGATTCCCCGTACTTGCGGGGTTAAAGATATTGCCCGGAACAGCAAAAACGTCTCGCCCCTGTTCGGCTGCCGTCGTCGCCGTGATCAATGCGCCGCTGGATTCTGGTGCCTCGACAACTAGAACACCAAGTGACAGTCCGCTGATGATGCGATTTCGACGCGGAAAATTATGTGCGTCGGGGCGTGTTCCAACAGGAAATTCGCTGATTACCGCGCCGTGCTTACAAATATCACTGGCTAAACCGCTGTGATCACGAGGATAAACCTGATCAATCCCGCAGCCGAGAACAGCAATGGTTCGCCCGTTGTTTTCCAGCGCAGCGCGATGGGCCGCGGCATCTATGCCATGTGCCAGCCCGCTGATGACTGTTACCCCGTTTTGCGCGAGATGTTTAGCAAAATACTGCGCTGCATCGCGCCCATACGGGCTGGCCTTGCGCGTTCCTACAATCGCCAGCGCCAGCGAGTCCTGTTCAATCAGCGTACCGCGCACGTATAACACCATTGGCGGGAAAGGTACTTCTTTCAGCAGAGACGGATAACCTTCATCCTGCATAGTCAGTAAGACCGCGCCGAACTGCTCCACCTTTGCGTAAGCGACAGCGAGTTCACATTTTGCGCGAAACTGAGTGAAGCGGGCTAAAGTTGCGCCTTCCAGCCCAGCCTCCTGTAATGCCTTTTCTGATGCGCCCCATGCTTCAGACGCGCTGCCAAAGGCGTTCAGCAGCACGGTAAAACGCTTTACCCCAATGTCGGGCGCAAGGCTGAATCCTAACCAGTAAGCTGCTTCATTCACGTCGTTGTTCTCGCAACCCGATGACCTCCGCAAAGGTGAACAGCATAAAAGCGAGAACACGCTCTGTCAAGGACTCGCTACTCCCGGTCAATGACTATTTCAGAGGCGTCATCTGCAGGCGAGGGGAGCAATCCCTCAATGAGTCGAACGGTGAGATTGCCTGACTGCACATCCGTATCAACAATCGTTTCGTCAATCACAGGAATGAGAACTTCGCCGTAAGTGGGGCTGTTTACCACATAAACATCATTCGCGCCCGTTTCCAGCACTTCCGTTAGCGTCCCCAATGGCTCACCGGACTCAGTTTGTACCTGAAGCCCGATCAACTCATACAGATAGAACTCGTCACTATCGAGCGGGACTGCGTCTTCGATGGCGACCATAATCATGTTTTCGCGGAGGCGTTCAGCGGTGTCTCGATCCTTCACTTCACCCAGCCGGAGCAGGGCAAAGCCTTGCTGCACTGCACGTAATGATTCGACGCGATACGGCTTCAAATCTTTCGCGCCAATATCAGAGCCGAGGAAAACAGTGTTCAATTGCTGAATGCGTTCAGGGTAATCGGTGAGAACTTTGATCCGAATCTCACCATGTACGCCGTGGGGACGCAGCACTTGACCTATCAGCAAGTGAGAAGGGCGCTGCGCCCGCACAGGTATGTTCATGCGTTAGAGTATTTTGAGGATGATGCGCTTGCTACGCGAATCTGCCTCGCCAATACGAAGAAGCGTCCGTAGGGCATTCGCAACACGCCCATTCTTGCCGATGATACGCCCGGTATCCTGAGGCGATACCCGCAGTTCGATAACCAGTACGCTGTTGGATTCGCGTTTGCGTACTTTTACCTGCGTAGGATCATCCACAAGGCTCTTGGCGACGTATTCGACCAGCCCGACGAGATCATGATCAGAGGATTGGGATCGGTTTGCCATCGGAAGACTGCCGCGCTACTTATCGGCTTTTTTCATCGTTCCCTTGCCCGCTTCGGGCGCAGGATAACGAGTCTTGGGGCTGACGGCACCGGGTACACGCTTGCTTTCTGCCTCAGCAACCAGCGCATCCAGCGATTCACCTTTGCGTAATCGAGCGAAACGCTCATTCGTCCCAGTGCGGTTGAAAATGTAGGTAACGGCTTCACTCGGTTGAGCGCCAACGTTCAGCCAGTGCAAGGCGCGGGCTTCATCCACGATATCCGTTGCTGGTTCCGTGCGCGGATTGTGATGACCAATGTTTTCGATAAAGCTGCCATTGCGTGGGCTGCGCTGATCGCAGACGACAATACGATAGCTGGGCTGACCCTTCAACCCCATACGGCGAAGACGAATACGAACCATGTTTTTAGAACTCCTAGAATACCGCTTTCAGGCGTTCGCCGTTGCGAACGGAAAGCCACTGTCACGAAAGTGTCGCACTACGCGACCCCGTGTTTCAGTTGCGGTAGGGCAGCGGGCTGCACCTAGCGCACTAATCCGCCGGGTAAATTCGGCGGCAGTTTGAACCTGCCTTTACTGACATCTCCCATCATGCGCTGCATATCGGCAAACTGCTTGAGCAGTTCATTGACATCACGCACTTCAACACCGCTGCCCTTCGCAATCCGTTTTTTGCGGCTGGCATCCAGAACTTTGGGATTTTTCCGTTCTTTCGCGGTCATCGAGTTGATAATAGCTTCAACCCGGCGAATACGGCTTTCGAGTTCCTCTGGATCGATCTGATCCTTGAGGCGGCTCATGCCCGGAATCATGTTCAGTAGTTGCCCCATTGATCCCAGTTTTTTGACGCGCTGTAGCTGTTCCAGAAAGTCTTGCAGCGTAAACTGATTCTGCATGAGCTTCTTTTGCAGCTTGAGTGCTTCCTGCTCGTCAAAGGCTTCTTCCGCCTTCTCGATCAGGGTGAGGACATCACCCATGCCGAGAATGCGTTGCGCCAGACGATCCGGATAGAAGGCTTCAAACCCGTCAATTTTCTCGGAAGTCCCCAGAAATTTGATCGGCACGCCTGTGACTGCCCGCATCGAGAGCGCTGCGCCACCGCGAGCATCACCGTCTACTTTGGTCAGGATCAGGCCGGTAATTCCAAGACGCTTGTTAAAACCCTCAGCGATATTGACCGCTTCCTGACCGGTCATCGAGTCGGCAACCAGCAGGATTTCAGCGGGCTTGGTGCGCCGCTTAATCTCTTCCAACTCGTTCATGAGCGAGTCGTCAATTTGCAAACGACCTGCCGTGTCGAGAATGACGACGGACGCATTCGTGGCTTTGGCTGCCTGAATACCATGATCGCAGATGTCCGGCGGGCGAACCTTGACGCCTTCCTCGTAGTAACCGACATTGATCTGTTTCGCCAGCGTGACCAACTGATCAACGGCTGCCGGACGGTAGGTATCAGCAGCCACAAGAAACGGCTGGCGACCATCCCGACGGAGAAAAACCGACAGTTTTGCGGCGGTGGTTGTCTTACCGGACCCCTGTAAACCGACCAGCATGATGACATGTGGCTTCTGGCTCGTCGAGAAATTCAGCTTTGCGCCGTCACCCAGCGTTTCCAGCAGTTCTTCGTGAACAATCTTGACGACCTGCTGACCGGGTTTCAGGCTTTTCGCCACTTCCGCGCCAATCGCCCGCTCTTTGACACGGCGCACAAAATCCTTGACGACGGGTAACGCCACATCCGCCTCTAACAGAGCGAGACGGACTTCCCGCATCGCGGTATCCACGTCTTTTTCCGTCAGCTTGCCGACGCGACCCAAACCGTCGAATACATTTTGTAGACGATTGGTGAGCTGCTCAAACATCCACTGCGATTCCTAACATGAGCGTATCAGCCATTGTAGTTGAGGGAAGATTGCCCGTCAAGGCACGGTTGAGGGAGAGAAAAGGTTATACTAAGGCTAAACTGTGCCTGGAAACAGGAATGACTCGATGCGCGGCGCGATGTCGGCAAGTGTCAACAAACCATGCGAAAATGACTCTTTGCCGTCACCGATAATCACCGTCGGCACATCATTCTCGGTGTGTTTCGTATGGCTCATATTTTCCAGATTGCCATGATCGCTGGTGATCACGATCAAGCCTTCTTCGTCACGCCATTCGGCTAACGCCCCTGCCATAACCCCATCGAAAAGTTCGAGCAGCGCAGCCCCTTCCTGTACCGTCCCACGATGTCCGACGGTATCGGAATACCAGTGTGAGAAAAACGAGAATGTGTAGTTTCGGGAAATATCCACCATCAGTTTGCCCGCTACTTCCGGTGTATAGATCGGTGTATCGCTGAATCCAAGATGCTGATGCCAGCCTTCACCTGTCCAATCTACCGCCAATGCTTCACCGCTGTAGATTTTATCCACACCGAACAGGGGTAAACCCGCCTCATGAAGCGCCTGTTGATAGCTGGAGCGCAGACGCTTGCCGCTGTTGATCGCCGCATGGAAGGGCGGGGGATAGGCTTCTATCAGTGCTGCTGTGCCGCCCTGCGCGACAACTTGTTTGAACAGATTGTCTTGTGCCAGAATTTCACGGATTGGCGGATTCGGACGGGGTCCGTAATGTTCACCAATCAGCGTCGGAACGTTTCGTCCGGTGAGGATGGCTGCCTGACCACTCGCGCTTTGAGGCTTACCGGGAATGCCCATACGCGGGTCCGTTGGAATGAACACAGCACGTTCGCTCGTCTGAAATCCCGTGTCTTTGAACCAGCCATGACCGTTGGCAAGGATTTTCAGCGTAGGCGTGTTCGCAAGCGCAAACGGATTGGTGGACGGATCGTTTTCACCTAGCCCGATGCCATCCAGAAAAATGAGCAGGACATGTTTATTCATCATCGTTCGCTTAGAACTGCAAGTAGGGGTTGTTCTGGCGTTCCTTTCCAATCGTGGTCACATCGCCGTGACCAGGAAGAACACGCACATCATCGCCAAGTGTGAGAAGTTTATCCGTGATCGAATTGATCAACTGCTGATGATCCCCACCCGGCAGATCGGTTCGCCCGATACTGCCCTTGAACAAGGCATCGCCGCTGAAAACAAGCCGTTCAGCCGGCATAAAGAAACTGATATGTCCCGGTGCGTGACCGGGCGTGTACAGTGTTTCCAGCGTGATCCCGCTGACCTGAATCGTCTCTGATTCGGTTGTAAGCAGGCGATCTGGTTTTGCTGCTTCAGGAAAACGCTGCCCAAAGTAGAGCAGTCCGCGCTGCGGCATTCCGTCCAGTTCGGCGGCGGCGTCGGCGTGAAGCGCGAACGGAGCATTCGTCATCGCTTTCAGCGGCTGACTGGCGAGGACATGATCAAAGTGAGCATGGGTCGCCAAAATCAGTTTGATCGTCCAGTCTTCTTCCTGCGCCGCCTCAAACAACACTGGCGCATCGTCCACCGGATCAATCAGTATCGCATTGTTTGTCTCGGTATCGCCGATCAGATAGGTATTGGTCGAAACGATCCCCAGCGTATAGGCTTTGATATGAATGGTCATGCGGCGGTTTGAGCCTCTCTGTGCGGCAGGAATGAACGTAGCTTCTGGACGCTTTGTGTGATGAAAATCTTTACCTCGCCAAGCTGAACGAGATACGCGGCACCGATGAACACGAGCAGACCGATAATGACTTCAGTTGCAACCAGAATGACCGCCTGAACAAAGCTCGTGCCAGATAACCCAACCACGCCAAAGCCGGCATGAAGCGCCGTGACTACGAGCGCCATGATGAGACTGGCGGCAAGGGTCTTAACGGTGGTTTTGGCAAGGTGATTTTCGTCCACACTACCCCAGCGCCTTCGCAAAATGATGAACATCGCGACGACTTCAAACGTCACACCAAGTGTATTGGAGAACGCCAGAACGCCGACACTTTCCGGGCTGGCAGTACCCGTTAATACCCCGCTGAACACCAGGGCAATGCCAATATTTACGGTAGCGCCGCCCACTGCGACGATCAGCGGGGTGAGGGTATCTTTATCAGCGTAAAAACTGCGGGCGACAATTTCCAGCACGGAGTGAACGACAATGCCAATTGAGAAAAATAACAGCGCCGAATAAACCAGATCGGTTGCGGACTGATCAAACGCGCCTCCTTCAAGCAAGCCAAGCAGCGGACGCCCGGAGGCGATTAGCAGCATGGCAGAGGGGATAGTCAGCACCAGAATAAATCGTATAGAACCGGAAAAAGCGCTCCGCTTCCCATCCAAATCGCCGAGCGAACTCAATGCCGCCAGCGTCGGAAAGATGACAATCCCCATCGCCGTACCAATCAGGGTTTCAGGGATTTGCATGATGCGCCAGCCCCAATCATAGGCGCTGGTGGCACCTTCGCCCAGCCGCGAAAGTATATTGGTTATGACCAGTGCGCTAAAGCTGACCAGCGCCAGATCGAGCGCACGCGGCAGAAAGAGAACAAGCACAGCGCGAAAGTTTTTGTCGTTCCAGCCAAAACGCGGAGTCCACCGAACCCCGACGCGAAATAAGCCCGGAAGCTGGATGATCAGATGCAGTGCTGCGCCGAGAACTGCGCCCAACGCCAAGCCATAAATCCCGAATGGGCGGATCAGGAATAGGACGCCAAACAAAATACCCAGATCATACATGATCGGCGCGAGCGCAGGCAGCAGGAAGCGCTGGTAGCCCTGTAAAATGCCCGTTATCATCCCGCTGATGGAGAACAGGATCGTCCCTACCAGCAGGATTCGCATCATATCGGCGGTCTGCGCCTGTGTTTCTGGAGCGAAGCCAGGTGCAATCGAAGTTGAAACCAAAGATGGCGCAAGGACAAATACAACCGCGCTGACGATTAACGTCACCAGAAAGACAGTGTTGGCGACATGGCTGGCGACTTTCCAGGCGGTTTTCGTATCATTCTTTGCCAGGAATCCGGTGAACACCGGGATGAATGCAAAGGCGATTGCGCCTCCAGCAATCAGATTGAAGATGATTTCTGGCAGGCGGTTTGCTGCGACAAAGGCATCATACTCCGCACTGATACCGAAGGCACGGGCGATGATGACCGTTTGCAGCAGGCTGATCGCCTTGGCAGCCGCGAACGACGCCATCACAATGATCGTTGAGCGTGCAATTTGCCCGGCACGGTTGTATTCGGCAGCCTCAGACATAGCTATGTCCCTCGTTAGATGGGCAGCGCGTTGAGCGCATCACGGGCAGCGGCATACTGCGGATTTTGATCGAGCGCTCGCTGATAGGAGACTTGTGCTTGATTGTAGTCGCCAAGAGCCTCATAAACGCGCCCTTCCCAGTAGCGGGTTTCCTCAACCAGATCGCCTGCGTTGGTCAGGTTAATTTGCACAAGCCCTAATACATCGTCATAGCGTCCGACATTGAAATATGCCTCGAACATACCAAACTGGTACCAGTTCATGCGGAATGGCAGTTCCAGGTGAACGGCTTCATCATAGGCGGCGGCAGCTTCTTCATAGCGCCCCAGTTTGACGAGTGCTGTTCCCATATTGAACCAGGGAAACGGATTTTGCAGGTCTTCGCGGGCTTCTTCCTGAGCGACGGCAAGCGCATTTTCCGCTGCAAGCGTTACATCAGCCCGATCTCCAAGTAGTTGCACGAGCAAGTCTTCCCGTTCCTGCTCATAGATCACGATGAAGACGCGGTTAAATGCCTGCCAGTCTCGATCAAACTGATCGTAAGATTCAGGAATACCACCGCCATTCACGCCTGTTCCAAGATAACTGTCATAGACGAAGAAATCGCGTGACGAATCGTCATAACCGACGAGCGTTTGATAATGCCCGATCCAGTCATAGCCTTCGGGCGTATACGTGGTTTCGACGACGACGGGGAAGTTAGAGGCGATCAGGCTTTTGAGCAACTCAAGATCGCCGCCGATTCGCGTAATTGCCCGTACACCCGTCTGCGTATTGACAAAGTTGACGAGTTCGCCAGGGCTGACGTTCTTATCCTCGTCGCTGGGACGCAAAAATGACGCTGCGTAATCCTGATCTTCCTGCCAGCCGTAATGACTGAGGGCAATTGTGATGTTTGTTGGACCGCAGTTATTCCAATCCTGCTGCTCCCATGTGAAGCCATACATTCGCGCTGATGGTGGATTGCTGAAACTGGCGTTTGCTATTAATGGCTCGGGCGTTGGTTGCAGCGTTGAGTTTTCAACTGCGGCTTGTGTCAGCGTGGGGGGAGCTGTTATAGCTGGCGTCGGTGTCTGTGTTGGCGTCAATGTTACCTGTTGGGTTGCCGTTGCTTCTTCAGTTACTTCTGCAACAGGCACATCTGTTGTAGCACCTAGCGGCATTGCAAGCAAATCGGCGGGTGAAATATTGCTTGTGGCTGCTGCGCTGGTTGGCAGTACGCCGCCTTGCGGGGTAGGGCGCATGAACTGCCGCATGAATGGCGCATACGTCAAAACGACTTCCTGATAGCGCGGCGGCAAGGTCTCGCGGAAGGCGCTGACCCCTGCAACAGCGCCGAGCGTCAGCAGAACCAGCCAGATGACCAACAGCCAAATCCAGAAGCGGCGTGGCAGGCTCTTTCGCATAACGAAGGCGCTGCCAATCATGACAATAGGTAGGACAACGGCGACAAACGCGCCGTATGGCAGCAATACCGCGAAACGGCGATCATTCAGGATGAACAGAACCACGCCAATGCCCGCAATGATAATCAGCGTGAGAATGACGACAGCGATCCACAACAGAAGGCGTGGCGGCGGCGCGAGGGTATCTTTTTCAATCGTATTTTGGCTCATAGTGTGATTGTTTTCACCAATCCACCCACTTGTCGCATGAAACAGCTTCCCAGAAGCGGTCATTATAGCATAGGGCTAGGCGTACTCAGGGCGGATTGCTAGAATCGTCGGGTTTTCGTTGGGGATAAACATGATGAATGAACGCTGGCAGGTTGAATTACACACTCATACTCTGTGGTCAAAAGACTGTGTGGTTAGTTTTGATACCATCCTCCGCTTGTGCCAGGAGCGCGATATAGATCGGATTGCGATCACCGATCACAACACGGCGGAAGGAGCGTTAGCTTTGCATAAAATCGCACCTGATCAGGTGATCGTTGGCGAGGAGATTATGACCACGCAGGGAGAAATACTCGGCTATTTCATGCACGAGACGATTCCCGCTGGACTATCGCCTGAGGAAACGATTCGGCGGCTGCGCGATCAGGGCGCGGCGATCAGCGTATCGCACCCGTTTGATCGCTTGCGAAAGGGAGCATGGCTAGAAGCGGATTTGCTTAAGATTATTGATCTGGTGGACGCGATTGAGACGTTCAACTCGCGCTGTATGTACAAGGCGGATAATGATCAGGCGAAGGCATTTGCCAGAACGCACGATCTGACGGGAACAATTGGGTCAGACGCGCACAGCCGCCCCGAATACGGGCGAGCGCTGATGCGGATGCAGCCATTTGAGGGCGCGTCAGATTTTGTAGCGGCGCTGACAACTGCTGAACATCTGGAGCGCTACAGTTCGTGGTTTGTTCACGCCAATAGCAAAACGGCGAAGTGGTCTAAGAAACTTGGACTGCGTCCGAAATTATGGGAAGGCGGTTAGGGGGGCGTTAGCGACAAAACGGTTTGCGCGGCTACAAGCGTCGCTCCACCAATATCCGCCGCCAAACCCACATCACTGCTGTTTTCCAGCACTATCGCAATCGCAACGCCGCGCCGACCGCCAAGCGTGGTGAATCCTGTGAACCATGCCAGCGTGGTATCCCCCGAATATGCCAGCGACGCATGACCGCCAATATCAAGGTTAGGGCGCCCGGCGTTTTGCGCTGCGCCATTGACGACGGTGTAGCGCATCAAATCCTGCATTTGTCGGGCTGTGCTGCTGGTTGTGATTGGAATTGGTGGACGGATCGTATCAATGGGTATCCATTCGCCGCTGTCGGGTGGACGTACTGCCGAAACCAAATAGGGGGTAGGGGCATTGCCATCGTTGATAATCGCGGTATTCAGAATCGCCATAGACAGCGGCGTTGCCGTCAAATCTCCCTGACCAAGCACGTTGTATGTGATCGTTGCTGGTGTATCGAGCGTCGCAAGTGATGATGGCGTAGCCGTATTAGACAGGGCGCTTGTAGGTAAAAGCTGAATCGTTTGCAGCTCACTGAACTGATCAAAGACTTCCAGTAACTGCTGATCTCCCAATGCCGCACTCAAGGTCACAAGTGGTCGTGGACAGGCGAACGCATACCCGTCGCTTAAGTTCAGCGACATAATCGGCAATCGCACCGCGCAGGTTATCTCAAGATCGTCTAAGGGGTAGGGCGCTGTTCCATCTACTATAGGCAGGTCTAGCGGCTGATTCGTGAGCAGGGCAGCGATCATCAGGGGTGTTTGCATTTCGCCGCCGGGTTGATACTGCCCTTGCAGCGCCCGATTGAAAAATGGATTAGACGGATCAGCCGTTAGCACGTCCCACTGGTCGTCAAGCTGATCGGGATCGAAGGTGGGCAAGCTGACAAGTGCCAGCACTTCTCCGTCCGGTACACTGATGGCAATCGCTGCCCCCTGCTGCCCCTGCATCCCATCCCATAGTGCTTGCTGCACGGTCAGATCAAGCGTCAGTTGCAGGTCGCTTCCCTGCTGTTGTATATGAAACAGATCAGTTTGCCATGCGCTGCTTCGATCATCGCCCCTTAAAATCTGATCATAGGCTGCTTCAATTCCACCAACCCCATAACGTAAACTGGCATAACCGATGGCGCTATGCAGCGCAGGAAACAGGTAATTTCGCTGAACGCGCCCGTTCTCATCTAACATGCTCTCCACCAGCAGCGTACCATTTCGATCATACAGCCGCCCACGCACCAACCGTGTTTCTTGTTCGACGTTGCGCGGGTTGTCGTCACGGGCGAGCAAACCATCTTTACCGACCAGCGCCCAATAGCCTGCCGACAAACTGACCATCGCAAAACCGATCAGCAGAGCAAGCAGGAGATTGCGGATTTCGCGGGAGAAGTTCACGAATCAGCCATTCTCAGCGGACAGGCGCAGCAGCATCCCGACGATGATGAAGTTCATCACCAGCGAACTACCGCCATAGCTGAAAAAGGGCAGCGTGACGCCTGTAAGCGGGATGAGTTTGAGAACGCCGCCCATGATCATCAGGCTTTGTATACCGATAAGCAGGCTTAAGCCGACAGCCAGCAACGTTTGGAATGGGCGTCCGCGCTGCAATGACGCTGTGTACAGACCGCGCATGACAAGCGTCGCCAGCAAAGCGATCACCCCTGTAATGCCGATCAATCCCCATTCCTCAGCAATGGCGGCGAAAATAAAATCCGAGTGAATGACGGGAATATAGGCGGCATAGCCTTGTCCGATGCCTTCACCAAATGTGCCACCAGCGGCGAAAGCCATCAGGCTTTGCACAATCTGATAGGCGCGTCCGTCCGCTTCGAGCCAGGGATTCAGCCAGATGTCAATCCTTAGCTGCACCACATCAAACAGACGGTATGCCACAACGCCCGCTGCCAGCACGAGTAATACGCCTGCCCAGAGCAAAATAGTGTAGCCGCTGGCGACGTAAACCAGCGTGACGAAAAGCACGAAAAACAGGATCGCTGTTCCAAGATCGCGCTGCCATATCAGAATGATGACAGACAGCCCCCACATCAACAGCATCGGTCCAAGAATTCGCGGTGAGATGTTCCAGCGGCGGTTTTCGCTGAATAGATTCCCTGCTCGAAATGCCGAGTATTGCTCCGCCAGATAGCTCGCCAGAAACGCGACGAGAATAATCTTCAGCAGTTCGGATGGTTGAAAATATAGGTTGCCAATTCCTAACCAAAGTTGAGGGGCACCCTCTGCTCCCGATGGATTGGTGCCGAACAGGATCGTCCCCAGAAGCAGGAATAAGCCAAAAATCAGCAGCAGATAGCGATAATTTCGCAGCCATTGAAACAACTTTGGCAGCGCGATCACCACGCACAGCGTAAGTGTCGCAACAACAAGCCACAGTGTTTGTCGTTCTCCAAACGTGGGCAGCAGACGATGAATTGTTATCAGCCCCCAGCCAGTCATGACCAACACCAGTGGGAACATCAATGGATCATGCTTTGGCAAGCGATACCAGAGCCACCATTCACCCATTATCGCGCACACACACCAGACCAAGAGGGCTACCCATTGGCTGCTGGTGTCGTCGCCCTGTAAGGTCATGGAAACATTGGTGACACCCATGAATGCGCCACCAATGAGCAGCAACGCCCATCCCGCACCACGCCCGTTTACGGGACGCGCCGAGGGCAGGGCGACGATTTCCTGAGCGTTCATGCGTCCGGGTACAGCCGCCCGACGATGGGGCGCAGCCGCGCTAGTATTTCTGGCGGGATTGGAGTGCGATCTGTCATGATGGCGTGGTCAAGCGTGTGATGACAATCCCAGTCAGCGTTTTCATCGAGTGTCTGAACAATTTCCCCAAGCGCCTGCTGTGCGAGAATCAGGTTCTTTTGCAGCGTTTCGATGACCATGTCCACTGTGACCGGTTGCTCATTCTCATGCCAGACATCGTAATCGGTCACATGCGACATCGTGGTATATGCCATTTCCGCTTCACGGGCGAGAAATGCCTCTGGGCAGGTCGTCATCCCGATAATGCTGCATCCCCATTGGCGAAAAATACGGCTTTCGCCTTTTGTGCTGAAACGCGGACCCTCAATGGTGATATATGTTCCGCCTCGATGGACCGTGCCACCAGCTTTTTCAACAGAACTTGCTGCGATCTCATTCAGTTCGGGTGAAAACGGATCAGCAACCGAAATATGCGCTACCAATCCAGTATCAAAAAAGGTTCGTCCGCGATCTGATTTCGTATAGTCAAACAACTGATCGGGGATGACAATATTTCCCGGTGCGTAGTCCTCGCGGAGAGAGCCGCAGGCGTTCACGGCAATCACAAAGCGCACCCCAAGCATTTTCAACGCGCAGATATTGGCGCGATAGGGCAATGTAGACGGCGTGTAAACATGCCCAACGCCATGACGCGGGATAAATGCGACTCTTTTGCCACGCAGCGTGCCTACGACGATGTCTGAACTCGGCTTGCCGAATGGTGTTTCAAAGGAGACTTTTTCAATATCCCTCAGATCAGGCATATTATAGAGACCCGATCCGCCAATAACGCCGATAGCAACAGTGTCCATGTTGATTTCTCTCTACAACGTGGCGCGAATCGTGCCGCCGTCTACAGGCAAAGCAACGCCGGTGATAAAGCCTGCGGCTGGCGAACACAAAAACGCCGCCGCGCAGCCAAATTCCTGCGGCTCGCCAAAGCGTTTCAGCGGAATGTCTGCTGTGGTGTGCTGGCGCTCGGTCTCAATATCACTAAAGTTTCTATCGGCTCGCGCCTGTAATAACTTGGTCATCCGCGCCGTATCGGTCATGCCGGGCAGAATGCTGTTGACTCGGATACCCATCGGCGCGAATTCGACGGACAGTGTTTTAGTCAAACCAACAACTGCCGGGCGCAGCGTGTTTGAGAGCGTTAAATGGTTGACTGGCTGCTTGGCGGCGACGGACACAATCGCCAAAATAGCCGGATGCAATGATTGTTTGAGATAGGGTAGGGCAGCCTGTATCAGACTGACGGCGCTAAACAGCGTCAGGCGGGTTGCCGCTTCCCATACGCCCAGATCATCAAAATCAGTAAAATCACCCGCTGGCGGTCCACCAGCGTTGACGACCAGCACATCCAGCCCGCCGAGCATTTCCGCCGCGTGGGTGATTATGCGGCGATTTGCCGAATCGTCGGTGACATCGCCAGCAATCGTATAAACCGGATTCCCTGTTTCTTCATTGATTTCAGAAGCGGTGGTTTGCAGTTCGGCGAGGCTGCGGCTGGTGATCACGACTTCCGCCCCTTCGAGGCTCAATTGGCGGGCTGTCGCCGCGCCGAGTCCCTGGCTGGCTGCCGTCACAATCGCCTTTGCGCCTTTCAGTCCCATCTCCATGATCTATGACTCCAATTCAACGCGATAACGTTTCTGACCAATACCGATAATATCACCATCTGTGATGATCACGGGCTGAGTCACTGGCAAGTCATTCAAACTCGTCCCATTGCGGCTCTGGCGATCTTCGAGCCACCACTGCCCATTTCGCAGAGCAATCAGCGCGTGTTCACCGCTGACGAACGTATCGTCAATGGTAACGGCATTAGAGACAGAACGCCCAAGACTGGTCAGAGGAAGCAGCGGAAACGATTCGCCCGCAACGACTATCGTACCGTCAATATCACGGACTTCCGTAAGTCTGCCATAAGGGCGGCGGACGGCATGAATACGCGCTTCGGAAGCGTGATAATCCCGCCAGAGAAAAAACAGGAGCGTAATCAGCATACCCATGATGAGAAGCCCGGCGAGGATTCGGAGCAAAAACAGCGTCGTTTCAATCGTCACAGGCATATGCCGCGCAGGGGCTATTCCAGCGGGGAAAGTGGTTCGGTATTCTGTTCAGGAGCATTTTCATCAAAATACAGTAGATGAGTATTGCCGATTCTGATCACATCGCCGACCTGCAAGACGTGTTCACGGACACGCACGTTGTTGACAAATGTGCCTGACTGGCTGTTGGAATCGAACAGAGTATAACGACCAAAACGCAGGCGCAGTTGAGCGTGATGGCGCGAAGAAAACGGGTCTTCCAGCACAATATCATTTTCACGGCTGCGCCCAATTTGCACCATCGGTTGTTCTAACCAGATGGTGTCCTCACCATTGACAAGCAAATGGGCATTACTCGGCGTACTGGCGGTGGGATTGGCAACCCGTTCGAGTACGCCTGTGGCGCTACGCGATTTTCCCTGATACCCCGCCTGTACACGTACTTCGCCGTTCGTGAGTGTATTGTCTGCCAGCAAACGGACAATGGGCGGGTGATCAAGACGGCAGCCCGCAATATCCGCCATTTCTGCAATATGTTTGCACAGGAGTGTTTCAAGTTGCGGCTGCTGTGCCAGTAATGCCTGACGCTGTTGGGGGGCTAGAAATATCGAATATTCTTCAGGAGCAAGCGGGCATGGATCTTCACCTTGTGCAGGGGTGATATTTGCCTGCATTGCCCGTGCCAGATAGACCGCCATCTCGCGGGCGCTGGCGGTTTTACCAAAAAGCTGTGCGAAAGTCCCTTCAACGAGGCGCTCGATGTGGGCTTCAAGACGTGCCAGACTGTAATCATTCATGACTGCATTATAGCCCGCGAATGATGACTGGCAAGAGAAAAAAGCAGGGGCTTGGCGAACCATACCCCTGCAATTGAATCAATGAACGTGCTAGGACAGCCCACTCACGAGGAACGGCGGGTCTTCCGGGACGTTATTCGTCCACGTATCGAACATCTCTACGGCGGCTGAATTGCGAAGTTCATCGAGGTACTGGGCGAAGAGATCATCTCGCTGCGATTCAAACTGCTGTTCATCCAGATCGCGATCTTCGCGGGCGCGAACCTGGAAAATCGCGTAAGTCTGCGCGTCCGTCAGGATTGGCTCGGTGATACCGCCAACGGCTGTTGCCTCCAGTGCGGTTTGCGCGGCGGCACTGAAATTCGTACCGAAGCTCTCCAGCGGCACCCAGCCTAGGTCGCCGCTGTTTGCGCTCGATTCGTGCATGGAATTTGCCTGAGCAAGTGCGGCGAACGATTCACCATTTTGCAGCGCAGCTACAATGTCATTTGCTTCATCTTGCGTGCCGACGACAATCACACGCGCATTCACACATGAC
>Ga0224722_1000862_pt1 | contig 17321 bp, 17 predicted proteins | sample Balambano_FR1_Me_FD_161646 | JGI IMG/M metagenome (GOLD analysis project Ga0224722, IMG submission 161646) | Freshwater sediment microbial communities from Lake Towuti, South Sulawesi, Indonesia - Balambano_FR1_MetaG | ecosystem: Environmental > Aquatic > Freshwater > Lake > Sediment | place... | reverse complement strand
GGTACTAAATCCGTCCATTTCTACCAGCAACTGATTGAGGGTATTCTCGCGTTCGTCGTTGCCGCCTTGAAAATTCGAGCGACCCCGCGCCCGACCAATCGCGTCAATTTCGTCAATGAACACAATGCAAGGTGCTTTTTCCCGCGCTTGTTTGAACAGGTCGCGCACCCGCGATGCACCCACGCCCACAAACATTTCCACAAAATCAGAACCGGAGATGGAGAAAAACGGCACACCTGCCTCCCCGGCTACGGCTTTTGCCAGGAGGGTTTTACCCGTTCCCGGCGGACCGACGAGGAGCACCCCTTTTGGAATTTTGCCCCCCAGGGCGGTGTATTTTTTCGGATTTTTCAAAAAATCCACCACTTCCATCACCTCTTCCTTTGCTTCGTCCAGGCCTGCTACATCCTGAAAAGTGATGTTGACTTTTACATTCTGATCAAACAGGGTCGCCTTCGACTTGCCGATGTTGAAAATCTGCGCACCCGGACCGGCACCACCGCCACTCACCCGCCGCATGATAAACACCCAGATGAGGATAATGAGAGCGAAGGGAATCAACCAACTCAGCAACTGCGGAATCCAGTTGGTCTTCGTTTCGGCAATAGGGTATATGATTTCATTGCGCGGAATGCCCGCCCGCAGTTGCACCTCTTGCACAAACTGGTAAAACGCATCCACCGAAGCTACTTCGAGCCAGTAATGATAGCGGTCGCCACTCAAATTGCTCTTGGCGGCATCCCCGTACTCCGATTTATCCAGTGCGGCTCTTTTCAGATAAATGTATCCGGTATTTTTGTTGAGCACTTCGATGCGCTCCACATCCCGTGCCACGATCATGCGCTCGAGCCGGTTGAGCGAAATCTGATCCTTCTGGGCATCCATCGTGCTGTAAATTTGCAGCCCCAGCAGCACTAACACGATAATGCCGTAGATCCAGAACGTATTAAACCCGCCGCTTGGCTTCCCCTCTTTTTCCTTGTTGTTGTTATTATTATTGCTGTTATTTTCCATCTAAAGATCACTTTTTGCAAATTGACACCTGACAAAAATATTAAAAGAAGTGAGTTGACCTGCCGGCGCGCCTACTGCGCATTTTTTAACATCAGAAAGATGAGATGGCAGATAAAGTCACTTAAGACAACAGAACTCCTATTGGATAGAAACGCACTGAACGAATTTTCGTTGCTGATTCTGAACGAATAGCTCAATTTACACTACAAATTTTCGTATTCCGTAGTGATGGCATCGCTCCAGAGGTCTTCTAGTTCATAAAAACTGCGCGTTTCCTTGTGAAAAATATGCACCACCGTAGAAAAATAATCCATGCACACCCAGCGGGCGTTGCGTTGCCCCTCTACGTGCGCAGGTCCGGTACGCGCTTCTTCCTTCATCCGGCGGTAAATGTTGTCGGAAATGGCTTTCACCTGCGTAGTAGATTCGCCTTCGCACACCACAAAAAAATCTGCCGGCGCGTCTTCAAGGTGTCGCAAATCCAATTTTATAATATTTTTGCCTTTGATATCCTGAATGCTGTCAATGATCAGGTGATTGGCTTCTTCGGCGGACAACTTCCGCGGTAGTACTTTGATTTGTGAATCCAAATTCAGCTTGTATTAGTTTTTAAATAGACGACAGATGTCAGATTGATTATAGCGATCAGACGCTTATTAAATTTGAAAATTTTTGAAGCAGCATTCATACAGCGTCTTTTGTCTAAAGTCTATCGTCCTAAGTCTTAAAGAATATCAACTTGTCTATTCAAAACACTCTTTTTATCGGAAAGGTTCTGTTGGCGTTCGACGAATTGGAGTCCACCAACACCTATGGTACAGAACTGTTATCAAAAACCAAACCAACGGAAGGAACCGTCATTTCGACCTTTCGGCAAACGGCTGGCAGAGGACAAATTGGCAGCCGTTGGGAAAGCGAGCCTGACAGAAACTTGTCCTTCAGCATTTTGTTGTATCCCACGTTCCTTGCGCCCCGCGAGCAGTTTTTGCTTAGCATGACCATTGCGCTGGCAGTGCGTACTTTTATTGCAAGATACACCGAAAAAATGGTAACCGTCAAGTGGCCCAACGATATTTACGTGGGCAATCGCAAAATTTGCGGTATTTTAATTCAAAACGCCACCAGCACCCAATCGTTACAGTCGAGCGTGGTTGGCATCGGTGTGAATGTGAATCAAACCCAATTTTCCGAAAATGCACCCAACGCCACTTCGCTGGCGCTGGAAACCGGTCGGGAATTTTCGTTGTTTGAATTATTGCAAGACCTGTGTCAAAGGGTAGAACAACGCTATTTGCAATTAAAAAATGCTGCCGGTCGCGCTTTTCTGTACGAACAGTATCAATCACATTTATATCGGTATAACGAACCTGCATCTTTTCAACGGCAGGACGGAAGCACGTTCTCAGGTATCATCACCGGGGTAAGCGATATCGGCAAACTACTGGTGAGAACCAAGCACGTCGTTGAAGCGTTCGACATCAAAGAAATCCGGTTTTTGTAAAGGTTCAAAGGTTCAACTCCCTTTCAACCCATCAACCTATCAACCTATCAACTTTTTTTATGACCGTACAAATCGTAACCGTCGGCGATGAAATTCTCATCGGGCAAATCGTGGATACCAATTCCGCCTGGATGGGGCAACAGCTCAACGGCATCGGCGCACGCGTGGTGAAAAAAACAGCCGTTGGCGATATGCACCAACACATCATTGCTGCCATCGTGGAAGGCTTTGCCAATGCAGATATTACCCTGATGACCGGCGGGCTGGGACCCACCAAAGACGATGTTACCAAGAAAGCCATCGCCGATTTTTTTGGCGTGGAAATGATTTTCAGTCAAGACACCTACGATCGCATCAAAAGTTATTTTACAAAAGTCAACCGCGTCATTCCTGAAGATGCCCTGCAGGCGCAATGTTTGATGCCCGCCAATGCCACTTTGCTCGTCAACAAAATGGGTACCGCCCCAGGGATGTGGCTGGAGCAGGAGGGAAGAGTGCTGGTGTCTATGCCCGGTGTGCCGTATGAAATGGAGTATTTGATGACGAATGAGGTGCTGCCCCGATTAAAGGTGCGATTTCCTGGTCGCCCCATTGCCCACCGCACGATTTTGACCGTTGGGGAAGGAGAATCGAATATTGCCCGCCGCATCGAAAAGTTTGAAGACAGCCTGCCGACAAATATAAAACTTGCCTATCTGCCGAATTTAGGACAAGTACGCCTGCGCCTGACGGGAACGGACGACGACGAAACGGTGTTGCATCAACTATTAGATAACAAAGCCCGGGAATTGAAAAACCTGCTGCCGGAAATTGTTTTTGGCGAAGGCGATTTATTGCTCGAACAAGCCATCGGGGACTTCTTGCGCAAACACCAGCTCACGCTCGGCACAGCGGAGAGTTGCACGGGCGGCTACGTGGCGCACCGCATTACCGCCATTCCCGATTCGTCTGACTATTTTCAGGGCAGTATCGTCTCCTATTCCAACGCTATTAAGCAAAACGTACTGCAAGTCAAATCCACGACGCTGGAGCAGCACGGCGCGGTGAGCGAACAAACCGTGCAGGAAATGGTGCAGGGCGCACTAAACGTGTTAAACGTAGATCTTGCCATTGCTGTCTCCGGTATTGCCGGACCCGGCGGCGGCACCCCCGAAAAACCGGTGGGATTGGTGTGGCTCGCCGTTGGCAACAAAAACACCCTCAAAACCCAAAAAGTGCAAAGCGGCAGGGATCGACTCAAAAATATTCAGTATGCGGGTACGATGGCACTGAATGCGCTGCGGCAGTTTTTGCAAAGCGAATACGAAGACAGGATTTAATGTTTAATGTTTAATGTTGTCGAATCAGTAATTTTTTAAAAATGCTTACATTTACCACTGCTACTTCGGATACGGATTTGCAGCAGATTTTGGATTTGCAACAAAGAAACCTGTCCAAAAACCTTAGCCGCGAGCAAATCTTGGAGCAGGGTTTTCTCACGGTAGAACACGATTTTGCGATTTTGAAAAAGATGAATGATTTTGAAAAGGCTATTATTGCAAAAAGCGAAGAGCAGGTGGCAGGCTACCTGCTGGCGATGACCAAAGATTTGCGTTATGATATTCCGCTTCTGATTTCCATGTTTGATGTGCTGGATGAAATTTATTACAACGACAAAAAATTGTCTGAGTACCATTACATCGTGGTCGGGCAGGCTTGCGTGGCAGAATCTCACCGGGGTACGGGCGTTTTCGACCAATTGTATGGGGCGTACCGGCGTTTTTTACAAGCCAACTACGACTTCACCGTCACGGAAATTTCCCGCCGCAATCGCCGCTCGCTGCGGGCGCACACGCGCGTGGGCTTTGAGGTCATCCGGGAATATGTAGCCCCCGACGGCGAGGTATGGGATGTGGTGTTGTGGGATTGGAGAGACTGAGTGACCGAGTGACTGGACATTGCTAATCAATACACCGCTAAAAGTTTGGCATCCGGCATCTCTTCATTGGCATCTTCAAAATCTTGCTGCTCGTCGCTTGTTTCTTGTTCTTAAAATCCCTTACCTTTGCAGTAAAATTTTAAAGCCTAACCAAATTTTTTTAAAAAACCAAACCGTGCTGGGAGAAATTAGGAAGGTGCCTTGTGCATCCCCCTATCAACCCATCACCCTATCAACCAATCAAACATGGCACTCGTCGAACTCGTCATGCCCAAAATGGGCGAAAGTATCATGGAAGCCACCATCCTAAAATGGACGAAACAAGTGGGCGACGCGGTGGAAGCCGACGAAACCATTCTGGAAATCGCTACCGACAAAGTAGATTCTGAAGTACCCTCGCCCACCAGCGGCGTGCTTGCCGAAATCAAATTTCAGGAAAATGAGGTAGTGCCGATTGGGAAAGTTATTGCCCTTATTAATACAGATGCTGAGAACCGAGAATCAGGAACCGGGAACCGAGAACCAAGAACCGAGAACCGGGACGTTGAACCTCAAACTTCAAATTTTAAAGCAGAAATAGCAAATAATAACGGCAACGGTCACGCGCTTCAACCTGAGTTTTCCGAAGTTGCCCCTGCTGAATCTTCTGTAGCTGCTACGCGTTTTTACTCCCCTTTGGTGAAAAACATTGCAAAGCAGGAAAATATCAGCATTACAGAATTGGAAACGATCTCCGGCACCGGGCAGGAAGGCAGAGTGACGAAGAAAGATATGTTGCAGTATGTGGAAAATCGGAAATCAGATGCCGGAAGCCAGATGCCAGCATCGCCTACGGCAAGCCTATGGCGACCGAAGGATGCCAGACGCGAAACGTTGACAACAGGTAATGAGCAGATTGCCAATGCTCCGGTATCCAGCATCCAGCATCCAGCATCCAATATCGAAATCATCGAAATGGATCGGATGCGCCGCCTCATCGCCGATCACATGGTGCTATCCAAACACACCTCGCCGCACGTCACCTCGTTTGTGGAAGTGGATGTGACCAACCTGGTACAGTGGCGCGAGCGCGTGAAGGGCGAATTTGAAAAACGCTACGGCGAAAAAATCACGTTTACGCCCATCTTTGTAGAAGCGGTGGTAAAAGCCATTCAGGATTTTCCGCTGGTCAATGTTTCGGTGGAAGGTAATTCGATTCTACGCAAAAAATACATTAACATTGGCATGGCAACGGCACTGCCCAGTGGCAACCTCATCGTGCCGGTCATCAAAAACGCCGATAAGCTCAACCTCGCGGGCTTGACCCAAGCCGTAAACGACCTTGCCAACCGCGCCCGCCAGAACAAACTCAAGCCCGAAGAAATCCAAGACGGCACTTTCACCCTCACCAACGTGGGCACTTTTGGCAATGTGATGGGTACGCCGATCATCAATCAACCACAGGTGGCAATCCTGGCAACCGGAGCCATCCGCAAAAAACCGGCAGTGATAGAAACGGAATTTGGCGACCTCATCGCCGTGCGGCAGCTGATGTTTCTCTCGCTTTCCTACGACCACCGCGTGGTGGACGGTGCGCTGGGCGGCTCCTTCCTGCGGCGCATCGGGGATTACCTGGAAAACTTCGATGCGAAACGAAGCGTCTAAATCAGAAAATCGTCAGCCGGTGCCTGTTTGTTTAGAAACTATTCGGATACAACACGGGCAACTGCACAACCTGCCTTACCACCAGGCGCGGTTTGACCGGACGCGACGCGACTTGTTTGATTCTACGGATGTAATCAATTTACAAAATAAAATTCAGATTCCTGCTGATTTACAAGAAGGAATTTTCAAATGCAGGGTCATTTATGATATTGATATACAAACAGTTGAATTTGCTCCTTATATCATTAAACCCCTTGCATCCCTGCAACTGGTGACCGCCGATGACCTCCATTACGCTTACAAGTATCTGGATCGCAGTGCCCTCCTGCAATTGTTGGACAATTGCCCTGCCGATGACATTTTAATTGTTAAAAATGGGCTTTTAACCGACACATCTTACGCAAATGTTGTATTTTGGGACGGCGATCAGTGGTTCACGCCCGACCCCCCGTTGCTCCCCGGCACGAAGCGACAGCAACTGCTGGACAATAACCAAATCATTGCCAAAAAACTACGCCCAAGAGACCTGCAACATTTCACACACGCCCGACTGATCAATGCCATGCTGGACCTGGACAGCGGTTCGGCAATTTCCACACAACAGATTTATCCGCTTTTTTAGCAAGTAGAGCGAGCGTTACAACCCATTCTCTAAACCCAAATCACGTAGAATGCGCAAACTTAAACTATTCATTGCCAGTAGTTTAGATGGCTATATTGCCCGACCAGACGGCGGATTGGACTGGCTTCCAACGGATGGCGACGACTATGGCTACCACGATTTTATTGCCAACATCGGCACGACCCTCATGGGCGGCAAAACCTACCGCGATGTGCTGACTTTTGGCGAGTTTCCGTATAAAAACCTGGAAAACTACGTCTTCTCCCGCAGCCGGGACCTAAAAAAAATACCGGGGGTGAAATTTGTATCCGATCACATTACTACTTTTACCCGCGACCTGAAAACACAGCCCGGCAAGGATATCTGGCTCATTGGCGGCGGCGAAATCATTGCCGAACTTTACAACGCAGGGCTGGTGGACGAATATATCATTTCTTTTATACCAATTATCCTCGGCAAAGGTATTCCCATGTTTTTGAGTTTAGAACGACCCGAAAATCTGCAACTCACCGATTCAAAAACTTATCCGACCGGCGTGGTGCAGTTAACTTATGAAGTTGGAAATTAGAAAATCAGCTCCGCTGATATTTTGATATTTGCTATGCGATATTTTGATATTTGGCTTCGCCGGTATTCAGAAAATATCCCAATATCAAAATATCAAAATATCAAAACGATGTTCGAAAAACTGCTGCCCTACGATGCGGCGTACCTCATTCTGGGTGATTACATCCGCTACCATCACCTGTTCAAACGTATTACCAAGCGGGCGCAGATTCGGTTTGAAGAACGCGATTGGCACGGCACGCAGGAGGATGCCCGCGAACGGGTGACCCTCTACCGCGACCTGGTGGGCGAAACCACCCAGAAATTGCGCGAATTCCTGGGCGAAAGTGCTGCCGACCGAAACGTGTGGCGCGAAATGAAGCGACTTTTTCTGGATGAGGTGATGAATTTCAACACCCGCAATATTGCCGAAACCTATTACAACTCCGTCTTTCGCCACAGTCACAAAGGTTTGAGTGCCGATGAAGAGCTGATGTTCGTACACGCCACGGGTTCGTATCGCGAGTTTAAATCCACCCAGCCGATTTTTCATACCTTTTATGTAGCCATGCCGATGGAAACGACCATCCGGCAAATTTTTGCCTGCTACACCTTCGATGCGCCGTTTGAAAACCTGGAGCGCGACATGGGCTACGTGGCGCATACTCTGCAAAAAAAACTGGACACCGAGCGAAAAGCCCTCCGCAGTGTGCGGATCGAAATGTTGAAATCGGTTTTTTTTCGCAATAAAGGCGCGTATCTGGTGGGGCGTTTGTGCCTGGATGAGCAGATTCATCCTTTCGTGTTGCCTTTGCTGAATGAAGAAAATGGCATCTATGTGGATGCCTTACTGACGGAATTTAATGATGTAAGTTCTATTTTCAGTTACAATCGCTCGTATTTTCTGGTGGACACCGACATCGCCAGCGAAATGGTAGATTTTCTGACTACGATTTTGCCGTTCAAAAGCATGAGTGAACTGTATAATTCGATTGGATTTGTCAAACACGGAAAAACAGTGCTCTACCGCGATCTACTGCGGCATCTGGCAAAATCGGAAGATAAATTTGTGGCGGCACCCGGCATCAAAGGCATGGTGATGAATGTGTTCACGCTCCCGTCTTACGGCATGGTGTTCAAGGTAATCAAAGACCAGTTTCAACCGCCCAAAAACGTGACCCAGCAGGAGGTGAAGGAGAAGTACGAACTGGTGTCGCTGCACGACCGCGTGGGCAGAATGGCAGACAGCCATATGTTTGAAAATTTTATCTTTGACCTGGATCGCTTTTCGGAAGAACTGGTAGAAGAATTGTTGCAGGATGCGCCGTCTAAAATACAAATTCGCGGAAACCAACTAGAAATTAAGCATTTATACATTGAAAAGAAAATGGTGCCGTTGAATTTATTTTTAGAAAAAGCCAGCCTGCACGAAGCCGAGGAAGTGATTGACGATTATGGCAAAGCCATCAAACAACTGGCGGCGGTGAATATTTTTCCGGGTGATATGTTGTTGAAAAACTTTGGCGTGACCCGCCTGCGCAGCGTGGTGTTTTATGATTATGATGAAATTTGTTTTCTTACCGATTGTAAATTTCGCAAAATACCGCCCCCGCGTTATGAAGAAGACGAACTCTCTGGCGAACCCTGGTACTCGGTGGGTCCCAACGACATTTTTCCGGAAGAATTCACCAAATTTCTGGTGGGCAGAAGCGACATCAAAGAGATTTTTTTCCGACTGCACGGCGACCTGTACGACACGGAGTTTTGGCAAAGTCGCCAGGACAAGCTCCGCCGCGGCGAAATCATGGATGTTTTTCCGTATCATAAACGCTTGCGTTTTCAAAACGTCTATTCAGGAATGAGGGTTGAGGGTTGAGGATTGCACCATGTTCCTCAATCCTCATGCTTCATTCCTCAATCTTAAAACATGAGCAAACACCTTTACGTAGCCGCCACCAGCCAGCACGTGGGCAAAACCACCTGCACCCTGGGCATTTTTTCCGTGCTGCGCGAGCGCGGGTTCAACGTGGGCTATTGCAAACCCGTCGGGCAGGAATTTGTGGATCTCGGTGATCTGAAAGTAGATAAAGACGCGCTGTTGTTTTCCAAAATGATGAATTTTGAGTTGTCGGCAGAGGCGCACAGCCCGGTCATTGTGGGCAGTGGCTTGACGACGGCTTATTTGGAAAATCCGCAGCAGTTTTCGTTTCGCAAAGACATCCAACAAGCGGCGGAAATCCTGGATAGTCGGCACGACATTGTGGTGTACGAAGGCACGGGGCACCCCGGCGTGGGCAGCGTGATTGACCTCTCGAATGCCGATGTGGCAAAGGCACTGGGTGCGTCGGTCATCATGATTGTGGAGGGCGGCATAGGCAGCACGATTGATGAGTTGAATGTGAATCTGGCGCTGTTTCGCGAGCAGGGCGTACCGATTCACGGCGTAATTATCAACAAAGTGCTGACCGAAAAAATGGACAAAGTGCGCTACCTGGTTGGTAAAAAGTTGGAACGCTGGGGCATTCCGCTCTTGGGTATTTTGCCGTATGATAAAAATCTGACGCACCCGATCATGGAGACCATTCGCAAAGCCATTCAGGGGCGCACGGTGTTTAACGAAGAATCGCTGGATAACTGGGTGGAACACATCGTGTCGGGGGCACTGGTGGAACGCCGCGAGGTGGAAAATTTTGAACGCCTGCTGCTCATCGTCAACCACAGTCGGCTCAACCGCGTCATCGAAGTGCTGGAAGAACTCACCGCCGCGCACCAGGTGGAGGGCTGCCCGGTGGCGGGCATTATCATCAACGGCGTGGCGGGCTTCGTGCCGGAGTTTTTGGAAGAATTTAAACGCCAGGATTATATCAACAAATATAAAATTCCCGTCATTTCCACTACGCTCGACACCTACGGCGCTGCTTTGAAAATCAACCGCATCGAAGTAAAAATCCACCTCCGTACCCTGTGGAAAGCTGAGCGGGCGATCCGGATGATACGGGAGTATGTGGATCTGAGTGGGTTGTAGAAACCCTGAGTTGTCGGATAATGGCTTGAGGCTGGACAACTAATTTTTCACTTCTTCTACCGCGCCCAAAAATTGTTCGCCGTCTATCTGTGAAGTAATTTCTTCTACCAGCACTTTTGTGCCAGGAATAAAGAATTCATAATCATCTTCTTCATCAAAATGATTTTCTTCAATTATAAATATATTTTCCGCTACGTGTTGAGCAGGCACAGGTGCCCACGCGCCCAGCCATTCTTCCATCCCTTCTTCTTTCACTGCAAAAGCTCTGACGTAAATTTCCATCGTTTTCAATATTGAATTTTCCCCGTTTTCACCGCTTCATTCGATTGTTCGATTATTCGTTTTAACACCTCCAAATTCACATCCGCTAATTTATTAATATACAAACAACTTTTACCGGTTTTGTGCTTGCCCAATTGTTTTAACAACTCCGCCTGCTGCGCCAGCCCGCCCATGAGGTAGAGCGTGAGCTTTTGCTTGCGCGGCGAAAAGCCCACCACGAACGAGCCGCCCTCGTGTCCGCTGTCGTATTTGTAATGGTATTCGCCGAAGCCCACGATGGTGCCGCCCCACATTTTGGGTGTGGTTTGAGTGACCTTCTGCAGGAGTTGCAGCACCGTGAAGCAATCGGCGCGGCGTTGTGCATCGGGCACAGTGTTCAAAAAATCGGTGACGCTGAGGTCGGTCGGCTTGGTTTTTTGCTCCGCCATGATGGTAAAATTTATAATTGAATTTTTATTTCCAGAAGATTTTTCGGTTGCCAACGCGTAGGGTGACTGCTAACTGCCAACTGTTTACTGTTCCGCTATTTCTTTAATCTGCGCCAAAAACCGGTCAAAATTTTTCAGGGTATCGGCGTAGCGTTGTTCGCCCATGCCCACGCGGGTGTAGTCGTGCATGGTCACGGTCAAATCCGCACATTTCCCCGCAGGCGCAATCTCGTAGGTGGAGGTGAGGTAGTTTTCCGGCACATCTTCCAGCCCGTTCCAGCCCAGGGGCAGCAGCGTGCTTTCCAGGCGGTGCGGCGGCTCAAAAATGACTACCTCGCCTTTCACAACGGTCACCCATTCTCCGTTTTGCTCCATTTGGTACTGAATGGGGCTGCCGGGCTGCCAGTCGGTATAAGTGCGTGCGCCGTAGAGATAGTGTGCGATTTTGTCGGGGTTAGTCAGCGCGTCCCACACTTGTTCGGGGCTGGCGTGGATGTGGATGGTTTGCTGGATTGTCGGTTGCATCAGGTGTTTTTTACTGAATTTTGAATTTCAAAAATACAAAAACATTTGGTTTGGGAGCAGGCAAATGATAAAAATGCATCTTTTTGTTTCGTCTTCTATTTGACACTCATTTTAGAGGCAAGCCAGGCAAAACGGTCTAACATAATAAATACCGACCAAGTGCGTTTTTTTAGGAATACGCTTCCGCTTCTTAACTGATAATCAATAAATTTTAATCAAAATTTTACAATGGAAAATTTTGCAGCCCAAACATTTGCCTTATTTTTAAGTCATCAAACCAGCACCGGTTTTGATAAAATTTTTTTAAATGAGCTTTGAGACGACCCTTTACGACGCTTTCACGGGGATGAATCCGGCGGAGAAGAGCGCTGTGATTAATTTCCTGTGTACGTACACGGCGCACGCCAGCAAGCCCGGGGTGCGTGAAGCGGTGGAGTACGCCATCAAAAACAAGCCGTCGTTCGGCGGTTTTGTACTGACGGCACACACGGGCAGGCAACTCATTGCCGCCGTAGTGGTGAACCGCACCGGGATGGAGGGCTACAATCCCAACAACCTGTTTGTGTACGTGACCTTTCACGAGGACTACTGCCAAGACGAACCCACGATGCTGCAAGTGCTGAAAAAAGCGATTGACCTGACCGACGGCGACATCGCCCTACACGTAGAACCGAGCAACCCGATCCTGAAACTGTACAAAAAAATGGGTTTTGAAGCCCCGTATCTGGAATTGCGTTTCAACAAGCAACAACCCGCCGCCGTGGCGTAATTCTACCCTGCAATTTTTACACTTCGTTAGGAGTGCTTATTTTAACTGTATCCTTTTCAACACACTACTACAACACTATCCTTAACACACTAGCTGCACTATTTTTGTTATTAGTTCTCTGTAATTTTTTGTCCACCGAAGCTCCGCGAAGCGGAACGGCACGTATCACTCAGTCACTCAGTCTCCAAGTCACCGGGTTCGCGTAGCTTACTGAAACAAATTTTTACAACTAGTAAACAAATGCGTGGATTGTGCTATCTTGCAGCATGATCACACCCGAAATTCGTTTGCATTTAGCGCAGGATGCGCAACTAAAACCGGTGCTGGAGTCCGTCGAATTGATTCAATGGGGCTCCGGCACCGATGTTTATTGTGATTTATTGGAATCTATCGTGTCGCAGCAGCTCTCGGTGAAAGCGGCGGCGACCATTCACGGGCGGTTTGTACAATTATTTGACGACGGCTTTCCGCACCCGGAAAAGCTACTGGCAATGGATTTGGGCACTTTGCGCTCCGTCGGGCTTTCGCAACAAAAAGCGAATTATATGCTCAATGTTGCCAACTTTTTTGTAGAACAACAACTGCATGGCGTGGGCTGGTCTGCCATGACCGACCTGGAAATCATTCAACGCCTCACCCAAATCAAAGGGGTAGGACGGTGGACAGTGGAAATGATTCTCATGTTCACCCTCCATCGCCCGGATATTCTACCCGTGGACGACCTCGGCATTCAAAACGCGATGAAGCGACTTTATAGATTGGAAACCACTGGCAAAGCCCTGCGTCAACAAATGACCGAACTCGCCGAACCCTGGCGACCCTACCGCACCTACGCCTGCCGGTATTTGTGGAAATGGAAGGATGGGTTGTGAAATTGGGATATTAGGAAATAGATTTGCTAAAAAGATTTAGTAAATCTTTGATTATCAGCACCCAGTATCCAACATCCAACCTTCGCAAGAATCGGGTTGAAAACGCTGCTGCTTCCGCTTACTTTTGTGTAAAATTCAAAACACCATGGAATCGCAACTGAACTATCAGCGTATTGAAAGTGCTATCCAATATTTAGCGGCGCATTTTAAAAACCAGCCCAACCTGGACGAAGTAGCGCAAGCCGTACACCTCAGTCCCTTTCATTTTCAACGAATATTTACGGAATGGGCGGGCATCACGCCAAAAAAATTTTTACAATATCTGACGACCGAACATTTAAAAACAAAACTGACGGAAACGCGCAATCTGCTCGAAGCAGCCGACGCGGCGGGCTTGTCGAGCCAATCGCGGGTGTACGATTTGTTTGTAAACCTGGAAGCCGTCACCCCGCAGGAGTACAAAACCAACGGCGCGGGTTTGCAAATCACCTACGGTTTTCACGAAACGCCTTTCGGCGAATGTCTGCTGGCGGTGACGGAACGCGGCGTGTGCGGCTTGCAATTTGTGATGGAAAACAACCGCGCCGAAGCCGTGCAGTGGCTGCACCAACAATGGTCGAATGCGCAATTGCAGGAAAACCCACGCGTGACAGAACCCCTCGCCCGGCAAATTTTTTACACCCGTGAGCCAGCCCCCCTCCGCGTGCTGGTGAAAGGCACCCATTTTCAGGTGAAAGTGTGGCAGGCACTGCTGCAAATTCCAATGGGCGAGGTAGCGAGTTATCAGATTTTAGCGAAAAAAATGGACCAGCCGAAAGCCTTGCAGGCAGTGGGTTCGGCGGTGGGTGCCAATCCGATTGGTTACCTTATTCCCTGTCATCGGGTTATTAAAAATGAGGGCTTGGTGGGGCAGTACCACTGGGGGAGCGCGCGCAAGCAAGCCATGCTGGGCTGGGAAATGGCACAGGCGGAGCAGCGAGGGTCGAACGGCAAGCTGCAAGTCGTTTCTGAAAATTAATATAGGAGGCTTAGGAAACTTCTAAAGCTTTCTAAATACAGGATTAGTAAGAAGTTTATTTGCGAAATCTGCGGGAGATGGCTTTAGCAAAGAGCAACAAAACCACCTCTTGCTCGTTCTTTCCTGGAGTTAAAGCTACACATTGGTTTCCATGAAAAAACGATTCTACTTATTGGCGTTGCTGGCGGTGGTGTGCCAAACGGCACAGGCGCAGATTGAACTCGTGCCGCTCACAGAAAATGCCGTGTTGCAACGCGCTTCGCAGGATGCGACTCAATTACCGGAAAAAATGCGGGAACGGCTGCTGACCGTTGAAAAAAATACCTGCGCAAATTTGCAACAACCCGGTGTGAATTATGTAATCACGGGGCAAACCCTTACCATCCCCATCAAGCCGGATACCGCCCTGGGCGAGGTAACCTCTACCTGCATCGCCTGCAATGCCCAACCCTTCGGCAGTGCGCGCATCAGCGGTGATACCCTGTTTTATACCGCCAACAACATCGGCGATTTTGGTGAAGACCAAATTCAAATAGAATATTGCTCCAAAACCAATCCCACCAATTGTAAGACAATCAATTACCGATTCCGGGTGCGCCGTGCGGGCAGAACCGTTTTTCAACAAACACCGGCTGCGCTGGAAGCCGAAGAACGAGTGGATACCCTGGCATTTGGCTCCGAGTTTTTCAAAAAGATCAGTTGCCCGCCGGTCGTGCTAAACTGTGCTGACAAGTACCCGGGTGCCGGGCAGGAGCGGGTGTCGGTATTGACCGGCACGGGTTCTTACCAGCTTGTTTATCGGGCGGGGCGTTATCCGGGCATTGATTCGGTGTGTGTGGTGCTGTGCGATTCGTTTGCAGTGTGTGATACCTTCAAATTCGCTTTTCAGATCAAGGATACGATGCTGGACATCCCCTTCATGGACGATTTTTCCTACTTCGGTCCCTACCCGCAGGTGTCGCACTGGCTCGACCGGGATGCGTTTGTCAACAACGACATGGCAGACACCCCACCCTCCTGGGGTGTGGCAACCTTCGACGGGCTGAACGACAGCGGCACGGCATACGGCGGCGGCTACGGCGATGCCGATAAACTGACCTCCAATTTTATCAATTTGCAAAATATCCTCGATTCGGTTTACCTCAGCTACTGGGTGCAGCAGCGCGGTTTCGGCGATGCCCCGGAGCGGCAGGATTCGTTTGTGGTAGAATTCAAACGCCGCGACGGTACATGGATGGTGGTGGACTCGCTCCCCGGCGGGCAGTTGAACGCTCGCGACACGGCTGCCTTCCGGTTTCGGTTTCGGAGTATCCTGGTACCCAATGATTTAAAATACCGCGGCTTCCAGTTTCGCTTTCGCAACAAATCCGACCGCACCGGCTTGCTTGATGTGTGGCATCTGGATTATGTGCGGATGGATACCAAGCAGCCCTCTCCAATTTTTACGGACGTGGCATTCACACAAATGCCGGAGTCTATCTTAAAACGATACACCAATATGCCCTGGAAGCAGTTTCGGGGATTTGAAGAGGCAGAGTTGAAAGAAACAATTACGGCACATGTTTGGAACCACAGCGTTCAAAAACTTGGACTCGACAGTTCACGGGTGCGATTATGGGAAGAATCTTCCTTTCCAATGATAAATATGTTTAATGTAACCCTTTTCAACGGAGAGGAAGGTAACTTTGAAAATGGGAAGCCAGTTACCAGAACGTATTCACTTAAAGATAGTACCAAATTTATAAACGTTTGGAGTACTTACTTAACAAACATGAAAGACCAGCGATTAGACAACGTTTTTAATCAACGCAAAAGACTTGATTTAAGATTGCGTTACTTGCTGTTTGCCAAAGAAGAAAATGACTCCCTCTACGATGGTTCTTTGATGCGCAACAACATGGCACGCCGGTTTACCACTTTTTCCAATTACTACTCCCACGACGACGGCACCGCCGAAGAAGGACTCATTGTACAACGGGGTTTTGAAGTAGCCGTAAAATTCACCCTCAACAAACCCGACACCCTGCGCGGCATCCAATTCCATTTTCCGCGCACCACGGTGGATATTTCCAGCCAGCGGTTTACGATGAAAGTATGGATCGGGCAGCTCGACAACACGCCAGAGTACGAATCGCCCTCGCAGCAAGCCTACTACACCGATGTTTTTTTTGATACCTTGCAAGGTTTTACTACGTATCTAATTCAAAATCAGGAAGGTAAACTGGCATTGCCTGCCGGTGATTTCTATGTGGGCTGGGAGCAGGACAGCCCCTGCGATGGTACCCGCTGCGTCGCGGTGGGCTACGACCGCAACACCCCCACCGGTGCGCAAGCCATTTTTGAGCGCACGAGCAACCGCTGGACTCCGCTCTCTGCTACACTCGCGCGCGGCGCCCTCATGATCCGACCGGTGGTGGGCAACGAAACCCCCATCGCAACCGACACCGACGATCCGCTGCCATCGGCACAGGGCTTTACCTTGTATCCTAATCCAACCCGAGACTTGCTAAACATTGTTTTACAAAAAGGCAAGTATGAAGATTTTCAATATCTGATATTCAACACCGCCGGGCAGCGCGTGGGGCAGGGTACACTTCAGGCGCAGTTGCAGGTAGGCGATTTGCCGTCGGGTATTTATTTTTTGCGAATTGCCGACCGAAAATCCAATCAGATGTGGAACGAAAAGTTTATTATTGCACAGTAGAGGGTAGAGGGACAAAGGTAGAGGGATTTTCCCTTACTCCGTGTTCTTTTCTTTTGTGCCTGTCCTTCTACCCTATACTCTATACCCTATACCTTCTACAACTTAACAACATGGACATCACCGTACAAGAACTCAAAAACAAACTCGCCGCCGAAGACGGCTTTGTGCTGATTGATGTGCGCGAGCCCTACGAACACGAGGAATTCAACGTAGGCGGAAATCTGGTGCCGCTCGGCGATATTCCCAACCGCCTGGGCGAACTGGAGGATTTTAAAGACCACGAAATCATCGTGTACTGCCGTTCCGGCAAACGCAGTGCCAATGCGCAGGCGTTTTTGCAACAAAACGGCTTTCAAAACGTGCACAACCTCACCGGCGGTATGCTGGCGTGGGAAGAAGCTTTCGGCAGAACCAGATAATAGGGGGATAGGGGGATGGGAGCATATATTACGT
>Ga0224722_1000861_pt1 | contig 17332 bp, 18 predicted proteins | sample Balambano_FR1_Me_FD_161646 | JGI IMG/M metagenome (GOLD analysis project Ga0224722, IMG submission 161646) | Freshwater sediment microbial communities from Lake Towuti, South Sulawesi, Indonesia - Balambano_FR1_MetaG | ecosystem: Environmental > Aquatic > Freshwater > Lake > Sediment | place... | reverse complement strand
CTTGTACACAGACGACGTAGAGCAGTTATTTCAGGATTTTGCGTCGCAATATAAAATCGTGGAAGCGGCGGGCGGCGTGGTGACCAACGAAACCGGTAAAGTGCTGCTCCTTTTTCGACGGGGATTTTGGGATTTGCCGAAAGGCAAGATTGATTCAGGTGAGACGAAAGAAGCCGCCGCCGTCCGCGAAGTGCAGGAGGAAACCGGCTTGCAACAACTCACTCTCGGCACCGCCCTCGGCGAAACCTACCACACCTACAAAGACGGCAAAACCCGCATCCTCAAACGCACCTACTGGTACGCCATGCGCACCCGTGAAACCCGATTGCAACCCCAAACCGAAGAAGATATCGAACAGGCGGTGTGGGTGGAACTCAACAGTTTTTTAAACGAGGAGGATCGAGTGTACGGCAATATTCGCGACGTGTTGGGTAGAAAATGGGGAAATTAGGAAATTGGGAGATTTTTTATTTGAAGATTGGATGTTGGGGTTCTTGATCACTGGTTCTTTGTCTTTTCAGGCAGCGTTTGCCCGGATAACGCTTAACCAATAACAAAAGATGGAGCCTAAAACACAAAAATTAGGAAATATAGCCATTCAACCAAGAAATAGCACACTAAACTGTTACTTCCGGCGTTCTTTTGACATTATAAACATATAAAATCGGGCAAAAGAATAGTTTCGTAAAATTTTATTCTGTAATTGATTTAGGGTCAAATTTTTACAAAAATTATTTTTTCGTATAGAATATTCCTTTTATTTTCGCCAGCGAATTTCCTATGAACATTTAAAAACGTTTGATCGGCTATGCAATCAATTTCTACCTTGTTCGTGCTGCTCTTTTTGGGCACCGCTTCCGCTGTTTTCGCGCAACCGAGCGCCGCCAACCTTACCTCCGACATCACCGGAACCGAATTATTCACCCCTGCACCCGTTGCCGAAGACGACTGGACGCTGTATGTGGATGAAGACAACAAGCTGTTCTACATTGATTTTGAAACCTTACAAGTCAACGTGAGCGATGTGTTGGTCAAAAATGAAAAAGGGGATTTGGTCTGGAAAGACAACGTGTTCAACCTGCCTGTCAACACCATCTATGAAATGGACTTCAGCCGTTTCCAGTCGGGTGTGTACGAAATTGAACTGCGTACTTTTACAGGTTCGATTCGCAAGAAGCTAACTATCCATTGATGCCGGGTGACAAACCTTTGAATTGGGTTTTTACGCCTGGGATTGCTGTTATTTGTTAGTTGGCTCGTGGGACTTATTGCCTATTTTGAACGGGCTGACTCCCAATTGTTAATTGCAGCGCGAAGATTCGTCAAAATTTCCTGCACCGGATAATACGCTCCCGAAAGCACGTGAGTGCGTCCGCACTTCTCTTGTAAAAACAATAATTGCACGGATTTTTGCACGCTGTTTGGATTGAAAAGAGCCGTCGTTTTACTTTCTTCCAATGCTGCATTTTTTAAGTTTTGATAAGGAATAATGTGGGTGCCAAATTCGACCCGATCCGTACAAATCCTCAGCGTTTTATTTTTTGCCAGCGCCAGCCAGCCAAATACGCCCGTACCGAGCGCAATCAAAGCCGCAAAGCCCGCCAACATTGACAACATACCGGTGTAGGCACTGCTCGTAGAAGTATGCCGGAACAGCCACACCGCCACCGCCGCGCCAAGAACAAACACGCCCAGTGCCAACCACACTATGCCGTAGGATTGATTCGCAGGTTCGTAGGTATACAACGAGGTATTCATTTTTGTAATTGCAATTTCAAATATCAACAAACAAAAACAAAAAAAGGCTCACCGTTCCACCGGCGGCAGCACCGAATCTGCAATCCATTGTTCGTAAGCCGCGTTGGCTTCCACCGTAATTTTTAAAATGCAAGGCACTTCATAAGAGTGTACTTTTTCTACTTGGGTTTTTACTCCTTCAAAACTTTCCAGCGTAGTCTTAACAATTGAGACCCATTCGCATTCGTTCTGGATCATTCCCTGCCACCAGTAGGCACTCGTGATTGGAAAAATATTGGTACAGGCAATCAGTTTTCGTTCCAACAAGTGTTGGCTCACGCGCTGTGCCTCGGCTTCGCTAGAGTGGGTGATGTAAATAAGCGCAAAACTCATATTTTGTGTGTTAAGGTGTTATCGTGCTATGGTGCGACAGTGGGGCGCGGAAGTGTTTTTCCGGAAATTAAAATATGAAACAATTAACCAATCAGCGGCTTTTTTTATTGTTACAAATAGCAGTCGTAGCGGTCTTTCTGGGGCGGGCGTGGCAGCATTTGTATTGGGATGCGCCGTATCGGGTATTGCTGTGGGATGAGGACTGGATGAAGCCCATCATCGCCGGCGTTTTCAGAATTGATTGGGAGGCGTATGTGACTGATTTATCCATTGACCGGGGTATTCAAAATTTTATTCGACTGACGGGCGGTTTTTACCTGATTTGCGCACTGACAGCGGTTTTTATAAGCCGGTGGAAGCGGGTTGGCGTGGCGATTTTGTGGGCAGGAAGTGTCAGTTTGATATTATTGGCACTGTTGTATTGCAAGGAAAAATTTTTTCACATCGGGCAGTTTTTAGAATATACCTTGCAATGGGCGAGTCCGCTTTTTTTAGTTTTTTTTTATAAAGATCAGGTTGTTAATCAGCGGTTTGTACTTTTTGCGAAAATTGCAATCGCGCTCACCTTTATTTGTCACGGTTTGTACGCCGTGGGTTACTACCCGCGTCCGGGCGAATTTTTGCAAATGACCATGGCGATTTTGAATGCCGAAGAGGCTGGCGCGCTCACTTTTTTAAACACGGTTGGGGTCTTGGATTTTGTGGTCGGCGCACTCTTGTTTGTAAGAGGAAAGGGGAGCAAAATAGCACTTGGCTATTGTGTGTTTTGGGGACTGGCAACCACGCTCGCCCGCGTTTGGGCACCGCTGGCAATGGGTGCAGGATTGGAAAATATTTTATTACAATCGCTGCATGAAAGTTTGTATCGCTTTCCGCATTTTCTGATGCCGTTGTTTGTGCTTTCTGCGGTTGTGTTAAAATCTAATTTCCCACAAAACCTGCAGATTAAAACTCAGGAATAAGAAACTTCAAATGAGAAACGAAAAATAAATTAAATCGCCAGAATCTCCGAAATTCTCAACAAATCCGGATTCACCGTTTTCGGGGTTTTAATCGCTTCTTCCAACGACGTGTATTGTACCTGCTCATTAACAATGCCCACCATCACGTTGCGCTGACCATGCAACAAACCTTCTACGGCAGCCAATCCCAAGCGACTTGCCAGCACGCGGTCGGCGCAAGTAGGCGAACCGCCGCGCTGCAAATGCCCGATGATCGTCACTTTGGTATCGTAATAATTGAAACGCTCCTTGATCATGTCGGCAATCTGGCTTGCCCCACCGAGTTTGTTGCCTTCCGCTACAATGACCAGGCTGAAGAGTTTGTTGCGTTTGTAACCGCGCCGCAAGTTTTCGATGAGGGTATCTAAGGAGCATTCACTTTCGGGGATCAACACACTTTCCGCCCCGCTGCTGATGCCCGTATTCAAAGCAATGAAACCGGCGTGCCGACCCATTACTTCTACAAAAAACAGCCGGTTGTGCGAGTCTGCCGTGTCGCGAATTTTATCCACGGCTTCCACTGCCGTGTTCACTGCCGTATCAAAACCAATGCTGTAATCCGTGCCGTACAGGTCGTTGTCAATCGTGCCGGGAATACCGATAAAAGGCAGGTTGTGTTCTTGCGAAAAAATATTGGCACCGGTAAAAGTTCCATCTCCGCCGATTGCCACGCAACCGTCAATATCGAACGCCATAAGCGATTCATAGGCGAGCTTACGACCCTCCGGGGTGCGAAAACGCTCGCTGCGTGCGGTGCGCAACATGGTGCCACCGCGATGGATGATGTTGCCTACGTCGCGGGGTTCCAGCCGCCTTAAACTCCCGTCAATCATGCCTTCGTAGCCGCGTTCAATGCCGTACACGTGCAGGTTGTTGTAAGATGCCGTGCGCACCACCGCCCGAATGGCAGCATTCATGCCGGGGGCATCCCCGCCGGAGGTAAAAACGGCAATCCGTTTAATATCTTTGCTCATAATAATAGTAGGCAGTTATCATACCAATTTCAATAAATGATGACGTATTTGTTGCTTTACAAGCACTTGATTATCAGCGGCTCATAGATAGCCGGATCACTTTTAAGATGGTATCAGTTTACCGTTTAACTCACCAAAGCGGGCATTGTGTGAAAATCTGCCAGGCTGTCAATAGGTTTTTGAATAAAACTGCCCGGCTGCATGGCACGCTCTTCGAGTACCAGTTTTAAAATATGCTGAAAGTGAAAAGCCACCGATCCTACAAAATTTACCGGAATAGACATATGATTGCGATACTTGCGCGCATGGCGGTCAATAAACTGCGTGAAGGCAAGGTACAGCAATTTCTGCACAAAAAGGTGTTCTTTGTTCTCCGCAAAAAATGGCATGAACGAAGCCAGGAAAACATTGGGCGTTTCTTTACCATACACTTTATCCAAAATAGCCGGACGACCCCCCGGATGAAATTTTTCAAACGATGGAATCAATTCCTGCGGCAATTCGCGGTAGAAGTACGCCTGAATTAACATCTTACCCAATGCCACACCACTACCTTCATCGCCCAGCAGATAGCCCAGATTCGTCACGTTATCCGTGATATTTTCTCCATCAAACAAACACGAATTTGATCCCGTGCCAATGATGCACGCAATGCCCGGTGCCCGCCCGCACGCCGCTCGTGCCGCCCCCAGCAGATCGTGTTCCACAGCAACCTCCGCCCGTGCAAATACCCGCTGCAGTGCCCGCGCCACAATGCTCTTGCGCCCCGGGTCCCAGCAACCCGTGCCATAATAAAACACCTGTTCCACCTGCTCGGTCGAAATTTTACCGGCAAAGGTTTTTCCCACTTCCGCACACATAAAATCTTCCGAATGAAACACCGGGCTCAAACCCATGCAATGCAAAAGCTGGGCTTTTTCACCGTCTATTATTTTCCAGTCTGCTTTGGTAGCACCGCTATCTACTACTACGATCATTGTTTGGTTATAGTTGAATTGCAAAACTAGTGTAATTTTTACACTAAGTGTATGTGTTCCTGCAAAAAATCGTCATCGTTCAACACAAGCAGACTTCCGCGAGAAAAAGTCAAAATTTATAAAAACTTTTTGTTTTAAAATTATGGAAAATTTAAAACGAATTGTTAATTTTGTCTCCATAAGTTTCATTTAAAAAAGAGTGTGTATGCAAACGGCAATTCTACTTCAGCGGTATTGGTTCCAAGGGTTGTTACTTTCTCTGGCGGTCTATGTGCTGTTAAAAAAAGACATCAGCATTCAGGTTGGATTGAGTGCGGCAGGTATGGATTTGATGGAATCCGTGACAAACGCAGCACAGGAGGCGGGTCAGGCGGTTGCAATGCCCACTGCCCTGAACACTTCTACCCTGGATACAAAACCTGTCAACGCAGCTCCTGCCGTGCAGAAGAAGAAAGCCGGAAAAGATCTTAAAAACGGCGTACCGATCGGCAACACCATGTCCAATCTCACGCCCATTCTCAGCCCTACTTATGCTCAACGCAAGGGTATTGACCCGGCTATCGCCGAGGCGAAAGTAGAACTGGCGCGGAGCTATGTGCGGCGTTTTGCACCCGTTGCCATCCGGGAAATGAAACAATTCGGCATCCCGGCGAGCATTACGCTGGCACAGGGTCTGCTGGAATCCAATGTGGGCGAGAGCCGTCTTTCTTCAGAATCGAATAATCATTTTGGAATCAAATGCCGCTCCAAATGCCGCAGTTGCACTTGTCGCAACTATTCGGATGACAGTATTTACGATATGTTCCGGGTGTTTGATTCTGCCTGGGAAAGCTTTCGCGAACACTCGCAACTCCTGGCGAGCCCCCGCTACAAACACCTCACTAAGTACGGCACCGATTACAAAAACTGGGCGCATGGCTTAAAAAAAGCCGGTTATGCCACCGACAAACGCTACGCCGAAAAAGTGATTCAGATTATTGAATTTTTGAATTTGCACGAGTATGATAAATAATTAAACAACTTCAAGATTAACAATACCAAAAAGTACGATTGCCGAAAGGCATCCGTACTTTTTTTATTTCAAAATACCGTGTTTATATTTGCCGTAAAATCCATACATTAGCACCTTAACAGATCGCTCACCAACTTTAAAGTAAGCCATGGAAATTACTTCTCGTTCTAATTTAAAAGAGCTGCTCGGCATCAGCAAAACTAAACAGGTGCTAGACTACTTGCTGGAAATTGCAAAAAAAAACCGGGACGAACAGATGCAAAACGACATCGTGCAGCTTAGTAATGCCTATCATCAAAACGAACGTCAAAAAGCCCTGGGAACTCTGGAACCAGACAATTACCGCATCGAAAACACCAGAATAAATAATAGCCTTTTATATTTTATAGATGCCGCATCGGATAAATATTTTGAGGAAATCTTTTCCTCGAAGACCACCCAGCTACAACCCAAAGCAGTGGATACCGAAACCTACAAGCTGCGCTTTCAACTCAACAACTTGTTACAACAATTAGTGAGTACCTACGAATATGAGTTTGGATTAAATAACCAACATCCTACTTATGATAAACAATGGGACTATATTTCGGAAAAACGAGCCATGCTTACCCTGCAGGCAGTGTGGGTGATTGAACGCATTCCCAATATGGTTTTTTCCAAAGAATACAATCTGGTGGCAAGGATGCTATATAGTATCCGCGATTTTTCAAAATCAGAACAATATCATAAAAAAGCGGTGGAAGTATCAGAATCTTCTTTTAATCTTATTTCTCATGTGCGTAGTTATGCCGACTTTCTTTACCTCAGTGCCAAACCAATCGAAGGAGCAAAGCAATACGATGCCGCGCTGTTGCCCAACGACACCGACGAAAACAAGGCAATTAACGGCTTTACCTACCAGATGCGCTTTCGAAATGAAGCAATTAGGGTAAGTGATTATAATTACGAGGAAGCAAAACGCATTTACCACATTGCTAAACAACATTATGAATCTATTAATAATTTGCGCGACCGCAACTATTGGCTCAACCGGCTAGACAAAGATTGGGCAAACAACCTGCCACACGTACCCAAACCCTAGCGTTTAGCATCCAAAATATTGTACTTGCACATCTGCAAAAAATTTTATTTTAGCACCGCTAAAACGGTACTAACAATGCGCGAAACTCCTGCCAACCGACAAACGGTCATCGTCTCCACCGTGGTAGTCGCTGCACTCGGCTATTTTGTAGATATTTATGACCTGCTTCTGTTCAGCATCGTGCGGGTGCAAAGCCTGCGCGACATCGGCGTGGCAGACGAAAATTTGTTGAACATCGGCTTATCACTGCTCAACTGGCAGATGATCGGTATGCTGCTGGGCGGCATTGCCTGGGGGGTGCTGGGCGACAAGCGCGGCAGGCTTTCGGTGCTGTTCGGTTCCATCATTTTATACTCCCTTGCCAATATTGCCAATGGTTTTGTACAATCCGTCGAACAATACAAATGGTTGCGCTTCATTGCGGGCTTGGGACTGGCGGGCGAACTCGGTGCGGGTATCACGCTGGTGAGCGAGGTGATGTCGAAAGAAAAACGCGGCGTAGGTACAACCGTGGTGGCAACGGTGGGCATTTTGGGTGCAGTGGTGGCGTATTTTGTGGCGAGTGCCTGGGACTGGCGCACGGCGTACTTCGTGGGCGGCGGTTTGGGCTTGGCATTGCTTGTTTTAAGAATTTCGGTATTTGAATCGGGGATGTTCCGAAACGTGCAACAAACGCAGGTGGAACGCGGTAATTTTTTAAAACTGTTTACTAATCAAAAATTATTACAAAAATATTTGAAATGTATTCTCATCGGTTTGCCAACGTGGTACGTGGTAGGAATCCTGGTCACGGCAGCACGGGAATTCAGTCAGGCATTCGGCATGGCGGAAGTAGCCGACCCCGGCAGAGCAGTGATGATGTGTTATGCAGGGTTGTCGCTCGGTGATTTGTCCAGTGGATTACTGAGTCAGTATTTAAAAAGTCGCAAAAAAGCAATGTTTATTTTCCTGAGTATTTCAGCCGTGACGGTTGTTTTTTATTTAAGTTCTAACAATATTGACCTCGACTTTTTCTATCTCAAAACCTTCCTTCTCGGTTTCGGTGTAGGCTTTTGGGCAATTTTTGTCACCATTGCCTCCGAGCAATTCGGCACCAACATCCGCGCCACCGTCACCACCACCGTGCCGAATTTCGCCCGCGGCTCGCTCGTACCCATCACTTTTTTATTCAACTATTTTGCAGCATCCAGCGGCATTGTTGGCAGTGCGTTCATTGTGGGCGGCATTTGTACGACGATCGCGTTTCTGGCACTGGCAACGCTGCGCGAGACGTTTGGGAAGGAATTGGATTATTTGGAGCCGTTGTAATTTGAAAATTACAACTTTTTGTTTTAAATTGAGCGACTAAAACGGTCAATGCTCCATGGAAAATAGTCAATTCCTAAAAGGTAGGGGCGCGCAAATCAATCCCGCTAATCGCTACCATCAATTTGTGTATGATGAAAATCCGATTCCGCCAGACGAGTGGGAGGAAGGCGCGCAAATCAAAACCGAGTACATCGAAACGCACCCGAAAACGATTCTCAACAAAGTCACCAGTCCGGATATTCCGCTGGAGTATTCTTTGAATCCGTACCAGGGCTGCGAACATGGCTGCATCTACTGCTACGCCCGCAACACGCACCCGTACTGGGGCTACAGCGCGGGACTGGAGTTTGAACAAAAAATACTGGTGAAAAAGAACGCGGCGCAGTTGTTGGAAGCCGAAATCAAAAAGCCATCCTGGAAAGCCGTGCCGCTGATGTTTGCCGGCAACACCGATTGCTATCAACCCGCCGAACGCGAATTTAAAATTACAAGGCAAATTTTAGAAGTACTGTGGAAATACCGCCACCCGGTGAGTTTGATCACGAAAAACAGCCTGGTGCTGCGCGATTTGGATGTTTTAACCCAACTGGCAAGTGAAAACCTGGTACACATTTCGATTTCGGTGACGACTTTGAATGAAGAACTTCGTCGTATTTTGGAACCGCGCACGGCTTCGGTGCAAAGTCGCCTGAAAACCATCCAAACCTTGAGCCAAAACAATATTCCCGTCAACGCGATGCTCGCCCCCATCATTCCGGGGTTGAACGACCATGAGATCCTCCCGATGGCAAAAGAAACAGCCGAGATGGGTGCCCTCGCAATGGGCGCTACCGTAGTGCGCTTAAACGGTGATGTAGCCGAAATATTTGAAGACTGGATTCAAAAAACGATGCCCGACCGGGCAGGTCGAGTACTCAATCGCATCAAAGATTGTCACGGCGGCAATCTCAACGATAATCGCTTTGGCACCCGGATGCGCGGCGAGGGCAACATTGCAGAAATCATTCACCAACAAATCAAATTAGCCAGGAAATTGTACTTCAAAGACAAAAAAACGCCGCCGTATAATCTGGAACTGCACGAGCAGTTTAAAAACGGGCAGTTGAAGTTGTTTTAAAAAATTAATTCGAATTTGGAGACTTAAAACTTGTATCTAAGCGTCTTTGACGCATACCAATTGCAAAAAGTTTTCCGGGCTTTCCATGAAATTTTGCCACCTCCTACATTTCCCCTATCTTTCCCCACCTAACTAACACAACACATCCGATCATGCGACTAATTATTGTCTGGTGCTTTTTGTTTATTACCAATTTAATGTCGGCACAACCTTTCACCTCTGCGGAAATTACCCGCTGGAAACAACAGGCTCAACGCATTACAATTACTCGTGATAACTACGGTGTACCACACATCGTGGGCAAAACCGATGCCGATGCCGTATTTGGAATGCTCTACGCGCAATGTGAAGACGACTTTCCGAGAGTAGAAGAAAATTATATCGTAGCAATGGGCAGACTGGCAGAAGTAGCAGGCGAAGCGGCACTCATTCAGGATTTGCGGGCGCGATTGTTTTTGGATACCGCGCAGGTGATTGCCATTTATCAGAAAAGCCCGGCGTGGATGAAAAAATTGTTGGATGCTTTTGCCGACGGTGCAAATTATTATTTGCAAACACATCCTGATGTCAAACCACGTCTAATAAAACGCTTTCAACCCTGGATGCCTTTGTTGTTTAGTGAGGGCAGTATTGGTGGTAATATTAGCGTGGTATCGTTAGCTCCATTGAAAACATTTTACAATCAACATCATTCCAATTCGTTTATTGATTATTTTCCAAAAAAGAATTGGGAGCCGGTGGGTTCTAACGGTTTTGCCATTGCACCTGCTAAAAGTGCGAGTGGCAATGCGCTGTTGCTTATTAATCCGCACACGTCTTTTTATTTTCGGTCGGAGTTACAAATGACCAGCCAGGAGGGTTTGAACGCCTATGGAGCCGTCACCTGGGGGCAGTTTTTTATTTATCAGGGTTTTAATGAAACTTGCGGCTGGATGCACACCTCCAGCGGTGCCGATGCGGTAGATGAATATTTGGAAACGGTGGAAAAACGAGACACGACTTATTTTTATAAATATGGCAAAGAGTGGCGACCAGTGCAGTCTAAAAAAATTAAATTAGCTTATAAAATTGGCGACACGCTTCAAACTAAAACCTTCACCGCTTACTTCACGCATCATGGACCGGTCATTGGTGCAAAAGACAATCAATGGATCACCGTTCGGATGATGAATGAACCGCTGGATGCTTTATCCCAATCTTATTTGCGTACTAAAGCTACGGATTATCAGAGTTTTAATAAAGTCATGGATATTCGCACCAATTCTTCCAATAACACGGTTTTTGCCGATAGTAAGGGCAATATTGCCTATTGGCACGGCAATTTTATGCCCAAACGCAACCCTGCCTTTAACTGGAACTTACCTGTAGATGGCACTGACCCGGCTACCGAATGGAATGGCTTACACGCTGCGAGTGAAATTGTGCAACTACTCAATCCTGCCATCGGTTGGATTCAAAATTGTAATTCTACGCCTTTCACGGCTGCCGGTCCGGATAGTCCGAACAAAAATAAATACCCTAACTACATGGCTCCCGATAAAGAAAACTTTCGGGGCATTCATGCGGTGCAGGTACTCAGCCGGGAGAACAAATTTGATTTGGATCGTTTGATTGCTGCGGCGTATGATTCGTACCTGCCGGCTTTTGATGATTTGATGCCAGCTTTAGTACAAGCCTATCAATATGTAAATGTTGCCGATACTTCGTATCATGTAAGTGTGCCGGAAGCCATTGTGTTATTAAGTAAATGGGACAGGCGTTTTAGTGCTTCTTCCGTGCCTACTACACTTGCCATTTACTGGGCAGAAAAGTTGTATCAGCTTGCCCGCAGCCGCGCTGCTGCCGGTCAGGAGTTTGATCAGCAAAGTCTAAATACTTTTGCCATTGATATCACGACCGTGCAAGAAAAAATAGCTTTATTATCGGAAATACTCACTGAATTGACTCGTGATTTTGGCACCTGGAAGACTCCCTGGGGCAACGTAAACCGCTTTCAACGATTAAATGGCGCAATTCAACCTGTATTTGACGACGCTGCACCCAGCCTGCCTATCGCTTTCCCCTCGGCAGCGTGGGGTTCACTCGCATCGTTTGGTGCGCGTGCGTATCCAAACACCAAAAAACGCTACGGCACGTATGGCAACAGTTTTGTAGCGGTGGTAGAATTTGGCAAGCGCGTGAAAGCCCGCTCCATTACGGTGGGTGGCGCCAGTGGTGACCCCACTTCCAAACATTTTACTGACCAAGCCAGCCGCTACGCAGAAGTCCGATTCAAAGAAGTGCTGTTTTACCCGGAAGACGTGAAAAAAAACGCCGAAAGGACGTATCAACCCGGCAAATAAAAGGTATCATTTTGATTGCTGACAGCACTCCAAAGTGCTGTCAGCAATCAAAATGATACTTCCCACCTTATACCACCACTGGATTCAACGGGGTATCAATCACCGCCCCAATTTCCGCGCCCGGACACCAGGTATGCCAGTCATTTTCCTGGTTTTTATTCTCCGGTTGCTTCAATCTGGTTTCCGCATCCATGTAAATCACGGTCATTACTTTGCGCATCTGGTTGGTTTGATTCGCACCCGCTCGGTGGAATACCCAACCTGAATGGAAACTCACTTCTCCCAACTCAAACGGCTCAATGACGTGTTCAAAGTTGTTGATGCGCAAATTTTGTCGAATTTTTTCTTCGCTTTCATCGCCGATTTTCAAATCCCGACCAAACACAATCTGATGACTTTTTGCCGAAAACTCCAGCGGACCCATTTCCAGCGGGGTTGCTTGCAGGGGAATCCAAGCGGTGACGGTGTTAACGGTATCAAGTGGCCAATAATATTGATCTGCATGCCAGGGTGTGAAGCCGCCGCCCGGTTCTTTAAACAAAGCCTGGTCATGATAAATGCGCACTTTTTCTACCCCCATCAAATCCGCTGCGATTTGCGCCAGGCGTTTGCTCATTACCAGTTTTTTTGCTTCTTCATTTTCGCGCCAGAGATTAAAAATTTGCAGAAAAGCCTTGTTGTACGTATCGCGTTCTTCCAGTGGCGTATCCATGATGCTCAAGCGTGCTACTTCGGCGTTGATAATATTGCCAAAATGATCCAAAGTCGCTTGGTCAAAAACGTTTTTGAGTTTGATGAACTGATTGGTGCGATAAAACGCGATTTGCTCAGCGGATAGTAGGTAGGTTTCTTGTAAAAATGCAAGATTCATGGCAGCAAGTTTGGTACAAATGTACCCATTTAGGCGTAATTTTTTTTATAGTTTAGATAAATTAATTGTCAACCGCCTATTCATAATTACAAGCTTACAAATTACGCAATCTTTCTTACAATTATTGCTGTACAGCCAATTATTATTGATTAAACAATTAGTTTTATTTGCGTACAAATGATTATTATTGGATAAAAATTAGCTAATACGGATTACGTATTTACATTTTTTAGATGCATTCTAATACATATTGAGTGTACTCTTTTATTTTTAAAATGTACGTTTACTTATATTGATTGCACGCTTATATTTTATGATTGCCCTCTTGCATAAATTTACAGACAGGTTGTAATTATGCTAGTCTGAATCACGAATCATTACAAAATGTAACTAAAAATATACAAGAGGGCGTTCATTGCTGATTTCTATTTGGCTCGATTAAACCGCAACTTACTAATTTGTTTGTAAGATGGGCTACTTGGTCCAAACGCTGCTTTTACATATTGTTTCACGTCTTGAGCTACATCGCACAAACCGGTTTTTGCGCCGTACAGCAGTTTATCTCGCTGCATCCGGGCGTTACTCCAGCCCACCTCTTGCACCACTACCGCCGAGTTGGTCGTACGTAAGGTGTTCAGGTATGCTTGCAGCGTGGTCAATTGTAGTTCCGGTTCATTGGGTTGGTAGGTCGGCTCGCTTTGTAACAGAGACAGCAGGCGGGCGAAGTGTTCAATTTGCTGATCGCGGGACGTTTGCGCCGCCGAGCGCTGCCGCGCCGGTGTGCCGTTGCCGGGAGGAGTATCAGGAATGGTTTTTAGCGGTATCGGAGTGTCCGATACATTGCTTGGAATGACGGCATTAACCAGCGCAGTAGTCGGTTCTGTGTTCCCGGTTGCCTCTTCTTTTTTGCTTACGCGAATGCCTCGCATCTTACGAACGATTGCCCGCGCATCTTCCAGCGTTTTCTCTCCCACATCGGTAATTGCCAGCGCACTCACTACCCGACTTGTGAGCGTAGGCAAGCCCTCAAACGCCTGAAAGCGGGCATTACGAGCCGTGTTGAACGCCGTCAGCCGGTCGGTCACCGTCACCAGGCTGGCACGCGCCTCCGCCAGCAGCGTTCGCATGGTCGCTAACTGCATAGTTGCTTTACTCGGCTGATACGCCGCGCCATAGCCCTCACAGTAAGCGATCAATTCCTCAAAAAACGCCACATTTTTGGCGTGTCCGGTTTCAAAAATGCTTTTTGTAGTCATAAATTTGATTTAGAAATGAATAAATTTGTTGACGGAATGAGCTGCAAGCGGTAAGAATACCTACTGCCTAAAATGCCAAAAAGAAGTTTTGTGTTGGAATGGTTGGGTTGGAAAGTGGTGCGAATATAACTAAAAAATACAATAAGAAAAATTAAAATTATTTTTTGTAACAAATTACAAGGCAAAACGTATTTTTGTTAAAAATAATGGTTTAAATTTTTCACTCAAAAACATGCAGATATGAACGAACGAGAAAAAGAACTTAAAGCATTTTCTCAATGCGCAGATGCACTGGGAATTTTGGAAAAGAAAGCAATTTTGAAAGTATTTCATATGCTTTCAATTCATTTTGAGGTAGTGCCCTCTATTCAAAACAATTCTTCAAAACAAGACTTACAAAATAATAACCATCAGCCTTTAGTCCCACTTCTCGAAGATGACGTAGAAAATCTGCAAAATGACAAATTGATTCCAAGTACCACCGAGTCTTAAAAAAAATAGATAAAAAGAAAGAAAGGAAAAAAGGAAAAATAAATAGTTCAAGAGACCCTACTTATTTATCAGATTTTGATTTTAGACCTTTTGATAAAGAATCTTTAAAAGATTTTTATGGAAAAAATAAAACTAAAAGTAACATGGAGAATAATCTAATATTTTTATATTATTTACAAGCAGTAATAAGTCAACAAAATATTTCAGTCAATCATATATATAGCTGTTACAGACATTTAGGGTTAAAAATCCCTCAATTCCCACAAACCTTAACTGATACTAAAGCAAGAAAAGGATGGATTGAAACCGCGGATTCAACCAATTTGAAAGTTACTCGAGAAGGAATTAACTTTATAGAACATGAAATGAAAAAGCAAAACGATGAATAATCTTGAAGAATTTGTATCAAAAGTTGAAAATTTTAATACATTTCAGGCTTCAAAAATGATAGCTTATTTTTCATATTATCTACTAAATTTTAAAGGATTTGAGTTTATTCAGGCTAAGGATATAGCAGTCTGTTATTCAGATTTGAATATTCCTGCTTATTCTAATATTTCAAAATATCTATCTGACAACTCAAAAAATATTAAAGGAAAAACTCAAAAATATATCAAAAAAAAGGATGGTTATGTTTTGTCAAGGCAATATTCTGAAGAAATTTGCGGAAAGATTATTTTTGATCTTCCTAAAATGAAAGTAAGTACCAATTTAAGAAATTTACTAAACAAACTTACAAATCCTAGCGAGAAAGTATTTTTAGAAGAAGCAATTAAAACATTTGAAGTAGAAGCTTACCGTGCCTCAATAGTCATGGTTTGGATATTGACTCTTGACCATCTTTATGAGTTTGTACTATGTAATCATTTGCAAGATTTTGTTTCCGCATTAAGAAAAATTAATAACTCCAAAGTAATTAATTCAAAAGACGATTTTGGAAATATAAAAGAAAGTATATTTATTGAGGCATGTAGAGGAGCAAATATTGTATCCAATGATGTTAGAAAAATACTTACTGCAAAATTGGATGTCAGAAATTCATATGCGCATCCATCTACTATACACTTACCACAAAGTAAAGCTTTAGAATTTATTGAAGATTTAGTCAATAATGTGGTACTAAAATATTAACTTCATTAGAACATATAAAGGCTTAACTGTGTATTTGGATACAAAGTCGTTTTTCAAAATGACATTAGTATTTTTACAATTTTAAAAACAACTCTATGCACAAGCCACTATATATCGAAGATTTCAGCCCCACCTTATTTTGGGATGTGGATAAAGCGGCGTTGGATTTTGAGCAACACGCGGCGCACGTGGTGGACAAAGCTTTAAACAGGGGTACTTGGGAAGATTTTAAAACTGCCCTGAGGTATTATGGGCGCGCAAGAATGGCGGATATTGTCAAAAACTTGCGGTACATGGACAAAAAAACACTCCAATTCAGCAGTGTCTATTTTCATATTCCAATCACCGAAATGCGATGTTACATCTGGCAACAATCGAACCCCTCACACTGGGATTATTGAAATCTTTGATGGAAAAAGATTATCTAGAGTCGTTTGTGCTGGTAGGTGGTACAGCATTGGCTTTGCAAATAGGGCATAGAAGGTCTATTGATTTGGATATGTTCACTACGACTGATGTAGATATGGAGGTGCTATTAGAAAACTTGCAGCATGATTATCAGGTAGTTGAAAAGATAAAGACCAAAGGAAGTCTTATTAGTGATATCAACACGATAAAAACGGATTTTATTCGTTTTAAGTACGTCTTTAATCGTCCAATAAAGACTATAGATGGTATTCGTTTATTGGATGTGGAAGATATTGCGCCCATGAAGTTGGATGCGATAACAGGACGAGGTAGTAAAAAAGACTTTTACGATTTGTATTTTTTGTTGGAGCAGTATAGTTTGGAAAATTTGTTAGATTTTTATGTGGCTATGTATCAACACTCAACCGTGTTTCAGGTCATTAAAAGTCTTACATGGTTTGTAGATGCAGAGTCACAAACACCACCTGACGTAACAAATAAAAAAGTGACTTGGGAAAAAGTCAAAAAAAGAATAGAGCAAGCTGTGGCTGAACTTTGATGCTTGATGAGGAATTCTTATTTTTTCAAATGTAACAACAAGGTTTCTTCAATTGATTACACCACCGCATACCCCGTAAAAGATTGAGTTTGGCGGATTTGGCGGTATTGGTTTACTTTTTCCATTCTACGATTATGTTGTTTTGCGAATCGCTCCGTAAAAAACCGATTATAGCTTTTTTCAAATAAAAAAGATTTACCAAATTTTTAAATCTGGCAAATCTCTTCCGTTAATATAATTTTAATGGTTTACTTGAAACTATCCACTTCCCGATATGCTTTGATCAAATTCAACTCGCCTTCTTTGCCCGGTGTGAAGTTGCCGTGTTCCATGCCGCATACGCCTTTGAATCCCTTGTTGTAAATCCATTCAAACACACGCTTGTAGTTGATTTCGCCGGTAGTGGGTTCATTTCTGCCGGGGTTGTCGCCGATTTGAATGTAGCCGATTTCCTCCCAGGTCATTTCCATATTTGGAATAATATGTCCTTCGTTGCGCTGCATATGGTAAATATCATAGAGAATTTTACAAGACGGACTATTCACCGCTTTGCAAATCATATACGTTTGGTCGGAGTTGCGCAGAAAGAGGTCGGGCGTGTCGCTCAAAGGTTCCAGCACCATCACCAAGCCGTGCGGCTCGAAGATTTCGGCGCCGCGTCGCAGGACATCAA
>Ga0224722_1000860_pt1 | contig 17343 bp, 17 predicted proteins | sample Balambano_FR1_Me_FD_161646 | JGI IMG/M metagenome (GOLD analysis project Ga0224722, IMG submission 161646) | Freshwater sediment microbial communities from Lake Towuti, South Sulawesi, Indonesia - Balambano_FR1_MetaG | ecosystem: Environmental > Aquatic > Freshwater > Lake > Sediment | place... | reverse complement strand
CAAAATATCGGTTTGTTTACACAAGTATTGCAACAAGCGTGTTATTTGGGTTGGTGCATCTGCAGTTTGGCGCGGACGCACCACTGCTTTGGATAGCGGCAATTGATACTTTTGTACTATCATTTTATTTGTGTTTTATACGTGAGAAAACAGGTAGTTTGTGGCCGGCTATCTACGTACATGCCTTCAAGAATCTATTAGCGTTTTATCTCTTATTTATTGACTAGCAGACTTCTGTTACAATACGCTCTAGTATGAAAGTTATCCAAGCAAGCTGCTAAGCAGCGTGTCCCAGACGGATTGTATAAACTATTTATTCAACATTTCACAACTTTTCACAAACAGAACAGATAAGAGGTAATATGAGAGTTTCACAACTTTTCACGAGGACTAAAAAAAACGCACCCACAGACGAGCAGGCAAAGAACGCTCAACTGCTTATAAGGGCTGGTTTTGTGCACAAAGACGCTGCTGGCGTGTATGTATGGCTGCCTCTTGGCCTAAAAGTCCTCAATAATATCATCGCTATTATTAGAGAAGAAATGAACATGGTTGGTGCTCAGGAAGTAGTGATGAGTAGTTTGCAGCGCCAAGAACTTTGGGAAACTACCGATCGCTGGGATGACGAAAAAGTAGATGTATGGTTTAAAACAATGTACAAGAATGGTGCGGCTGCCGGACTTGCTTGGTCACACGAAGAGCAAATGACAGATATGATGAAGCAGTTTATTACTAGCTACAGAGACTTGCCGGCTTATGTTTATCAGTTTCAAAACAAGCTACGCAATGAAACCAGGGCCAAGAGCGGTATTATGCGAACCCGCGAATTTGTGATGAAGGATATGTACTCTTTTGTTCGTACCGAGGCCGAGCACAAACTGTTCTATGACAAAACAACAGCCGCCTACTTGCGTATTTTTGACCGGCTTGGTATTGGTGAGCACACGTTTTTTACCTTTGCGTCTGGGGGAGCGTTTGCCGAGTTTAGTCATGAGTTTCAGACCATTTGCGACGCCGGTGAGGATACCATCTATCTGCATAGAGAGAAAAAACTTGCCATCAACGAAGAAGTATTAAGAGATGATGTGCTGGCAGGGCTTGGTATTAGCCGAGATGAACTAGAACAACATAAGGCGGCAGAAGTAGGTAATATTTTTAGCTTCGGCACTAGTAAAAGTGAGCCTATGGGGCTGAGCTATATTGATGAAGATGGTCAAAAACAACACGTGGTTATGGGCTCCTATGGTATAGGACCAGCAAGGGTAATGGGCGTGATTAGCGAACTTATGAGTGACGAACGAGGGTTGGTGTGGCACGAAAATATTGCGCCGTTTAGCGTGTATTTGGTATCAATTGGCCAAGATGCGGCTGCCGAACAACTCTATAATGAGCTGACAGCGAACGGTGTATCGGTACTGTTTGATGATAGAGATGAGCGTCCGGGTGCCAAGTTTGCTGATGCTGATCTGTTGGGCATCCCTCATCGAGTAGTGGTGAGTGAAAAGACGCTGCAAGCAAATCAGCTAGAATATAAGGCGCGTACAAGTAGTGATAGTGAGCTGATTACTCATGACGAGCTAAAGAATCGGCTTGTCAAGTCTGCCTAGCTTGCTATAATTTAAAGGCAACTGGCCGCCAATGAAGTGCCAGTTTTTGTTTCAGAAAGGACCATATTATGAAAAAACAATTTCATCTTACCAAAGAAGGACTAGCCGAGTTAAAGATTGAGCTTGATATGTTGACTGCCAAGCGCTCAGAGATTGCTGAAGCTATTGCTATTGCTCGTTCGCAAGGTGACCTAGCAGAAAATGCCGAATATCATGCCGCTAAAGAAGAGCAGGGTAGAAACGAGCTGCGCATAGAGGAAATAGAACATATTGTTCATAATGCAGAAATCATCGAAGCACCAAAAGACGACCACAAGGTACGACTAGGCTCTGTAGTAAAACTCAAAGCCAATGATGGCAAACTGAAGGAGTTTCAGGTGGTGGGAACGGTTGAGGCCGATCCACTCAACGGCAAAATCTCTGACGAGTCGCCAATTGGCAAAGCGCTGATGGGTAAAAAGGTTGGTGAAGCGGTGGAGATTGTGACACCGGCAGACACAAGTGTCTACAGTATTGATAGCATTGGTTAGGCAAATGACTACCAAGTAAATTTGGTCTATAATCTGTCTCTTCAAAACGGTATACTACTAACTATATGGCTACACTTAAAGATTTTCGTGATGAACGCTTGCGCAAGCTGAGTGAGCTAAGAGCATTGGGTATCAATCCGTATCCTGCAGCTAGTAGTAGAACTCACGTAGTCAACGATATTGTGACACTTTTCGACTCACTAGAAGGGCAGCATGTCAGTATTGTGGGCAGAATTACGTCTATTCGGAAGTTTGGCAAGCTGGCGTTTGTAGTAATCCGCGATGAATCAGGTGAAGTGCAGCTATTTTGGCGTGCCAAGGAAGGTCTTGAGGCTAATCGTGCTCATTCAGAACTGCTGCTTAGTGATATCGCGTTACTGGACAGCGGTGATTTTATAGAGGCGAGTGGGCCTGTTATAAAAACTCAGACTGGCGAAATATCAATTGAGGTTACCGGCTTACGCATATTGACCAAAAGCCTTCGACCAATGCCCAGTACTCAAGAGGGCTTTACGAATAAGGAAGAACGTATGCGCCGGCGCTACGTTGATATGAATGTGAACCGCGACGTACATGATAGATTTGTACGACGTAGCAAGTTTTGGCAGGCGAGCCGCGATTTCTTAAATAAGCGGGGATTTTTAGAGATAAACGTGCCCGTCCTCGAACATACCACTGGTGGGGCTGATGCAAACCCGTTTGTCACTCATATGGATGCACTTGGGTCTGATTTTTATTTAAGAATTAGTCACGAGCTACCACTAAAACGATTGCTTGGCGGTGGTTTTGAGAAAGTCTATGACATCGGTCCACGTTTTAGAAACGAGAATTACTCTGACGAACACTTGCCAGAACATGTGGCTATGGAGTGGTATTGGGCGTACGCCGACTGGGAACAAGGCATGGAGCTCATGGAGGATATGTTTAAAACGGTGCTGCAAGCTACTTTTGGTACGCTACAGTTTCGTCTTAATGGCATGGAAATAGATATGGAAAAGCCCTGGGAACGTTGGGATTATGCTGGGGTGATTCGTGACCATTTTGGCCTTGAGGTCTTTGACTGTACTATTGAACAAGTACAATCAAAACTAAAAGAGCATGGGCTAGAGGTAGAAAAAACCGAAAACATTGCTCGTGGCATAGACAAATTATGGAAAAAGGTACGTGCGACTGTTGTGGGGCCCATATGGTTGATTAACACCCCGGCTTTTATATCACCACTGAGCAAAACGGACGATAAGAACCCAAAAGTTGTGCAACGCTTTCAGGCCGTCATTGCTGGCTCGGAGCTTTGCAACGGCTTCTCAGAATTAAATGATCCCCTAGATCAACTCAATCGCTTTGTTGAACAGCAGTCAATGCGTGATGCTGGCGATGATGAAGCTATGATGCTCGATATAGATTATATCGAAATGCTAGAGTATGGCATGCCACCAGCCTGTGGACTTGGTTATTCGGAGCGACTATTTTGGGTGTTTGAAGGAGTAACAGCGAGAGAAGGTGTGCCATTTCCACAGCTTCGCCAAGAAATTGATGAGACTACTAAGGGGCTTTACCCTGAGGTGCAACTATAGCTGTGGCAGAGCTGTATCTTATCCGCCATGCTCGCTCGGCTATGAATGATCGGCCAGATCTTGTGGGTGGCAGAAGTAACCATTCGCCGCTGACGACAAAAGGTGAAGCAGAGGCGCACCAGTTAGGACTTTGGATTGCCAAAAGACAACTAAATCCAGATGTTGTTTATGCCTCACCAGCTGTACGCACAAGAGAAACGGCCAGAATTGCCCTTGATGTAGCCGGCATAGCCCACGAGCCGATTATTGATGATCGTCTGCAAGAGTTGTCGCAAGGTTTTAGCGAGGGCAAACCACGCGATGAAATATACACCCCGGAATTAATCTCAGGACGCATAAACAAAGAGCTTAAAGATTTTAGACTTGATGGTGGTGAATCTATGAACGACGTTTCGGCCAGAAAAACCGCCTGGTCAGAATTTGCCCGATCACGTGCCGAGCATAGGCTAATTTTTGCTTTTACACACGGCTTTGCAATTAGGTGCTACGTGGGAAATATGTTGGGCTGGGATCATGGACAGATTCGCGATAATCAGGTTGATAACGCGTCGGTCACTATAGTGAACTTTACTGAAGATGGGGAGTTACTCAATGTTTATTATAACGTCAACACACAGGCTACGCTTTAATCGTTAAAGCTTCACCGCCAATATTGTGGGCAAAGTAATAATGTCGTCTTTCCAACTCCGTTGCGGCCAACAACACCGATTTTTTCACCATCAGCGACATTGAGCTCCAGGTTCTCTAGGAGTTGTTTATTGCCAAGCTGCTTATCTTCGATACTTATTTTTAATAACATGTTTTGTAAGTGTATAGGGGCTATCAATTAAAGCCAATTATTACTATACTGTTTAAGTAGTGATTAGTGTAAAGAACCTCACCAAAGTTTATGGGAAAAAGGATAGCCAGTTTACTGCGTTAGACAGTGTTAGTTTTACTATTCCTGACGGCGCAACAGTTGCGATTGTAGGCAAAAGTGGTTCGGGCAAAAGTACACTCATGCACATAATGAGCGGTCTTGATAGGGCAACGCGCGGAACGGTAGAAATTGACGAAAAAATCCTGACTGAGTTGAGTGCGAAAGATATGGACCGCTTCCGGGCTACTAAGATGAGTTTTATTTTTCAGTCTTTTTTTGTTGAACCCAATCAAACAGCTTTTCAAAATGTTATGTTGCCCCTAGAAATTGCCCGTTTAACAAGGAGTAATCGTCGGGGCAGGGTTTTAACTGCTCTTAAAGCAGTTGAGCTAGAAGATAAAGCGGACACAAAAGCTGCCAATCTTTCTGGGGGCCAAAAACAACGTCTTGCTATTGCACGGGCAATTGTGAATAAACCACGTCTTATTTTTGCAGATGAGCCTACTGGTAACCTCGACAGTACTACTGGTGATAAAATTATTCAACTTCTTTTTGGCATTAATAAAACCATCGGCAGCACGCTCATTATTGTGACACATGATGATGAGCTGGCCGCACGTTGTCAGTACAGAATTAAACTAAAAGATGGCAAGATCGAATCAATGGCTACCCCAAAGCAAATGGCTAAAAAACAAACCCAAGACAAGTTGCCTGTAAAACCCAACCTTAAGCCTCGACCAGCAACAACCGCGGTACGGAAGGTCATGTAATGCATATAACAGATATTATTCGGCGCAGTAGTAGAAGTTTAAAATCTGCCAAGGCCCGTACGCTTTTGACGGCTTTGGCTATTGCAGTTGGTACTTTTGCCCTTAGCCTTACGCTTGCTGCCAGTAACGGCGCACAGTCTTTTGTGGATACAATTATCTCTGAAAATTTTGATCCCGCGGAGCTTATTGTTGCTGCTGACGAGTCGATTGCTAGTAACGCTAGTCCTTCAGAGCCTCAAGAATATGATCCTAGCTTTGGCACCTCAACCTCAAATGCCGGTGCAACTATTCAGGTAAAGCGTATTACCGATGATGATATTGCAAAAATCTCAGCACTCGAAAGCGTTGAGTCGGTACGTGAGGGCATACAGCTTAATGTCCAGTATATTACTAGAGAAGGTCAAAAAAGATATGTCGGCACAGTAGCTGGCTTTAGTCCGGCTCAAAACCCGGAAACACTTGCTGGTGAACTTGTAAAACCTCCCAAAAACCAGACAGTACTATTGCCAGAAGCTTATCTTGGACCACTTGGGTTTGAGAGTGCGGAGGCCGCAATTGGCCAAAAAATTACCATTGCAGTGAGAAAGCCTTTTAATGTGGCAGCACTGAGTCCGGAAGTTATTGCACAACTACAAACAGACCCAGACGCAGCAGCGGCGCTTGCCGAGACAAACAGTATCACAGAAGAATTTACCATTGCGGCGGTCTTAAAAAAGCCAACAACCGCTCAGCCGGGCACCGAGCTGTATCTTTTTGTCAATAACAATGACGCCCGCCGACTTTATGATTTTAGTACAGAAGGAACACCAGATTTTGGCAAATTCTTGACGGTTTTTGTCAAAATAAAAAATGGCAACGATTCTACCGTACTAATTGCTTCACAAGATGAGTTAAAGACACTCGGATTTTATAGTGTCAGTGTTGAAGAAACACAGGCCTTCCTAAATCAAGCAATTGGCATTTTGCAAGCTGTTGTAGCAACTTTTGGTGCTATTGCAGTAGTTGCTTCAATCTTTGGCATTATTAATACCATGTACATAAGCGTGCTACAAAGAACCAGAGAGATTGGATTAATGAAAGCACTTGGTATGCGTAAAAGAGATATTGGTCGCTTGTTTCGTATTGAAGCGGCCTGGATAGGGCTACTTGGCGGTATTATTGGGACCGGCTTGTCATTACTTGTCGGCCTGTTTGCGAACCCGTTTATTAGCAAATCCATAGACTTTGATGGTGACTTGCTCATTTTTGAGCCGTTACAAGTTGGTGGCTTGATAGTACTTCTCATACTTGTATCTATCTTGGCGGGATGGTTACCGTCTCGGAAAGCTGCTAGGCTTGACCCAATCGAAGCACTGCGTACGGAGTGATCACTCACGGCTACATGCTATAGTTAAAACATAAAAAGGTATCAATAAATGAAAGCTATATGGAAAAACAAAGTTGTTGCCGAAGCTGATAAAGATAAACTCATATACATTGAGGGTAACTGGTACTTTCCACCAGAATCAATTAATAAAGCATACCTGCGCGAAAGCCCTACACCCTATCATTGCCCATGGAAAGGTGATTGCCAATATTTTGATGTTGGTGAGGATACAGACTGGAGTCAGGATAACGCTTGGAGTTACCCAAAACCGCTACCTGGTGCTTTAGACATAGTAAAAAAAGACTTTTCTCACTATGTAGCATTTTATCGAGATGTAGTAGTTTCAGAGTAGCCAAATAGTCTAATGGTATGCTTAACTAGGTTATGAATTTTATCTTTGATTTTGACGGTACACTTGCCGACAGTCTTGATGCTATGATGAGCGTGTTTAATAAACATTTGCGTCCGGCCAATAATCCTATCACCCATCAGGAGGTACAAACACTACGCGGTATGACATCTCGCCGAGCTCTAAAAAAACTTGGTGTTAAGTGGTGGCAGATTCCTAAATTACTCATGCTTGGCATGCCAGATTTTTATGAGCTTATTCCGTCGCTGCAATCGTTTGACGGTATGTCGTCAACCCTAAAAAAATTACATGCTCGTGGCGACCAACTTTATATTGTGACCTCAAACACTGATATAAACGTGCAACGATTTTTGAAGGCTCAGGGGCTAGAAGGTTATTTTAGTGATATAGTTGGTGGTTCTAGTCTATTTAAAAAAGCAAAAGATATAAAAAAGCTTATAAAAAAACATTCACTACATAAAAAAGATACAGTGTATGTTGGTGATGAAACGCGAGATATTAGTGCAGCAAAAGGCGCACGCATAAAGGTTGTTTCAGTAACGTGGGGCTTTAATACAAGCAAAGTGCTGCAAAAAAAGCGGCCACATTTTTTGATACATCAACCGAACGAACTGTTAGCTATAGCCGAGAAACTATCATGAGGCTGCACCGTTTTTATGTTGCGCCAAAAATAGCCGAGTTGGACCATTCCTTTTGGTTGCACGACGAATCGCTGCGTAATCAATGGCTGCGTGTACTTCGCTACCGTCAAAATGACCAAGTTATCTTGTTTGATGGTATCAAGCATGATCGCTTATATAAAATTATCCAAATTGAGCCAGATGCAATAAAGCTCGCACTGGTGACTGATTTTGAACGTAAGCTACCCGGTAAGCACGTTTACTTATTTTTTAGCCTACTCAAAAAGGACAAAAACGACTGGGTGCTGCAAAAATGTACCGAACTTGGGGTAAGCAACTTTGTGCCATTGCTAGCTGATCGTAGTGAAAAGACAGGGTTTAATATAGAGCGAGCAGAGAAGATCGTGATCGAAGCTTCCGAGCAATGTGGTCGCAGCGATATTCCGAGTATTCGCGAACCCCTGCATATCACTACCGCTCTAGAAGAGTACAAAGATAAGCTACAGCTGTGCGTGTGCGAAGAAACACTTGATACTCCTCCAACAGAGCTGGTGGATAATTTGCCGGTAGGGGTATGTATTGGACCAGAAGGAGGGTGGACGCAAACTGAACTTGCAGTATTTGATAAGGCTCAGGTCCAACATTTTCACTTAGGTGCACTGACATTACGAGCAGAAACCGCCGCCGTTGCTGCAAGCGCAAAGCTGCTACAATAACGTGATGGGATATTGGCAGGAACGTAACAAACCATACCTACCGGGGCAAACGGCTCCTTTTAAAATTTCGCGCAGTAAAATCGAACTGTTCATGCAATGCCCTCGTTGCTTTTGGCTGGATGTACGACTCAAGATTACACGGCCAAATAGTCCTCCATTTACTATCAACAAAGCCATAGACGAACTTTTTAAAAAAGAGTTTGATACGTACCGCAGCAAGAAAGAGCCCCATCCGCTCATGGTGGAATATAGTATTGATGCTATTCCATTTGAACACGCCCAGCTTGACACCTGGCGCGAGACTTTTGTAGGAGTTACCACACTCCATACACAAACAAATCTGCACATTTTTGGTGGTATAGATGATGTTTGGGTTGATCCAGCAGGTAACCTCATTGTGGTTGATTACAAAGCGACCGCCAAGGACAAAGAAGTAAGTATAGATGCTGATTGGCAAATTTCTTACAAGCGTCAGCTAGAAGTGTATCAATGGTTACTCAGGTGTAACGGCTTTGCGGTTTCGGATACTGGCTATTTTGTCTATACAAATGGGCGCATGGATTTAGATGGTTTTAATGACCACGTAGAATTCCGCACCAAGATTATTCCTTATGTTGGCTCTGATGATTGGATTGAACCCACTATCATAAAAATGAAAAATTGTATGGACGGCGATATGCCTGCAGTTGGCATGGCAGCTATGGGTGGCGAGTGTGATTACTGTACCTATGCGAAGGCTCGCACATTATTAACCCTTGAAGCAGTAAAAGCCAAGAAAACGACCAAAAAGTAACAAAAAACAAGCTATAATAACCAACATGATTGATATTCAGTTTGTTCGTGACAATCCACAGCTCGTGCATGAAAAAGCTGCCCAAAAGGGCTACCCGGTTGATATAAATAAATTACTGCAACTCGATAGTGAAAGACGAGCATTGTTAGTAGAGGTTGAGACACTAAGAGCTCAAAAAAATGATAATGCAGCGATCCGCCAGCCGGCTGAGGCAAATGGTAAACCTGACCAGGCCGTTATAGACGAGGGAAGACAGATTAAAATTACTCTTTTAGAACGAGAAACCTACCTTGGTAGTATTGAGACACAGTTTACGGAGCTGCTTAAACTAGTCCCCAATATGCCCCATGATGACGTGCCAGTAGGAACATCAGAAGAAGACAATCAAGTGGTTTACGAATGGGGTAACAAGCCAACATTTGATTTTGAGCCAAAAAATCATGCTGAGCTGGCGCAAGCAAGGCTATGGCTCGACAAAGAGCGAGCAGCAAAAGTTTCTGGTAGTCGCTTTGCATATTTAAAAGGTGACATAGTCAAACTACAGTTTGCGTTAATTACATGGATAAGCGATGTCTTGACCAACCAGCAAACACTACAAGCAATTATAAGTGAGGCTGAGCTAGACGGCGTCTCTGACAAGCCCTTTACACCAGTGCTGCCACCACTACTTTTAAAAACTGAAATTTATGACGGCATGGATAGACTAGAACCTAGAGAAGACCGCTATAAAATAGAAGGCGAAGAGCTCTGGTTACAAGGTTCTGCAGAACATGTGCTCGGCCCTATGCACCAGGGGGAGACTTTCGAAAGGGTAGATCTGCCCATTCGTTATCTGGGGTTTGCTACTAGTTTTCGTAAGGAAGCGGGTACTTATGGCAAGGATATGGAAGGCATTATCCGTATGCACCAGTTTGATAAGCTTGAACTGGAAAGTTTTACACATGAAGATGATGGCTTAAAAGAACATTTTTTTTTGATAGCAATACAAGAGCATTTGCTTAGACAACTTGAGCTACCGTATAGAAAAGTCCAAAAATGCACCTATGATATAGGCAAACCCAATGCACGTGGTGTTGACATGGATGTGTGGCTACCTGGACAGGCTAAATATCGAGAAACTCACACTGCCGACTATATGACTGATTATCAAGCACGACGACTTAAAATTCGTGTTAAACATCAGGATCAGTTAAGTTTTGTACACACCAATGACGCAACTGGGCTCGCGCTTGGTCGCGGTATGGTGGCTATTATTGAAAACTATCAAACCGAGGAAGGCTACATAAAAGTGCCTAAAGTGTTGCAATCTTATTTGGGTGGTAAAGAGTTGTTGTAAGGAGTAGGCATGATACGCAAGTTTGAAATTACGGGTGTGCACATAGACACAGATGAGAAGCTAAAAAAATATGTCCATAACAAAGTTGCGAAACTTGAGCGTTATATGCCAAAACATGCCCGTACAAGTGCTCATGTTGACGTGAAACTATCTGAAAGTAAAAATCAAAAAAACAAACAATGTACTGCAGAGATTATTCTTTATTTACCTCACGAAAAATTGGCCGCCAAAGAATCAACAGTGAACCTTTATGCAGCAATTGATATTGTAGAAGCAAAGCTTACAAACCAACTTCGAAAATACAAAGATATGTATGGTAGTCCAAAACTTTATCGTCGCCTAACGCAAAAGTTTAAGCGGCGTAATATTAACCAGATTTAGAAAATTTAACAACAATTTGCCACATCGAAAAGGTTATTTTTCAAGCCCCCGATGTTACAATGTTATGAGCATAAAACCAAAGAGGCCTATCTTGATGAACAACAAACTATTCAAACGTATACTAGGTGACCCCCAAGCAAAGACAATCAAGCGCTTAAAGCGTAAGGCAGAAGCTATCAACAAGCTTGAGGCTAGATACAAAAAAATGTCTGACGTGCAACTAAAAAAACAAACAGCTACACTCAGGGAACGATTAAAAAAAGAGTCACTCGACGATATTCTCCCAGATGCCTTTGCTGTTGTACGTGAGGCAGCAAGTCGGGTTATTGGCCAGCGTCATTACGATGTACAGCTAATAGGTGGCATGGTTTTGCATGAGGGCAATATCTCAGAAATGAAAACAGGTGAGGGTAAAACGCTGGTTGCAACACTACCAATGTATCTAAATGCACTAACAGATAAAGGAGCGCACCTTGTGACCGTTAATGATTATCTGGTACAACGTGATGCGGGCTGGATGGGTCAAATTTATGATTTTTTGGGCCTGAGTATTGGCGTCATCATCCCCGACGCTTCCTTTGTTTATGATCGTAACTATGTCAACAAAGATCATACAGACGCACGCTTTAAGCACCTTAAGCCGGCCACCAGACAAGAAGCTTATCGAGCAGATATAACTTACGGTACTAATAACGAGTTTGGTTTTGATTATCTTCGGGACAACATGGTAAGAGAAACCGAACAACTACGTCAAAGAGACTTACATTTTGCAATTGTTGACGAAGCTGACTCTATCCTGATAGACGAAGCTAGAACACCATTAATTATTTCTGCACCAGCAACAGCCTCAGGTTCAAGCTACATACAATTTAGTAAAGTAGTAAGAAATCTTAAGCCGGAGCATTATGAACTAGACGAAAAAAGACGCAGTGTCATTTTAACCGACAGCGGCGTTGAGAAAATAGAGAAAATCCTTGGCATCAAAGATCTTTATTCAACTGATAATATTCGGGTAATTTACCACCTCGATCAAGCCCTAAAAGCCCAATTGCTCTTTAAGCGCGACAAGGATTATGTAGTAAGCCGTGAGGGCGAAATTGTAATTGTGGACCAATTTACGGGTCGATTGCTTAGGGGGCGTCGTTATAACGAAGGACTACATCAGGCAATTGAAGCCAAAGAGTCGGTAGAAGTACAGCAAGAGTCTATGACATTGGCTACTATTAGTTTTCAGAACCTGTTTCGTCTGTACGAAAAATTAGCCGGTATGACCGGTACTGCCATGACGGAATCTGAAGAGTTTCATCAGATTTATAAACTTGACGTTGTTGAGATCCCTTCAAACCGCAAGATCATACGAGACGATAAGCCAGACCGAATTTATAAAACTGAGTCCGGGAAGTTTAACGCCATTGTACAAGAGGTAAAAGTGCTCCATAAAAAAGGCCAACCAGTCCTTATTGGTACAGTATCAATTGAAAAAAACGAAGCTTTATCGGCAGCATTAAAAAAGGCCGCGATACCCCATCAGGTTCTCAATGCAAAAAATAACGAGCGTGAGGCCACAATTGTTTCTAATGCCGGCCAAAAAGGTGCGGTCACTCTAGCTACTAATATTGCGGGTCGTGGTACCGATATTGTGCTGAGTGAAGACACAAAAAAGCGAGGTGGTTTGTTTGTGATTGGGAGCGAACGTCACGAATCAAGGCGGATTGATAATCAGCTCAGAGGGCGTTCTGGTCGGCAGGGCGACCCTGGTGTTACACAATTTTTTGTAAGCACCGAGGATGAATTGATGCGTGTTTTTGGTGGTGACAGAATTGGTAAACTTATGCAGCGTTTAAAAGTTGATGATGATACACCAATCGAAAATCGACTTATCAGTAAAAGTCTAGAATCCGCACAAAAAAAGGTAGAGGGCTTTAATTTTGATACTCGCAAGAATGTAGTGAAGTATGACGATGTGATGAACCGACACCGTAAAGCGGTCTACACAATGCGTCGAGAAATACTACTACAAACCAATATCAGTAAGCGCATAAAAGCTTTTATTAATGATGAGGTGGATGCTCTGGTTGCATCGCCAGACTCTTTATCCGAGTCATTCGAGTCAACACTCAAAGAGATTTTTCCGTTTGAAGAGGCAACCCTTGATCGCATCTTTGATGCTGATGCTAAGAAATTTGGTGATGTACTCAAGGCTGCAGCTATAGAGTTATATGATGCCCGTCAAGCGGCATTTGGTGTAGAAGTACTACAAAAAATTGAACGTGATATTTATTTGCAAATACTTGATAACTTATGGATGCAACACTTAGAGAATATGGATCATTTGCGTGAAGGCATTCACTGGCTTAGTGTTGGGCAAAAAGATCCCCTTGTAGAGTATCGTCGCCAATCACAGCTTTTGTTTGCTGAGATGCAACTAACGCTCCGCTCAGAAGTTCTAAAAAATCTTTTTCATGCAAGACCCCTAGACACAAACGAACTTAATCAATCAACAGAAACGGCATTAACTCGTGCTGCGCGCGCATCGGTTGATAATGCAGATAAAATTATTGATGCTGAGGTATTTGACGAGAGTGACTTTAAACAAGCTGGCCAAAGTTCAAAAAGTAAAACCAAGCATGTAGCAACGAAAAGTCAAAAACAAAAGGCTCGTAAGGCCGAACGACAACGCAAAGTAAAAGCCAAAAAGCGCCGCTAGTATGAAACACACAGTAGAGAGGGTGGTGCTTGCGAATGGCGCCGAAGGCCTTCTTATTGATATACCAGATGCTTCTGTAATGACACTAGAGTTCAATTTTCGAGCTGGCGAATATTTGGTAGAGCCGGCTAAATGGGAGACCCCACACATTATGGAACATGTACTACTTGGCGCAAACACCAAGTACCCCAAAGCCCGCATGTTTCAAGCCGAGTTCGAGAAAAATGGTGCATATAATAACGCGAGCACTGGTGTTTATGATATTACTTATGAGGCCGAGTGTGCCGATTTTGAATGGGAACGTATATTAGCTCTTATGTTACATGCCATAAGTGCGCCGCTTTTCTTACAAGAAGAGTTTGATGCTGAGCTTGGAAATGTACGTGAAGAACTGAATGGTCGGGCCAATAATCATTTTAGGCATCTCTCGCTCGCAATGCGTAAATATTGTGGCTACCAGGCAATGACTGATCGTGAGCGCATCAAGCTTTTACATAATAACCAAAAGCTAGACATCGAACAGCACTACAAAAAAACTCACACCACATCAAATATGCGTTTTGTCATTGCCGGTAGTATTCATGGTCATAAGGCAACAATCATAAGACAAATTGAGCGTATACAGCTACCAAAGGGTAGGGGCAGAATTGCCTTGCCAGATGAGCAACCGGCGCGCCAACCAAAAGCGCTTTATCTACGTAACCCAAGTGTGAAAAACGCTTATTTTATAGTGGATACTTTTCATCTAGAGCGCCTAGCGGAGTCAGAGTGGGATGCGGGCCAATTGCTCAACATTATGCTCACCGAGACGCTTTACTCACGCATTTTGGGCGCTGCCAGGGAGCGGGGCCTTGTCTACTCTATGAGCTCCGGGTTCAATCAACTCAGCAGTAATGTCTCGTGGTGGTTTGGCGCGCAGGTGATGCCTGCCAATGCCAAGTCATTGTTTCAAATCATGATTGATGAATTGTCAAAAGTACAACAAGGTGACGTAGTAGAATCTGATATCGAGGCCGCTAAACAATACATGCTTGGGCGCTATCAACGTGCTGGCCAAACGGTAGCCGGTACAGCTGCTGGCTACACTAATCGTTATTTTTTTGAAGATATAGTTGATGATTATTATGCACTTCCAGAACGTATAAAGGCGGTCACAAAGAAACGCATTATTACTACTACCGAGCTGATGTTCAAAGATAATATGTGGAATATGGGTATTTTGGGGTCGGCTGGTCGCCCATTTGTTGATGATTTGTATGGTCAATTGTCGATACTTTGGCCCAAAGTGAGTGAGTAAATGGAGCATTTAAAAAAGCGTATAGAAGCCTTGCATCAAGAGGTAACTGCGACTGCTATGGTACTGGGGCTCACAGAGCTTCAAGCCAAAAAAGTGGCAATCGAGACACGCATGTCAGCTACTGATTTTTGGCAAGACAACCTTGAAGCTGCAAAAACAAGCAAGCTCCATGCCCAGCTAGAAGAGCAAACCAAACCATGGGAAGTGTTGCTACAAGATCTTGCCGATACAATTGAGTTGATAAACCTTCAGGACCAGAGCCTTCAAGCAGACACTGAAAAGCAGCTACAAAAAGCCGTCGATAGTTTTGAGCTGCTCAAAAAGGAACTACGTTATAGTGGGCCGTATGACAAAAATGATGCAATCTTAAGCATATATGCAGGGGCAGGGGGAACTGACGCCCAAGACTGGGCTGCTATGTTGCTAAGAATGTATGTACGTTGGGCAGAAAAAAATGCAGTTTCCATAGAAACTATTACTCAATCCCCAGGAGATATTGCTGGCATCAAGTCAGTTACCATCGCGCTATCTGGACGCCAAATGTATGGGAAGCTAAAGGGTGAGCATGGTGTACATAGGCTGGTTAGACTTAGCCCTTTCAATGCCGACTCGCTACGTCAAACAAGTTTTGCAAAAGTAGAAGTGTTGCCAAAAATTGAGGAGCCAGAGGTTTTACAAATTGATGATAAAGAACTAAAAATCGATGTCTATCGGGCAGGAGGACATGGGGGACAAAGCGTCAATACTACCGACTCTGCGGTCAGGATCACGCACTTACCAACCGGCCTGAGTGTCGCAATTCAAAACGAACGTTCACAACTGCAAAATAAAGAAACGGCACTTACTATTTTACGATCTCGTTTAATGCAGCTTAAACTTGAGCAACATCAGGAGAAGCTTTCTGATATAAAGGGTGTCAATCAATCGGCCGAATGGGGTAGGCAAATCAGGAGTTATGTTCTACATCCTTATAAAATGGTTAAGGATCTTCGCAGCAATATAGAAACAAGTGATCCAGAAGCTGTCTTGGACGGTGCAATTGACAGCTTTATTGAAGCTTTTGTAGAAGCAAAATTACCTTAAGTGGTATACTTTAAGGCATGAAAGCGTTTGGTGGGTTTTTGCTTGTAGTGGGCCTGTTGAGTGCAGCTTTTTTATTGACTAGGCCAACACAGGCATCGGCTGTGGGGTGCGCAAATGTCTCCTCGTTTGGTGCAGTACAACTAAGCATTCCCGAATTGCCACGTACGGGTGAATATCGTCTTTGGCTGCGTATGCAAAGTCCGGTGTCAACTGGTACGGTACAAGTCGAAACAAATCAGGCTTATTGCTTTACCATTCAAGACACTACCTTTTTGCCCAACCAGTGGAAGTGGGTAACTTACCAACCATCAGATGGACAGACGGCTCTGAGTTTTACGAACAAACTTGGCAATACAATGCTTATCATCGGCACCCAAGATGGTGTGCGTGTTGATCAGGTGCTCATTACCGACCTGGGCTGTATACCGCAAGATTATGGCAATAACTGCAGCCAAGCAGTTGTAGCAACAGTTAATAGTCAGTCTGATATTACCCAGCTGCCACCACCTTCAGATGGCTCAGTAAGTGGCGATATTATGCTCAGCACCACGCCTTTAAATAATCTCTCGCAACTAGCCCAGGTTACCTACAGTGTCAATGGACGCATTTTACAGCAATCACCAAATGCAGTTTTGTTTGATACGACACTTTTAGCAGATGGCAAGTATACCGTTTTGATAGAAACAAAATTTAAAGACGGAGCCGTACTCCGTGAATCAACCGTTATAGCAATAGATAACCCTAACAATGCACTTTCTCCAGTCATAAGGTGGCTACGACTCAATCAACAATCTTTGGTGGTAGTAGGGGGTGCCATATTAGGCTTAGTGCTGTTCTTTATTATAGGCAGTATGCTCAGAAGTGCATACACGAGGCATCGCTATCGTAAGTTTCACGGTTTTTAGCAAGCACTAACAGTTTGCTATACTAGCATAGTGATATTACTCGATCGTGTCAGTAAGACCTATAACCGTAAAGGTGCTACCGCACTGGAGCGTATTAGTCTACATATAGAGCCCAAAGAGTTTGTTATAATTGTTGGTGCTTCAGGTGCTGGCAAGTCAACACTCCTCAAATTGCTGACTCGTGAAGAAAAACCAACGACTGGTAAAATTATCGTTGGCGGCATCGATTACGAACAACTCAAAGATAAAGATGTACCAAAACTGCGCCGTAAAATCGGGGTGGTATTTCAAGATTTTAAACTTTTGCCCAACAAAACCGTGTTTGAAAATGTCGCCTTCGCCCTAGAGATTATTGGTATTAGCAGCAAGGAGATTAAACACACGGTGCCACGGGTGCTCGATATAGTTGGCTTAAGGGGCAAAGAAAAA
>Ga0224722_1000858_pt1 | contig 17353 bp, 17 predicted proteins | sample Balambano_FR1_Me_FD_161646 | JGI IMG/M metagenome (GOLD analysis project Ga0224722, IMG submission 161646) | Freshwater sediment microbial communities from Lake Towuti, South Sulawesi, Indonesia - Balambano_FR1_MetaG | ecosystem: Environmental > Aquatic > Freshwater > Lake > Sediment | place... | reverse complement strand
CACGCCCGTCTCCGCGCTGATTCACGCCGCGACGATGGTGACGGCCGGCATCTACATGATGACGCGCTCGCACGTGCTGTATGAATTGGCGCCGGCGACGCAAAGCGTGGTGGCCATCGTCGGCGCGCTGACGGCGCTGGTGGCTGCCTTCGCCGCCTTGACGCAGAACGACATCAAGAAAGTGCTGGCCTACTCGACCGTCAGCCAACTCGGCTTCATGGTCGCCGCGGCTGGCCTGGGCGCCTACACCGCGGCGATGTTCCACCTGATCACGCACGCCTTCTTCAAGGCGCTGCTGTTCCTCGGCTCCGGCAGCGTCATCCACGGCATGGAGCATTTAAGCAAGGGAGCAGCGGCGCACGGGGCCGACCCGCAGGACATGCGCAACATGGGCGGCTTGCGCAAACGCATGCCCATCACGTTCATCACGTTTGTCATCGGCGCGCTGGCGCTGGCCGGCCTGCCGCCACTGTCCGGCTTCTGGTCGAAGGACGAAATTCTGATTGATGCGCTCGTGCACGGCGACCTGATCGTGCTGGTGTTGCTGACGCTGACCGCGCTGATGACCGCGTTCTACGCCGGGCGGCAGTTGTTCATGGTGTTCTTCGGGCAGCCGCGCACAGAGGATGCGGCGCATGCGGCCGAGTCCGGCCCACTGATGACCGTGCCGCTCATCTTGCTCGCGGTCGGTGCGGCGGTGATCGGCGTCATCAACCTGCCAGGGTCGCTGGCGCTGAAGAACACGCTGGCGGCTGTGCTGGGCAAGGAGTCTGCCCCGGAGTTCTCGGTCGCCGTCGCGGCGGTTTACTCTGTTCTGGCGCTGGTCGGCCTCGGGCTGGCGTGGCTGGTGTATCGCAGCGCGTATGCCACGCCCGAATCGCCGGAGCCGCTGGCGCGTTTCGGCCCGCTCTATCGCCTGTCGTATAACAAGTGGTATCTGGACGAGATTTACAACGCGGTCATCATCAAGCCGTTCTACGCCATCAGCACGGTGTGTGCGCAGGTGCTGGACGTGGGCGTGATTGACGGCATTGTCAACGGCGCGGGCAAGCTGGCCCGCAATGCCGCCAGTTCGCTGCGCAAGCTGGAGACCGGTTTCGTGCGCACCTACGGCCTGATGATGCTAATGGGTGTGGTCGTGGTCGTGGCGTATTTCGTCTTGAACGCCCGGTAGCTGCTAGCTGTTAACTCACGTTACGCAGGGCCTCTCGCAAAGGCCGCCAAGCCGCAAAGAAGTTTGGCGCACTTGGCGCTCTTTGCGAGAGGTGTTCTGCAAAGTGCGTAACGTCAGCTGTTAATTGTTGGTTGTTGGTGATTAGCGATTAGCTTGCGCGAATCCTGCTTGCCTATGGCTAAATACTAACCACTAACAACTAAGCACTAAAAACTCAAAAATGGTTGTCCAAACGCAAACCCTCTATACCGATCCGCACAACGCCTCGCCACAAGCCTACTTGGTGCGGCCGGATGACGACATGGTCTACCCCGGCATCGTGCTCATCCAGGAGTGGTGGGGCCTTGAGCCACACATCCGTGAGATTGCGCAGCGCCTGGCGACCGAAGGCTTCGTCGTGTTGGTGCCCGATCTGTATCACGGCAAGATCGCGACCGAGCCAAACGACGCGCAGCGCCTGCTGATGCAAACGTTCGAGCGCATGGATGCGGCGGTCAACGAGATCGTGCTGTCTCTGGACTACCTCTACAAGAACGCCGGTGTGCAGCCCAAAAAGATCGGCCTGATGGGCTTTTGCATGGGCGGACATCTGGCCTTCCGCGCGGCCGAGCGCTTCCCACACCTGGGCGCGCTCTCGCCGTGGTATGCCGGCGGCTACGACCCGGCGGCTGAAGACGTGGCCAAGGTCAACGCGCCGGTGCTGGCCGTGTATGGCGAGACCGACGGTGCCATCCCAGTTGCGCAGGCCAGGAAGATTGAACAACTCTATAAAGATGCCGGCAAGGAAATTGAGGTGCTGATCTACCCGGATGCTGGGCACGCCTTCAACAACCCCGACCACGGCATGGGCAACGCCGAGGCGGCCAAGGACGCCTGGGCCAAGGCGGTGGCATTCTTCAAAGCGAAGTTGGTATAACACCAGAATGACCAGGACGGCAGCACAACTCACGGCGTCGGATGTTGCACTTTATCGCGCTACCGCTCAACGGCGCGCGGCGGGTCGTGCGCGTCACTTAGCCCAGCGGCGCGCGCACGCCGAGGCGCTGGCGCGGCAAGCCGCGGACATGCTGCGGGCGCGTTTCGGCGTTACGCGCGTTGTCCTGTTTGGTTCGCTGGCACACCCCGGCCGATTTCACGAGTTGTCAGACATTGATCTGGCCGTTGACGGATTACAGTCGTCGCATTACTTTAGAGCCGTTGGCGCGCTTGAGGAATTGGGCGCTGGGCTTCGGTTTGACCTGGTGGACTTGGCCGACAGCCGCGACGAGCTCAGGTCTGCAATCACAAGTGAGGGAAAGTTGCTGTGAACGGCAGCTACCTGGTGCTGGCTGGCCGAATCCACCGTGAGTTGATGGATTTAGAGCGCCTCGTCGCGCGGGCCGAACGTAGCGTGAGGCAGGCAAAGTTAGCCGCCGACGAGGCATATATAGATGCAGCAGCGCTCAACATGCATTCGTTTTACGGCGGAATGGAAAGGTTGTTTGAGTTGATCGCTAACGAAATAGACGAGTCACCGTTGACCGGTGAACGTTGGCATCTTGAATTGTTAAGGCGCATGGGGTCCGAGATACCCGATGTGCGTCCTGCCGTGCTACGGTCTGAAACCTTGCAAATGCTCGACGAGTATCGTGGCTTTCGACACGTCGTCCGCAACGTGTATACATTCAACTTCAACCCGGAGCGCGTCTCTGCGCTCGTATGGCAGCTTCGCCCGTCCTACGAAGCGGTGCGCGCCGATTTATTTGCGTTTGCCAAGTTTCTGGAAGACATAGGCAAAGATTGATTCATGCTCTCACTCATCACCTTCATCCCACTTATCGGCGCGATCATCGTGGCGCTGATGCCTAAGACGGCAGCGCGGCCGATTGCTCTGGGCGCGTCCATCGTCGGCTTCGTCGTTTCGCTCACCGCGCTGCTCAGCTTCAACCCGGCCGTGCCCGGCTATCAGTTCGTCGAATCGGCGCAATGGATTCCGCAATACGGCATCGGCTACAAGTTGGGCATGGACGGCATCAGCGTGTGGCTGGTGCTGCTCACCACGTTGATTTTCCCGATTGCGATCTGGTTCTCTGGCGACGCCATCCACACGCGCGAGAAAGAGTATTACGCGCTTATGCTGTTGATGGAGACGGCCACGTTGGGCGTGTTCCTGGCGTTGGACATGTTCCTGTTCTATGTGTTCTGGGAGTTTGCGCTGGTGCCGATGTACTTCATCATCGGCGTGTGGGGCGGCGAGCGACGTATCTACGCCTCGGTCAAATTCTTCATCTACACCATGGCTGGCAGCGCGCTCATGCTCATCGCCATTTTGGCGATGGGGTTCAGCGCCGGCACGTTCGACTTGGAGGCGATCGCGCAAAACAACGGCGCGTTCACCGCGAACACGCTCATGTTCCTCGCGTTCTTCATCGCCTTTGCCATCAAGGTGCCCATCTTCCCGTTCCACACCTGGCTGCCCGACGCACATGTGGAAGCGCCGACGGCCGGCTCGGTCATCCTGGCGGCCGTGCTGCTGAAGATGGGCTCGTATGGCTTGATCCGCTTCAACCTGCAACTCTTTCCCGAGGCCAGCCGGCAGCTCGCGCCGTTCATCATGGCGCTGGCCGTGATCGGCATCCTCTACGGCGCTGTCGTCGCCTTCGCCCAGAGTGACGCCAAGAAGTTGGTGGCGTATTCATCCGTCAGCCACATGGGCTTCATCGTGCTCGGCATCTTCGCGCTCAATCAAATCGGCCTGCAAGGCGCGCTCATTCAGATGGTCAACCACGGCCTGAGCACGGGCGGGCTGTTCCTCATCATCGGCTTCCTGTATGAGCGCCGCCACACCCGCGAGATGGCGCGCTTCGGTGGGCTGTGGGCCAAGATGCCGCTCTACGGCACGCTGGCGCTGATCATGGTGTTGGCCTCGGTCGGCCTGCCCGCGCTCAACGGCTTCGTTGGCGAGTTCGTGATTTTGCAGGGCGCGTTCCAGGTCAGCCCGGCCGCAGCTGCGTTTGCGGCCGTCGGCATGGTGCTGAGCGCGGTCTATCTGCTCACGTTCTTCCAGAAGGTGTTCCTGGGCGAAAGCCGCGACCCGGCCAACGACGCGTTGACCGATCTGAACTGGCGCGAGGTGCTGTCGGTCGCACCATTGATCGTGCTGTGCTTCGTCATCGGCCTGGCCGCCACGCCGTTCTTCAACCTGATGAGCAGCAGCGTGGCCGGCTTGCTCACTGGCACGGGCTTGGCGATGCGATAGATGCAGGTCATCTGATAGAAAACGGATAAGCGGATGCATGTGCATCCGCTTATCCGTTTATCCGTTTTTCAATCTGTTGATATGGCTCATTCCCACGCCGGCTTGCGTTCGCCGCGCATGAACGCGCCCAACGGCCCGACGCCGGGATGCTTGACGGCCTGCAACTGCGCGATCACCGCCCCGTGGTCGTAGTCAACCTTGTGGTTCTCAAAGGTGTGCCCACGTTCATCCGCGCTCAACAGGTAATAGCTGGCGCGCAGGTCGCCTTGCCACTGATTGCTCACGCTGCCGAGATTGATGACGCGCACGCCGTTCACGGTGCGATCCAACTGCCAATGCGTGTGCCCGACGATGACCACATCTGCGGCACATCCATCCAAGGCCGTCGCCAGTTGCTCATCGCTCATCACTGGCTGGATGCCGTCGCCGTCGTCGGTGCCGGGCGCGGCGTGCACCAGCAGTAAGCGCGTCCCATCGGGCAGGGTGATGCGCTGTGCGAGCGGCAACGCCGCCAACCAGTTCAGCCAGCCCGACGCCGTCAACGCGCCCTGCGCCCAGGCCAGCATGGCCAGCCGCTCGATAAACGGGCCGGCCAACGCCGGGCGCTCCTGAATCCATGCCATCGTGTCTTTGGGGTCGAGCAGGCCGCACACGTAGCGGTCGGTGTTGCCACGCACGAACGTGGCGTTGGGCAGCGCGGTCAGCCGTTCCAGCGCGGCCACCGGCTCCGGCCCCATTGCCGCCAAGTCGCCGACGACCCAATAGCCGTCCACGCCGCCGCGCCGTTCGATGTCGGCCAGCACCGCCTCCAGCGCGACCGTATTGCCGTGAATATCCGAGAAGATTGCAATGCGCATGTGGGAATTAAAGCACCAGCCGGGTAGACTTGCCGGGATGCGCAAATTCGACCTGCTCACGCCCGCTGATGCCGTCGCCAAGCTCAACGCCGCGCTCGATGCCGCTGGAGGGCACGCCCCCACAGAGACGATCCCAACAACACAAGCGCACAACCGCGTGCTGGCCCGCGACGTGATTTCGCCGGTGCACATGCCGGAGTTCCGGCGCAGCACCGTGGATGGCTATGCCGTAAAAGCCGCGACCACGCCCGGTGTGCTGCGCGTGGCCGGCGAGGTGCGCATGGGCGAGTTGGCGACGACCGGCTTGCGACCCGGCGAGGCCGTGCTGGTGCACACTGGCGGCAACCTGCCCGCCGGCGCCGACGCGGTCATCATGATTGAGCAGACCAGCCCGCTCGACACGGCCACAACCAAGATTCAAACGGCGGCCAAGCTCACCGCCGGCGAGAACGTCATCCAAGAGGGCGAGGACGTGCGCAAAGGCGACGCCGTCGTGCGCGCAGGGGCGCGCCTGCGCGAGCAGGAGATCGGCGGGCTGTTGTCGCTCGGCTTCACGCAGGTCGAGGTGGCGCGCAAACCGCGCGTGGCGCTGATCGCCAGCGGCGATGAGCTGGTGCCGGCCGAGGCGCAGACCAGGCCCGGCCAGGTGCGCAACATCAACGCGCCTATGCTGGCCGCGCTGGTCGAGCGCAACGGCGGCGAGCCGCTCGACTTTGGCATCCTGCCCGATGTGCGCTTGGCATTCGAGGAAGCCGCGCAGCGCGCCATGCACGAGGCCGACATGGTGATCTTCATGGCCGGCAGCAGCGTGGGTGAGCGCGACTTCGTGCCCGATGTGGTGAATGCGATGGGCCGGCCGGGCATCCTGGCCCACGGCATCCTGTTCCGGCCTGGCAAGCCGACGCTGTTTGCTGCCTGCAACGGCAAGCCGGTGTTCGGATTGCCGGGCAACCCGATCAGCGCGCTGATCACCGGCACGCTGTTCGCCATGCCGGCGCTGTGGCGTGTGCAAGGCGCGCACACCCCGCCCCCGCTGAACATGATCCGCGCGACGCTGACCCAAGACGTGAAGTCGCCGCGCGACCTGGAGCATTGGTTTCCAGTCCATCTCCCTCTCCCCAACGGGGAGAGGGTTGGGGTGAGGGGGGAAGGGGAAGGGATGCCACTCGCAGGCCCCATCCCCACCAAGTCCAACCTCATCTTCGGCTTGGTGCGCGCGGCGGGCATGGCTTGCGCGCCCATCGGCGTGGACAAGCTGGCCGCTGGGGATGAAGTGACGGTGAGGCTATTCGATTGACGCGGCAGTTCGCTAAGTTGATGACCACATGAAATGGCGTCGTGTAGGGCGCGCTCTCCGTAGCGTGCCACTGGGAACGCTACGGAGAGCGTTCCCTACAGGTACCAGAACTTCTGGCAACCAATTTAGGCTTGAAGTCTGAGCACCTTGGCCGCGTCGTCCAGCACCTGGCGGCTGGCGTCAAACGTAATCAGGCTGCGCGCCTCCTCATACGTGGCCCACTTGTGATCTTGCACCTCGGCCTGTTGCAGCTTCACCTTGGGGTCGTGCACGATGCCCAGAAAATAGCGCACCGTCTTGTTCACGTGTTGCTTGGGGCTGCCCCATTTGGTGCGCGTGTAGTTCTCCTCAAACACGCGGTCGGGCCGCACCGACACGTCGCTCACGCCGGTCTCCTCGCGCAACTCGCGGATCGCCGTCTCAAGCTCGGTCTCGCCCTTCTCGGCGCGGCCTTTGGGGAAGGCCCAGTGGCCGGCGTTGTGCTGAATGATCAAGAAGTACGTCTGGCCGCCTTTCTGATACACCGGGATGACGCCAAAGGAGTGTTCGATGAGGGGTGTTGGGCGCTGCATGAAGCGCGATGATACATCGCCGGATGCTTGAAGCGCGTAGGCAGGTTTGGGTCGCATGGGTGTGCTCTGCTAATATGGTCGTGTGTCGCGCCCCACAACCGCAGCCTCGCCGTCCGCCGCGCCCGCGTCACCCTCATCCGATCCTCCCATGCCCGCCGGCTTGCGCGGCTATGCGACCCTGCTGCGGGGCAACCCCGATGCGCGCAACCTGTGGCTGTCGCAGGTGGTGTCGCAACTCGGCGACTGGTTCAACACCATCGCCCTGCTCGGCCTGCTGGTCGAGCTGACCGGCAACCCGGCCGCCGGCAACCTGATCAGCGTGGCGCAGATCATCCCGGTGGCCATCGCCGGGCTATTCATCACCGGCGTCGTGGCCGACCGCTTCGACCGCAAGGCCATCATGCTCGTCGCCAACCTCGCTCGCGCTGCCATCGTGCTGAGCTTCCTGCTGATTCGGACGCCCGAGACGGCCTGGATTGCCTACGCCGGCACGGTCGCCGTCGCCATTGGCACGGCCTTCTACATGCCAGCCTCGTCGGCGGCGCTGCCCAACATCGTCTCGCCGCGCGAGCTGCCGGTGGCGGCCATGCTCGGCCAGACCACCTTCGCGACGATGCTGTTCGTCGGCGCGTTCTTGGGCGGCGCGGTCACCACGTTGTTTGGCCGCGATGCGGCGTTCATCATCAACGCGGCGTCGTTCGCGCTGTCGGCGCTGTTGGTGTGGCGCGTGCGGGCCGATTTCAATGCGCGCAATGCCCGGCAGATTGTGAGTGGCGCGGGCGCGCTGCGCGTGCTGACCGAGGGCCTGCGCTATTTGAAAGAGGATGCCTTCGTGCGCAGCTATGTGCTGGCCAAGCCAGTCACGTCGTGGGCGTTGGGTGGCTTCGGCCTGTTCAGCACGTTCTCGATTGCGATTTACGGCGCGGGCGACTTCGGCACGTCGTTACTGTATGCCGGGCGCGGCATCGGCGCGTTTATTTCGCCGTTGCTGGTGAGCGGGCTGATCACGCTGCAAAACACGCACAAGCTGCGCCGCTTCATCATCGCCGGCATGGGCCTTGTGATCCTCGGCTACTTTTTGTTCGCCTTCACCACATCGCCCATCATGGGCATGATCTGTGCCGGCATCGCGCATTGGGGCAACGCCTGGGCGATGACGCTGAGCGGGCTGATCGTGCAGAGCCACACGCCCGATTACGTGCGCGGGCGCGTGCTGGCGCTGGACAACGTCGGCTGGTCGCTCACGTCGGCCGTCTCCAATCTGATCGTGGCCTTCGTGGCGATTCGCTTCACGCCACAAGCTGGCATCTTGGTCGCCGTGGCCATCACGGCCGTGTGCATGGCGCTCTGGCTGGTCGGCACGCGAGGGGTGGAAGCGAGACATGAGTCAGCTACTGTAAGTCCGACATGATGCCGAACCAAGGCTGAGTTTGTGATAGCATCCCTCAGGGTTGATTGCATGACGCAGCAAATTACGATTACGGCAGACGCGCCAGTAGAAATTAGGCCTTTGCTCGAATCGGCCATTCAAGGGCAATCGCGCACGCTGGCACTTGGATTGCGCCGGACGCGCGAGCGGATTGAGGCATTCGAGCTACGTCATGGCATGTCTTCTTTTGAGTTCGAGCGCCGATTTACCCAGAGAGATTTACCCGAAACGCTTGAATACATTGAATGGTTGGGTGAATTGCGCACATTGCGGCTCCTGGAAGATCAGCAGCAGGCGCTGAGCAGCCTACGCATTCAGTGATTGACGATTACTTCCGCTCCGTGCAAGCATTGCTTTCCGCACTGCCAGTTGTCCGCAACTTCAACATGTCCTTTGACCGGCGCAGTGACTACGTTGGCTTCGTGCGCGGCGTTGTGTATTTTGCCGACGACTCTGCGCTTCACATTCGAGAGTTCATCAATACCCAAGAGGGCATTCAGCGCTTCACATACGCATATCACTACCAGCGCAGTAGTGCTACATTGATCTTTCGTTACGATGATGCTCCCCACTATCCAGAGCTGACTGGGTTTCCACATCACAAGCACGATGGATCGGAGACGAATGTAGTCGCAACCTCACCCCCGGACCTAGCGGCAGTCTTCGATGAGATTGAGCGACTCATTGGTTTGAGTTGATGGATGTGCTCACTTCATATGCGATCGCTGCCGATTGCCTAGCGGCGCTTGCAAACTTAGCAACTCGATCAGTTGATCTAATCTATCTCGACCCGCCGTTCAACACCAACGCACGACGCGCGACGCGCGACGCTACCTACGCCGACGCTTTCGGCTCCGCCGCCGACTACATCGCCTACATGCGCCCGCGCGTCGAGCAGATGCGGCGTGTGCTGACGCCGGATGGTTCGCTATTCTTCCACTGCGACTGGCGCATGAGCCATCACGTGCGGCTGATGCTGGATGAAATCTTCCTCCCCTCTCCCAGCGGGAGAGGGGTCGGGGGTGAGGGAGAAAAGTGCACGGGGCGATTCGTCAACGAGATCATCTGGCACTACGGCCTGGGCGCAAGCAAGGCGCGCCGCCACCTGCTGACCAAACACGATGTGATCTTCTGGTACGCCAACGGCCCGGACTACACGTTTAATCTCATCCGTGAGGAACCGACCAAGGCCATGCTGGCCAAATACCGCCACACCGATGCCGACGGCAATCGCTACATGATGAGCTATGGCCGGCGTTACACCATGAAAGGCGGCAAGCCGCTCGACGATGTGTGGGACATCCCCGCCATCGCCCCGACCAGCGCCGAGCGCGCCGGCTACCCGACGCAGAAGCCGTTGGCGTTGCTGCGGCGCATCATTCAACTGGCCAGCAACGAAGGCGACCTGGTGCTCGATCCCTTCTGCGGCAGCGGCACGACGCTGGTGGCAGCACAACAGTTGGGCCGCCGGTGGATTGGGGTGGATGCAAACCCGCAGGCGGTTGCTATTGCAACAGATCGGTTAGGCCTGCATTAACCAATTTGCGAGCTGCTTCCGAATCCGAATCCGAATGAGTCGCGCAGTTCCGATGGCCCCATGGTGCCTATCAAGACCGATTGATCCACGACTGCAAGCCTGCCAACTCGAATCACACTAGCATCTTTTAACCCTGAACTCTCGAAATCGTCGTCGGACGGTAATACAGTTTCATCAAAGCCCTCAACCGTCTGATCTAACTGCGATGAAATCATGCTGATCATCCAGTCACCATATTTACCGGGTAGCTCACCGATCACCAGAGCCGGACGCAGCTTTCCCGCTGACAAGTTTGTCTGCGGAAAGCGAAACAGGACGATATTGCCCGCCTAAATCACGAATACGTTTCCTTGACGTCTGCAACAGTGTATTGCGGTGAGTCCTCACTTTCCAGACCTCGCATGGCATATGTCAGCGATGCGTGTGACCAATCTGCTTCTTCACCGATCTTTGAATCTGCTTCAGCCTTGATAAGCAAGAACTGCACAAAGTTCAACACTTCTGCTTGGATAGGTTCAGGTGCGCGCTTCACGTATTCGTAGATTTGTTCGGCGACAGTCATACTCCCACCTCCAATGTTTATGATCGCACTTGCCCGTCACCCTCGCACACCCACTTGTAGCTGGTTAGCTCGCGCAGGCCCATCGGCCCACGGGCATGGATGCGCTGCGTGCTGATGGCGACCTCGGCCCCCAAGCCGAACTGCCCGCCGTCGTTGAAGCGCAAACTCGAATTGACGAACACTGCGCACGAATCAACCTCATTCAGGAAGCGGGCGATGTGCCCTGGGTGCTGTGAGCAGATGCCGTCGCTATGTTCGAGTGAGTGGGCGTGAATGAAGTCGAGCGCCTCGTCGAGTGACTCCACTACTTTGACGCCGAGGATGAGCGCCAGCCACTCGGTGTCCCAGTCGCCCGCTTGGGCGAGGGTGCAGAGAGGCAGAGGTGCAGAGGCGCTCCCTTGCACCTCCACCCCTCTGCTCCTCTGCAAAATCTGTAGAGCATGTTCATCACAACGCAACTCGACCTGCTTCTCGGCCAAGCGCGCAGCCACCTTGGGCAGGAACGCTTCAGCGATCTCGCGTTGCACCAGCAGCGTGCCCAGCGAGTTGCAAGCCGACGGCTTCTGCGTCTTCGAGTTGAAGGTGATCTCGACGGCCTTGGCCTGATCGGCCGTCTCGTCCACATACAAGTGATTGATGCCTATGCCGCCGGTGATGACCGGGATGGTGCTGTTGTCGCGACACAGCTTGTGCAGCGCCGCGCCACCGCGCGGGATGATCAGGTCCACATAGTCGTTTAGCCGCAGCAACTCGTTGATGCGCGCCCGGTCGGTGTCCTCGACCAGTTGCACCGCGTGCAGCGGCAGGCCGTTCGCCCGCAACGCCGCATGAATCACGCTGAGCAGCGCCTTGTTGCTGTGGATGTTGTCGCTGCCGCCGCGCAGGATGACGGCGTTGCCGCTCTTGATCGCCAGCGCCGAGATGTCGGTGGTGACGTTGGGCCGCGACTCGTAGATCACACCTAGCACGCCCAGCGGCACGCGGCGCTTGTGCAGGCGCAGGCCGTTTGGCAGGTCATAGGCGTCGAATGGCTCGCCGATGGGGTCGGGCAGGGCGGCCACAGCGCGCACATCGTTGGCCAGGCTGTGAATAGCTTTTAGGTCGAGCGTCAGCCGCTGCACGAAGGCGGCCTGCACGCCGCGGGCGCCCGCGTTTTGCACGTCAATCGCGTTGGCGCGCAGGATGTCCTCTTGGCATGCGACCAAGCCATCGGCAATCGCCAGCAGCGCAGCATTCTTTTGCGCCGCGCTTGCACGGGCGAGCACCTTGCTAGCCGCTTTGGCTTGCGCGCCGATGGTCTTCATGTCAACATCCGCCATGAAGTCATTATAGAGAGCACACCATGCACATCGCCATCATTGGTTCCGGCCCGGCAGGGATTACTGCCGCCCATCGCCTCGTTCAAGCGGGTCATCGTGTCACGATCTTTGAAGCGCGCCACACGCTCGGAGGCCGCACGCACGCCGAGCACTTTGGTCCAGGCCACCACGCCGACACGGGCGCGGGTTGGCTGGCCTCGTTCTACACGCGCACTTTGGCGCTGCTCGATGAATGGAACTACCGCGACATGTTGCTGCCGCGCAACGTGCGCGGCGCATCCAACCTGCTCATCCACGGTCGCGCCCAGCCGCAGCCCTTTACGCCCGATCAGGCTGATGCGTCGCCGTTGCTGACGCCCAGCGAGAAGCAGCGCTGGCGCGCCTACGTCGAGCGGTTGCTGGCCGAGCAACCGGATGCGCTTGTGCCTGACTTGGCGTATGACGGCCACACCGCCGAAGCTGAGTTTGCGCCGTTGGGCGAGAACGTGCTGAACTACATGTTGCGGCCATTGCTGGAGGGGCCGTTCTTCACCCGCCTGTCCACGCTCTCGGCGGCGATGGCGCGGGCTTGGGTGCGCGCCCTGCTGGGCTGCACGCTGTATCAGGTGCGCGAGGGCATGGACGCCCCGTGGCTGCGGCTGGCGGCCGCGCTGCCCGCCGACATTCTCCTCGGCACGCCGGTCGAGGCCGTGCGCCGCGCAGGCGATGGCGTTGACGTGCACGTTGGCGGCACGTCCCATCACTTCGGCGGCGCGGTGCTGGCCATGCCCGCCCCGGCCATTGCCCAAGTGCTGGTGCCCGATGCGCAACCGGCCTGGCTGAGTGAAGTGCGCTATGCCGCGCACGTGCGCCTGTATGCGGCCCGGCGCGATGCGGCCGATGCGAACTTCGGCGTGCACATCACGCCCCCGGATCGTCTGTTCTCGATCGAATATTTCTCCGGCCGGCGCGGCGCCTGGGGCGCGTGCCCGCCCGATTGGCAATGGGCGCTGGCCTGCGCTTTCGGGCCGGCCAGCGATCCATTGCTCGATGTGCCAGAGGAAGCGGCCAAGCGCGTGCTATGGGACGACAGCCTGGCCGTCACGCCCGGCTTGTTTGATCTGGCGCAGGCCGACGTAGTGCATTTGATTCGCTGGCAGTGGGCCGTGCCGATCATGGCGCTGGGCCACTACCGCGCGTTGGCGGCTTACGCGCGCAAACCGCCCATCGTGTTGGCTGGCGATTGGACGCACCAAGCCTGCGTTGAGGGCGCGGTGCGCTCGGGCGAAGCGGCCGCAGCAGCGTTTGGCCGGGCCTAGTGCGAGTGCGAGATCGAAGCGATCAGAGCGCCGAGTTACCGAAAGTCATCCAACAGCAGGAGCCGGGGTGTGAGAAATCGGTTGCGCCAGCGCCCGTCGTTTGAGATGAGCGCATCCGCGCGAGCGCGCTGCGCAGTGGCGATGATGGCGGCGTCGGAGAGGACCAATCGCGTCTCAGCGCGAACTGTAGCGGTTGTTCGCGCCGACTGAGAATCGAACGGCGCGACGGACAGATTTGGGAATTCGTTGAAGAACGCCTCTATTCGGCTCGTCAGTTCAGCGTCGTTCCTTTCAACTGGCAGGGTGAGCATCTCCGCAATGCTGATGGACGACACCACTGCGCGCAGGGCCCCTGCCTCCACCTGTTCAAACACAGCCTTGGTGTGGCGCGCATAGTCTGTGTGGCCCAACAAGAAGTAAGAGACGACCTGGGTGTCTATCGCAACCGTTTTGCATCGCCGTAGCGCGGCGACAAAGCGGGCGAGTCCCATTCGTGGCGAATCTTGTCGAGCCATATGTCTATGTCCTTGTCCGACAGCACACCGCGAACCGCGCCAAAGTATTGCTCAGTTCGCGTCTGTATATTGCCTTGCAGATAGACGCGTTGGTCGCGCTCATCTATTACAAATTCGACTACATCGCCGGCCTGCAAGCGCAACGCCTCGCGTGCTTTGCGGGGTAGCACGATCTGATTCTTGCTGCTCAATTTGCCCGTCGCCCGAATAGTCATCGCTTTACCTCATACATCAGAAAGTAAAGCGATTATAGCGTCACGTTCCGACACGAATACTGCGGCACGAAGCCAAAGGCGCGTTTGGCCGTCTCGCCGCTGATGAGTGAGTCGAAGCCCTTGAGCCCGCCGCGAATCTTGGCCTGCGGGAAGTGGCGCTTGATCAACTCGCGCGAGGGCACGTTGGCCACCGAGTCTTTGGCAACGCAGAACGCGACGGTGTGCGATTGCGCCGGCAGCTTGGCCGTGGCAGCCAGGAAGAACGCACGCGCCTCGTCGCGCACATCGCAATACGCCCACAAGCTCGACGCCACCGGGTCGTCGCCCGGCTCGGCAGGCAACCCCACCAGGTCTTCGGGCCGCGCCACCCACGGCGGCCGAATCGTGACCACCGTGAGGCCGTAGTGTTTGGCGAACATCTCGCCCAGGTGTTCGCCGGTGGCCTTGCTCATGCTGTAGTCGTCCTGCGGGTCTACCGGGATCTTCTCGTCTATCGGGAAGTAGGGGAACTGGCGCGGGTGGCGCGGCGTGACGGTGTAGATGGCCTGCACCGACGATGCGGCCACCACGCGCGACACGCCCAGCCGGGCGCACGCTTCGAACACGTTCCACGTCATCGCGGCGTTGGCGTTATAGGTCTTTGAGGCGGAGAACATGCGCTGCGACGGGATGGCGGCCAGATGCACGACCGCGTCCGCGCCATCCAGCGCATCAATCGTCTGGCCGAGGTCGGTCAGGTCGGCGCTCAAGTAATCGCTGACGTTGCCGCGCCCGACGCTGTCCACGCCGAAGACCTGCACGCCCTTTTGTGCTTTGGCGTACTCGAACAGATGCGAGCCGATCAGGCCCTTTGAGCCGGTGATGATGAGTTTCATTGTGATGAGTTGTAGAGACGCGCCATGGCGCGTCTCTACGCGCTGCGCCAAGAATGCTCGGCCACGAAGCCGAGTTTCTCCGCAGCCGTCTTGCCGCTAACGATGGATTCGAACGTGGTGAATGGCGCGCGCCGCTCGGCATCGGGGAAGTAGCGCGCGATCCACTCCTCGGATGGCATATCAATTGCCGTGTCTTGCGCCGTGACGAAGGCGACGGTGTGCGAGTTAGCCGGCAGGTTGGCCGTCGCGGCCAGCACAGTGCAGCGCGCCGCGTCGTCCACGTGCACGTAGTGCGGGTAGGATCGTTGACGAGGCAAACTGGCCCACGATTCGCGCGGGGTGACGCCGGTGTAGCGCAGGCTGACGACCGTGAGGCCCCAGTGCGCGCTGAAGGTGTCGGCCAGCACCTCGCCCACATACTTCGACAGCGTGTAATCCTCGTGCACGGTCAACGGATGCGCCTCGTCCACCGGGAAGTACTTGAACGAGATCGGTGTGCGCGGGCGGACGATGTGGCTGACTTGAATCGTGGATGCGAGCACGACCCGCTTGACGCCCAGGTGCGACGCGGCCAGTAACACGTTGTAGGTGCCGCCGATGTTCTCCATGAAGGTCTTGGCGTTGGGATACATGCGCGAGTTTTTGATCGCGCCCAGATGCACCACGGCATCCGCGCCGTGCAGCACGTCGTAGACCTGGCCGAGGTCGGTCATGTCGGCGTGAATGTAGTCGCTCAGGTTGCCGACGCCGGTCACGTCCACGCTCAACACGTCGTGACCCTGGGCTTTGGCGTATTCGGCGGTGGCCGAGCCGATCAGGCCCTTGCCGCCGGTGATGACGATTTTCATGGTTTTGGAAAGTAAGGTTTGCAGAATGTCATTTCGAATCGCGAAGTGGTGAGAAATCCCTCAAGCGCCACACTGGCAAACACAACCTCGGCCTGCCGATGCAGCGGTGCGCTTTAGTGACGTTCAAGGGATTCCTCGGCCTTCGGCCTCGGAATGACAGCGATATTTGGGCACGAAGCCGAATGCCTCTTCGGCGCGCTTGAGGCTGACGAGGGTCTCACGCGACTTGAACGCAGTGCGCAGCGTCACGTTGGGATAGAACTTGCGCAGGAAATCCGATGTGTCCATGTCGAAGCGGATGTCCGGCGCGGCGATGAAGGCAACGGTGTGCGTGTTGGCCGGCAGCGGCGCTGTCGCGGCCAGCCACGCCGCGCGGGCGGCATCCTCGCTGTGCACGCAGAACGGCAGCGGGTCTATGGCGTCGTCGGGCGGCGGCTTCTGCGGCAGCGAGGCCCAGTCATCGGCCGGGCACACCCACACGTAGCGCAAGCTGACGGTCGTCATGTCGTAGTGGTGGGCGAACATCTCGGCGGCCTGCTCCAGCATCAGCTTGCTCAGGCCGTATTCGTCCTTTGGGTCGGGCGGATGCGCCTCGTCGAGCGGCAGATATTGAAACCGCGCGCGGGCGTGATAGCCAGCGCGGTGCATCACCTGGATCGAAGACGCCATCACCACACGCCGGATGCCCAAGTGCTGCGCGCCCAGCAAGACGTTGTAGCCGCTGGCCACGTTATTGCTGAGCGTGCGGGCCGAGGTGAACCGGCGCGCATGCGGGATGGCCGCCAAGTGAATCACCGCGTCCGCGCCGTGCAACACATCGTAGACCTGGCCGACGTCGGTGAGATCGGCAACGATGTAGTCGGAGAGGTTGCCCACGCCGACTTGATCCACGCCCAGCACATCCGCGCCCTGGGCTTGCGCGTATGCAACGACAGCAGAACCCAGCCGGCCTTTGCTACCGGTGATGACGAGCTTCATGCGTGCATGGGAGCTGAGGAGCTTGGGAGCGGAGGAGCGGAGGTGCTGGGGTGCTCCTCCGCTCCCAAGCTCCTCTGCACCTCCGCTCAATTGCCCTTCTGCCCATACACCGCTTCGCGCAGGCCGCGGATGTAGCCGATGGCGTAGAGGCGGCCGAAGCTGGAGTAGCCGGCGTTGTCGTTGCTGTCGCCCTCGACCGTGGGCACGTGGTCGGGCCGCAACACACCTTCGAAGCCGATGTCGCGATAGGCCTCCAGGCAGGCGCGCATGTCGGTCTTGCCGGCGTCGTGCCACGCTTCCTGGAAGTTGGTCACGTCGCCGATCACGTCGCGAAAGTGCACGAAGTGAATCTTGCCCTGCTGGCCGAAGTGGCGGATGACCGAGGGCAGATCATCGGTCATGAGCGTGAAGTTGCCCTGGCACAGGCAGATGCCGTTGGCCTTGCTCGGCACCAGATCCACCATGCGCTGGTAGTTCGCCACGCTGCTCATGATCCGGCCCACGCCGTGCAGTGGCGAGAGCGGCGGGTCGTCCGGGTGCATGGCCATCACCACGCCGGCTTCTTCTGCCGCGGGCACGGTCGCCTTCAAGAACTTTTCCAGGTTGGCCCACAACGTTTCTTCGGTCACGGGTGGGTTG